>JAESFO010000172.1_pt1 | contig 150797 bp, 155 predicted proteins | sample 9269421 | NCBI WGS metagenome assembly JAESFO01 (sample SAMN14502839, study PRJNA617101) | algae metagenome | isolation source: Nostoc desertorum CM1-VF14 and co-occurring heterotrophs from rocky... | place: USA: Clark Mountains, San Bernardino, California | collected 2000-06-05 | reverse complement strand
CCTGCAGGCCCGCGACGCCCACGCCGAGGATCACGACCCGCGCGGCCTTCACGGTGCCGGCGGCGGTCATCAGCATCGGGAAGAAGCGCTGGTACTTGTCGGCCGCGATCATCACGGCCTTGTAGCCGGCGATGTTGGCCTGGGAGCTGAGCACGTCCATGCTCTGGGCGCGCGTCGTGCGCGGGGCGGCTTCGAGCGCGAAGCCGGTGAGGCCGGCCGCGGCCACGCGCTGCAGGCCGGCGGCGCCGAAGGGGTTGAGCATGCCCACGAGCACGCTGCCGGACTTGGCGAGCGCGCACTCGGCGTCGCTCGGCGCGCGCACCTTGAGCACGATGTCGGCACCGAAGGCGCCAGCCTGGTCGGTGATCTCGGCACCGGCCGCCTGGTAGGCCGCGTCGGTCACGCTGGCCGCCACGCCCGCGCCGCTCTGCACACGCACCGTGTGCCCCAACGCCACCAGTTTCTTCGCCGTCTCCGGCGTGACGGCAACACGAGTCTCACCCGCCGAGGTTTCGGCAGGTACGCCAATCAACATGACTTGTCCTTTGGTGGAAATGGGCCGGTCCAAGGCCAGCCCGAAGATGGAAAGGGGTCCAACGACCCCGCCGCTCACTCGATGTTCTCGAAGATCGCGGCAATGCCCTGTCCGCCCCCGATGCACATCGTGACCAGGGCATAGCGCCCACCGATCCGCTGGAGTTCGTGCAACGCCTTCACCGTGATGATGGCGCCAGTCGCGCCGATGGGATGGCCCAGGGAGATGCCCGAGCCGTTGGGGTTCACCTTGGCTGGATCGAGCGCCAGCTCCGCGCTGACGGCGCAGGCCTGGGCGGCGAACGCCTCGTTGGCCTCGATCACATCGAGGTCCTTCACCGACAGTCCGGCGCGCTCGAGCGCCGCCCTGCTCGCCGGTACGGGACCGATGCCCATGAACCGGGGGTCGACACCGGCATGGGCATAGCTCACCAGCCGTGCCATCGGCTTCAACCCGCGCGTTCTGGCGGCCGAAGCTTCCATCAGCACCAGTGCCGCCGCCGCATCGTTGATTCCGGATGCATTGCCAGCGGTCACAGTCCCGTTCTCTCTGAGAAAGACCGGCTTGAGCTTGCTCATGTCCGCCAATACCGCCCCGGTGCGGAAGTGCTCATCCTTGTCAAAGACGACATCGCCCTTGCGGCCCTTTTGGATGATGGGGACGATCTGGTCCCTGAACACATCCGCCGCCCAGGCGCGCTCCGCGCGGTGATGGCTTTCCACCGCCAACCTGTCCTGAGCGTCCCGGTCGATGCCCCACTTTCTGGCCACGTTCTCTGCCGTCACACCCATATGGATGCGCTCGAAGGGATCGTGCAGGGCGCCCAGCATCATGTCAGTCATCGAGGTGTCGCCCATGCGTGCTCCCCATCGCGAGGTCGATGACACATAGGGCGCGCGGCTCATGTTCTCGGCCCCTCCCCCAATCGCGATTTCCGTATCGCCCAACAGGATCGCTTGACTGGCGGAAACGACCGCCTGCAATCCAGACCCGCACAGGCGATTCACGTTGAAGGCAGGCGTCGTCTCTGCGCACCCCCCCTCGATGGCCGCAACCCGTGACAGATACATGTCGCGAGGCTCGGTGTTGATCACATGGCCAAACATCACGTGCCCCACATCCGAACCCGGGACGCCGGCCTTGGAGAGAGCTGCTTTGACGACTTCGGCGGCCAGGGTGGTGGGAGGAACATCCTTGAGCGCACCATCGAAGGTACCGATGGCGGTGCGCACACCGCTGAGGACAACGACTTCACGATGGGACATGGAAGACTTTCAAAAAAACGGGGATCCTGATGCGCCGGTCACAGGCGCTGCACCTGCTGCCAAGCAAGATCGGCCACCAGCGCGAAGCGGTCTCCAACCTCCTGCGCATTGGCGCTGGATGCAGTGCCTCGGAGATTGCGGCCGCGAATGCCGTGAAGGATGGCTGCGAAGCGGAACATGTTGAACACCACGTAGAACTCGAGGTCGGGGAGATGATGGCGGCCCGACTCGCGGCAGTAGGTCCGCACGTAATCCGCCTCGGACAGGAGTGCCATGCCCGCCAGGTCGGCGCCGAGCAAGCCGTTGTGGATCTCCTGCGGAACCCGATACATCATCAGGTTGTAGGCAAAGTCCGCCAGGGGATGCCCCAGGGTCGAGAGTTCCCAATCGAGCACCGCGACAACGCGAGGCTCCACGGGATGGAAGATCATGTTGTCGATCCGGAAGTCGCCGTGCGTGACGGCAACCTCGTCGTTGGCGGGAATGTGCTCGGGCAGCCATTCCACCAAGCGATCCATCGATGCATGCCGACCCGCGACTTCGTCCTGGAGGTACTGCTGCGACCAGCGCTCGATCTGCCTGGCGATGTAGCCGCCCGCCCTGCCGTAGTCCGACAGGCCCAGCGCGACCGGGTCGTACCGATGCAACTGCGCCAGCGTGGCGTTCATCGCTTCCAGATAGCCGCGCCGGTCCGCTGCGGCTACATCGGGCAGGCGTGCGTCCCAGAAGATTCGGCCCTCGACCAGATTCATCACATAGAACCAGCTGCCGATGACCGTGTCGTCCAGGCAGAGGCCATGAACCCTCGGCACCGGAAAGCCGGCCTGCCCCAGGGCCGTCATGACCCGCGCCTCACGCTCGATGGCATGGGCGCCCTTGAGGAGCACACCCGGCGGCTTGCGGCGCAATACATAGGATGCGCGCGGCGTGCGCAACCGGTAGGTCGGGTTCGACTGCCCACCCTGGAACTGGTCGACCCGCATGACGCCCCCGTAGCCGTCCACGTTTTCCGCCATCCAGCGCGCCAGCGCTTCTTCGTCGAACCGGTGCTGTGCGCGAACAGGACGAATGCCCTCCTCTTCGAGAACCGACGTCATTGCCCACCCCCCTGGAGCGCATCCCGCTTGATTTTCTTTGCAAGCGACCACTTGTGGGTCTCGGTCGGACCGTCGTAGATCCGGAAGGCGCGTGTCTCCCGAAAAATCTGCTCAACCACTGAATCGCCCGAAACGCCGCTGGCGCCCATGACCTGCACGCAGCGGTCGGCGATCCGAAACAGCAAGTCCGACACCGCAACCTTGGCCATCGAGCTTTCAGCCGTTCCGGCCGATCCCGCATCCAGCACTCCCGCGCACCAGTCGATCATCAACTCCGCCTGCTTGAGATCGATCAGGTTGTCCGCGAGCATGAAGCCCACGCCCTCATGGTCCACCAGCAGTTTCCCGAAAGCCGAGCGCGAGGTCGCGTAGCGCACGGCGATCTCATGGGCCCTGGCCGCACCGCCCAGCCAGCGCATGCAATGGGACAGCCGCGCGGGGGACAGGCGGACCTGGGCATACCGGAAGCCCTCATGGGCCGAGCCGAGGACATGGGCGTCAGGCACCTGCAAGCCATCGATCAAAACCTGGGCATGGCCGCCGGGCATGGAGCTGTCGAGCGTGTCGATGACGCGCTCGATCTTGACCGCCGGATGCGGCAAGTCCACGAGGAACATCGTGGCGCGCGCGGGTGTGCCCTGACCGGTGCGCGCCATGACGATGCCGACCTTGGCGCCGACCGCTCCGGTGATGAACATCTTGCGGCCATGGATGTGCCAATCTCCGCCGGCACCCCCGTGTTGGACCGCAGTGGTCATCAGCATCGACGGATCGGAGCCCGCACCGCCCTCCGCCGCCGGCTCCGTCATGAAGAAGGCTGAGCGCTGCTGGCCGGACACCAGGGGCACCAGAAAGCGCTCTTTCTGCTGCGGCGTTCCGATCCTAGACAACAGGAACATGTTGCCTTCGTCCGGCGCCATGGTGTTGACCGCCACCGGCCCAAGTGGAGAAAGGCCGGAGCGTTCGAGCACGGCCGCGGTCTCGCGCTGGCTCAGGTGGTGTCCATCCGGCAGGATGTGAGGCGTCAAGACGCCTGCCGCACGCGCCAGGCTTCGCAACTCCAGCACCAGATCTTCCGAGGGCCCATGGGCACCGCAGCGTGGATCCGATTCGTAAGGGATGACGGTCTGGCGGACAAAGGCTTCGACCCGCTCGGCGATCTGCCGGCTGCGTTCGGTGGGAGAAGGACCGAAGGTTTGGTTCATGCTCAAGACGATTTCAAAGGGTGCTGACTAAATGGCCGCCATCGACCACGAGTTCCGCGCCGGTCATGTAGCGCGAGGCATCCGAAGCGAGCAGCAGCAAAGGTCCGTCGAGATCCTCCAGTCGCCCCAGGCGCCGCTGCGGTATGCGTCGCACCAGCGCCCGACCCGCGTCCGACGTCCAGAATTCGCCGTTCAACTCGGTGTGGAGGTAGCCGGGCGCGAGGGCGTTGACGCGCGTGCCCTGCCGCGCCAGCTCGAGGGCGAGGCATTTCGTCATCTGCACGACGCCAGCCTTGGACACCGCATACGAAAGCACCCCGCCGGCTTGCCGCAGACCCAGGATCGAGGCGATGTTGATGATGGCGCCGCCGGGGTTGGGCGCCATCAGCCGCGCCGCGGCCTGCGCGACGAAGAACATGCCCTTGAGGTTGGTGTCGATGACGTCGTCCCAGGCCACCTCGTTCTGATCGAGCGCGGCGCCCTCCCGCACAATGCCCGCGTTGTTCACCAGGATGCTCAGCGTTCCGAGCTCCGAGATCGCGCGGCTGCTGGCCTCGATGTCGCGCACGTCGAGCCGCATCGCGCTGGCCGCCCCGCCTTGATGGCGGATCTCTGCCACGATGCCGGACAGCGTCTCGGCGCGCCGGGCCGCCAGCACCACCTCGACACCCTGGCGGGCCAGCAACCGCGCGAAATGGGCACCGAGGCCCGAAGAAGCGCCCGTGACAAGCGCACGCTTGCCGTGAAGGTCGTGGGCCATCATTCAGTTTCCTTCGCGGATCGCTCGCGGCATGAGTTCATAGGGATGCTTCCAGCGCGGCAGCTCGCTGATACGTCCTGCCCAGGCCTGGACGTTGGCAAACTGCAATCTGTCGAACCGCGCATCCTCGTCGTAGTAGAGGTAGCCCGCCATCGAGATGTCCGCCACGGTCGGTGCGTCACCGACCATGAAGCGACGCCCGGCCAGATGCGCGTCGACGATCTCGTAGGCGGCCTGCGCCTGCGCCCGCAGATAGCCCGTGATCTGGTTCTCTTCAGCGCCGCGGATGCCGACCATGAAGCGCAGGGTGGCGAACGCCGGCGTGAAACGGTGGTTGTCGAACAGCAGCCAGCGCAGGACCTCTTGCCTGTCCTCGTCGCTCGCCGGTGCGAATCGGCCCGTCGCCCGCGAAAGGTAGTCCAGGATCGCGCCGCTCTGGGTCAGCAACTTGCCGTCCGGCCGTTGCAGCACAGGCAGTTCTCCCTGTGGATTGACGGTGTGGATGAACGCCGCCTTGGAGTCGGGATTGAAGAAGTCGACGAACTCGGCTTCCCAGTCGGCCTCGACAAGGTTGAGCATGAGCGCCACCTTGTAGCAGTTGCCGGATTCGCCTCGGCAGTAGAGCTTGTAGGCGCTCATGGCCGCTCCTCGAGGAGCGACCGTCCCGACGGCTGCGCGCCGCCCGGCAGACTTACTTCTGGCGCCCCGATCGCAGCAGGGTGGCTGCCATGGCCGCCAGGTCCTTGCCAAAGCGCGCGTCCAGGTTCTTGTGCCCCATGAGCAGCCGGAAATACACGGCCCCGTACATCATGTCGAGCGCGGTATCCACATCCAGCTCCGCGGAGAACTCCCCCGTCTCCTGGCCGCGCACGACGACCGCGCGCACATCGGCGCGGCGCTGCCGGAAAAAGCGTTCGCGAAACGCGTCGCGCAGCACGGGATCCGACTGGCCTTCCGCCAGTATCTCCGCCACCATCTTCCCCACTTCGCCGCGGTACTGCCTGACCAGAAGGATCAGGTGCTCGGACATGGCCTCCATCGCCGAATCCGCATCGCGCACCGGCGTGCTGGGAAGCATGAGGTCGATGAACGTGTCGATGACCACCGCATTGCGATTGGCCCACCAACGATAGATTGTCATCTTGGCCACGCCGGATTCCCGCGCGATCGCATCGATCGTCAAGTCGCCCACCCGCGTGGTGGCGAGCAGATTGCGCGTGGCATCCAGCACAGCGGTGCGGGACTGCTCGCTGCGCGGACGTCCAGTGTTGCGCGTGCCCTGACGGTTGGCGACGGTGGGAGCGGTGCTCATCGGAGAGGCTGATTCCAAGACATTGGGTCATAGTTTAGTGTCCGTGGTGGAGGGACGGATCAGCCGCCGGGCGGGCGCACGAACAGCGTGGTGCCGCTCACATGCCGGGAAGCGTCGGTCATGAGGAAGTGCGCCAGGCCGATGATGTCCTCGGGCTGACCCAGGCGTCCTCCCGGATAAGAAGCTGCAATGCGCTCCATGTATTCCGACGTCATGTGGTCGTTGGCCATGGGCGTGTTGGTAAGCCCCGGGGCAATGGCGGTCACGGAAATGCCCTCTCCACACACTTCCTGATGCAAGGTGTTGGTGAAGCTGGTGACCGCCGCTTTGGTGGCACCGTAGGCGGCGCCGCCAGGCATGCTCCTGACACCCAGTGCGGAGGTGAAGTTCACGATTCGCCCGTTCCGTTGGCGGATCATCTGCGGCAGTACCGCCCGTGCGAAGAGAAAGGTTCCCATCACATTGACCTCGAAGATGCGCTGCCAGTCGGCCAGCGTGTGGTCCTTGACGAGGCACCGGTGCAGCTGGCCCGCGTTGTTGATCAGCCCGTCGATGCGTCCCCATTGGTCCAACGTCGTTTCCACCGTCCGCGCCACGGCTTCCTCGTCGGTGACATCGCATTCGACGGCCGCGGCCCGCTGCATGCCGATCTCGTTGGCGACCTGATGCGCCGATTCGAAGTCACGATCGATGACGGCGATCCTCGCGCCAGCATCGGCCAGGCCGATGGCCATGGCCCTGCCGATTCCGCTGCCGGCACCCGTGATGAGCACCACCTTGTCCTCGACGGAGAAGTTGGCGGCTTGATAGCTTTGCTGCTTCATGGAAATCCTTGTGCGTGGGTCAGAACGCCGTCTGCGAAGAGCCCTTCAGGCCGAGTCGTTGCCGCGCCTCGGACGGCGTGGCCACCTCCAGACCCAGCGATTCGATCGTCGCGCGGACCTTCGAGACCTGGGCGGCGTTGGATGGTGCGAGTTGCCCCTTGCCGATGTAGAGGCTGTCCTCCAGGCCCACACGCACGTTGCCGCCCGAGATCGCGCCCGCAGTGGCAAAAGGCATCTGGTGGCGCCCCGCCGCCATGACCGACCACTCGTAATCGTCGCCGAACAGCTTGTCGGCGATATGCCGGGCATGGTTCAGGTTGTCGATGTCCGCGCCGATCCCGCCGAGGATGCCGAAGACCGTCTGCACGAAGAGCGGCGGCTTCACGAGCTTGCGGTCCAGGAAATGCGCCAGCGAGTACAGGTGGCCGATGTCGTAGCACTCGAACTCGAAGCGAGTGCCATGCCCTTCGCCGAGTTCATGCAGGATGTACTGGATGTCCTTGAAGGTGTTCCTGAAGATGCCGTCGCGGGAGTTCTCCAGGTAAGGGGCCTCCCAGGCGTGCTGGAAGTCCTTGTACTTCTCCAGCATGGGGAACAACGCGAAGTTCATGGAGCCCATGTTCAGCGAGCACATCTCCGGCGACGCCCGCCGGGCGGCCGCGATCCGTGCATCCAGCGTCATCCACTGGGCGCCGCCCGTCGTGATGTTCACCACCGCGTCGGTCGACTGCTTGATCTCTGGAAGAAACTGCATGAAGGTGTCCGGATCGGCGGTCGGCTCGCCATTACTCGGATCCCGCGCATGCAGGTGAAGGATCGCAGCGCCCGCCTCGTACGCCTGCCTCGCGCTTGCCGCGATTTCGGCCGGTGTGATCGGCAGGTGCGGACTCATGCTCGGGGTGTGGATGCTGCCGGTCACCGCACAGCTGATGATCACTTTGCCCTTGCTGTTTTTCATTCTGAGATCTCCTGTTATGAAGGATCGCGTCGTCGCTGTTCCGCCGGTTCACCGAAGCGGAGAGAAAGGCGCGGGGATGTAGATCGAGGACCTGGCGCCATCGAGCCATTGCAGCGAACCGCGCGGCGGCCACAGCCCTTTCTGGAAGGCATCGGCACGCACGGCCTGACGCTGGTCCAGCGTTTCGAACGGCCAGATATGGACGATGCGCGGAGGTCCCGACAGCGACCGCATGACCGCGACCAGCGGCGACAGCGCAACGCGCTCCGGCACGGCTTCCTGCCAGGCGGCGATAGTTCCGGGCATGGCCTGCGGCGCATCCTTCAGCGCATAGGTGCGGATCTCATAGAAGCCGCCGAGCTTGCCGCCCGCATGCACCGGCAGCCCAGGAAAGCTCGCGAAGAGACCCTGGTCCAGCCCGACGAGGCTGCCGATGGCGTCGGGCTGGGGCGCCAGTTCGGCTTCCCCGAGCGGCTGCTCATCGAGTGCCTGGGCGGAGGGAAAGCTCCGCAGCACCACGATCTCGTTGAGCGAGCCGATCTCCGAGATCCAGCAGCCCAGCAGCGCTGGCGCCCGCGGGCCGGACAATGACTTGTGGATGCCGTCGAGCACGGCGGCGACGCCACCCGGGATGCATTGGAGCGTGGTGAGGTTGAGAACGGTTGGATCCTGCGCCATGGGTCTGGAGAGGTTGGAAGTCTTGGAGGCTGCGACCACGGCTTCAGCGCCAGCGCAGCAGATAGTTCTCGCAACGCTGGAGCACGCTGTTGCTGACGAGACCGATCAGCCCGAGCACCACGATCCCGGCGAAGAGGTCGGCCGACTGGAAGGCTCGGCCGGCCAGCAGGATGGCGGTACCCAGACCGGGCTGGCCGGTCAGCATTTCCCCCACGATGGAAAGGATCAGGGCCACCGTCATCGAGAGCTTCATGCCCGACACGATGTCGGGCACCGCATTCGGCAGGCCCACCTTCATGACGAAGGACAGTTTTCCGAGGCCCAGGACATGTGCGACCTCCTTGAGCCTTGGCTCCACGGTCGCGAAGCCATGGACCGTCGCGAGCAGCGTGGGCCACAGCGAGCCGAAAGCCACCACTCCGATGACCATGGCTGGCGTCAGGCCGAAGAAAACGATGGCAACCGGCACCACCGCCGAAGCCGGCAGTGGCCGGATGAACTCGAGCAACGGTCCGACGTACACACGGCCCTGCGACCAGACGCCCAAGGTGGCGCCCAGAATGATCGCGATCAGGCTGGCCAGCAGCCAGCCCCACAGCATGCGCAGGGTCGTCTGCATCGTCTGATCCGCGAGCTCCCCCTCACGAAACCCCCAGACCAGCGCCTCGACGGCGGCCCTTGGGGTTGGCAGATAGATCTTGCCCACCAGCCCGGTCACGGTGACCGCGTGCCACAGCAATCCAAGCAGGAACAACCCTGCGATCGCATGGAGCGAACGGGAAGCAACGCTCATGACGGCAATCCCTCTTGTGGACTGCTCAAGCCGAGGCCTGCCATCAGGCGCCCTTGCGTCTTCACGAGAATGAGGTTCAGCGCCCAGCCAAGCACACCCACCCAGAGCAGATAGCCGAACATTTCCGCCGGCTTGAGCGCGACCTGCGCGGTGACCAGTCCATAGCCCAGTCCATACGGATTGGCCACGATCTCCACCGTCACCGCGACCACCAGGGCGATGCCGATCGCCAACCGCAGCGCCACGATCAGCCGCGGCGCCACCGAGGGCAGAACGATCTTGAGCACGCGCGCCAGGTAGCCCAGCTGCAGCACGTCCGCGACTTCGATCAGCCGTCGATCGACACTTGCGACGGCGCCCTGGACAAGGATCAAGATCGGCCAGAAGGTGGCAAATCCGACGACGGCGCTTTCCATGTGGATGCCGAAACCGAAGGCCGTCATCGCCAGGGGAATGAGCGCCACCGACGGCATGGGTCGCAGCAACTCGATGGGCGCATCCAGCAAGCGCGCAACCCTTGGCGACAGCCCCAGCACCAGTCCTCCTGCAAGACCGAGGACCGCGCCGTAGACCAGGCCCATGCCCGCGCTGGCCAGGGTCTGGGCCGTCTTGTCGAGCAGAATTCCGCTTGAGAACATTCCCCACAGCGCCCGCAGCACCGTGCTGGGCGGGACCACGTTGTCGCTCAGCGAGCCGGATACGTTGGCCGCGATCTCCCAGATGCCGAGCAGGCAGACGGGCACGATCAGTCCCTTGCCGGCATTCATGCGGCCTCCTTGTGCATGAGACCGTGGAGTTCCCGCCGCAAACGAACAAACTGGGCGTCCTCACGCGTCGTCAACTGATCGCGTGGCGTCGGCAACGCGACATCGATGACGCGATCGACGCGTCCAGGGTTCGCGTCGAGCGCAATCACCTGATCGCCCAAATAGATCGCCTCTTCCAGGTCGTGGGTCACGAACAGCACCGTCATATCTCGGCTCGCGGCGATGGACAGGATCTCGTCCTGAAGGGACTGACGCGTCATGGCATCCAGTGCGCCGAAAGGCTCGTCCATCAGCAGCAGACGAGGCTCCTGCGCCAAGCAACGCGCGATCTGCAGGCGCTGCTGCATGCCGCCCGACATCTGGCCGGGGTACTTGCGGGCATGGTCCCGAAGACCTACGGTCTTCAGAAGCTCGTGAATGCGATCGGCGCGCTCCGGGCGGGGAATGCCCGCGGCCTCCAACGCCAGGGAAACGTTACCGGCCACGCTGCGCCATGGCAGCAGCGCGCGGCCGTAGTCCTGGAACACCACCGCCATGTCGCGCCGTGGCCTGCCAAGCGCCTGATCCGCGAAATGAACACTTCCGCTCGAGGGCGTGACGAGCCCGGCGGCGACTCGCAGGACCGTCGTCTTGCCGCAGCCGGATGGACCGATGATGCAGGCGAACCCGCCGGCAGGAATCGTGAACGACACGCCGCTGAAGACCGGGCGTCCCGCATAGGACACCGAGACGTCCCGGAAGGTCAGTCCGGAAGATCGTTGGGGGATGCAGTCACTGCGCATACAGCCGTCCCACCTCCGGATTGGTGCGCAACATGCCTTGCTCGCGCATCATGGCGATCGTGGCGGCCAGCGTTGCGGGGTCACGCGCCGTCACCAGCTGGGGCATGGGAATCTTCGCGGCCACGTCCGGGGGCAGGCCCGTGAACCTGGCGATCTGAACCTTGGTCTGATCCGGATTCGCTTCGGCGAAGGCAATGCCCTTCTTCAAGGCCTCCCGGAACTTCGCAATGACATCGGGATTCGCTTTCGCATAGTCTCGGGTCGAGACGTAGTAGAAGATCGGCATCGGCTGCTCGAAGTTGGACACCATGGAAGTGACCACGTAGCCGGTATTGCTCTCCAGCATGCGCCCCAGCATGGGCTCGGCGGTGATGACCGCATCCACGCTGCCTCCGCGGATCAGGTCCGGGTGCTGCGGAAACCCGCTCTCCACGAAGGTCACCCGCTTGGCGTCAACGCCATTGAGCGCGAGCCACTTGCGAAACCACACATGGAGGATGGCGCCAACGCCAGGCACGCCCACCTTCTTGCCCACGAAATCCTGCGGCTTCTGGATTCCGGAGCCGTTGCGAGCGAAGGCCGCGAAGTTCTTGCTGGTCTTGGCGCCCACGCTGCCTTCGGCAATGACAACAAGATCCAGGCCGCCATCCACCGCCTGCAGGAAAGTGGTGGACGTGATCGTTGCCACCTGTACCGCACCCGACTGGAGCGCCGGCGGCATCGAGGGATTCAGCGGAATGAGCTTGAGCTCCACGGGCAGTCCAGCGTCCTTGAAGTAGCCCTCCGAGGAAGCCATGAACGCCCCAGCGATCTCCGCCGTTGCGACATGGCCCAGCACGAGCGGTTTGGGCTGTGCCAGTGCCGGACCTGCCATCAGCGAGGCGGTCAATGCCAGCGCGATCACTTTTGCAAAGATCTTGAATGTCATGGGTGTCTCCTGTTTTTTGAGGGGGCGAGCGTTTAAACCGGATGCGGCAGTCAGAGAAGGTCTGGGTTGGGCAGCAGGATCACCTTTCCTGCACGGCCGGTACGCGCCGCGTGTGCGACGGCGGCCTTGACGTCGTCCATGGGGTAAATCGCCTCCACCCGGACGTCGATCACACCCTGCTCGATCAGCTTCGCAATCACGTCGTACACGGCGTTGCGCTCTTCGACGGACGCGTTCTCGAACCAGTGCGTGAACCAGTAGCCGCGAAGCGCGATGTTGCGGAACACGAGGTCCGATGCGTCGACACGGCAGGATGCGGAAGACAGCAGGCCGTAGGTCACGACAGTCCCGCTGTCCACCAGGCAGCGGCCCAGGGCGGCAGTACCCTCACCCGCGACTGCATCGAATGCCAGTCGAATCGGTGCACCACCCACGGCAGCCTGAATGCGTTTGGTCAGATCGGGCCCATCCGCAACCACGGCATCGGCGCCGCTGGTCATCACGGCTTCGATCTGGCTCTCGCTGCGCACGATGCTCACCGTACGCACGCGCATGTGCTTGGCCAGCTTGATGACGTTGTGCGCCACGGCCGAGTTGCCGGCGTTCTGCAGAACCCATTCACCCGGCTCGAGTGCGACGAAGCCCTTGAGCATGTGCCATGCGGTTGCCGGATTCACCGCCATCATGGCGAGTTGGTGGATGTCGGCGGTCTTCGGCAGCGGCCGAAGCCCTGCCGCGGGAGCTGTGACCTGCTGGCACCAGTTGCCGCGGCCCGCGAACAGCGCCAGCACCCGGTCACCGATCCGAAGATGCCGGACGTCCTTGCCGAGCTTGCGGACCTGTCCGACCGCCTCGCCGCCAGCCAGGCAAGGCAACGGCGGCGGACGCGCGCCGAACCGGCCCTGGAAGTTGAGAAGGTCGGAGGGATTGATCGGGGCGGCCAGGATGTCGAGAACCACCTCATTCGCACCGGGTTCATCTGGTTCTGGCACATCGACCAGCGCCACGAGGTCGGGATCCGAGCCGAATCCCAGGATATGTACAGCTTTCATCCGCCGCTCCATCGTGTTCAGGCTTAGGGCCGCCGCGCGCATCAGCGGGCGACGTTCACAATGGTCTTGCCCAGGTTGGCCCCCTTGAGCATCCCGATGAAAGCGGCCGGTGCGTTTTCCAGACCGTCTACGGCATGCTCGGCGTAGCGCAGCTTTCCTTCCTTGAGCCAAGCGGAGAGGCGCGCCAGCGCCTCGGCATTGCGAGGGGCCCAGTCACCCACGATGAAACCCTCCATGCGGGCGCGGCTGGTGAGAAAGTAGCGCATGCTGCGCGGCCCCATGTCGGGCTCGGTGAGGTTCGATTGGGAGATCTGGCCGATCACCACCACGCGCGCTTTGAAAGACAGGTGATTGAAGACGGCTTGCGAGATCGCACCGCCCACGCCATCCAGATAGACGTTCACGCCATTCGGGCAAACGGCAGTGAGCGCGGCTTGAATATCGCCCACGGTCTTGTAGTTGATGGCGTGATCGAAGCCCAGTTCGTTCACGCAGTAGGCGAGCTTGTCGTCGTCGCCTGCAATGCCGACGACGGTGCATCCGGCGAGCTTCGCGATCTGGCCAGCGATCTGGCCCACCGCGCCCGCCGCACCGGAGATCACTACCACGTCGCCAGGAACAGGTTGAGCGACGTGAAGCAGCGAGAAGTAGGCGGTCAGACCCGGCATGCCAAGCACACCGAGCGCGGTCGATGGCGGGGCAAGCTCGGGGTCGATCTTGCGCAATTGAGAGGCGGCAATCGCTGCGAACTCCTGCCAGCCACCAGGTCCCTCGACGATGTCGCCGGGCGCGAATCCCGGCGCATGGCTTTCGACAACCCGGCCCACCGTGCCGCCTACCACGACCTCACCGATGGCCACAGGGGCCGCGTAGTTCTTGGCGTCGCTGATACGACCGCGCATGTAGGGATCCAGTGAGAGAACCAGCGTCTGGACCAGCACTTGCCCGGCGGACGCGATGGGCATGTCTGCGCTCGTGAGCTCAAAGTTTTCCGGTGCCGGCATGCCAGTGGGGCGGCTCTTGAGGGTGATCTGGCGGTTTCGCGGATGTGACATGGGTTGATGCGGCTGTTCGTACAAAAGGGTTCGGCTGACCTGCTATCCAGGAAGAAGATCGGGAGCCGACATTTTCGATACTATACGGCTAGTATCGAAACTAGCGCAGGGGAAACCCTCTGTAGCCCAAACGGGTGCTCGGCCGGTCTTGGTGTGCTTCTTCGGGAATGACGGCATTTCCATTGCCGAGCCGTGCGCCGTCAGCGCTTGCGGTCATTCACATCAGCGCGCGACAACCTACAGCGATGCGAACGCTCGTTCGTGACGATGATCGAATGGCAGCCACTTCACGCCCGTGATGCCCCTGTAGGCTTCTTTGCGGCAGCGATCTTCATGCGAGTCACGCCACTGGCGCCACTTTGAAATCGACCCGGTATTGCGCTGCATCGAGTCGGGCCAAGAGGTCGAAATTTCTGGGCCCGCCCGCATCAAGCGCGGCAACGAGGGTCCCTGATATCGGGATGGTCGGTCCCCAGCGAGTGCTGACGACTACGAGGCATTGAGCGACGCCGAACACACTTGTCTACGTCCTCGTCGCGACTTGACAGAGTTGCTCTGGCGATCAAACGGAGCGCTGGCGGCCGCACTCGAGGCCATGGTTTCCAGCGCCGCTGCTCTCTATTTCCCCTGAAACTTCGCAGCTCTCTTCTGCGCCCAGGCCGACTGCCCCTCGCGCAGATCTTCCGAGAGGTAGGCCCTGCGAATGCTCGCGTCGAGCGCCTGCGGGTCGAGCGTGCCGCGCGCGATGCGGTTGAGGTGATGCTTCATGCCGGTCAGCGCGATCGGCGCCATCGACGCGCAGTCGCGCACCAGGGCACTGATCTCCTCCTCCAGCTGATCGGGGTCGACGAGCTGCGTCAGGTAGCCGATGCGCTTCATCTCCACGGCATCGATCTTGCGCGCCGTCAAGAACAGCAGCTTGGCGTTGTCCAGGCCGAGGCGGCTCACGTAGCGCTCCAGGCCCGAGCGGTAGTAGTGCAAGCCGAGGCGTGCGGCGGGCATGAACATGTCGATGCCCGTGGCCCCGACACGGAAATCGCAGGCGAGCGCGAGATCGGTCGCGCCGCCATACACGCCGCCATGCAGCACCGCAACCGTGACTGCACGCGCCATCTCCAGCGCATCGACCACCCCCTCGAAGTCGACCTTGCGCTCTGCGCCGATGCTGCCGATGTCGTAGCCGCTGCAAAAGTACTTGCCGCTGCCGCGCAACAGCAGCACCAGCACTTCCGGCCGCGCGTCGACCTCGGCAATCAGCGCAGCCAGCCGCTCGAGGTCGTCGGCGCTCAGGCGGTTGGCCTGTGCGGGGCGCCGCAGGCGAATGGTCGCGACCGCGCCCTCGATGCGAAGCTCGGGCAGGTCGGAGGAATCGGTGGGTTCGGTGATCGCGTTCATCGGCCTTGGAAAATGGGAGGACGTTTGGCGAGGAAGGCGCGGCGGCCCTCCCTGTAGTCTTCGCTGTCGAAGCATTGCAGCACGAGCGGCGCGATCTCGTCGGCCGCGGCGCTGTCCGAATAGCCCTCGAACGCCTGGATGGCTTTCTTGGCGGCGAGCACCGTGAGCGGCGCATTCGCGGCGATCCTCTGCGCATAGGCGCTCACGGCTTCATCGAGCGCGACATCCTCGACCACCGTGTTGACCAGACCGAGCCGCAAGGCCTCGGGGGCTTCGAGGAAGCGCGCGCTGAAGAGGATGTCCTTCGCGGCCGACGGCCCGACCAGCCGCGCCAGCGCGGCCACGCCACGGTAGTCGTAGCCCAGGCCGAGCCTGGCGGCCGGAATGGCGAAGCGCGAGGACGACGCCGCGATCCGGATGTCGGCAGCCAGCGCGATGGCCAGGCCGCCGCCCACGCAGTAGCCCTGGATCATCGCGACCAGCGGCTTGCTCAACGCGGCCAGGCCGGCATGGCCGCGAGCGGCGACCTCGTCGTAGCTCTTCTTCTGCGCCGCGTCGGCGCGGTGCTGCTCGAACTCGGAAATGTCGGCGCCCGAGACGAAGGCCTTGCCGCCCGCGCCCTTCATCACGACCACCCGCACGCCCGGATCGCGCTCGAAGGCCTCCGCCACCGCGCCCAGTCCCTGCCACATGTCCAGCGACATCGCGTTGCGGCGTTCGGGATGGTTGAAGGTGATCCAGCCGATGCCCTCGCGCACCTCGCCGAGGATGCGGCCCGTGCCCAGCGACTGCAGGACTCGGTCCTGCGCCTTCATGCCACCACCCCTTCCTTGCGCAGCGACGCGACGGACTCGTCGCCGTAGCCGAGCTCGCGCAGCACTTCATCGGTGTGCTCGCCCGCGTCAGGCGCCGCGCGACGGAAGGCCTCGGCGTGCGGGCAGTCCGACAGGTTGATCGGCGAGCGCAGCAGTTCCAGCGTACCCAGCGCCGCATGGGGCGCCGGACGCGTCATGCGCAGGTGCCGGGCCTGCGCATCCTCGAAGGCCTGGCCGATGTCGTAGACGGGGCCGCAGGGCACGCCCGCATCGTTCAGCCGCTCCACCAGTTCGCGCACGCCGAAGCCGCGCGTGATGGCGCCGATGGCCTCTTCGAGCTCGCGCCGGTGCGCGAGACGCGAGGGCTGGTCTTTGTAGCGCTCGTCCTGCGCCAGATGCGGGGCGCCGAGCACCTCGCACAGCCGGGCCCACATCGCGGCGCCTGGCCCGCAGATGTTGACCTTTCCGTCGCGGGCATCGAACGTGCCCATCGGCACCAGCGTGGGATGCGAATTGCCCTCCTGCCGCGGCACCTCGCCCTCGACCGTGTAGCGCGCGCCCTGGAAGTCGAGCTTGTTGAGCATGGCCTCCAGCAGCGAGGTATGCACCCACTGGCCGCGGCCCGTGCGTTGGCGGTGCAGCAAGGCCAGCAGGATGCCCTGGCCCAGGAACATGCCCGAGGTGGTGTCGGAGATCGCGATGCCGGTGCGGTAGGGACCACGCCCGGGTTCGCCCGTCACCGAACTCAGCCCGCTCATGCCCTGCACGATCTGGTCGAGGCCCGGGCGGCCCGCGTACGGGCCGGTCTGGCCGAAGCCCGAGATGCTGGCCAGGATGATCCGCGGATTGATCGCGCGCAACGCCTCGTAGCTCAGGCCCAAGCGCTCCTTGACCGAGGCGCGGAAATTCTCGACCACGACGTCGCTGCGCTCGACGAGCTGGCGCAGCACGCGCATGCCTTCGGGGGTCTTGAGGTTGACGCTCAGGCTGCGCTTGTTGCGGTGCAGGTTCTGCTCGTCGGAGCCGCGGCGCGGCCCGAGCGTGGGCTTGCGATCGGGCGGGTCGATGCGCACCACGTCGGCGCCCCAGTCGGCCAGCAGGCGCACCGCGACCGGGCCCGCGCGCGCGATGGTGAGGTCGAGCACGCGGCAGCCCGTGAGCGGCAGGTCGGATTCGATGGAATGGGGCATGGTGGACTCGTGCGGTGGATGCATCACTGGATGGCGGCCACGGCGCCGGGGTCGACATAGATCGTCGAGCGCTGGCCGATCTCGAGCACCGTGGACGGCGCCGCGTGCACCTTGAGCGACGCCCCGCCTCCGCTGGGTCGCACCAGGTAGTTCCAGTACTCACCGAGGTAGGTGCGTCCGACGACCGAGACGTCGCCCAGCGCCACCGCGCCCGCGGGCGCGGCATCGAGGTACAGCGACTGGGGCCGGATCGAGGCCAGCAGGCGGGCGCCGCCGGCCGCGCCCCCGGGCAGCGCGAAGCCCGCCGCCAGCCCGTCGAGCCGCAGGCGGTCGCCGTCGAGCTCGCCCTCGACCAGGTTGGTCTTGCCGATGAAGCCCGCGACGAAGGGCGTTCGCGGGCGGTTGTAGAGGTTCCACGGGGTGTCGATCTGCTCGAGCCGGCCCTGGTGCAACACCGCGATGCGGTCGGAGATCGCCATCGCCTCGGCCTGGTCGTGCGTCACGTAGACCGTGGTGAAGTGGAACTGGTCGTGCAGCCGGCGGATCTCGGTGGCCATCTCTTCGCGCAGATTCGCGTCGAGATTGGACAGCGGCTCGTCGAGCAGCAGCACTTCGGGCCGCACGATCATCGCGCGCGCCAGCGCCACGCGCTGCTGCTGTCCGCCCGAGAGCTCGGCCGGATAACGCTGCGCGAGGGCGCCGAGCTTGACCACGTCGAGCATCTCCGCCACGCGCCGCGCGATCTCCGCATCGGGTGTCTTGCGCACCCGCAGGCCGAAGCCCACGTTCTGCGCCACCGTCATGTTCGGCCAGATCGCGTAGCTCTGAAAGATCATCGACATGCCGCGGTGCTCGGGCGACACCGAGCGCGCGGGCGACGAGATCTCGGCGCCGTCGACCACGATCGTGCCGTCCGACGGCTCGATGAAGCCCGCGATCATGCGCAGCGTGGTGGTCTTGCCGCAGCCCGAGGGGCCCAGCAGCGTGACCAGTTCGCCGCGCTGCAGCTGCAGCGAGACCGCATCGACCACCGGCGTCGCGCCGTAGCGCTTGCTGAGGTTCCTGAGTTCGAGTTTGGACATGCGTCGGTTCTCTTTTGTGTGCATGCGGGTTCAGGAGCGGCGCAGCATGAAGTCGCGGCCCGCGAGCCTCATGCCGATTCCCACGACGATGGTCACGATCACCACCAGCACCACGCCCATCGCGGCGAGCGTCTCGTAGTTGCCCTGTTCGCTGAGGTCGAGCGTCAGCACCGACACCACGCGTGATTCGGGACCGGTGAGGAAGACCGCGGTCGACAGCTCCTTCGTGCAGATGACGAACACCAGGATGAAGGCCCCCACCAGCGTCTTCTTGAGCAGCGGCGCCACCACCTGCGTGAGCACCGTGAGGCGTCCGCCGCCGAGGATGCGCACCGCCTCCTCGAGCTCCGGGTTGAGTGCGCGCACGCCGGCCGAACTCGCCGCCACCGAGATCGGCAGGAAGCGCGTTGTGAAGGCGATCACGATCAGCGCGCCCATGCCGTAGAGGCTGAACGGCGGCCCGGCGTAAGCCGCATACAGGCCGATGGCCAGGATCAACCCCGGGACCGCCACCGGTGCCAGCGCCATGAACTGCACGAAGGTGGGAAAAGGGGTGATGCGCCGCTGCGTGGCGTAGGCGATGCAGATGCCCATGCCCACGCACACCAGCGCGGTGGCGCCGGAGTACAGCACGGTGTTGAGGATGGCCGCGCGCACGGTCAGCTGCTCGAAGAAGATGCTGTGGAAGTTCGCCAGCGTCAGGTTGTCCAGCGACAGCCCGCGGCCCCAGGCCTTGGACAGCGACGCCAGGATCAGGATGGCCAGCGGCAGGATCACCGTGAGCAGCGCGACCAGCACCGAATAGCCCAACAGCAGCCACTTCCACGAGCCGATGTCGAAGGGCCGGCGCTCGCCGCCCTTGCCCGACACCGACACGTAACCGCGGCGCGCGAGCAGCTTGCGCTGCAGCATCAGCAGCACGATGGTCAACAGCAGGATCGGCATCGAGAAGGCCGCGGCGCGCTCGACCTGCAGCGGATACTGGAAGAACGACACGATCTGCGTCGTCGCGAGGTTGATGCGCGCCGGAATCGCGATCAGCGCCGGCGTTCCGTAGAGCGCGATCGCCTCGAGAAAGATCAGGATCGCCGCGCCCACGATCGAGGGCAGCACCAGCGGCAGCGTCACCCGCGCCATGGTCTGGAACTTGCCGGCGCCATGGATCGATGCCGCATCCTCGAGCTCGGTCGACACCAGGTCGAGCGCCGACTTCGTGAACACGTAGATCAGCGGGTAGGTGTACAGCGCGATGACGAAGGCCAGGCCCCAGAAGCTGAAGATGTTGAAGGGCCCCTTGGCGGTGCCCAGGAGCTCGACCACCAGTCGGTTGAGCCAACCCGCGTTCGGGCCCGCGAGCAGGATCCAGGCGATGGCGCCGAGGAAGTTGGGCATCACGAAGGCCGCGAGCACGCTCAGGTGCGTGAAGCCTCGGCCCGGCATGTTGGTGCGCGAGACCGCGAGCGCCAGCGGCACGCCCAGCAGCAACGCCAGCGCGGTGACCGCCGCGCCGAGATAGAGCGAATTGAGCAGCGCCTGCAGATTGCGGCTGCGGCCGAGTGCCTGGGCGTAGCTCTGCAGCGACCATTGGCCCTCGGCGGTATGGAAGCTGTCCCACACCAGCCGCAGGATCGGGTTGGCCACCAGCAGCAACAGCACCGCGATCAGCACGGCGAAGAACCAGATCGCCGGGTCGCCCAGGCGATGCGGCGTGCGGCGCGCCACCGGCAGCGCGAGAACGACGGCCTTAGACACCGAAGGCATCCCGCCAGAGCTCGATCACCTTGGGAATCTGCGCCACCATCTGCGGCGGCGTGGGCGCCAGCAGCGGGTTCGCGTCACTCAGGCCGAGCACGCCGGGCGCGGGCTTGGCATTGGCGCGCAGCGGCACGCTGAATTCCTCGACCGAGATGCGCTCCGTGTCCTCGCTGCCGAGCAGCCATTCCATGAACAGCCGCGAGGCGTTCGGCCGCCGGGTGTTGGCCATGATCGCCGACGGCGAAAGGATCAGCACCGGGCCCTCTTTCGGCGCCAGCGTGGCCACGGGGTTGCCGCGCGAGGCCGAGCGCGCGGCCAGGCTCATCGGGCCGGCCGAGATCGACGCCTCGCCGGAGATCACGGTGGTCACCGCATCGATGGTGGAGCGGCTCACGTGCGCCTTGGCGGCCGCGAGCTTGGCGAACCAGCCCTCGCCGAAGAGTTTGCGCATCTCGATGCACCAGGCACCTGCCGCGCCGCTGTAGGCCGGGTGCGCCACCAGCGCGGCACCGCTCCACTTCGCATCGAGCAGGTCGTTCCAGCTCTTGGGCGCGGCTGCGGCCTGCACCTTCTTCGTGTTGTAGATCAGGCCCATCATGAAACAGCTGGAAGCGTGGAAGTACGCATCCGGGTCCATGTTCTGCACCCGCTTGTCCTGCCGCGCGACCGCGGCCGGCAGGTACTTCAGCAGCAGGTTGCGGCCCTTGAGGTCGACGTAGTGCGCCAGATCGGTGGAGGTGAACACGTCGCAGTTGGGCGTGCCGGCCTTCAGGTCCTGGTTCAGGCGCTGGAACGCCACCTGGGCGGTGGTGCGCACGACGTTGACCTTCACGCCCGGATAGCGGGTGCTGAAAGTTCGACCCATCTTCTCGGCCACCTCGGAGGTCTGCGGCACCGTGTACCAAGTGAGCTCACCCTCCTTGCGCGCCGCCTCGTGCAGCGTGTCCAGATTGATGGGCTGGGCTCGCACGACATAGGGGGCGGCCAGGGCACCGGCGGCCAGGAGGCCGAACTCTCGTCTGCGCAACTGCATGGATGTCTCCTTGAATCGGGACCGATCGGCGTCGGCCAATAAAGTATGCACAACATCAAACAATAAATACACTAGGTGTTTGTATGAATCCATTGGTGACGAGTGCAGCCGTCTAATCGCGGTCCATGACACAAAGCGTCGCCATCCACATCCATCGCCACGGCGATGCCGAGGTCCTGTCAGACACGACGGTCGAGGTGCCGCCGCCCGCCGCGGGCGAGCTGCAGATCCGCCAGAGCGCCATCGGGCTGAACTTCGCCGACATCTACCAGCGCCGCGGTTCGCACGGCCCGCACGCAGCGACCCCGTTCCCGATCACGCTGGGCGCGCAGGGCGCGGGCGTGGTCGAGGCGATCGGCGCGGGCGTGACGGGTTTCGCATGCGGGCAGGCGGTGGCGTACGTCCATGCCGGCGCCTACCAGGTGACGCGCAACCTCCCGGCGCACCGCGTGGTGCCGCTGCCAGACACCGTGTCCCAGGAACTGGCCGGCGCCACCTTGCTGCGCGGTCTCACCGCCGAGTACCTGCTGCGACGGCTGCACGTGGTGCGACCCGGCCAGACCGTGCTCGTGCATGCGGCCGCTGGCGGTATGGGCGTGATCCTGTCGCAATGGGCGCGCGCGCTCGGCGCGACCGTGATCGGCACCGTGGGCTCGCCCGAGAAGGCGCGCGTCGCGCTTTCGCACGGCTGCCACCATGCGATCGACTACCGCCGCGAAGACTTCGCGGCACGCACCCTGGCGCTCACCGGTGGCGCGGGCGTGGACGTGGTCTACGACGCGGTCGGCAAGGACGTCTTCCTGTCCTCGCTGAAATGCACGCGTCCGCGCGGCATCGTGATCAGCTACGGCACCGCCTCGGGCGACGTCGAGGCCTTCGACCTGCAGTTGCTCCACGCGAAGTCGCTGAGCGTGTGCCGTCCGACCCTGCGCAGCTTCATCGCCGATCCCCAGGAACTGCGCGATGCGGCGCGGGCCTTTTTCGGCGCCCTGACCGAGGGGCAGGTGCGGCTGGAGATCGGTCACCGCTATGCGCTGGCCGACGTGCGGCGCGCCCACCGCGAACTCGAAGGCCGCGCCACCACTGGCGCGACCGTGCTCATTCCCTGAAGGAGAGGACGACCGCCATGCGACTTTTTCATGCCTGGCTGTCCAGCGCCTCGCGCCGCGTGCGCCTGTGCCTGGCCGAGAAGCAGATCGACTATGAAAGCGTTGCCGTCGACCTCGGCAAGCAGGAGCAGCACGCGCCCGCATTTCTCGCGATGAACCCGAACGGCGTGGTGCCCGCGCTGGAGATCGCGCCCGGTCGCTTTCTTCACGAGAGCTCGACCATCTGCGAATTCCTCGACGACATCCAGCCCACGCCGCCCCTGCGTCCCGTCGACCCCTACGCGCTCGCCCAATTGCGCAACTTCGTGCGCTGGACCGACGAGAAGGCGTTGCCCAACCTGCTGATCCTCAACTGGAGCCTGATGCTGCAGCCGATGGCCCGGCAGTGGAGCGATGAGGAACTGCAGCAGAAGATCGCCCGCATCCCTACGGCCGAGCGGCGCGAAGCCTGGGTCCGGATCGCGCGCCAGCCCTATTCCGATGAGGAGAAGGCCGAGGCCCGGCGCAAGCTGCTGCTGCTCGTCGACAAGATGGAGGCCATGCTCGCCGGCTCGGCGTCGCCCGCACCTTCGGCCTGGCTGATCGGCGAGCACTACTCGCTGGCCGACATCGCCGCCGTGCCCTTCATCGCCCGCATCGCCGAGATCGCGCCCGGGGCGCTCGATGCGTCAGCCAGCCCGCGCGTGCATGCCTGGTGGGAGGCCGTGCGGCAACGGCCGGCCTTCGCGGCCGCGCGGCTGCAGGCCTTCGGCGAGGTGCTCCAGCAACGCGAACACGCCAGCACGGCCGGCCACTGAAGCGAGACCGACGCACCAGGCCCGCGTACTATCATCCGGGCGACACAACATGGCCACCACTTCCCGCGTCAACCTCAGCGACAAGATTCGCGAAGCCCTCGAGGACGAGATCGTTTCCGGCAAGCTCTACGCCGGCTGCCGCCTCGACGAACAGGAACTGATGGAGCGCTTCAACGTCTCGCGCACGCCCGCGCGCGAAGCGCTGCAGCAACTGGCGACCGCTGGCCTGGTCGACATCGTGCCGCGGCACGGCGCCGTGGTCGCGACGCTCTCGCTCACGGAGTACGTCGCGATGCTCGAGATGCTCACCGAGCTGGAAGGCCTGGCCGCCCGCCTGTCGGCGCGCCGCATGCCCGCGGCGCTGCGCAAGGACCTCGAGGCCTCGATGCGGGCCTGCGAGGAGGCCGCGGCCCAGGACGATCCTGTTGCCTACGAGCGCGCCAACCGCTGGTTCCACGAGACCGTGTACGACGGCAGCCTCAACGAGGTGCTCGCGCGCCAGTTGCGACTCATGCGCCTGCGCATGCGGCATCCACAGCGCTCGCTGTTCGACCGGCCCAACCGGGTGCGCAACTCGATGGTCGAACACCGAGCGATCGTGCAGGCGATCCTGAATGGGGACGAAGACGGCGCCGACCGCGCCATGTCGATGCACATCTCCAGCGGTGGAAATGTATATGTCGATGCCGTCGCCAAGGGCGCGTCGAAAAAGCACACCGTTCCCTCCGCTTAGAGCCTCCACGACGACCCGATCGCAGGCAAGGGGGCATCTCTTTTCAGGCTTGCCACGCCGCATCGAGGGCGACCACATCGGCGCGGTCGCGGGCTAGGTCGATTTCGTGCGCGCCGCATTGCAATCTGACGGTGGGGTCTCGATCATCGTGCTGCCTCCACCGGGAAGGACGGCCGCTCGAAGATCGCCAGCCGGCTCCATGGACCGGTGACGACGGCCCGCGGCGATGTCGACGTGATCGCCACCGAGCACAGCATGGCCCGGCTGCGAGGGCTGACGATCCGCGAGCGCGTGGAGGCCATGGTGTCGATCGCGGCGCCCGAGCACCGCGAGCCGTTGCGGTGCGAAGCCAGGCCGCTGCTTCGCACTGCTTAGAAATGCATCCTCAAGACCATGGCGAGTCAACGACGGAACCAAGGGGGCAACGAGCACACTGCCTATCGTGCAGGGCCGCCCAACGGGCATCGCTCAACGATCTGTCGAATCCGACACCTGTTCATCAGCGATCGCATCCGCGCCCCACGGGATGTTGGAAATCCAACGTTCAATGGACAGCGGGTCGGTACCCGACCGCAAACCTTTGCGTCATATCGTTCAGGCGCTTGTCTAGAGACCACAGTTCGGCGCCAGGCGTCATCAGCGTCGATGCCACAAGGGTCAGGTCCACGAGGCCACACCCCAATCCAAAGAGACGCTCTTTTTCGATGAAGAGGAGCACTTCGCGCAGGCTGGCTTGCTGCACATGTTGCAGGTGATGCAGATATCCGAGCGTCTGGGTACGCGCTGGCGGTGTACCGCATGCAAGCTCCCCTATCACCATCGGATGAATCAATACTTGGTCAAGCCCGAGCAGCTGCTCCAAGGTGGAGTTCCGCGCGCGAAAATGATCAACCCAAACCGAGGTATCAATTTGCACCAGCGTCATGAACAGGTGCCGTGTCCCGACGAGGAACATCGGAGATCTCGGGCATCCGTCCCCCAAGCGCCGCAAGCCGTTTTGCGGACTGCACTCTCACAAAAGTTTTGATCGCTTCCCTGAATAGATCCGCCTTGTTCATACTCGGATCCGCTACTTTGAGCGCCTCCTCATACAACGTGTCGTCGATCGTGACGGTCGTTCTCATAAGCTCCTTGTTCTCGGACTCGATGCCATCGATCGTCCACCCCGGCGCGACAACCGTCAACGGACATGCTTGCTCACGGCAACAGAGGCTGTATTCCCGCGGTTGGTCAGGGCCACCAAGCTTAGCCAGTGAGAGCCGCGCCAGCGACGCGTGGTCGCCGACCTGCACATGGGTGTCGCACCTTCAATGCGCCGATGTTTCCCCGACGTGGCGACCGTGCCCTGCAGACGAAGAATCGGAGAAAAAGGGTGCACATGGATGGCAAACAGCCCAGAGGGGCTTCCAAAAAACCCCAAGCGGCGGAGCTGCGTCAGGCCCTCCCTGCGAAAAGGATTTAAACGCTGCCGATCACCCAAAATCTTCGCAGCTCTCGCTTGGCGACATAGACGCATATTTTCGCCACTATAGTGGTCAAATCGATTTGACAAAGTCGAGACTTTAACCATCATGATGGTTAATATGCAAGAATTCTCCTTTTCATCTGCTGCCCGCGGTACGACCATCGAAGTGCATGCGAACGGCCGATGGCAAGCCGCCGCCACGATCCAGGCGTTGGGAGCAGATCGCTGCCGTTTCGAGTACCTGCCTGAGTACGTTTTCAGCGAGGAGAATCCGCAGCCGGTCGCGTTGGGTCTGCCTGTGGGCATCGAAGCCGACCGATTCGTGGAGGGCCCCACAGGCCGCGAGCCGGATCGCCGCCCGCCGGCCTTTGTCTATGACTTGGTGCCACAAGGCAGAGGCCGCAGGTATCTGCTGGACAGGCTGGGTCTGGCAGACGCCGAAAACATGTTGCTGCCGCTCGTCATGAACGGTGCTTTCAATCCGATCGGTTGTCTGCGATTCGAAAGCGCAATGGAATTCTTCCGCGAGGAGGCCGCACGCGGCGCTGATCCTGGCGCACAACGTGGCTTTTCCATGGAAGAGGTTCTGAACCACAGCGAGGAATTTCTCGAGCATCTGTCCCTGCATGCCATGCTTGCCGCAGGCACCACCGGCGTGCAGGGTGTTGCCCCGAAGTTCCTGCTGACGACCGACGAAGCCGGGCGCTGGTTCGCAGACATGGCACTGCCCGACGAACGCGCCACCACACACTGGTTGCTTAAGTTGCCCCGAGGAAGAAGCGAGGCAGACCGCACCGTCCTTCGCAATGAGGCCGGTTACCTTCGTCTCGCTGCTGCGTGTGGGTTGCGAATGTCGAGCACGCCGCAACTTCAAGGCGAGGTCCTGTTCGTACGCCGTTTCGATCGGGTCGTCGTCGACGGTCAAGTGAAACGACTGCACCAGGAAAGCCTCGCAAGCATCTGCGACTTGAGGGGTTTCGGATTGCCCAAGAGCCAGCACTTCCTGCTCTCAGGCTTGCGCTCGGTCGTGTCAGACCCGTTCACGGAAACTGTGGAATTCATTCGACGCGATGTGCTGAATCTGGCCATGCGCAACACCGACAACCATGCACGCAACACAGCCGTGCAGCGCCTGGTCGACGGCACCGTTCGGCTGACACCCCTCTTCGACTTCGCCCCCATGTTCCTGGATCCGGAGGTCGTGGCGCGAGGCTGTCACTGGCGCGACGCTGCTGGAAAACTTCAGCGCAACTGGAGCGAAGTCATAGAAACGCTTCAAGTAAGCGACCAGGAGAGAGAGCGCATCGCACATGCGCTCCATGCCTTCGCGCCTACTGTCGCGGCGCTGGCTGATACGGCCAGGGAATGCGGCGTGGAGCAGGCGGTCATCGAGGCATGCCGCGGCAGTATCGATGCGCAGGCATTGCAGTTGGACGCCTTGCGCGATCTTCTGCCCAGAACCGCACGGAGCAAGCCTCGTGGATAAGCGACGCAAAGCGCCGGACCTCTCACACGAGCGCAAGCTGCGTCAAGAGATCTACGACGCCATGGCGGCGGGGAGAATGTCTGTGGGACAGGCCGTGGCTGCCATGCGGCGGATCAGCCGCCTGACTCAACCAGAATTCGCCAAGCATAGGGGGCTCAGCGTACAAAGTCTTCGGCTCATCGAGAGCGACAAGACCAATCCGACCATCGACACGCTGGGGAAGATCGCGAGCATCTTCGGATTGCAGGTCGGCTTCGTACCAAAGACTGGCTCCTGCGTTTCATGGCAGGAACTCGAACGTGGCCTGTCAGAGTCTCCCGAAGCGGTACCGCTGCCCTCTCGCATCGAGCGCAGTGAATGAGTTAACGCTGCAGGTTCCCGTGAAGACTCGCCTGCGCGCTTTCTGCACATGCGCCGCTTGACCTTGAGGGCAGCCGGCAATTGTCCTCAGAAACCTTCAACCTGTAGAACGCACCGTTTTACCCGTCTCGCCTTTTCGTTGCCTCGGATCAAGCGCTTGCCACGCAGCTTCACAGCCACTGCTCCTGCACGGCCCAGCACACCAGTCGCAACTCGCTAACCGGCAGCACTTCGTATGACCCATCAGCGAACTGCACCTGCGCTTTATCCCCAGCGTGAGGCTTGATGCGCAAGGATCCCCGGCGGCCCTCGTGCTCCACCACCAGCACCGTTCGGCCGCCGATGGGAACAGCGGATGACCGGGCCGGTGCCGCGCTCTTCTTGTGCACCGGAATGCTTGGCGAGCTCCCCTGCTGAGCCAACATCTGCTCGACGTCCGAGCGATTGGCGGGCATGTTGCGCCTAAGTGCGGTCGCCTCGGGCTCGCACCGCCAAGCCTACTTCTTGAGCCACAGGTTGCGCACTCTCCTGCCGGGTGCGCCACGGCCGCGCTATCCATTTGATCGACCGACGACACGAACATGCAGTTCGGTGCGCGATTCCTGAATCTAGGAACGCGGCGATTCGCATGCCTGAGCGCCTTATGAACAACCTGGATGTGAAGCAACTTTCGACCGAACCCTTGACGATTTTCATTTCACTGCGCAAGGGCTTGGGCCACTCGAAGTTTGCGAGTTTGCACACGACCCCTTTGTGCTGGTGGTGCTGTCCACCACCCTGGCCGTGCAGAGCATCCGGATTTCAAGAGCCATGCCCTTCCAAACATTGCCAATGAAAAATGGTCGCTCTTAAGCAAAAACAAATCTGTGATGGGAATCATGCGAATCTGTGCAGCGATCGACTGCCGCCCTGCAGATTCACCATGGAGACAGCCTATGCCAAGGTCCGACGACGATCCGGGAAGCATCCCTCCCACGCGGCCACCATTCCGTGGGGAGCCACGTGACGAGCGATCGTTCGACGTCGTCAATGCCTGCATCGTTGCCGTCATGCTGGCCGTTGCGGTAGGGACTACGGCAGTCGAATGTGGTTTCTACAAGGCCTTTGACGACAACTTGTTCGACCTCGACCGATCCGCCTTGCCATCGCTGCTGGCGATGCTCGGCGCGAAAGATGCCCGATGAAGAGGCCCTGGAAACACCACGTCGAACGCCACCGTACGACGCGCATTGGCTGGCTGCGCCCGGCAGTCCTCGGCGCGAACGATGGCATTGTTTCCACAGCCAGCCTGATCGTGGGCGTGGCAGCGGCCAATGCGGACCACGGCAGCGTGCTGCTCAGCGGTCTGGCCGGGCTGGTGGCTGGCGCGATGTCAATGGCGGCAGGCGAATATGTATCGGTCCATTCGCAAGCCGACACGGAGCGCGCGGACCTGTCGCGCGAGCGCGCAGAACTCATAGAAGACCCCGCTTCAGAAGAACGGGAGCTTAGCGCGATCTACGTGACCCGCGGCCTGGAGCTCACCCTGGCGCGCGAAGTCGCGCGTCAGTTGATGGCGCATGACGCGCTCGGTGCCCACGCTCGTGATGAGCTGGGCATTTCGGAAACCACGTCCACGCGTCCGGTACAGGCCGCTATGGCCTCGGCGTCAAGCTTCGCCGTAGGCGCGGCGCTGCCCCTTGCAACCGCAGTGGCTGCGAGTGGCCCCTATTTGGCGCCCAGTGTTGCCTGCCTTTCCATCGCCTTCCTGGCGCTGCTCGGCGCGGTCGCCGCTCGGACTGGGGGCGCGAGCGTGAGAAACGGCGCCTGGCGCGTCACACTGTGGGGTGCGCTGGCCATGGGCGTTACCGCCGCAGCCGGAGCGCTGTTCGGCGCATCCGCCTGACGCGCGTCGCCCGCATAATGGCAGCGGCCTGCCGTGATCAGCCATCGAATCTGGACCAACCGTCTCATGCGCCTCCTGATCGTCGAAGACGACACCCTGCTTGGCGATGCTTTGGCCGCGGGCCTGCGGCAGCTCGGCCACGCGGTCGACTGGTTCGGCGATGGTGCCAAGGCCGATGCAGCCCTGCGGACCGCGCCATTCGATGCGGTCGTGCTGGACCTCGGCCTGCCCGGCGGCGACGGCATGGTCTGGCTGCGACGCTGGCGCGAACGCGGCGTGAAATGCCCACTGCTCGTGCTGACCGCGCGCGACGGCATCGACCAGCGTATTGAGGGCCTCGACGCCGGTGCTGACGACTACCTGGTCAAGCCCATCACCATTGACGAGCTCGCCGCGCGCCTGCGCGCGCTGATTCGTCGCACCGCCGGACAGGTGCAGGCCATCTGGCAACACGGCGCACTCGAATACGACCCGGCCCACAAGCTCGTGCGCTGGAAGGGAGAACAGGTCGACCTCACCGGTCGCGAACTCGCGGTGCTCGAAGCCCTCCTGAGCCAATCGCAGCGCGTTCTCTCCAAGGCGTACCTGCAGGAAAAGCTCTATGACTGGAGCGGTGCCGAGCCGGAGAGCAATTCGCTGGAGGTGCATATCCACCATTTGCGCCGCAAGATCGATCCGGGCATCGTGCGCACCGTGCGCGGCGTGGGGTATGCCATGGGCTCGGGCGAGACTGGCCCATGAGCCTACAGCGGCGGCTTCTGCTGTATCTGCTGGTCTGTGCGCCCCTGGTGTGGGGCGTCGCGCTCTATTTCTCGATCAGCCGGGCACGCCACGAGGTCAACGAGATGTTCGACACCGAGTTGATCCGGCTGGCGCGCCAGGTGCAGTCCACCCTGAGTCCGGCCTATCCCGGCACGACCGCCGTGCTGCCGCCCGAGCCCCGCGAAGGCGACAAGGATGCAGGCGATGCCGACGTGCGCGATCTCGCGGTAGCTGTCTGGAACAAGGAAGGCCGGCTGATGCTCGCGGACCGCGAAGGCATACAACTGCAGCGCCTCCCGCAGGCGAGCGGATTCGTCGAGCAGGCAGTCGATGGCCGGAACTGGCGAATCTACTACCTGCAATCTACTGATGGAAACTGGCTGGTCGCCGCTGGCCAAGGGGCCTATGAGCGTGACGAGTTGGTGTATGGACTGACCATCACGCAGGTCGTGCCCTGGCTGCTGGTGCTACCGATCTTGCTCGCGGTGATGACCTGGGCGGTGCGGCGCGCGCTGTCTCCCATGCGCCAGCTCACCACACAGTTGCGCGCACGCGATGCCTCCGACCTTCAGCCCGTACCCGACGAACGTGCCCCGGCCGAGCTCAAGCCCCTGCTCGGCGCCATGAATGGCCTATTCGCCCGCATCGAGGAACTGCTGGTGCGCGAGCGCCGTTTCACCGCTGACGCAGCACATGAATTGCGGACCCCGCTTGCCGTGCTGCGCGCCCAGTGGGATGTGGTGCGCGGCGCCACTAGCAGCGCCGAGCGCGAGCAGGCCGAGCAAAAACTCAGCACCGGCCTGGACCGGATGGCGCGGCTTGTGACACAGATGCTTTCGCTGTCGCGCGTCGAGTCGGGCGTGACGCCCGCCATGAAGACAGAGATCAACTGGCCCGCGATCGTCGAGCACGCCATGAGCGACTGCCTCGCACTCGCGGAACGCAGGCACATCGAGCTTGCCTGCGAATGGCCGCCACGCGGCCAACATCCGATGCCGCTGTTCGGCGACGAGCATCTGCTCACCGTGCTCTTGCGCAACCTGCTGGACAACGCGGTGCGCTATGCCCCCGCCGGCACCGGCGTGACGCTGCGCGTCGGGCGCGAGCACCTGGAGCTCGAGAACGAAGGCCCACCCCTTCCGCCCGAGCAACTCGCGCGCATGGGCGAGCGCTTCTACCGTCCCGACGGCCAGGCTGAGCTCGGCAGCGGGCTCGGCGTGTCGATCGTGCGTCGCATCGCCCAGCTGCACGGTCTGGAAGTGGTGTTCGGCACAGGCGCCGGCGACAGGGGGGTGAAGGTGGTGCTGCAATTCGACGCGGCGCACCGCTGACGGGGCGCCACGCCGCGCTCGGCTACTTCGCCTTGGCTTTCTCGAGCAGCACGCGGGCTTCCTCGCGCCGGCCAGCGTCCGAGATCTGCCGGCCCGCGCGCGCTGGCGCCTGCATGGCGCGTTCGAGGTAGGTCACCGCCTGCTCCGGCTGCTTGGTCTCGATCAGGTACTCGCCATAGAAGAAGTTGGGATCGATGCCCTTCGGATTGAGCACGAGCGCCTTCTGCAACAATTCCTTGGCCTTGGCCTTGTCGCCGAAGCCCACGGGCCAGCCCGGCACCTTGTAGTAGAGAACGCCCAGGCTGTTGTACGCCGAGCCGTCGAGCACATCGCCGTTGATCGCAATGGCCGACTCGTAGAGCGCCTTGGCCTGCTTGACCAGTCCGAGCGCCCCGAGCCCGCCCTTCTCGCCTGCCCACGAGCTGACGATGATCCCTTCCCAGACCAACGGCTCCGCGCGGCCCGGCTGGCTCTCGCTGATCTTGCGGGCCTTCGCCGCGAGCGCTTCGAAGCGCTTCTCGCGCTCGGCCACGGGTGTCTGGTAGCGGATCACTTCCCAGTCGTGCTGCAGTTCGGCGACCGCGTCGTCCACAACAGCGGCACGCACAATATGCGGCGATGCCACGGCCATCGTGGCAAGCGCAAACATGCCGATCAGCCATCTGCGGCGCATGCCGACATGATGGGGCAAGGCGTTCGGGAGGGCGAGGTTCATGGGTCTTCCTTCGTGTTTCACAGGGTGTGGTTCATCAGGGAATGGGAGTCGGTGGCCGGCCCTTCGCGCTCGTCGCCGCAGTCCAGCGCGAGCTTCGCCGGCCGTGCGACCGGCGGCAGGCTGCGCCGGTGCTTGGCGAAGGCGCCGTCCAGCAACGTCGGGGCCAGGCCATTGAGGCGCACGGCCAGCTTCTCGGGAAATCCGAGAAAGCATTCGGCCTTGCCGCTTTCGAGCATCCGCAGCAGCGCGCGCGCCGCCACGTCGGGCGTATCCATCGCAGTGCCTGTCGCCTTGTTGTAGCCCTCGACCGCCCCGCTGTTGAAGCCGGTGCGTGTGCTGCGCGGCCCGAGGTACTGCACGCGGACGTCGGTATCGCCGAGTTCTCGGCGCAGCGATTCGGCGAAACCCCGCAGGCCGAACTTGCTTGCGCTGTAGACGCTGAAGCCTGGCAAGCCGAGCCGGCCGAGCACGGAGCCCACGAAGATGATCTGCGCTTGCGGCAGGCCGCGAAGATGCGGCAGCAGAGCCTGCGTCAACAGCATGGGCACGAAGAGGTTCAGGTGCAGCACCTGCGCCATTTCATTGGCGTCCAGGGATTCGATGCGCCCGAAGCCCGGCACGCCCGCGTTGTGCACCAGCACATTGCAGCCCCATCCCGTCGCGACTTCGGCGATGCCGCTGAGGCTGGGGATGCGGGCAAGATCGGCGGCATACCACTCCACGCACTGGCGCTGGACCCCGCAGTCGCGCACAAGGGCACGGGCCTGGGCCGAGAGCCGTGCGGGCGATCGCCCGACGAGCATCACCGACGCGCCGGCCTTCACCAACATACGGACGGCGGCATCGCCGATGCCGCCACCCGCTCCCGTGAACAGCACGCGGCTGGCCTCGACTTTCATGCGGCGGCTCCTGCGGCAGCGGCTTGGCCAGCCGTGTTCGGCAGCGGCAGGCTGCGGAACACGTCGCCGTAGAGGCGGAAGAAGGCGCGCGCGGCATGCACGATGTCGTCCTGGTCCTGCGGGTTCTCGATCCGGTCCATCAGCAACTCGAAATGCGCTGTGTGCTCTTGGTCGAGCGTGCCGTGCGATCGCAGATAGCTGAAGGCCGCGTCGGGCAATTGCAGCGGCTTCTGAATCTGATCAGCCGCCAGCAGCGCAAGCGAGACGCTGGTGCCTTCCAGCACATGCACCATGCCGAAGAAGCCCAGCGGGTTGCGCCGCGCGATGGTGTCGTAGGCATAGGCCACCATCACCTCGGTGGCGTGACCGGGTGGGCCATTGCGCACGGCATCGGCGTCCCCGCCGCAGGCACGGATGTCGTTGACAATCCACTCGTCGTGGCCCTGCTCTTCCTCAATGTATTCGTCCAGTGGACCCTGCAGCCAGAGATTGCGCTCCGGCAGTGCGGACTTGCAGGCACGCAGCAGCGGCACCGTGTGGCGCACGTGGTGATAGGCCTCGCGCAGGAATGCCAGGTAGCTGGGCAGCGAAACCTCACCGCGCAGGCATCCCTGGATGATGGGCGTGCCCAGCAGCCCCATGCGGGCATCGGCGGTCTGCGAAAGAAGTCGTGCGTGAAAGCTCATGAAAACTCCGGATCGGTGGATGAAGACGCCGTCATGCCCAGGGCATCGGCGTGAAGTTGCAGCACGGTCACGCGCTGCGGCCGCCCGTTGACTGTGGCGGTGCCGGCTTCAACCGAGAAAGCCGCGCGTCCGCGCACCCAGCTCCGTACGCGGGCATAGTCGGGAAGCGCCGCATTGGCCGCATCGACCGCGGCTTGCAAGGCCGCGTCACTCGCATCGGGCCGCAGTGGCCAAAGCACCGCGCTCAGCGCAGGCTGGGCATCGCCGAAGACCACCGCCTGCGCAATCGCGTTCTCGCTTCGCAGCGCGGTCTCCACCCATTCGGGCGAGACGTTGCGTCCGAAGGCGGTGATCAGCAGATGCTTCTTGCGCCCGTCGATGTGAAGGAACCCCTCGTCGTCGATGCGTCCGAGGTCCCCCGAGGGCCACCATGCCGGCGCCGCGGCGTCGCTCCCGAGGTAGCCGCCGAAGAGGCTGCCGGCCACCTCGATTTCGCCGTCGTGGGCGATGCGGATTTGCGCATGCGGCAAGGCGCGGCCGGCCGCCCCAGGGCGGTCGCTGCCCGGCAAATTCAGCGTCTGCACCGAAGCGCCTTCAGAGAGCCCGTAGCCCTCGTACGCCGGGATGCCGAGCGCACGGGCGCCGTGGATCAGCTTCACGCCCACCGCCGCGCCGCCGACTGCGACCAGCCGCAGCGAATCGGGCGCGCGCTGGCCGCTTTGCATCAGGTGGCCGGCCCAGGCGCGCAACATCTGCGGCAGCAAGATGATGCTGTTGGGCTGTTGCGCCACCACCACCTCGTGGAAGCGCGCCGCATCGAAGCTCGACGAACCGCTCAGCCCCAGGCTTTGCAGCGGTAGCGTGACGCAGGTCGCGCCCTTCAGCAGCGGCGCCATGACACCGGCAATGTTCTCCAGCAGCACCGCAAAGGGCAAGGCGCACAGGTGGCGCCGGATGTCCAGCGGTTCCATCGCCTGCACCAGGCCCCAAGCCACCCGCTGCATCGCAGCTTCGCTCAGGCACACCCCCTTGGGCGATCCGGTGGTGCCCGAGGTGAAGGTGATCTTGGCGGTGCCCGCCGGCATCGGGACCGGGCGGGCAGGAAGACGCAGCATCGCCAGCGGTTGGCCCGCGACCGCGCATTCGATGGCGGGCACCTGCGGCCAGCGCGCAGCGAGCGCGGGCAGCGTGAGCACGGTGTCCACGCCGGCCGCGCCCAGTGCATGGCCGATCTGCTCGGGCGTGAAAAACACGGGCAGCGGTACGTGCACCAGCCCCGCCTGCAATGCCGCGCGATCGGCGACCACCCAGGCGGGCGAGTTGTCCATCAGCGTGGCGACGACGCGGCAATCCACGGCGCGCAGGCGTTGCGCCAACCGGGCTGCTTCGTCGTCCAGTTCTGCGAAGGTCCAGCGGCGCTTGCCATCGTCGAGCGCCGCGGAGGACGGATTGATGCGGCCACTCATCGGACGACTCCCTGCGTGCCAGGCCGGCGTGCCATGTAGCGGCGCAACGCGCGCTTCAGGTGCGTGGCCAGTACCACGGGCTGGTGGTCGTAGTAGCTTCCCCAGAGCGCGGCCTCCTCGCCCAATACTGCGGGGTCGGCAGCGCCAAGCGTGAGCGGCGCCACACCGAGCCGGACCAGCATCGGACGCAATTCCTGCGTGACCGTGCCGACCACCCACTCGAACCCCTCTGCAGCCAGATGCGGAGCCAGCAGCTGGATCAGGCGCCGGCCTTCGCCGCCGCGGTTCGCCGCGAGATGGCCGACCTCAACAATCTCCGCACGCGTGGGGCGCGCATCGGCGTTCGCCGCCAGCATTGCTTCGACCGGCGACGGCAGGTAACGCTCGAGAAAAAGCTGCTCCTGCGCCGCGCTTCTGTAACCCGCGGCCGCAAGCAATTTGCCGCCCTCGCGCAGGCCGACCAGCACGGGCGCGAAATGCGGCACCTTCGCTGAGTAGCGGCGCGCATAAACCTCGCTGATGAAATTTTCGACGTCGGCCCTGCGTGGATCACCGATGCCGTGCAGCGTGAGCTCGGGCGCAAGGGCCTCGGGAACGCCGCCCGGCGATGAGACCGCGCTGTCGCGTGATGGCGATGACATGAACATGCACTTTCCTCGGGATGCCCGCGCGGAAGGCGGGGCGGTTCAGGAAAGCGGATGGTCGGCAAAGCGGATTAACGCCAGATTAAGAAGCCGGCAGACTTCCTGACCAACAAGTCAGGCTGTCGAGGGATTCCACCGGCACGTGGCGCGGGTGCTACCCCTTCTTGGCCCAGGCGCTGCACCACCCCTTCGCACTGACCTGTTTGCCGGCAAACAGGGCGCAATTGCCCTGCGCATCCGTCGGCTTGGACTGCCACAGCGCGCAGCCATTGCACAGCTGCGTGTTGTCGTGCTTCGGAAACTTCTTCGCGTCAACCTTCGCCGTATCGCCGACGTAGCTCAACCCCACGGCCTGCGGGTCTTTCTCGTCGAGTGTGGCTTGGGCCAGCGAGCGCGTGGCCGACAGGACCGAGCTTGTCGCGACGAGCGTGATCATGAAAGTGCGGCGGCTTGTGTTCATCGTGGGTCTTCCGTTATGTGTGAGATCAAGGCCAGGCTGTCCGGCGCGTTACCGCGTTCGTTCAGCCCAGCGAGCACGAGAACGCCAGTGGCCAGGAGGGTGGCAATGCTGAAACTCAGGAACTGGAGCGTTCTCTTCAACGTAATGTTCATGGCGCGGACTCATAAGGGGTTGTGAATCCATCGTTCTTAAATGTTGAGATGGACTGCGGTCAGTCTTGAGCGCGAGACCGTATGCGACCTTGCGCAGGATCAAGCCGCGCGAGCGTTGCGCGGCGACGGCGCCGCATCGACCGGCCCGACCTCGTACAGCAACTGCCCGTGGATCGCAGGCAACGACATCGCCTGCGTGAGCACGGCAACGAGGCTGGGCGCACACAGTTGCGGCAGGTCGTCCGGCTGCGCCCAGCGGAATCCATTCATCTCGGGGCACCGCCGCCTGTGGCGGTCTGTGTAGAAGCTGGTGCATACGCAACGTTTTGTGTCGAATGGAGTCACCAGCACGGTGAAGAGCCGCAAGTCTTTGTCCCTGCGGTACTCGAAAAGTCCGATCTCCCTCAATTGCCCCGGCAAGAGCTGCAGCCCGAATTCTTCGAAGGCCTCGCGCACGGCGGTCTGTGCGCTCTGCTCCTGCGCTGCACCCTCGCCTTTCGGGATGTCCCAGTAGTGGCTCTCATTTGCATGGCCGAGCAGCAGGTTGCCCGCGGGATCGAACACCAGGACGCCGCAACTCACCGACTTCATGGCGATGGCCTCACAGCGGGCGTCAATGCCGCGCGCTTCGACACTCGGGGAGGAATCGCGACGTAGCTCCGGTTCGCGCCGCGCATGACCAGCAGCGCCACGGTGTCGCCCTCCGGAATGGTCCGGATCGCCGCATCGAAATCCGCCAAGCCGGCCACGCGCACGTCGTTGACCGCGATCAGCGCGTCGCCATAGCGCAGCCCTGCCCGCTGGGCCGACCCCGACACGCCCTGCACATAGAGGCCGGGGTCCTGCAGGCTGATGCCGAGCACGCCCTTGCGTTCCGTAAGCTCGAGTCCGAAGCGGACTTCATATGCGTCCGCACGCGCAACGAGCTTGGGTGGCATGTCCGGCGCACTCTGAACCACGTCCACCTGCACCGTCAACGGCGCCCTGTGGCGCCAGATACGCAGGGCCAGCCGGCTGCCCTGGGTGGCGCTGGCCACACGCTCCTGGATCTCGGCATAGGGCATCGCCGCTGCGGCGGCGCCGACAGCCAGCACCACATCGCCACTGCGAAGGCCCGCGGTCTCGGCCGGACTGTCCGCATCGACGTGCACCACCAGCGCCCCCAGGCCGGCATCCAGGCCGAAAGCCGGCGCCAGGTCGGCCGTCAGCGGCTGGGTACGCGCGCCAATGTGGCCGCGCGTCATCCGCCCCGTTGCGCGAAGTTCTTCCGCCACCCGCATCGCGGTATCGATGGGCAGGCTGAACGACACGCCGAAGTACCCGCCGCTGGCGGAATAGATCATCGAGTTCATGCCCACCACGTTCCCCCGCTCGTCGAACAGCGGGCCACCCGAGTTGCCGGGATTGAGCGCGACATCGGTCTGGATCAGCGGCACGCCGTTGCCGCCCGGCATATAGCGCGGATTGGCGCTCACGACGCCGGCGGTCACGCTGCGTTCGAAGCCGAACGGTGCGCCCATTGCCGCAACCCATTCGCCTGGACAGAGTTCGCCGCTCTGTCCGACGGCCACCACCGGCAGATTGGATGCCGCAATCCGCAACAGCGCGACGTCGGTGCGGCGGTCGATGCCCACCACCTCCGCGTCGAAGCGACGCTGATCCGCCGTGGCGACGGAAACCGCCTGCGCCCCCGTCACCGCATGGGCGCTGGTCAAAATGTACCCATCGGGATCGAAGACGAACCCTGATGCGAAACCACGCCCCACGCCTTGCCCCCAACGCGTCGGCGGCGGCATCTCGCCAGCGGCTGCCCATTCGTTGCCCGCGCCTGCGACTGTGATGCTCACAACCGCAGGAGACTGCCGTGCTGCTGCCGCCACGAAGTCAGTGCCCTGTGAGGCCGACGGCGCGCGGTCCAGGCACGAGCGCGTCTGTGACCAGGCCCCCATACCGGCCGTCATCGCGAGTGCGCCCGCGACTGCGCCGATGGTCCTTCGCGCCAGGGTGCCGGCGTTCATTCAGCGCACCAGCAGTACCGGCACCGTGCACGCGGCCAGCACCTTGGCGGCGACCGACCCCAGCACCAGATCCGCCAGTGCGCCGTGGCCGCGCGATCCCATCACCAGGAGATCGAACTGTTCCTTCTGGGCGAACGATGCAATCTCTTCAGCAGGATGGCCGATGCGGTGCTCGAAACGCGCCTCGATGCCGTGCTCGGTCAGCAAGGCGCGGACCGGTTCGAGCACCACGCGCGCATCGTCCTCGTAGTAACCATGCACAAGGTCCGGCCCGGCAAGGGCCGCGGCACGGTGCGGCACCGGCAGCACTGCATAGAAGACAGTGAATGCATGGCCCGCGCTTGCCCATTCCTTATGGGCGAGCAGGTACGACAGCATGCGATTCGTGTAGTTACTGCCATCGACGGCGAGCAGGATTTTCACCGTGGCTCCTTTGCCGGGGACGCTCCCCGATGCACGAATGATCGTTGTGCGGCCCGGGGCCCGCCTTGCGCCACATCAAGAAAACCGGGGTTGCGCAGCGCGCCTGCGCAACGGCGTGCGTTCTTGATTCAGCGCAAGGTCACGCTGCCCTTGGCTGCCTACATTGGTTGCCCGTGAATGAAACCGAGAGACAGAGGCAGCCATGAACAACGTCCTGGTCATCGTCTATTCCTACACCGGCACGTCCCGCCGGGTCGCCGAACTCCTCTGCAGCCAGCAGGGCTGGCCCATGGCCCAGATCACCGATGCGCGGCCGCGCAGCGGTGCCCTGGGCAGTTGGCGATGCATGCTCGACTCGTTCTTCCGGCGGCAGCCCGCCATCGGCTACGACGGCTCACCGCCCAGCGACTTCGATGCGGTGGTGTTGGTGTCGCCGATCTGGATGCTGCAACTGGCCGGCCCCATGCGCAGCTTCGTCGCGCGCCAACGCGACCGCCTGCCCGATGTCGCGGTCCTCTCGGTCATGGGCGGCCAAGGCGCCCCGAATGCGGTGGCCGAGATCGGCAAACTTCTCGGCCGCTCCCCGGTCCTGAGCTCCGCCGTCACCATGCGCGAAGTCGATGACGGCAGCTGTGCGGCCCGGCTGCAGGCCTTCGGCACCGCCATCGCCAACGCTAACGCCGAGGATTCACACGCCGTGGTACGGCCTGTCACGCTGTCGCCGCAGTCGATCTGAAGACCGGATTCGAAGCGACGTGACGGCCTTCTCTTCCACGCGCGCCATGAACCGCGCCATCCGCCTCGTCTGCACGCTTGTTGCCGGCGTTTCGCTGCTGGGCGCCTGTGCGGCGGCGGCGCCGGCACCTGCAGACCAGGCCATGGCAGCGCCGGTTGCGGTCGAGCGCGCCGGGGCTGCAGCACCCGGTTTCTCGTCGTTGGTCGCCAGCCGCAGCACCTCGGTGGTCGACATCAGCACGCTGCGCATCGGGCGCGACGAAAACCTGGAGAGCATCGAACTCGAAATCGCCCCCGAACACGACTTCGCCGACCGGTTGGCCTGGCCGCTGCCGGCCAGCGCCCGGATCAGCCAGATCCGCGATCTCGCCTCGGGCGTGATCATCGACAGCAACGGGCTGATCCTCACGAACGCCCACGTGGTCACCCACATCGACGAGGCCCAGGTGCGACTGGACGACGGGCGCCGCTTCACGGCACGCGTGATGGGTGTCGACAAGCGCACCGACGTTGGCCTCCTGAAAATCGATGCCACCGCGTTGCCTGTGGCTGTCATCGGCGACTCATCGACACTCGAGCCCGGCGACTGGGTGGCCGCGATCAGCTCGCCCTTCGGCTTTCATGGCAGCGTGACAGCCGGTGTTGTCAGCGCGGTCGGTCGCGTCTTGGCTGGCGCCGGCGACATTCCCTTCATACAGACCGATGTCGCGATCAACCCCGGCAGCTCGGGCAGCCCGCTCTTCAACAGCCGCGGTGAGGTGATGGGCATCAATTCCATGATCTACAGCGGCAATGGCGGGTACATGGGGTTGTCCTTCGCGGTGCCGATCAACCTGGCGATGCAGATCGCCGGGCAACTGCGCGAGCACGGCACCGTGCGCCGGGCCTACCTGGGCGCCGAGTTCCAGGAGGTGACCCCGGCCCTGGCCCAATCCTTCGAATTGCCGTCGGCAACCGGCGCGCTGGTCGTGCGCGTCGAGGCGGACAGCCCGGCACAGGCCGCGGGCCTGGCGCAGGGCGATACGGTGCTGTCGCTGGACGGCAAGCCGCTTGCGCACTTTGCCGATCTTCCCCAGCAGATCGCGCAACGCCAGCCCGGCAGCCGCATGCAGCTGGAGGTCTGGCGACACGGTACCCGCCGCATGCTCCAGGTGTCGTTGAGGGCGCAGTCCGCGCCGCCCCAGAGCAGCTTCACGGCGGCCGCGCCCGAATGGAACGACGGACTGGGCTTGAGCCTGGGCGAGCTTTCGCCCGTGCAACGCCAGCAACTGCGCGTCGACAGCGGCCTGCTGGTGCGCGAGGCCTCTGGCCCCGCGCGCAGCGAAGGCATCCGCGCGGGCGACGTCGTGCTGGCCCTGAACACGGTGAAGCTCTATCGCATGGACGATTTCAGGCAAAGCCTGGCGCAGGTGTCGCCTGGAAAGACGGTCGCCCTGCTGGTGATGCGCGATCACCTGTTCGCCTACGTGGCGGTGCGCCTGCCGGCCTCGCCCCGCAAACGCTCCTGAACCCAAGACCGTCTCCCTCGAATACCCATTCATCCATACATCGCAAAGGACATCTCCATGAGACATCTGGACACCACCGACCGCCGCGCACTGCGTCTTCAGCTGGACACGATGAGGCGCCAGGTGCTCGACGAACTCCGCGCCTCAGCGCCTTCGGCCGAAGCGGCGCTGGCCGAGAACGACCATGAAGTGAAGACCCATGCCGATGAAGTCGAAGCGGAGCGCGCCGGCGACGTGCACATGGCCGAAGTGGAGATCGATCGCGCCAGGCTCGAGGAGATCGAGCAGGCGATCGCGCGCCTGGCGAGCGGACGCTACGGCATCTGCGAAGACTGCGCCAACGAGATCCCGCGCGCACGGCTCCTGGCCCGGCCCACCGCCATCCGTTGCACGGCCTGCCAGACGGCGACGGAAGCGCGCCGCCGGCACTGAACCGGCAACGCTGCATCAATTGCCCTTGCCGCGGAGGTCGGCGTTCTCCTTCCTCTTCTTCGACTTTCCGTCCTTTTTTGCCTTGCGCGATGCCTTGCCTTCTTCATCCCCGACCTGCTGGTGGTCCACGGTATGCAGCAAGGCCTTCTTGACATTTCCGGTCGCGGCCTCGTCGCGCGCATAGCTCACGACCCGGTACACGGAGCGGGCGGCCGCGCCGCTGCCCATGTTGCAGATCACCGTGTCGTTGCCGCTCTCGCTCTCGAATTCGGGCGCCTGGTCTTCGAGCCAGTCGTGGTTCTCGATGATCGTCTCGATGCGGCATTCGCGCGGCACCACGATGCCCAGCTTCCGCAGGAATTCGCGCGGCCTTCCCAGGTAGGTCCTGAATTCGGCGGGTGTGCATTGCCAGAAATGCGCGTTGAAGGGTTCGGCCCGGATCACCTTGGACCGGGCAGAGAAATCGACGATGTGGGTCGGCATGTTGAACTCCGGTGGGTTGCAAAAGAGGCGGTTCCCACAGCGTATGCACATCGAGTGGCAGGACCTTGATGCCGCGCAAGGCCGACTGCGCGCGAGCCCGCAGACTTGGATGCGCGGCACCCGAAGACCAGATGCCGCGACTCTCCAGCAAGGACCCAAGTGAACGCAGAGCACAACGAACTCGATCGATCCCTCCACGCGGCCTGGGGCCGGCTCGTCGGTGGCATATCGCCGGCGGCATGGATGCTTGCCTGGTCCGACTGGGTGCTCCATTTCGCCACGCAGCCCGGGCGCAATGCGCAGATCGCACTGCATCAGGCTCCGCCGCCCGCGCGGCTGCGGGCACACGATTCCCGGCTCGGCGCGGACGAATGGACGGCGTGGCCCTTCAGCATGTACCGCGAGGCCTTCGAAACCACCGGTCACCGGCTGCTCGAGATGGTGCGCGGCGTTCCAGGCGTCGATCGGCATCACGAGCAATTGGTGGCGTTCATGGTGCGGCAATGGCTGGAAATGGTCTCGCCCGCCAACATCTTCGCGACCAATCCGCAGGTGCTGCAAAGAACCGCGGCCACCTGCGGCGCCAACCTGGCCACCGGCGCTGCCCTGGGGGTGGAAGACTTCGCTCGCGGGGCCCTAGGACTGCCGCCTGCCGGTACCGAGGCGTTCAGGCCCGGGCATGAGGTCGCCATCACGCCGGGCAAGGTGATCCTGCGCAACGAACTCATCGAGCTCATCCAGTACGCACCGACCACGTCGACGGTGCACGCCGAGCCGGTGCTCATCGTGAGCGCGTGGATCATGAAGTACTACGTGCTCGATCTTTCGCCGCACAACTCGCTCATTCGCTACCTGGTCGATCAGGGCCACACGGTGTTCGCGGTCTCCTGGAAAAATCCCGGCGCCGCCGACGCGCAGCTCGGCATGGACGACTACCTGCGGCTGGGCATTCGCGCCAGCCTCGATGCCATTGAAGCCGTGCTGCACGGGCGCCGCGTGCACGCCGTCGGGTATTGTCTTGGCGGGACCCTGATGGCGATTGCCGCGGCAGCCATGGCGCGCGACCACGACGACCGCCTGGCTTCGCTCACGCTGCTGGCCGCGCAGACTGACTTCACCGAACCCGGGGAGATCGGCCTGTTCATCGACGAAAGCCAATTGGCGTTCCTGGAGGACCTCATGGCGCACGAAGGATTCCTGGGGGCGCAGCAGATGGCGGCCGCCTTCCAGGCGCTGCGTCCTGGCGACCTGATCTGGGGGCCGATGGTTCGAACATGGCTCCTCGGAGAGCGTGCGCCCATGACCGACCTGATGGCGTGGAATGCCGACGGCACGCGCATGCCCTATCGCATGCACGCGGACTACCTGCGCAGCCTCTTCCTCGACAACGCTTTGGCAGAAGGCCACTACCTGGTCGACGGAAAGCCCGTTTCGCTGAAAGACATCGACGTGCCGGTTTTCCTGCTCGGCACCAGCACCGACCACGTGGCGCCCTGGCGCTCGGTCTACAAGTTCAACCTGCTGAGCGATACCGAGGTGACCTTCGTGCTCGCCGCGGGAGGCCACAACGCAGGCATCGTGAGCGAGCCCGGCCATGCGCACCGCAGCTACCGCGTGCTTCGGCGCGCAGGAAACGGCGCCTATGTGCCACCGGACAGTTTCCTCGGCGTGTCTCGCGACATCGAAGGTTCGTGGTGGCCGTGCCTGCAGCAATGGCTAGCCGCGCGGTCGGGCCCGAGACGCCGTCCACCGGCGATAGGCGCGCCGCATCGCGGCCTGCCTCCCTTGTGCAGTGCGCCCGGCAGCTATGTACTGGCGCGCTGAAAAGGCGCTGGCCTAACAGGCCGACCCCAGACCGATGGGAGCGGGCACGACGTTGACGATGCGCGTGAAGAGCGCGTTGTATTCGAAGTCCGCCACGTGCCCGGTCATCGGATCGCGGTTCTGCGCGAAGGCTTCGTCCAGATCGCGCCAGTCGTCACCGGTCAGCACGCGTTCGGCCAGCGGCAGGATCTCGCGCTCCTCCAGCGCCATGTGGTTCAGGTAGAAGTCGACGTACTCGCCGACCGTCCGCTCGAAGGCTTCGCGCCGCGATTCGCCGAGCATCTCGAACGCAAGCAGCGCGTGCTCGACGTCGCGGATCCTGCGCTCGCCGCGGGCGTGATCGCTGTCGAGCTTGTCCAGCAGGTCGCGCGAGATCGGCGTCTTCGCGCGCAGCTTGGGAAACAGCAGCTCGGTCTCCTTGCGGTGATGGCGCTTCTCGGGAAACTCGTCGACATAGAAAAGCATGGCGCGCAGCGTCGCGAAATCGGGCAAGGTCCCCTTCTTTCGGTGCTGCTCGAGCAGCAGGACGATGGAGCGCAGCATGGCGGCGAGTGCGGCGTGCTCTTGGCGAATGATGCGGACGGTGGCGTGGGTCACGGGGTCTTCCTTTGGCATGCCTGAAGGGTCGCGCTTTCGCCTTGTGCGGGCTTGCGCCAGATCAAGCCGTACCCACCGGGCGGGCACACCGCTTGATCGATGTCAAGCCGCACGGCGACCCTGTCCGGATACTGGCTCCATCCCATTCACACACCGGAGTCATGCCATGTACCAGCGAATCCTTGTTCCCATCGACGGCAGTTCCACATCCAGCCGCGGCCTGGCCGAAGCCATCCAGCTGGCGAAGCTCACCGGCGGGCGCCTGCGCTTGGTGCACGTGATCGACGAGCTGTCGTTCGCACTCGCCATGGACGCCTACTCGGGCTATGCCGGCAATTGGCTCGAAGAACTGCGCGCCAATGCCACCAAGCTGCTGGAGACCACGCGGGCCAAGGCGGCCGGGGAAGGCATCGAGGCCGACACGGTATTGATCGACCGCTTCAAGGGTGCGGTGCACGACCAGGTCATCGCCGAAGCGCAAGCCTCGAATGCCGACCTGATCGTGATCGGCACCCACGGCCGTCGTGGCATCGGCCGCTGGGTGATGGGCAGCAGTGCGGAGCACATCCTGCGCATGGCGCCCGTGCCGGTGTTACTGGTGCGAGCACCCGAGCAGGCGCGAACCGAGCACGAGCGGTTCACGCTGCCCAGCGGAGAGGTCGCCATCCAGTAACGAGTTCACGGGCCCGGGACCGCGGCGCGCCAGCGCGCCGCGATCCGGGCGATGTTCACCGGCCCTTGCGTGGAGACCTGGATGGCCAAGCCGCGCTCGTCGGCCTCCAGCGGATCGTGGCTTGCCAGTTGGCACTCGAGCACCGCCAGCCCTGCTTCCGAGGCATCCGTGCCCGCGGCATCCCGCGCGGCCACGCGGCGGCGCAGCGTTTCCGGCTCGGCGCGGCAATCCAGGATCGTGAAGGGCATGCGCAGCTCGGCGGCCAGCGCGCGGAAGCTCTGCCGCTCGGCACTGCGCAGGAACGCCGCATCCACGATCACCGGGTAGCCGGCCAGCAGCGCGTCGCGTGCGCAGGCCTGCAGCCGCTCGAATGTCCTGCGGGTCGCTTCCGCGCCATAGATGTCGAGCCCGAGGCCGGCGGAGCGCGCCAGCGGACCGAGGCCATGCAGCCGCTTGCGCTCCACATCCGAGCGCAGGCGAACAGCGCCCGCCGCGCAGAGCAGTTGCGAGGCGACGCTGGATTTTCCGGCGCCGGAGAAACCGTGCGTGATCATCAGGCGCGCGTCGCCCCGGGATTGCTGCGCGAGCTGCGCCGCGCACGCCAGGTAGTCGGGCCGCACCGCCGCCTGCGGGCCTCGCGGTCCCAGGCCGGAGGCCATGACGCGCACAAGCGCCCGGTACACCTCGTAGAAGCGCCACACTCGCAGGCCCGCGCAGTCACCGCTGTGCTGCAGCCATGCGTCCAGGAAGCGGAACGCTAGGTCGGAGCGGCCATGGGCCTTCAGGTCCATGGTGAGAAAGGCGACGTCGTTCATCATGTCGATCCAGCGCAGCGCTGGGTCGAACTCGATGCAGTCGAAAGGCGTGAGCGCGCCGTCCACCAGGACCACGTTGGCCATGTGCAGGTCGCCATGGCATTCGCGCACGGCGCCGTCCTGCTGGCGGACGGTCCAGGCCGCGTGCAGCACCTGCCCCTGCTCCCGCACCCATGCGTCTACCGCGTCGAGACGGATGTCACTGCCCTGCACCCGCAATGCGGCGAGCACGTCCGTCGCGGCGCGAACGACCCGCTCCGGGCTGCCGAAATCGGACAACGGCGTCGCGCGCTCCGCGCTCCCGTGCAAGACCGCGAGCCGTTGCGCGAAGCCGTCGAGCTGCACGGGTTCGAGCCGGCCTGTCTCGAGCAGGTCGAGCAGCAGCGACGAGGCCGGAAACCGCCGCATCCGCACCACATGGTCGATCGGAGTGCCATCTCCGCCGATGCGCGGTGCCTCGCGCGTGCCGCAGACCGGTGCCACGTCGATGTAGAGCGAGGGAGCAAAGCGCCGGTTGAGGCGCAGCTCCTCCTCGCAGAAATGCTTGCGAGCCTCTACGCTGCCGAAATCCAGGAACGGCAGACGCACCGGCTTCTTGAGCTTGAAGGCGAGCGTCTGCGTGAGCAGGATCCAGGAGATGTGCGTCTCGACCAGCGCGACCGGCTTCCCGGTCTCCAGCCGGAGCGCTTCGCGCAATGCATCGACCAGGGTGGTGTCCATGTCCATGTGTCGCGCTCCCGGCTCACTGATTTCGTGAAGCCGCGAAAAGGCGCCACAGCGCCCAGCCCGCGGGCAGCACCACCCACAGCGCCCACGGCGACGGTGCGCTCGGCAGGCCGAAAATGCGACCCACGCCCGGCACCGCCGTGAGCAGGCCCCAGACCACGCACACCCCGATCAGCAGCGCATGGAACACCGTGTTAGTGTGCGCAAGCCGTAAGCCCGCGCCGCGGAACCACAGAAGCAGCAGCAGGTTGCCCAGCACGATCGAGCCGAGGCTCGCCATGCGCAATTCTTCCTGCGTGGCATCCAGCGCGCGGCAAGCCCACTGCACCGCCACCACGCCGGCGAAGACCAGCGCGCCCATCGCGAACGCGCGCGCTGCCGAGGCCGGCGAGAACAGCGCCTCGTCGCGCGGCCGCGGCGGCACCGTCATGCTGTCGTCCGGCGCCCGCTCGGCCTCGAACACCAGCGAGCAGGCCGGATCGATCAGCAGCTCGAGCAGTACCACATGCAGTGGCAGCAGCAGCACCGGCCCGCCCATCACCACCGGGATCAGCGCCACGCCGACGATCGGCACATGCACCGCGAAGAGATACCCCAGCGCCTTGCGCAGGTTAGTGAAGATGCGCCGTCCCGCGCGCACCGCCTCCACGAGCGAGGCGAAGTTGTCGTCCAGCAGGACCAGCGAGGCGGCTTCGCGCGCGACGTCGGTGCCGCGCCGGCCCATCGCGACGCCGATGTCGGCCGCCTTGAGCGCGGGGGCGTCGTTCACACCGTCGCCGGTCATCGCCACGATGTCGCCCTGCTGCTGGAGCGCCCGCACGATGCGCAGTTTCTGAGCGGGGTCGACCCGCGCGAACACCTGCACCTCGCGCACGCAGCGGCGCAGCGCCTCGTCGTCCATCGCGGCCAGCGCCTTGCCGCTCAGGACCTGGGCGTCGCCGCCGTCGAGGAGTCCCGCCTGCCGCGCGATCGACCGGGCCGTCAGCGCCGCGTCGCCGGTGATCATCACCACGCGCACGCCCGCGCGCCGGCACTCCTCGATGACACGGGGCACCTCCTCGCGCAAGGGGTCCATGAAGCCGAGCAGGCCCAGGGGCGACATGCGCAACCCGTCGGGCAACGCGGCGTCGTCGCCCGTCTGCCCGGCGTGCCCCTCGGCCGCCGCGAGCACACGGAGGCCGGCCACGCTCCAGCGGTCGGCGGTCTCTCGCAACAGTTGCATGCGCGCAGGGTCGGCATCGCACAGGGCCAGCACGGCCTCCGCGGCGCCCTTGACCGCCACCGTCCGGCCGGACTCGCCGGCCACATGCCACCAGTGCACGACATAGGGCGAGCCGTCGCGGATGCCCCGGCGCGGGCCGGGTGTCCATCCCGCATCTCCGCCGTCCAGGCCGGCGACTTGCGCGGTGACCCGCACCGCATGGTCCATCGGCTCGACACCGCCCGTGCTGCTCGCGCGCAGCGCGCCCCGCAACAGGCCTTGAAAGCGCGACGTCAACGCCTGCGCGCCCGGCGTGCATTCCGTCTCGCCGTCATGCAGCATCGCCAGAGCCATGCGGTTGTGCGTGAGCGTCCCGGTTTTGTCCACGCACAGGACCGTGGTCGTGCCCAGCGCCTCGATGGCCTGAGGCTGGCGGGTCAGCACATTCGACTTCGCGAGCCGCCAGCTGCCCAGCGCGAGCATCACGCTCCAGACGACGGCGAACTCCTCGGGAATCAACGACATCGCCAGGGTCAGCCCGACCAGCAGGCCCTGCGTCCACGCGCCTTCGCGCAGCGCGAACACGGTCGCCGCGACGACGCAGGTGAAGGCGGCAAGCCATGCGACACGACCGACCAGCCGGCGCAGCTCGTCCTGAAGCCGGCTCGCGCGGGGCGCGAGCTGCGCGATGGAGCGATGAATGGCGCCCAGCGCGGTGTGCGCGCCGGTGGCGGTCACCTCGGCCACGCCGTCGCCGCGCACCACCAGGCTGCCCGCGTAGAGCCGACGGCTGTCGGCCTCGTCGTCATCGTCGGCACCGCCTGCTTGCTTGCCCTGCGGCGCCGACTCGCCGGTGCGAAGCGACTCGTCGACCTGCAGCCCGACCGCTTCGAGAAGCCGCGCATCGGCGGACAGCCGGTCGCCCTCGTTCACCAGCAGGCGGTCGCCGCGCACCAGTTCACGGCTCGCGATGCGCAGCACGCGGCCCCGGCGCACGACGGTGCAGCGGGGACTGGAGAGATCCTTCAGCGCTTCGAGCACGCGTTCGGTGCGTTGCTCCTGGTAGATCGACAGCCCACCCACCATCAGCACCGAGGCCGCGAGCATGCCGGCATCGCCCAGGTCGCCAAGCAGCGCATACAGCGCGGCGGTCGCCAGCAGCAGCAGGAACATCGGCTGCGTCAGCGCGTTCCAGGCGATGCGCACCACTCCCTTGCGCGACACGGAAGGCAGCACGTTCGGACCGTCGCTGCGAAGGCGCTGTGCTGCTTCTTCGTCGGTCAGGCCTGCGGGCGGGTTGTCGGGCACGGTGGGCTCCTCATTGGCGTGGGCCGAGCGTGCCACCGCTGGCCGAGCCGGCCTTGACTTCCGTCAAAGCAGCGTCCAAAGGCCCCACAGCACGCTGCCCGCCAATGCCAGCGAGGCGATGCCCGCGGCAAAACCCAGCACCACCGCCAGCCCATCGCCCCCGCAACCCGCCGAACGACAGCAGGCTCAGCGTCATGCCGATCGGGATGTTGACCAGAGGTAGCGGGAGCACCAGCAGCAACGCCAGCACGCAGCCCAGGCCGCCGGCCAAGCGCATGGCCAGCGGCCCGGCGAACGCATGCAGTCTCGGGCGGCTGATGCCGTGGCGCCATGCAGCCATCGCCTCCAGCCGGGCCATAGCGGCTTCCAGATGCATGCGCGAGATCGACAAGCCTGCCAGCCATTGCGGCACCCAAGCGGGGCGACCCAGGAGTTGTTGCGCGGTAAACAGCAGCAGCGGCGCGCCAAGCACGCTCGACATGCCCGGCAGGGAGGGCAGCGCATTGGGCAGCGCGAAGAACAGGATTGCAGCGGCGAGGCCGCCCTCGCCTGCAGCGGCCACGATGTCGCCGACACGCACGCGCGCCTGGCCTTCGTCGCGCGCGAGACGGCCCAGCTTTTCCACCCAGGCGTCGGCGCGGGCCGCCACCTCAGTGCGCCATCAGGACCGGCACGGTCATCTGCGCGAGGACCTGCCGCGTCACACCGCCCAGCACGCGCTCGCGCAGGCGCGAATGGCCGTAGGCCCCCATCACGAGCAGGTCGGCGCCAAGGTCCGAGATCCGCGACAGCAACGCGTCGGCAAAGCCGATCTCGGTCACCTGCGTCTCTGCGCGCGCTTGCACGCCATGCCGTAGGAGGTACTGGCACATGTCCGGCACCAGGAACTGCTGCGCGTTGTCCTCATCGCGCGGGTGGCGCATCGATACCAGCGTGACATGCCCGGAGCGATGCAGCGCCGGCAGTGCCGCCTGCATGGCCATGGCGGCTTCGCGCGAGCCGTCCCAGGCCACGACGATGTGTTTGGGCATCTTGTCGAAAGTGCCGGCCGAGGGCACGACCAGCACCGGCCGGCCCACTTCCATCAGCACGCGCTCGGCGAGTGCGCGGACGATGGTGTCCCGCTTGTTGGCGTCGTCGTCCTGCCCGAGTACCACGAGGTCGCTCGCATGGCCGTAGCGCACCACGGCGTCCACCGTGGCGCCGTCGACCAGTCGCATCTCGTAGGACATGGGCCCCGAAGCGGCGATGTCTTCCCTGAACTCCCGCGAGATGCACTCGGCGCGCCGGCGCAGGTAGTCGGCCGACTCCGCGATGTAATCGGTCATGCCGGTGGCGATGGCGTCTGCCGGAATCACGCCGTCGTACAGGCCCGTGGGAACCAGCCCGACCAGGTGGCTTTCGTGGGCGCGCGACCACCGGGCCGCCATCGCGGCGCGCACGGGGCTGCGGTCCGAATGGTCCAGGTGAACAAGGATGGTTTTGAAATTCATGGAAGGCCTCGCGAGGTGATGCGCCGCGTCCCGGCGCAGGAAAAACGATGTCGGGTGCATGGTCGGCCACCGGGCGCGTGCGAGTGTTGACGGCGATCAAACCAGCACCAGGTCGGCGTCGGGCCACATCGGGTCAGCGCCCGAGCACGCACTTGTCGTACAGGTGCGGCGCGCGGCCTTCGGGGTCGTAGCGCTGCTTGAGCCCGGCGTAGACGTCCGCCCCGTAGGCGCGGTCGAACTCCTCGCGCGTGAAGAAGCTGTCCGAATAGAGCGACTTGATGCCGCCCAGGCGCAGCACCTCCTGCTCGACCAGCCGGTTGAAATGCCCGGCCTCGTGCGCCTCGCGGCACTCGACCACGTCCCAGAAGCCGAAGTTAACGTACAGCGTGCCGGCCTCGAGCGGGTACAGCGCAAAGTGCGCGTGCGGGTCGGGCATCCGCACCGGGCAGATCCAGACCGGCAGGATGCCGATCTCGCGCCGCAGGAAATCGAGGAAGACCGGCGCCGCGCGCAGCGGGATGTCCACGTCCTGGATCACCGACTCGGTGTGCAGTCCGCGGCATTCGGCCAGGCGCTTCGTCACACCCCAGCGGGCATTCAGGCGCATGAGCCGCGTGTAGGTGCGGGAGTTGAGGTGCTCGGGGCCGAACAGCCGGCGCACCAGCGGGTTCTGCGCGCCGAAGTTGCGCGAGCACCAGAACCAGTCCGTGTCCCAACGCCACAGATAGTCGTGCGCACTCAGGTGGTCGACCGGCATCTCCAGCAAAGAGCGGTAGTAGATGCGCTCGAATTCGTAGTTGCTCAGCCAGGGGGCGTCATTCTCGAAGCGCGCGACGTTCAGCACGAGCGAGCCGGGCCCGAACACCACGCCATCGACGAAATCGGCGTCGCTCTCGCAGGCCTCGGCCAGCACCGCGAAGAACTCTGCGGGCTTGTCGAAGCCGATGTGCTCCACCCGCACGCAGGGCAGCACCGGGAGCGTGCGCAGCACCAGCCGCAGCGCGTAGCCGAGCGAGCCGTAGGAGTTGGGAAAACCGAAGAACAGGTCGCGGTGTTCGTTGTCCGGCGTGCAATGCACGATGCGCCCGTCCGGCAACAGGACATCGAGCTCGAGGATCGTGTGATGGACCAAGCCCTGGCGCATCGACGTCGCCTCGATGCCCACGCCCGCCACCGCGCCGCCCACCGTGATGGTCTTAAGTTGCGGCACCACCGCCGGCATCATGCCGTGCAGCAGCGTGGCGGCCACCAGGGTCTCGTAGGTCGTCATGCCTTCGACTTCGACGGTGTTGCACGAGGTGTCGATGCCGACGACGTGGTCGAAGTCCCCGAGGTCGATGCGGTGCCTCGGACCTGTTTCGCGGTCGCGGAACAGGTTGGACGTCCGCTTGACCAGCGCGATCGGTACCGCCGGGGCGGCGCTGTCCTCCTGCAGGGCTGCCAAGAGGCGGCTCCTGCGCGCCGCGTGGGCCAGCGCCTCAGCGTTCGGGCTCATACAGATGCCCCCGGCCCATCGGGTAGCCGCTCGGCATCACGTTGCCCTTGCTGAAGACGATCTGGAACAGGTGCGTGTAGCCTGCGGGTGAGCGAAACATCTCGGCGCAGCCGATCAGGTAGGTGCGCCAGATGCGACGGAAGCGTTCATCAAAGCGCTGCGGGTCGCGCACCTGAATCGCAGGCCAGTGCTTCTCGAAACGCTCGGCCCAGGCGTCGAGCGTGGGCGCGTAGTGTCGGCGCAAGTTCTCGATGTCCAGCACCTCCAGACCGCTACACTCCATCTCCACGATCACATCGGCCAGGCTGGGAATCCAGCCGCCAGGGAACACATGCTTGCGGATGAAGAGCTCCGTCTCGAAGCGCCCCACATGACCGATGAAATGCAGGATGCCGAGCCCGCCGGGCTTGAGGAATTGCGCGTGCGCGCGGATGACCTCGGGCAGTTGGTCGCGGCCGGCATGCTCCAGCGTGCCGATGGAGACGACCTTGTCGTAGCACTGGTCGACGTCGCGGAAGTCGGCTTCGCGCACCTGCAGCGAGGCTTCCAGCCCGCGCCGCTCGATCTCCTCGCGCAGCCACTCGACCTGCTCGGTGGTGGTGTTGAGGCCTACGCCCGTCGCACCGATCTTCTCGTGCGCACGGAACATGAAACCGCCGAAGCCACAGCCGATGTCGATGAACCGGTCTTCGGGTTTCAGCAGGATCTTGCGGCACACGTGGTCGATCTTGTGGCGCTGCGCCTCTTCCAGGCTGCGGGTTCCCTCGGGCCAGTAGCCGCACGTGTACATCATCAGCGGATCGTCCAGCCACGGCCGGTAGAAGCCGGTGCCCAGCCCGTAATGCGCGCGTGCGTTGGCCTTGGCATGGGCTGGGTCGCGGTTGGAATGGCGCAATTCGTGCAGGATGTTCTCGATGCCGTTGAGCGCACCGGCCTGCTGGTCGAAGCCGACGGCCAGGGCAGCTCCGAAGTTGCCTTCGACATCCACCTCCTGGTCGAAGTAGGACTCCATCAGCCCGATATGGCCGCGGGTCGCCGTGGCGAACAGTGCGGCATCGGTGTGCAGGACGATGGTGAAGACCGGCTCGCCCTCACCGACCTCGTGGCGGCTGCCGTCGGGCATGACGACGGCGAAGCGGGTCGCGGCACGCTGGCCGATGCCGTCGAGCATGTTGCACAGAGGAGGGGACAACATCATGGTGCGCATCCGGTTTCGCGCACCTAGCCGTCCAGCGGCACGCCGCCACCGAAGCGGCAGATCCAATGGTCCATGAGTTCGTGCTGCACGGCGCTGATCGAGCGCTGCCATGCGGTCATCATTTCGAGCTGCTGGCATTGCGCCAGCACCAGGCTTTTGCCGACGACCATCTGCCAGTTCATCACGGATTGAAGATAGCCGTTGCCGAAGGCCAGCGGCGTCGTCGAAAGAGTGTCTTCGGGCATGGGAAGTGTCTCCACGAGCTAAAGGTCTTGTTGGGCAACGGGCGGGCGTTCCTCAGGTCGGTGCGTTGCGGATCGCATTGCGCAGGCGCGCGGAGGCCCGGCCGACTTCGGCCTCCACGGCCTGCCATTGCGTGGCGTCGGCGGTTTCCATTTCGGCCATCTTGTCCTCCACCGCCTGCTGGTCCTGCCGCAGCGAAAGGATCTGTCGCTCCAGGTTCGCCCTGGCGTCGCCGCTGCTGTGCGCGGACATTCGCTCGAGCTGGGCGATGGTCTTGCGCGCCCTGTCCACGTCCTGCTGTGCCCGCTCGACGATCGAGCTCTGGGTGCGGGTGACGGGTGCATGGACGAAGGCCGGCTGCGACGCCAGCGCCTGCCTGTCCGCATCGGGCAGCAGGAGGCGGCCGCCGTGCACCTGCAGTTGCGCCACGGGAACGGCGATCAGATGCCGGGATGCCCCGACGAGGTCGACAGGGCCGCTCGTGTCGATGATCAGGAAGCTCACGCGCTTGTCGGTGTCCACGATCAGGTCGAGCGCCTTGCCCAGCCTGTCGCCCGCGGCGTTGTACACGGTGCGCCCAAGAATGCTCTGCTTCGCGCTCCAGCCTGCGATCACCTGCTCGGTCTCGGTCGTCGTGGCGCCCAGGCGGCGGACGCCGGCCACCTGCGCGCCCGCCGTGCCGGCAAGCGACAGCGCAAGCACCATGCCCAGGGCGGCGATGTGGCAGGCTCCCGGCACTTGCATCTCCCGGCTCATCCGGCCTTCATGGGCGCAGCCATGAAGGCGTGCACCGAGAAATAGCGGCGAGCCATCGCCACCAGCTCGTTGGTGCTCATGTGCCCCACGGTCTCCCAGCCGACGATGCGGCTCGCCATCTCGGGACGGTGCTTCTCCACGTAATGGCGGAAATCCGCCTGCGCCGTGCGCGAGCCGGCGACGAGCACTTCGGTGATGTCCTTGATTGCGTCGCACACCTCACCGAAGAACTCGTGCTCGCTGCGCACACTGCTGCCATGCTGGCGGGTGCAGTGGACGTGCTCCCTGACCTGCTGCGCAAGAACCTGCGAGGCATCGAACTGGAAGACTTGCGCGGCGTGGTGATCGACCCAGGCGACGGCGTGATAGAGCGGCATGAGAAACCCGTTGAAAGAATGAACACGAATGAAAGGGAGCGCAAAGGTCCTGCGGAAGCCGCGCCCTAGGCTTCGATGATCACCTTCAGCGCATGCGTCTCGGCGGCACGCCCGAAGGTGTCGTAGGCGTCCATCACCTGGTCCAGCTTGAACCGGTGCGTGATCAGCCGCGCCGGGTCCACCTTGTGGGACTGCACCGTCTTGAGCAGCATCGGTGTCGAAACGGTGTCGACCAGCCGCGTGGTGATCGCGATGTTCTGCGACCACAGCCGCTCCAGGTGAAGGTCTGCCGGGTGTCCATGGACACCGATGTTCGCGATGATGCCGCCGGGCGCCGCGATGTCCTGGCACAGCACGAAGGTCGCCGGTATGCCCACGGCCTCGATCGACACGTCGACGCCCCGGCCGCCGGTCAGCGCGAGCACCGCCTCCGCGGCCTTGCCATCAGCGCTGTTGATGGTGTGCGTCGCGCCGAACCGGCGCGCCACCTCGAGCCGGCCGTCGTCCAGATCGATCAGGATGACCTGCGACGGCGAGTAGAACTGGGCCGTGAGCAGCGTGGCCAGGCCGATCGGCCCCGCGCCCACGATGGCCACCGTGCTGCCCGGCGAAACCTTGCCGTTGAGCACGCCGCATTCGAAGCCGGTCGGCAGGATGTCGCTGAGCATCACCAGCGCCTCCTCGTCCGCACCGGGCGGCACGGGGTAGAGGCTGGTGTCCGCATGCGGGATGCGCACGTACTCGGCCTGCGTACCGTCGATGGTGTTGCCCAGGATCCAGCCACCGGTGGCGCAGTGCGAATACATGCCGCGGCGGCAGTTCTCGCACTTGCCGCACGATGAGATGCACGAGATCAGTACATGATCGCCGGGGAGGAAGGCCGTCACGCCTGCGCCGACAGTCTCGACGACGCCCACGCCCTCGTGTCCGAGGATGCGGCCAGGCGCGCAGCTCGCCACGTCCCCCTTGAGGATGTGCAGGTCGGTGCCGCAGATGGTCGTCTTGAGAATCCGCACGATGGCGTCGCCCGGCGTCTGGATTTCAGGCTTTGGACGGTCTTCGAGCGACTTGAGACCGGGGCCCTGGTATACGAGTGCTTTCATGCCGCCACGTTATGCGTCCGGGCGCGCTCTTTCTTTGAGATAGCGCAAGGAATCTCCGAATCGTCGCGCAAGAAGCCCTCTACCGGCCCTGGCGTCCCAGGACAATGAACCGGCGCAGCCACTGCTCGCGCTGGACATCGCTCGTGCTCTCGACCTGTCCGACCAGGGTTTCGTGAACCGGCGCAATGCCCACGAAGCCGAGAATGTTCCGCTCCAGCGCCTTCAGGCTGTGGGCGCGGAAGTACCAGCGATAGACCAGCGCCGGCATTCCCATGGTCACGACGATGCGTGCCGAACGTCCCCTGAGCAGCTTCGCGCCGATGCCGCCTTCCGATGGCCGCCCGAGCGCAAACCCCGGGCGAAGCACCTGCTCGAGGAAGGCCCTGGTGACGGCGGGCATGCCGCCGAGCCACAGGGGAAAGAACAGCACGATGTGCCCGGCCCGCAGGATCGCCTCCTGCGCCGACTGCAGCGCCACCGGCACGGCTTCGGTGTCCCATGACGTCTTGCTGCCCAGCAGCGGGAAGTCCAGCTCGGCAACGTGGATGACCCGGACTTCATGGCCCGCTGCCCGCGCGCCCTGCGCATAGGCCTGGGCGAGCGAATGGCCGAAATGCGGGGCCGACGCATCGGGATGGCCCTGAAGCAGGAGGATTTGTCTAGGCATGGTGTTCAGCGCAACGGAGATGAAGCCATCCTCGGCATCGCGCGATGCTCCCGGTTTGCGCGAGATCAAGCCCAAGCGATCTCGGGCAATGTCCGATGGACATCGAGTCTTGACGCCGCGCCGCCCGGGGCGACACTGAAGGCATGAGCACCATCAGCCCATCGGCCGCGATCGTCGGGCTCGCCGTGGCGCTGGGCATCGGCCTCATCGTCGGCATCGAGCGCGAGCGCCGCAAGGGCGACGGCGACCGGCGCGCGGCCGCGGGATTGCGCACCTTCGCCATCGTGGCGCTGGCCGGCGCGGTGGCGCAGATCCTGCCGGGCCTGGCGCTCGTTCCCATCGGGGGGGCGCTCGTCGCCGCGCTGGCGGCCGTGTCCCACTGGAAGAGCCGCTCGCCGGACCCGGGCATGACCACCGAGATCGCGCTGTTCGCCACCTACCTGATCGGCGTGCTGAGCGTCATCGAGCCGTCGCTGGGTGCGGCGTGCGGAACGGGCCTGGCGCTGCTGCTGGCGGCGCGCCGCGGGCTGCACCGCTTCGCCACGGAACTGCTCAGCGAACAGGAGCTGCGCGACGGCGTGCTGCTGGCGGCGCTCGCTCTGATCGCGCTGCCGCTCATTCCGTCCCAGCCTGTCGCGATGCTCGGCGGCATCGCGCCACGGCCGCTGGCCGCGATGGTGCTGCTGATCATGTCGGTACAGGCCGCGGGACAGGCGGCCGTACGCTGGCTCGGTGTGCGCGGCGGCCTGCTGGGAACAGGCTTCGCGTCCGGCTTCGTGTCGAGCACGGCGACCGTGGCGTCGTTGGGCAGCCGCGCGCGCGAACAGCCTTCGCACACCGGCCTGCTGGCTGGCGCCGCGGCCCTGTCCGCGGTCGCAACATGGGTGCTGGCTCTGACGATGGCTGCGGCACTTTCGCCGCAGGCCGGTCTTGCGCTGCTTCCGGTGGCGTTCGCCGGTGCGGCGGGCGCGGCTGCCGCGGGTCTGCTGCCTCTGTTGTCGCCCCAGCCTCGCATCGCGATCGAGGCGCGAGCCGACACGCGCAGTGCGCTGCGGCCCCGCGAGGCGCTGGTCGTTGCGACCGCGCTGGCGCTGGTTGCATTGCTGGTGGGCACGGCGCAGCGGCACTTCGGCGACGCGGGGCTGCAGATCGGCATCGCGCTCGCGGCGCTGGCCGATGCGCATGCCCCCGTGGCCTCGCTCGCTTCGCTGCATGCGGCCGGCACCCTGTCCACGGACCATTTCGTGCGCGGCGTGCTCCTGGCGGTGGGAACCAACACGCTCACACGCTGCGCAGTGGCCCTGGCAGCCGGTGGCTGGGCTTACGCCCTGCGCGTGGCGGCCGAGCTGCTGGCCAGCCTGGCCTGCGCGGGCGTTGCCTCCGTCTGGCTCAAGGGCTGTCACGCCGATGGAAGCGGGGTCGCGCACCCGGTGCATGACGGCCCCGGGCGGGCCTCCAGCACCGCCCTCAGCTGGTCGTTGGGCCGGTAGGTCGCCAGCCCCTTCAGTCCGAGGCGCCATGCGTGCATGTACAGCTCCTCGAATTCTTCGTATGGACAATCCGCTGGCACGTTGACCGTCTTCGAGATGCCCGCGTCGATGCAAGGCGCCACGGCGGCCACCATCTCCACCTGCGCCAGCGCGCTCATCTGCAGGGCGGAGACGAAAGCGGGACCGGGCACCGCCTGCGGCCCCTTGCGTTCGCGATACAGCCGCATCGCGTGGTCCTCGACCCTGTATTCCCCGATCCGCCCGTCCGGCAACCGCCTGCGCCGCGCGAAAGTCCATGCGTAGGCGGGCTCGATGCCGTTGCTCGCGTTGTCCGAGAAGGCCAGGCTGATGGTGCCGGTGGGCGCGATCGACAGCAGGTGCGAGTTGCGCACGCCGTGCGCGCGAATCAGCGCCTTCAGCGGATCGGGAAGACGGGAGGCGAAGGTGCCCGGGCGGAGGTAGGGATCGGCCTCGAAGAGAGGAAAGGTACCCCGCTCGCGGGCGAGTTCGCACGATGCGGCGTAGGCCGCGTCCCGCAAGGCCCGGGCGATGCGCTGCGCCGCATCGCGGCCCTCGGGCATGTCGTAGCGCAAATTCAGCATGACCAGGGCATCGCCCAGGCCGGTGAAGCCGAGGCCGATGCACCGCTTGTCCAGAGCTTCCCGCCGCTGGCGCTCCAGCGGCCAGACGGTGATGTCCAGCACGTTGTCCAGCATGCGCACGGCCATGCCGGCAAGGCGCGAGAAGCCTGCTTCGTCGAAGCGCGCGGACGGCTCGAACGGGTTCTCGACGAAGCGGGTCAGGTCGATCGAGCCGAGACAGCAGCATCCGTAGGGCGGCAGGGGCTGCTCGCCGCATGGATTGGTGGCCGCGATCGTCTCGCACCAGGAGAGATTGTTGTCGGTGTTGATACGGTCCAGGAACAACGCGCCGGGCTCCGCATGGGCGTAAGCCGATCGCATGATCCGTTCTCACAGCGCCCGCGCGGGGCGCGCGCCGTAGACCCACAGGCCGTCGTCGCGCCGGTGGTGGGCGTCGGTGCGGATGCGCGGCCCGGGTTCGGCCCGGTGCACCAGCTCGACCACCCGGTCGTCGCGCACCGCCCGCATGAAGACGTCGGTCAGCCCCACGGACAGATTGAAGTTGGTCAGCTCGACGCCGTCCTTCGCGCCGATGAAATCCTCGATGTCGGGGTGATCGCAGCGCAGCACGCCCATCTGCGCTCCCCGGCGAGCGCCCGCGGACTCCACGGTCCTGCACGAAGCGTCGAAAACGCGCATGAACGGCACGGGCCCCGAGGCACTCGACCGCGTTCCGGCCACCCACGCGCCGCGAGGCCGGATGCGCGAGAAATCGTAGCCCACGCCCCCTCCCCTGCGCATGGTCTCGGCCGCTTCGGCCAACGCGACATAGATGCCCGGGTACCCCTCGTCGTCGCCGGTGATCGAATCGCCCACGGGTTGCACGAAGCAGTTGATGAGCGTGGCCGCCAGCGTCGTGCCGGCGGCCGACTGAATGCGCTCCGCGGGCACGAAGCCATCGCGCAAGGCCTGGAGGAAACGCGATGCCCATGCCTCCCTGTCCTGCGGCTTCTCGGCCTGCGCCAGAGCCCGGGCCACGCGACGGTGGATATCGTCGATGCCATGCTCGTCCTCCCGGGCGTACTTCTCCATCAGCACGTCACGGCTGATCTGCTGAGCGGGCGGCGCGGAAGGCGGCTGGGCGTGGGTGATGTCGCTTGCCATGGGGATGGCTGCCGGTTCGTATGAGATGCCCATGATGAGCGGCTGCTTCCCGCGAAACTTGATCCAGCGCAAGCCGCTGGAAAGCGTGAACTCCTAGAGTGCTCCGACATTCATCGCATCGCCCGGACGGGAGAAAGGACGGCATGGTTCGCAGTTTTCGCACACCCGACATCACTATCAGGGTTCCTTTCGTGATCACGGAACCGGAGCGCATCGCACTGTTGCAGGCCGCCGGCATTCCGCTGGACGCCGGCGGCGAGCTTGCGGGGGGCTTCCTGTATGAACGCCGGCCCGGCAGGTTCGGCGACGGCTCCATCTTCCGCTGGCTGGACGCGAGGGGCGACGCGGCCGGCCCAGTCGCGGCGGCCTCCGGGCATGCCCCGCTGCAAAAAATTGTCGAGCGGGTCTCCGGATGAACACACTGCGTTCGATCCTCGTCCACCTGGACGGTACCGACCGGGCCGAAGTGCGGCTGCGCCTCGCGCACCGGCTGGCGGCACTGTACGACTCGACATTGGCCGCGCTCTTCGCGGTGTCGCCGCGCGTGCTGGCCGTGCTGCCGATGATGGGAGGGCTCCCACCCATGCCCATGGCCGGCGATATCGATCCCGAACACCGCGCCCACGCAGTCGCGGTGTTCGAGCGTCTTCTGCAGGACCACGCCAGCCGAAGCGACTGGCGCGAATTGCGCGGCGAGCCCGTTGTCGAGAGCTTCATCGGCCATGCGCTCACCTGCGATCTCATGGTGCTCGGACAGCGCAATCCGCGCGACACGGCCGGCTTCGACGTGCCGTCCGATTTCGTCGAGGCTGTCCTGCTCGGCAGCGGCAAGCCGGCGCTGGTCGTGCCCGCTGCCGGCCGGGTCTCTCCGAGGCCGGAGAAGGTACTGCTCGCCTGGCGGCCGACGCGCGAATCCGCCCGGGCGCTCGAGACCGCTTTGCCCCTGCTGCAGGCGGCGCAGGAAGTTCATCTGGCGCCCTTCGCACACGGCGACGACTTTGCCTCGTCGTTGTCGAGGCTGCGCGGCTACCTGCGACTGCACGGCATCGGGCCGGTACTGGAACATCGGGCGCCGGACGAAGGAAGGCACGCCGGCGAGGCGCTGCTGTTGCTGGCGGAAAAGACCGGCGCCGGCCTGATCGTCATGGGCGCCTACGGCCACAGCCCGGCGCGCGAGCTCGTGCTCGGTGGGGCCACCCGCACCGTGCTCGAATCAGCCACGATTCCGGTCTGGATGGCGCATTGAGCGGCCTCCCGGGCCCAGGCTCCGGCTAGCCCCAGGATGCCTTCGCGAATGCATCGACGAAGCGCGACAGCTCGGCGCGCGGCAGCCGGTCGATGCCCGCGGCGCGCGACCGGCCGGCACCGCCGAAGCTGCTGCACAGCGCGTGGGCACCGCGCGGAAGCGCCAGCGGCGCACGCACGCTGACGACATAGCCAGCGCCCTGCGCTTTCAGCACAGCATGCGCGAGACCGGGTTCCGCGTTGGCCAGTTCGTTGGCGAGACAGCCCATTACGCGCCGGCTCCAGGGCGCGTCGGGCAGCACGCGCACGTTGCCCTGGGGGCCCTGCCACAACATGGCGGCTGCAGCGGCCTGATGAAGGTCTTCGTGGCGCAGCTCATCGATCTCATCGACGACGTTCTCGTGGGCCAGCATGTCGCGCGGGTCCGCGTAGCGCGCCATCCGCGTGAACAGCACGCGGGGGGCGATGCACACGTCGTGCTCGTACTCGCCGTAGGCGTTGTAGTTGATTAGCACGCCCAGCCGGCGCAGCCCCGCGCAGTCGCCGGGCTCGAAGCCGCCGTCGAGCGCCAGGCGGTCCGCCACCGCGCCCATGTTGTCGCCGTAGATGCCGACCAGCGCCCAGGCGCGATGCGCGCCGCCCAGGTAGCGATTGACCAGCAGGCTGGTGCAGACGTCGCTCGACTCGTCGACGTGCGTCTCGAGATTCGGATGCACCGACATCTCGCCGGCAGCGTGGTGGTCGAAGTAACGCACGCGAACGCCGTCGCCAAGCAGATGCGTCAGGCTGGAGCGGTTGCGCTGCATCGAGATGTCGAACACGTTGACTTCGTCGCCCGCGCCCGCGCGGACGCGCCCGAGCAGCGCGATGTCGCGCTTGAGCCCCGTCACGAGTTCGGCAGGCCCGGGCTCGTGCAGCCGCCATTGCACGACGGCACACAGCCCGTCGGCGTCGCCGTTGCAGACATCGAATCGCCGGACCATGGCGCAGCCTCGGGCCCGCTTGACTCAGGCCGGAAGGCGCCAGTTGCCATCGGCCTGCCGGCATGCGCTGCCGCCGATGCTGTCGGGCCGCCCACCGGCCACTACTTCGAGCCTGAAGTCGCGGCACCGGATGCTGCCGCGCTCGAAGCTGCGCGTGGGCGTGAACACGAAGCTGTCGCCCGTCTCGCGATTGCGCCATGCCGAGGATTCGCCGTTCGCCAGGGCGTCCAGTGCGTTTGCCACGCGGCGACGGTCATCGTCGCCCATCGCCCTGGCTGCCACGCTGCCCGGTACGGCACCGAAAGATCCGGTGAGCGTGCCGCCTGCCGGCTCCCGCGAGAAGAGACCGCTGCATCCGGCCAGCACCAGCGCCGTACACGAAACGCAAAGAACCGGCGCAACTTTCTTCATCTGCATCTCCGTGGCGCCGCCTAGCTCAAGCGTAGGAACGCAGGCGGCGCGAAAAGTCTGCAAGAGGCGCGATGCCGCTCGCCTCGGCGCGCAGGCACCAGTCCTGCAACTGCTTCGCGAGCTGCTCGCCGGTAGCGGTGGATCGGCTCCACAGCGCCGTCAGTTCCCCACGCATCGAATACATCGTAGCCAGCGCCTGCGAGGCATTCAATGCCTGAATCACCTGTTGGTAGCGGGAGGGGCCGAGCAACTCTTGGTCCTTGCCGAGCCATGGCTTCACCGCCTTGAGGGTGCGCGCGGCTTCCGGCGACAGGCGGCGCAGGCGGCCGAGTTCCGTGGTGCAGGCCTTCTTCAGCGAGCGGGTGTAGTTCGACAGCACGTCGTAATGGCAGCGGATGACCGCCTGCACGGTTGCAAGGTCGACGTTCGCCTTCGGTGCAACGAGGCGCGGCGTCGGCGCCACGTGCTTCACCTTCGCCAGACCAAAGGCCTGCAGGGTACGGATGTAGAGCCAGCCGATGTCGAATTCGAACCACCTGTTCGAGAGCTTGGCCGAGGCAGGAAAGGCGTGGTGGTTGTTGTGCAGCTCCTCCCCGCCGATCAGGATGCCGATCGGAAAGATGTTCGTGCTGGCGTCGCGTGCCGGCCAGTTGCGGTACCCCCAGTAGTGGCCGATGCCATTGACGACGCCCGCCGCCCAGAACGGAATCCACACGATCTGCGTGAGCAGGATCAGGCCGCCCGGCAACACTCCGAAAAGCGCCATGTCGACGATGCCCATCAGAACGATGCCGAGGATCTTGTGCTTCGAATAGAGATTGCGCTCCAGCCAGTCGTCGGGCGTGCCATGGCCGTAGCGTTCGAGGGTTTCCGCATGCCGGGCCTCGCGCACGTAGAGGAACACGCCGCCCCACAGCACCCGGTTGAGCCCATGAATCTGCGGGCTGTGCGGGTCTTCGGGGGTTTCGCACCTGGCGTGGTGCTTGCGGTGCACCGCGGCCCACTCCCTGGTCACCATGCCGGTGGTGAGCCACAGCCAGAAGCGGAAGAGATGGCTCACCGCCGGATGGAGCTCGAGCGCGCGATGCGCCTGGTGACGGTGCAGGAAGATGGTGACCGACGCGATGGTGACGTGGGTGAGCGCCAGTGCCGCGAGCACAGCGCCCCACCAGGGAAGATCGAGAACGCCGGAATAAAGCAGGGATTGCATTCGTACCTCTTGGACAATCGCGCGATTCTGCGGACCGCGCCCGCCCTGGGGATTGATGCAGGTCAATGCGCGTTGCGCGTGGCATCCATGTGCGAGATGACTCGCCGGGTCTTGCCGCTCCGCCCTCGCCGTTTTGCGCGCCTTGCGCCTCGGACTGGTGCCGCGCAAAACACCCGCATGCTGAAGCTGTCCGCCACAATGGGCTTCAAGGTCGATCCGGCAGAGCCACCTTCGTAGGGCCTGCGCCGGATGGGGCTGGAACTGAAGACTTCAGCAAACCCGTCGTGTTCGTCGGTGTGAATCCGTAGAAGCGATCGTTGAGATAGCGGGCGACCTCTCTGATGGCTTCGTCGCGCCAGCCGAGCGAGGAGGCCTGCTGCCAGCGCCGCACCTGCTCCTCGAGGCTGTCCCAGTCGTAGACCAGCTTCCTGCCGCGCCAGTGCATCTTCTCGTTGTGACAGGCCACGCAGTTCGCGTTGTAGAGCAGTTCGCCGCGCGATGGCGACTGTGCCTGGGCCGCACTCCCGTGCAGGGCCGCGAAGGCCGCCAGCGCGACCGCCGCCGGCGTGGCCAGGCTCGGCATGCCGCAACGAAGGAACGAGGTGAACATGAGGCGCATGGGACTCTCCTTTGGGGCGTAGTCGGCTAAGGCTCCATCCTCCCCTGGTAACCAGACATTCGCTTGATCCAGCGCAACGAAGCCTGCGATGCGAGTACCTAAATTGAAGACTCCTCAACTCATTCATGGAGCACCGCGCATGAACACCGCACTGTCCCGCCTGGACCGTATCGAAAACCTCTTTCCCGACATGCTGCGCCGCTGGGCACGGCCGCTGCAGCTGATCGACGAAGCTGAACTGCCGGCTGACATCCGCGTCGACGTCACCGAAAACGACAAGGAATACCTCGTCACCGCTGAAATTCCCGGCGCGAAGAAGGAAGACGTGCGCGTGTCGGTCGATGGAAGCTATGTCTCGATCTCCGCCGAGATCAGGAAGGACGAGGAGAAGAAGCACGGCCGCTCGATCGTCCGCGAAACCTATCGCGGCAGCGTGTCGCGCGGCTTCTCACTGGCCAGCGAGGTCGACGACAAGAACGCCATGGCGAAGCTCGAAGACGGCGTGCTGCGCCTGACGCTGCCCAAGCGCGCGAACAGTACCCACAACGTACTGAAGATCCAGTAACCACAGCCCAACCGGCGCCGCCGGCAGCGGGCTTCCCGCGCGGACCGCCCTGGTCTTCCGAGGAGCCCGCATGCTCGGCGCCTACATCACCCATCCCGACTGCGCCCGCCACGACATGGGCGCAGGCCACCCGAAATGCCCCGAGCGGCTTTCCGCCATTCATGACCGGCTGCTGATCGCGGGCCTGCTGGACTGCATGGTCCCGCACGACGCGCCTCTTGCGACCCATACCCAGCTGGTGCGCGCGCACACGATGGCGTACGTGCGCGAACTCATTGCCGAAGCTCCGGCGGAGGGCCATCGCTTCGTCGATCCCGACACCCTCATGAACCCGCACACGGTGCGGGCCGCTCTTCGCGCCACGGGGGCCGCTGTGCTGGCCACCGACCTGGTGCTGGCGGGCAAGGCGTCGACGGCCTTCTGCAACGTGCGTCCCCCCCGGGCACCACGCCACGCGCGACGCAGCCATGGGCTTTTGCTTCTCCAACAACGTGGCGGTGGGCATCCGGCATGCGCTGGACGTGCACGGCCTGCAGCGCGTGGCACTGATCGACTTCGACGTTCACCACGGCAACGGCAGCGCCGACATCTTCCGCGATGACGACCGCGTGCTCATGTGCTCCATCTTCGAGAGAGGGATCTACCCCTTCTCCGGCGAGGAAGACAACGGCCCGCGCATGGTGAACGTAGGCCTTCCCGCGCGCTCCGGCGGCGATGCGTTCCGCGCAGCCGTCACCGGGCGCTGGCTGCCGGCGCTGGACGCCTTCGCGCCGCAGTTCGTCTACGTCTCGGCGGGCTTCGACGGGCATCGGGAGGACGACATGGGCAATCTTGGCTTGGTGGAGAATGACTACGTCAGGGTCACGCGACAGATCATGGACGTGGCGCAACGGCACTGCCAGGGTCGCGTCGTTTCGTGCCTGGAAGGCGGCTATGCGCTCAGTGCCCTCGCCCGCAGCGCCGCAGCCCACGTCAAGGTCTTGATCGGCGCCGACTGACCACTGCGCGAGGCAGCGGTCAGCGTGCAGGGCTCAGTGCCCGCTCGCGCCATGTGCTCCGATGCCGGTCTCCGAACGCACCTGCTGCGCGAGGAAGCCACCGCGGTCCATCTGGGCCCGTGCACTTCGGTCGAGCATCGAGAACAGCCAGATGCCCACGAATGCGATGCTCATCGAGAAAAGACACGGCGATGTGTACGGGAACGGTGCCGAGCCTGCCGGGTAGCCGAGAGTGGCCTCCCAGACCGAGGGCGACACCACGGTCAGGGCCACCGAAGAGACCAGCCCCAGGAAGCCGCCGACCACCGCGCCGCGCGTGGTGCAGCCCTTCCAGAGCACCGACATGAAGAGCACCGGGAAGTTGGCCGAGGCCGCGATCGCGAAGGCCAGCGACACCATGAAGGCGATATTCTGTTTCTCGAACACGATGCCCAGCAGCACCGCTAGCGCACCGAGCGCCAGCGTGGTGATCTTCGACACGCGCAGTTCGGCCGCGCTGCCCGCGTCGCCTTTCCTGATGACGGTGGCATACAGGTCGTGCGACACCGCCGAGGCACCCGACAGCGTGAGGCCTGCCACCACCGCGAGGATGGTCGCGAACGCCACCGCCGAGATGAAGCCCAGGAACACGTTGCCGCCCACCGCATTGGCCAGGTGAATCGCCGCCATGTTGCCGCCGCCCCTGAGCACGCCCTTGGCGTCGAGGAAGTCGGGGTTGGTCAGCACGAAGGTGATGGCGCCGAAGCCGATGATGAAGGTCAGCAGGTAGAAGTATCCGATCCAGCCCGTGGCCCACATGACGGACTTGCGCGCCTCCTTGGCGCTGGGCACGGTGAAGAAGCGCATCAGGATGTGCGGCAGGCCGGCCGTGCCGAACATCAGTGCCATGCCGAAGGAGATCGCCGAGATCGGGTCCTTCACGAAGTTGCCCGGCCCCATGATCGACTGCCCGATGCTCGCGGCCACCTGGGCGGTCTTGCCGTCCTTGAGTGCCAGGTCTGTCTTGACCTTGACCGCGCCGGCGAACATCGCCTCGGGGCTGAAGCCGAAGTGCCACAACACCGAGAGAGCCATGAAGCTCGCGCCGCCCAGCAGCAGGCCGGCCTTGATGATCTGCACCCAGGTGGTGGCCGTCATGCCGCCGAAGAGCACGTAGACCATCATGAGCGAGCCGACGATGACCACCGCCACCCAGTATTCCAGGCCGAACAGCAGCTTGATTAGCTGCCCCGCCCCCACCATCTGCGCGATGAGGTAGAACGCCACCACCACCAGCGTGCCCGAGGCCGCGAAGATGCGCACCGGCGACTGCTTGAAGCGGAAGGCCGCCACGTCGGCGAAGGTGAATTTGCCGAGGTTGCGCAGCCGCTCGGCCATCAGGAAGGTGATGACCGGCCAGCCGACGAGAAAGCCGATGGAATAGATCAACCCGTCGTAGCCGGTGGCCATCACCGCGGCCGAGATTCCGAGGAACGATGCCGCCGACATGTAGTCGCCGGCAATCGCGAGCCCGTTCTGGAAGCCCGTGATGCCGCCGCCGGCCGTGTAGAAGTCGGATGCAGACCGTGTGCGCGCCGCGGCCCACTTCGTGATGAAGAGGGTCGCCACCACGAAGAGCCCGAACATGCCGATCGCGGTCCAGTTGGTGGCCTGCCGCTGCAACTGGCCCGGGTCGGCACCGGCCGCGAAAGCACCTGCCGACACGGCACACAGCGCGAAGAAGGCGGCGGCGGATCGCACGCGGGATGGACTCGGAAGATGGGCGCTCATGGCTTGGCCGCTTTCTGTACCGCCTTGACCACGGCGTCGGACAGGGTGTCGAACTCCGCGTTCGCCCGGCGCACGTAGTAGCCGGTAATGGCCACGGTGAAGACAATCACCCCGAAGCCGATCGGCATGCCCAGGGTCATGACGCCGTCGCCGATACGCCGCGCCAGGAACTCCTTGTCGAAGGCCACCAGCAGCACGAATCCGTAATACGCGATGAGCATCAGCACCGCCAGCGTCCAGCCGAAGCGGTCACGCCGGCGCTTGAGTTGCCTGTATTGGGGATGCGCGGCGATGCGCGCGACCAGTTCGTCTTCCATCGAGGTCTCCTGTTTTGCAATGGGCGGATTAGGAGCGCGCGCGCCTCGCCGAAGCTTGCGCTGGCGCAAGGTTTTGTTCTTCGCCGCCTGCAAGATCGCGTCACTTCACCTGGCTCCACTTCCCTGCGAAAGACACGAGACATGAACGCTCCCGACCTCCCGTCCCGCCTTCCGACCTATGCGCCGCCGGAAGCACTCGCCCGCAACGCCCATGTTGCAGGCCGTGCCGCTTATGACGCACTGGTGGCCGAAGCCGATGCCGACCACGAGGGCTACTGGGCCCGTCCGGCGCGCGAATTCGTCGGCTGGAAGACACCGTTCACCAGGACGCTGGACAGCAGCGATGCGCCCCACTACCGCTGGTTCGAGGACGGTACCCTCAACGTGTCGTGGAACTGCCTGGACCGCCAGGTGACGGCCGGCAAGGGCGACAAGGTGGCGATCGTCTTCGAGTCGGACGATGGCAAGGTCACCCGCACGACCTATTCGCAACTGCTCGCACAGACTTGCCGCATGGCCAACGCGCTGAAGGCGCGCGGCGTGAAGAAAAGCGACCGCGTCGTCATCTACATGCCGATGTCGGTCGAGGGCGTGGTGGCGATGCAGGCTTGCGCGCGGCTCGGTGCGGTGCACTCGGTGGTGTTCGGCGGCTTCTCGGCGCATGCGTTGCGCGACCGCATCGCAGACACCGGTGCCGCAGTGGTCATCACCGCCGACCAGCAGGTGCGCGCGGGCAAGCAATTACCGCTCAAGGCGCTGGTCGACGAAGCGCTCGCGCTTGGCGGCTGCGAGGCGGTGGCGTCCGTCATCGTCTATCGGCGCACCGGCGCCCCCATCGCGTGGACTCAGCGCGACCTCTGGATGCATGAGATCACGCAAGTGCAGGACGATCGTTGCTCGCCCGAATGGGTGGGCGCCGAACACCCTTTGTTCCTGCTCTACACGTCCGGCTCCACCGGCAAGCCCAAGGGCGTGCAGCATTGCAGCGGCGGCTACCTGCTGCACGCGGCGCTCACAACCAAGTGGACTTTCGACATGCACGACGACGACGTGTTCTGGTGCACGGCCGACATCGGCTGGGTCACGGGTCACACCTACATCGCCTACGGCCCGCTGGCGATCGGTGCCACGGAGGTGGTGTTCGAGGGCGTGCCCACCTACCCCGACGCAGGCCGCTTCTGGCAGATGATCGAGCGGCACGGCGTGACGGCCTTCTACACCGCACCCACGGCAATCCGCTCGCTCATCAAGGCCGCCGAAGGCGACCCGGCCGTGCACCCCGACCGCTACGACCTGGGCAGCCTGCGCGTGCTGGGCTCGGTCGGCGAGCCGATCAACCCGGCTGCCTGGGAGTGGTATCGCCAGCATGTGGGCGGCGGCCGTTGCCCGGTGCTCGACACCTGGTGGCAGACCGAGACCGGCGGCCACATGATCGCGCCGCTGCCGGGTGCCACCGATCTCGTGCCGGGCTCCTGCACCTTGCCCTTCCCGGGCATCGCCGCGGCCATCGTCGACGAGACCGGCAACGACGTGCCCAACGGCGAGAGTGGCCTGTTGGTCATCAAGAAGCCCTGGCCGAGCATGATCCGCGGGGTGTGGGGCGACGACGCGCGCTACCGTTCAAGCTACTACCCGCCCGAGCTGCGCGGCTACTACCTGGCGGGCGACGGTGCCTCGCGCGACGCGCTCACGGGCTATTTCACCATCGGCGGGCGCATCGACGACGTGCTGAACGTCAGCGGTCACCGCATGGGCACGATGGAGATCGAGTCGGCGCTTGTGGCCTGCACGGCGCTGGTGGCCGAGGCCGCGGTGGTCGGGCGACCCGACGACACCACAGGCGAGGCGATCTGCGCGTTCGTGGTGCTCAAGCAGCCTCGACCCCAGGGGCCGGAGGCTAACCGGCTGGCGGGCGAGTTGCGCGCCTGGATCGGCAAGGAGATCGGCCCCATCGCCAAGCCCAGGGAGATCCGCTTCGCGGACAACCTGCCCAAGACGCGCAGCGGCAAGATCATGCGCCGCCTGCTGCGCTCGGTGGCCAAGGGCGAAGCGATCACGCAGGACGTGTCGACGCTGGAGAACCCGGCGATCCTCGACCAGTTGACCGAGGCGCACTGAGCCTGCCCTGCTACCCCCGGGCCGGGGCGCGGTGCACCGGGAGCGCATTCAACGGAATGCGCAGGTACGCGACGCCGTTGTCGTCGACAGGCGGAAACCGCCCCGCCCGCACGTTCACCTGGATCGACGGGAGGATGAGCGTCGGTACATCCAGGGTCGCGTCGCGGGCCGTGCGCATCGCGACGAACTCGTCGACGCCGATGCCGTCGCGCACATGGATGTTGTGCGCGCGCTGTTCCGCAACCGTGGTCTGCCAGCGGGCCTGCCGCGACGCCGGCGGGTAGTCGTGGCAGACGTACATGGCGGTGTCGGGCGGCAGCGCCAGCAGCCTGCGCATCGACCCATAGAGCTGGCGGGCATCGCCGCCGGGAAAGTCGGCGCGTGCGCTGCCGAGATCGGGCATGAAGAGCGTGTCGCCGACGAATACGGCGCCGTCCACCAGATAGGCCATGTCCGCAGGGGTGTGCCCCGGCACCAGCAAGGCGGTGGCCTCGACGTCGCCGATCTTGAATACCTCGCCGTCCTTGAACAGGTGGTCGAACTGACTTCCGTCGGGCAGGAAGCCGCGTTCGAGGTTGAAGAGCTTCTGGAAGGTCGACTGGACGACGCGGATGTTCTTGCCGATGGCGATTCTTCCGCCCACCCGCTCCTGGATGTGGGGGGCTCCGGACAGGTGATCTGCATGCGCATGGGTCTCCAGGATCCAGTCGATGCTCAGGCCGTGGTCGCGGACATAGGCGAGCAGCTTGTCGGCCGACGCGGTGCTGGTATGCCCTGACTTGAAGTCGTAGTCCAGCACCGGGTCGATGACCGCAGCATGCCTTGTGGCCTCCTCCCACAAAACGTAGGAAATCGTCCCTGTCCCGGGGTCGAAGAAGCCTTCAATCATCGTGCGGGTTGCCATGAGTGCTCCATTCAGGGATGTTCCGTTGTTCGCACAAACAATATATATTTAAATATAATATGTCAATCGAAAGCGAAACTTCGAACCCATGAAGACTTTGTCCCTGGTCATTGACCCTGCGCTCCTGCGCTCAGCCGCCGGCAAGGCGGTCACGGCACTCAAGCTCCTGGCCAACGAAGACCGCCTCCTTCTCCTGTGCCAGATGTCGCAAGGCGAAATGTGCGTCAGCGACCTGGAGCAGACACTGGGTATCCACCAGCCCACGCTGTCGCAGCAATTGGGCGTGCTGCGCAACGAGGGCGTGGTCAACACCCGCCGCGAAGGCAAGAACATCTTCTACAGCGTGGCCGACCCTGCAATGCTGGAAATCCTCGCGGTCCTGTATCGCCTCTACTGCCCGAAGGAAGAATGATGACCATCGACTGGCAACATTTCACCCCGCTCGCAGCGCTGGCCGGTGGCGTGCTCATCGGCATCGCCGCGGCGATGTTCCTGCTGCTCAACGGGCGCATCGCAGGCATCAGCGGCGTGCTCGGGGGACTGCTCAGGCCGCTCAGGGGCGACGTGGCATGGCGCGGCTCCTTCGTGCTGGGGCTGGTCGGTGCACCTCTGGTCTATCTGCTCTTCGCGGCGCTGCCCAGGCCGCAGATCGACGCGGGATACGGCACGTTGATCCTGGCCGGGCTGCTCGTCGGCGTGGGCACGCGCTACGGGTCCGGCTGCACGAGCGGTCATGGGGTCTGCGGCATTTCCCGCCTGTCGCCACGCTCGCTCGTGGCCACGTTGGCGTTCATGGGCACCGGCTTTGCCACTGTGTTCGTGACACGTCATCTGCTCGGGGCCTGAGGAGACGCCATGCTCGTTTTCGCTTCACTGCTCGCCGGCCTGGTCTTCGGGCTCGGCCTCATCGTTTCCGGCATGGCCAATCCGGCCAAGGTGCTCGGCTTCCTCGACCTTTCCGGTGCCTGGGACCCGTCCCTTGCCTTCGTCATGGCTGGCGCCATCGCGGTCGCCATGGCGGCGTTCATGGTGGCGGGACGTCGCAGGGTATCGATCCTCGGTGCCGAGATGTGTCTGCCCTCGGCGCGCCGCCTCGACCGCCGCCTCATCGGAGGCAGCCTGCTCTTCGGCATCGGCTGGGGTCTCGCCGGATTCTGTCCCGGTCCGGGCCTGGTCGCTCTCGGAATGGGCGAAGGCAAGGCCCTCATCTTCGTGGCCGCGATGCTGACGGGCATGGGAATCTTCGAAATCCTCGAACGGCTCCATCGTTGAAGGAGCCAGTGCAGTCAGAGGCCCGCTTCACGCACGCGCTTCAGGAAGTCGGATTCGTCCTCCTGCCGCCGCATAGGCGCGCGTCGCCGGAAAGGCGCCAGGCACAGTGCGAACAGTTTCTTCATGGCTATTCCTTGCTTGGGGGTTGAGGCCGCCGTCGATCGAACTCAAGCAGTAAGAGCTGCCGACTCGTTCGCCGTCGCGTGCACGAGCATCACGGGCACCGACGAACCACGCAAGATCCGCTCCGCACTGCTTCCCAGCAGCACCTCGCCCAGGTCGCGCCGGCCGTGTGTGCCGGCCACGACAAGATCGGCATGCCACCGCCTTGCTTCGTCGGCGACCAGGCTGGAGACGGTGCCGTCCCATTCGTTGTAGAGCACAGAGTCGACCTCGACATCCGCGTGGCGCACGAGATCGATGCTCCGGTCGACCAGGCGCGTGGCCTCGGCGCGCAGGTCCGCAGGCCCATTGCGCGCATAGCCGGCTTGCGCAATGGACAACTCGTCGATCACATGAAGAAGCCGGATCTGGCTATTCATCGCTCTGGCAAGGCGAGTCGCTTCCTCGACTGCCCGGACCGCCGCCGGGCTGCCGTCGATGGGAACGAGTATTCGTCGATACACAAGAGACTTCTTCGCCGGGAACGGGCTTGCCGTGAGCACGAAGCTCATCGAAGCGCAGACACGAAGCGGCCGTGCCTTGCCCTGCTCGATTTCTCGATCGATGCAGTGGCGGTCCTGGCAATCATGCTGTTCATGACGTCATCTTCTTTCCGGGTTGCATTGAATGTCGTCTCATTCTGTACATGGCCCGCGGCGATGGCTTGACATGCATCAATGGACGCGGAGCCGCATGAACATCCGGTGCAAGGAGGACGAAATCGATCCAGCCCTTCCGCCTGTGAGGACCGGGGCGGCCCGGCTCAGGCCTGGATCTGACCGTCTACGACTTGGATGATGCGGTCGCAACGCCGGGCGAGTTCCGGGTTGTGGGTGACGAACAGGATCGCCATGCCACGCTCGCGATTGGCTTTTTGCAGGAGCTCGAACACCGCGTCGGCCGCCTTGGTGTCGAGGTTCCCCGTGGGTTCGTCCGCGAGCAGCAGCGGCGGGTCCATGGCGAGCGACCGGGCCACGGCCACGCGCTGTTGCTGGCCGCCGCTGAGCTGGGTGACCATGCTGTCGCGCCATCTCTCCAGGCCTACGTTGTCGAGCAGCTCAGCCGCGCGCCGCTCCATGTCCTCGTTGAAGAAGCCTGCATCGCCGAGCATCGGCATCATCACGTTCTCCACAGCGGTGAAGCCAGCGAGCAGGTTGTGATATTGGAAGATGAAACCGATGTTGTGCCCGCGCAGGCGCGTGAGCGCGCGCTCGTCGAGCACGCGGGTCTCTTTACCGCCGATGCGCAGCGATCCGCTCGTGGGCCGGTCCAGCAGACCGACGATATTGAGAAGCGTGCTCTTGCCCGAACCCGACGGCCCCATGACCGCGCAGAATTCGCCGCGCGCCAGGGTGAGGTCGATGCCGTGCAGCACCTCGGTCTCGTTCGGCAGACCGAGATTGAAAGCCTTGTGCACGCCGTGCAGGCTGACGACGGGTTCAACCACGGATCGCCACCACGGGGTCAAGGCGCGCCGCGCGCAGCGCCGGCGCGAATGCGGCTGCCAGACCGGTGAGCGTGGCCAGCAGGAGCGACGCCACGAACAGGCCCGGCTCGACGGCCAGCGGAAAAAGCGGCGTGCCGTCGGGGTTGAGCGCGTAGCGTTGCCACAGCAGCAGCGCCATCAGCCCGATGCCCGCGCCGCCAAAGGAACCCAGCAGCCCGAGCAGCCCGCCCTGCAACAGGAAGACCCGCAGCACCTGCCCGCGCGAGATGCCCATGGCGCGCAGGATGCCGATCTCCCGCGACTTCTGCACCACCGACACCACCAGCACGCTGGCGATGCCGAAAGCCACCGAGAGACCGACGAAGAAGCGGATGGTGGTGTTCGACGTCTTCTGCGCCTGCACGGCGGTGAAGAATTGTGCGTTGGTCGCGATCCAGCTGTCGGCTTCCACACCGGTGGCCGCGGTGATGCGCTGCGCGACGGTCTCGGCGGCATAGATGTCCTTCACCTTCACCTCCAGGCTGGAGACACCGCCGACGAGACCCAGCAGGCTCTGCGCCGTGCGCAGCGCCACGAAGGTGGTGCGCTGGTTGGCGGGCTTGCTGCCCAGGTCGAACAGGCCTGTGACCATGAGCGTCTGGTCAGCACCGCTGGCCACGACCGATTGGACGAAATCCCGCCGCACCACGGCCATTACCTCCACGCGCGGGCCGTAAAGGAGTGGCGGCCCCATCCAGAGGCCTGCAGCCAGCGCCGACGCCAGCACGAGCGCGACAGGCAGGCGCGGCCCGACGGCCTTCCACAGGCGCGCGGGCCATGCCGACCGCGGCGATTCAGGCGATGGCTGAGACACAGGCATCCGCCGGAGCGACCCCGGCCTCCTCTGCACGCGCGGCATGCACCAGCAGCACGGGAATCGGTGAACCGTCGCGCAATGCAGGCCCCAGCCCGCGACTGCCTCCGTGCGTGCCCGCCACGATCAGATCGGCATTCCAGGCCCAGGCCTGTTCGATGATGACGTCCGCGGCACGGGCCGCTTGCACGGTGAGGAGCAGCGTCTGCGTCGCGATGCCGGTGGCGGCCGCGCGCTCCCTCGCCTGCTGAAGCATCTGAATGGCTGCTTCCTCCATGCACGGAATCAGGTCCGCATCACGGACTGCGATGACGCCATCGCCAAGGCGGAGCCTCGATGCATCGACGACGTGCATGAGTCGCAGGGCCGCTCCCTCGAGCACGGCCAGGCGGACGGCTTCATCCAGCCCCCGCAAGGATGCGGGGCAGCTGTCGAGATAGACAAGGATTCGTGAGTGCATGGCAGGTATCCAGTCGTTCGGCATTGCGCGCCGATGACCGGAAGTCTCCACGCGCCGTGGCGCGCCGGCTTGACACGCATCAAGCCGCCGGTGAGTTGGAACGATGTTGATATGGCGCAAGACCGGCATCACCGCGCAGCGGAAGAATTCGCCTGCCCGTCGCGCCGGGGCCGGCGGCAGGTGCCCATCGCAGGCGGTCCCGAGGAGAAAGCAATGTCCATCTACAAGCACCTGCTGGTTCCGCTGGACGGCAGCCCCACGGCCGATCGCGGCCTGCAGGAAGCCATCCGTCTCGCCGGCGATCTCGACAGCAAGCTGCGGCTGCTTCATGTGATCGACGACTTTCCGATGCTGGCGGAGATATCGACGATCTCCAGCTTCGAGGCAGACCTCCAGAAGGTGCGCGAATACGGCGAGTCGGTGTTGTCCAGGGCGCTGGCCCAGGCCACCGCCGCCGGCGTGGAAGCCGAGACCGTGCTGCGCGAGGTCACGCAGGGCCGTATCGCCGACGTCGTGACCGACGAAGCCGCCAAGGCCTCCTGCGACCTGATCGTGATGGGCACTCACGGTCGCCGCGGGCTGAGCCGGCTCGCACTCGGCAGCGACGCCGACCGTGTGGCGCGCAGCAGCCCGGTGCCTGTGCTGCTCGTGCGCGGGGCGTCGGCGAACTGAACCAGGCCACTGCGATCCGGCCGCTATTGCGAATTCCATCAACTTCACCCGACAGGAAGAACATGACGAACAACACTCTCCGTACCCTGCTGGCATCGGCGGCCCTTGCCGCAAGCGCCTGCGCATCTGCCGCCGACTACACGGCCCCCGGGCAGCTCAGCCCGCCGGAAAGCTCGATGCAGAAAGCGGGAGATGCTGCCGGCCGGGCCGCCCGCGACGCGGAGAAGGCAGCGCGCAAGGCAGCGGATGCAGCCAGGGCCGCAGCCGAAAAGAGCAAGCTGACCACCGGCAAGGTGTCCAGGGCCTTGGCGGAACGCATCCGCCAGGCTGCGCAGAAAGCCGCGCAGGCCGCGACGCGTCTGGAGGAAAAGGCCACCGCGTCGGCCGGCAAGGCACTCGACGAAAGCAAGGACATTGCGCGGTCGGCCCAGGAAGAAAGCAGCAAGGCTGCACAGGCCTCCAGGGAGGCCCTTGCGCGCGCCGAGGAATCGGTCAGCCGTTCCGCCCAGGCCAGCAAGGAAGAAGCCGAAAAGGCGGCGCAGGCCACGCGCGAGGCGCTCGACAAGGCCGATGAAGCCATGCGCTCGGCGGCAAAGACCGTCGCCGACGCATCCGCACGCACGCTCGAGGCCGCGAAGCGCGCGGCCCGGCCGGCGAGCGCGGAGAAGAAGTGACATCCCTCCCCCGATCTTCAGAAAGCACTGCGATGAATCCTGACATTCAACTCCGGCACGACGTCTTCGCGCAACTCAACTGGGACCCCGCCGTCAACGCCTGCGATGTCGACGTGTGCGTGAAGGACGGGGTGGTCACGCTTCGCGGCGAGGTGGCCGACGAGGCCCAGCGCACAGCGGCCGAGCGCGCGGCTCGCCGCACCGAGGGCTTGACGACGCTGCTGAACAGACTCATCGTCCGCCCGGTCGCCGTGAGGGCCGGAATCCATCCGGCCTGAGCGGGCCCCGTCTGCCACCCGACGTGGTAGACCTATTCGCCCTCCTGGCGAACACCTTGATATGCATCAAGACATGTCGCCGGGTGCGCCAAAAGAATCGGGCCAGAAGCAACCAAGAACAACAGAAACCTGACCTTGGACATGACCACGCCCGAACCGGCGCCGTTGACGCGCGGTGCACCGCAATGGCTCAAAGGCATCGAAAGCTCTCGCGCGAAGAGTCCCGACGCGACTGCTTTGACCCCCTGGCCGAGCTTCCTGGCCGGTCAGGCAGAGAAGCCGGTCAGGGTGCTTCTGATCGACGAAGACAACGATGCGCGGCGCGCGATCACCCATGAACTGGTTGTCGACCCTCGCGTGTGCGTCGTCGGCGAAGCGGGCCGCCTGCCCGAAGCCAGGCGGCTGCTGGCGCAGCAGGAGTTCGACGTGCTCATCCTCGACGTGCGGCTCGGCGGCGGCAAGGGATTCGAGCTGATCGAGAGCGCCAGGCTCAACCGCAGTTCGGCCGAAGTCATCGTGCACTCGACGCTGGACGACGAGCTCCAGGTCCGTCGGGCCTTCGCCGCTGGTGCCTCGGGCTTCCTGGTCAAGAACTCGTGGTTCCTGAACTTCACGCAGGCGGTGCTGCAGGTCGTCAACGGAGGCGCGGCGGTCTCGCCGGACGTGATCCGGCACCTGCTCTTGCGCCAGGGACGACCCGTCCCCGCTCGGGCAGGCGACAACGGTGCCGTCCGCAGGATGCTGTCGGCCCGGGAACGCGAAGTTCTCCAGCTCGTGGCCCAGGGTCACGTCACGCAGGAGATCGCCCGGCGGTTGTCGATCAGCACCCAGACGGTATGCGCGCACATGAAGAACATCTGCCAGAAGCTGCGCGCCCGCACGCGCGCGCAGGCGGTCACCGTGGCCACCAACGAGGGACTGCTGTAGCCGCGCGTTTCAATGCGTCATCAGCACGGGAACCCGCGACTGCGCGAGCACGTCGCGCGTCACGCCGCCCAGCAGCTGCTCGTGCATGCGGGCATGGCCGTAGCCGCCCATCACGAGCAACTCGCTGCCCAGCGCCTCGGTGCGATCCAGCAGGGCATCGGCGATGCGCAGCGACGTCACTGTTCGCTCCACATCGGCCCTCACGCCGTGCCGCATCAGCCAACCGCTCATCCCCGCAGGGTTCGGCGCAATCTCGGAATCGGCTTCGCCTTCGCGCAAGAGCGAAATCAGCGTGACATGCGCAGCAGCGGCATGGCGCGGTGCAGCGACAACGACGCCTCGCGGCTCCCATCCCAGGCCACGAGGACGCGGTCCAGTCCCGCCGCGATGTGGCCCGTGCGCGGAACGATGAGCACGGGCCGTCCCGCCTCGAGCATCACGTCCTCCGGCAAGCGGCGCTCCGCATCACCCACGGCCGCCGCCTCGTCCACCTGCCCCAATCACGAGGACGCCGGCCGCGCCTTCACTGCCAGCGCGTGAAGGCTCCTGTGCACGATCTTCCGGCACGCCGGTCGGCACGATGTCCATGAGGTGGCTGCGATGCCTCCTGGCGAGACGGGCCGCCAGACGAGTGCGGACCTCGCACCGCTCGGTGTGGTCGAGGTGCACGGAGATGGTCGGCAACGTCATGCTTTGGCTCGCTTTGCAGGGCTTTTGTGGCCGATGCGCGGCGGGCGCGCCGGCGGTGCCGTGGCAAGCGCCACGTACAGGGTATGCAGCGCGTCAGTCACGACGGTCCGCCGGGAGGCCGACAACCCGACACCCGCACGAGCTGCAGCGATGGTCGGCGTCACCGCTGCGGCAGTTGCCGGCGCGCGAGGCGTGCCGTCCACGCCAGAGCCTCGCAGCGCCCTCACTGGCGCCATGGCCAGCGCTGGCCAGTCCTCGGCCCGCATGACGGCGTCCGCCCCGGCGCGGGTCAGCGCGATGCTGTCCTGCAGGATGCGCGATCCGACCGTCTCGAGCATCTCCAGCGAGTGCAGCCAGATGCCGAACTGCGCCTTGCACAGCGCCAGCGGAAAAGTCAGGTCGTTGCTCATGGTGTGTCCTCTCGCCCGGTAGGCGCCTGGACGGATGCTGAGGCCGCGATACCCCTCCCGCCTTGCGCGTGATCAAGGCAACGCAAAACCACGCCCGCTGTATCGGTTGTTACCGGTTTGATCGCGGTCAACCTCGCGCGCGCCGGCATGCCCATACTGGAATTTCCGTCCACCCAGAAAGAGAAAGCGACTCGACATGGCCTTCACTCCTTTGCCGGCTGCTCCGGACGATTTCATGCTGCTCGATGCCTGGTGGCGTGCCGCCAACTACCTTTCGGTGGGCCAGATCTACCTGATGGACAATCCGCTGCTGCAAGAGAAGCTGGAGCTCTCGCACATCAAGCCGCGTCTGCTGGGGCATTGGGGCACGACGCCGGGCCTGAACTTCATCTACGCGCACATGAACCGCGCGATCAACGCGCGGGACCTCGACGCGATCTTCATCGCCGGTCCGGGGCACGGCGGACCGGGCGTGGTGGCCAACACCTGGCTCGAAGGCACCTACAGCGAGGTGTATCCGGCGATCGGGCAGGACGCCGATGGCATGCGACGCCTGTTCACACAGTTCTCGTTCCCCGGCGGCATTCCGAGCCACGTCGCCCCCGAGACGCCCGGCTCCATCCACGAGGGCGGCGAACTGGGCTACTCGCTGCTGCACGCCTACGGCGCGGTCTTCGACAACCCCTCGCTGCTGGCCTGCTGCGTGATCGGCGACGGCGAGGCCGAGACCGGTGCGCTGGCTGCGAGCTGGCATTCCAACAAGTTCCTGAATCCGCGGCGCGACGGCGCGGTGTTGCCGATCCTGCATCTCAACGGTTACAAGATCGCGGGTCCCACAGTGCTCGCGCGCATCGGCGAGGAAGAACTGGCGCAGTTGTTGCGCGGCTACGGCCACGAGCCCTACTTCGTCGTGGGCGACCAGCCCGCCGAAATGCACAGGCAGATGGCGTCGGTGCTCGACACCGTATTGGAGAGCATTCGCGCCATCCAGGCAAACGCGCGCACCGGGGGTTTTCGCACACGGCCCCGCTGGCCGATGATCGTGCTGAGATCTCCCAAGGGCTGGACCGGCCCGCGCCGGGTCGACAGCCTGCAGGTCGAAGGCACCTTCCGCGCGCACCAAGTGCCGCTGGCCGACTTCGCCACCAAACCGGACCACGTCGAACTGCTCGAGCAATGGCTGCGCAGCTACCGACCCGAGGAGTTGTTCGATGCGAACGGTGCCTTGCGTCCCGAGATTGCCGCGCTTGCCCCCAGAGGCAGGCGCCGCATGAGCGCCAACCCGCACGCCAACGGCGGGCTGCTGCTGAAGGACCTGGCGATGCCGCCCTTTCGCGTGCATGCCGTCCCGGTGGAAGCGCCGGGCGCCATCGATGCCGAAGCCACGCGCGTCGCGGGCAACTTTCTTCGCGAAGTCATGCGGGCAAATGAGCAGGAGCGCAACTTCCGGGTGATGGGGCCGGACGAAACCGCATCGAACCGGCTCACCGCCCTGTTCGAGGTGACCGGACGAACCACGACCGCCCAGGTATGGCCGGACGACGACCACCTCTCGCCCGACGGCCGCGTGATGGAGGTGCTCAGCGAACACCTCTGCCAGGGCTGGCTCGAAGGCTACCTTCTGACGGGGCGGCACGGCTTCTTCTCGTGCTACGAGGCCTTCATCCACATCGTCGACTCGATGTTCAACCAGCATGCCAAGTGGCTCAAGGTGTCGCGCGATATCGGATGGCGACGGCCGATCGCATCGCTGAACTATCTGCTCACGAGCCACGTCTGGCGCCAGGACCACAACGGCTCCAGCCACCAGGACCCGGGTTTTCTCGATCACGTGGTCAACAAGAAGGCCGAGGTCGTGCGCGTGTACCTGCCGCCGGACGCCAACACCCTGCTCTCGGTCACCGACCATTGCCTGCGCAGCCGCGACTACGTGAACGTGATCGTGGCCGGCAAGCAGCCCGCGCCCCAATGGCTGGACATCGACGCCGCGATGCGCCACTGCACTGCCGGCCTCGGTATTTGGGACTGGGCGAGCAACGACGAAGGCGGTGCGCCCGACGTCGTGATGGCCTGCGCTGGCGACGTGCCCACGCTGGAGACGATGGCGGCCGTCGACCTGCTGCGCGAGAAGGTGCCGCAGCTGAAGGTGCGGGTGGTGAACGTGATCGACCTGATGGCGCTGCAGTCTCCCTCCGCGCACCCCCACGGCATCGCGGACGAGGACTTCGACGCCATCTTCACCACCGATCGGCCCGTGATCTTCGCGTTCCACGGCTACCCCGCGCTGATCCACAGGCTGATCTACAGGCGGCGCAACCACCCCGGCTTCCATGTCCACGGCTACTGCGAGGAAGGCACGACCACCACGCCCTTCGACATGACGGTGCTCAACCGGCTCGACCGCTTCCACTTGGCGGCCGACGCCATCTCTCGCACGCCGGGGCTTTGCGACAGCACGGGCCATGTGCAGCAGCACCTGCGCGACCGGCTTCTGGAGCACAGGGCCTACATCACCCGCCACGGCCGGGACATGCCGGAGATCGAGAACTGGCGCTGGACACGATAGCTGCCGGCCGAAGGGTACCCAAGGTGCTGTCGGCGTCGCTTGCGTGCTACGCTCATCTTGAGAAAGAATGTTCAAGAGATTCGTGCTCAATTTCCTTGCCAGCACATGAAACCCGCCCCACATATCGCAGTCCTCGACGACGAGGCTGACATCACGCTGCTGCTGGCCAACTACCTGCAGAGCCACGGCTTCCGCGTCACCCAGATCCACAACGGCCGCAGCCTCATCACGCTGATGGATACCGACCCCGCAGACCTCGTGCTGCTCGATCTCGGCCTGCCCGGCGAAGACGGCTTCTCCATTGCACGCCGCCTGCGGGACAGCTGGCGTTGCGGCCTCGTCATCGTCACCGGCCGGGGCGATGCGGTGGACAAGGTGGTGGGCCTCGAGGTGGGCGCCGACGACTACGTGACCAAGCCCTTCGACCTGCGAGAACTGGTGGCGCGGGTGAAGGCCGTACTGCGGCGTTTGACCCCGGAAACACCCGCATTCGCCGCCGGCGTTTTGGCGTCTCCCGACAAGCTGCGCTTTGCCGGCTGGCAGCTCGACACCGCCGCGCGCAACCTCAGGAATCCGCGGGGCGAGGAAGTGGCCCTGACCGGTGGCGAGTTCGACCTGCTGCAGGCGTTTGCCCGCCATCCCGGCCGCGTGCTGTCGCGCGACTTCCTGCTCGAGCAGACACGCGGGCGCGAGGCTGCCCCATTCGACCGCACGATCGACGTGCAGGTCGGCCGGCTGCGCAAGAAGATCGAAGCGGATGCGGACGACCCGCAACTCATCAAGTCGGTGCGAGGCGCGGGCTACATCCTGGTGCTACCAGTTTCCCATGGCTGACGCTGCGGACAACCCGCCCTTCCTGCCCGATGCGGTCGTCCCCGGCTCGCTCTCGGACTTCGACGAAGGCAGCGTGTTCCGTTCGCTCTTCGTCGCCTATCCGGATTCGCTCCTGGTGGTGGACCAGTTCGGCTCCATCATGCTCGCCAACCCTTCGGCGGCAGCACTGCTTGGCTATGCAGAAGACGAGCTCGCAGGCCTGAACGTCGACGTGCTGGTGCCCGACAGCATCCGCCCGCGCCATGCTTCCTACCGCGAGGCCTATGGCCGCGCTCCCCGTCCCCGCCCGATGGGCACGCACATGGAGCTGGTGGCCAAGCGCAAGGATGGCAGCGAGGTCATGGTCGAGATTGCGCTCAGCCCGCTGCAGAACCATGGATTGCCGTTCGTCGTGGCGGCCATCAGGGACATCGGCGCCTACCCGCGGGTGAAGCAGGCGCTGCAACGCGCCCGCTACAGCGAGCACCTGGCCCAGCTCGGGCGCCTGGCGGTGGATACGCGCGACCTGCAGGTGGTGCTCCAGCATGTGCCGGGAATCATCACCACGGCCTTGCAGGTCGAAGTCGCAGTGGTGTGGCTGCTCGACAGCAACCGCCTGGAGTTCCGCGTGGCCAGCGGCGTCGGCCTGGTTGACGGCGAGGAGATAGGCGCACGCATCGCCAACCGCCCCGACACCCCGCCGGGCTTCGTGTTCTCCCAGGGCCGGTCGGTCGTGGTGCCGGACTACGGCAAGGAAAACCGTTTCTCCGTGCCCCAGGCCTACCTTGACGCCGGCCTCGTCAGCGCGCTCGCCGTGCCGCTGTCGGATCGGGGGCGCGTGATCGGCATGCTGTCGGTGCGCTCGAAGGAGTCCAAGCGCTTCGGGGACGAGGAGGTGCGCTTCCTCGAATCGCTCTCCAACCTGCTTGCCACCAGCCTGCAGCGTATGCAGACCGAGGAGGCGCTCAACCATGCGCAGCGGCTCGAAAGCGTCGGCCAGCTCACGGGCGGCATCGCGCACGACTTCAATAATCTGCTGACCGTCATCCAGGGCAACCTCCAGGTCCTGGAGGAGCTCCCCGCCCTGGAGCAGAACAGCCATGCTCAACAGCTGCTGAGCGCCGCCGCCCGCGCTTCGCGGCGCGGCGCGGAGCTCACCGGCAAGCTGCTTGCGTTTTCCCGCCGGCAGGTGCTGCAGCCGATCGCCGTCGACACGCAAGCGCTGCTGCACTCGCTGGCGGACATGCTGCGTCGCACGCTGGACCAGCGCATTCGCATAGAGATCGACACCGTGCCCGGCTGTCCGCCCGTGATGGCGGACCCGGGCCAGCTGGAATCGGCGCTGCTCAACATCGCGATCAATGCGCGCGACGCCATGCCCGATGGCGGCATGCTTCGCTTTCGCACCGAACTGTGCAGTGCGTTGCCGCCGGCCCTGCGCAGCCAGCGCAACGATCCGGGCAACGATGCCACCGCGTGCTTCGTCGCGATATCCATCGCCGACAGTGGCACCGGCATGTCCGAGGAGGTGAAAGAACATGCCTTCGAGCCCTTCTTCACGACAAAGGAAGTCGGCCGTGGCACCGGCCTGGGCCTGAGCACGGTGTACGGCTTCGTCAACCAGTCCCGGGGCGCAGTCTCGATCGACAGCAGGGTCGGACAGGGCACTGCCGTGACGCTCTACCTGCCGCAGCTGGAAGACGCCGCGGCCGCGGCCACCGATGAGGATGAACGCGCTGACGAGACAATTCCGCCCGGCTTGCGCGTAATGCTGGTCGAGGATGATGCAGAGGTCCGCAAAGTCGTGCACACCTTCCTGACCACGCTGGGCTGCGAGGTCTTCACCGCTGCCACGGCCGAGCAGGCGTTGTCCGCGCTGGATGCGGGCGTCGGGCCCCTGGATCTGCTGCTGAGCGATATCGCCTTGGGCGCCGGCATGCGCGGCACACGGCTTGCCTCCGAGGTGCAACAACGCTTTCCGCGCATGGCAGTGCTGTTGATGTCGGGCTTCTCGTCGGAACTTCTCGATGCGGACCGCGAAGTGCCGCAGAGCTGGGAACTGTTGCGCAAACCCTATGCGCGCTCCGAACTCGCGCGGGCCATGGCGAAGGTGCTGGCCGGCCGCGCCTGAGCGCGCAGGCACGGCGCTCTCTTACTGGAGCATCGCAGGCGCCGGTGCCAGGCAGCGCTGGACGAAAGCCGACAGCGCGCCCACATCGGGAATCTGCACGTCGCGGCGTCCTTTCGTGGTGAAGCCGATGACGTTGTCTCGTGCCAGCCGCGAAAGCGCACGGCTCACGCTCTCGAGCGTCATTCCCAGGTAGTTGCCGATCTCCGCACGCGTCATGCGCAGGGTGATCTCGTCTGTGCGCATGCCGCGCTCGGCCAGCGTCTCGGCCCAGTAGCGCAGGAAGTCGGCCACACGGGCATCGGCCGGCAGCGTGCAGACGGACATCAGCGAATCCCGGTCGTGTGCGATCTCGCGGCTCATGGCGGCGTGCAGCACCTGCAGCAAGGCGGGATTCGCCGCGCAGGCGACCAGCAGTGCCTCGTATGACACGACCCAGATCTCTCCGGTGTCCATGGTCACTGCGTCGCACGCATAGCGTCCGCTGGCGATGCCGTCGAAACCGAGCCAGTCGCCACGGAACTTGAGGCCCACCACCTGCTCGCGCCCGTCGGCCGAAAGATTCATGATCTTGAAGAAGCCCGAGTTCAGGATGTAGAGGTTGCCGAAGCGCTCGCCCGCCTGGTAGATCGTGTCGCCCGTGTGCACGACGCGGCGCTGCGGCTTGAGGTGCTCGCCGAGGAGCTTCAGCGTGTCGGCGGTGCTTTGTCCCATGCACTCCCGGCCGATGCCGAACGGAGCCGGGCCGGGCGGGACTGCAGCGGTCATCGAGGGGGTGGCGGTGTTGAGCATCTGGCACTCCTTGGTGGTCGGTCGCGTGTCGATGGATGGATGCTAGGAAGCCATCGGCAACGCAATGACAACGGCCGGAATCGATGGGTAACGCTCGGTGAATGGAATGTGTCCGGCGTGTATCAGCGGCGCGCGGCGTGCAGCAGATCACATTTGCATGCCCCTGCTCCTTGACCTGCATCAAGTCCGGGGCCTCCGGCGCACTTAGCCTCGCAAGGTCACATATGACCATTGCCATGCCCTTCTCCCAGCAGACCTGCGCCCTCGAGGCCGTGCCGTCATCGCTCTCTCCCCTGGAGGTGACGAGCCTGCTGTGTCGCGCCCGGCTGCTCCAGCGCTCGGCGCTGGACGGGAGTGTTCCCCGGCTGCTGCGCGGCAAGAACCTGGGGCTGCTGTGTGACGCCGCACCCGACGAATCGCAGGCGCTGTTCCGCAACGCGGCCGAGGAACTGGGTGCACACGTGGCCGTCATGCGTCCAGGTCTTTCGCTCGCGAGCGCGCCGCAGGAAGTACAGGACACCGCCCGCATGCTCGGCCGCCTCTATGACGCCGTGGAATGCCAGGGCCTCGACGCCGCGCTTGTGCAGCGCATCGGCCAGCACGCCGGCATACCTGTATTCAACGGAGCCGCCATGAAAGCCCATCCTGCCGACCGGCTCGCCGAACTGCTCGGAGACCAGACCCCTCTGGCCGACAACCGGCGCTTCGTGCTCCAGGCCCTGCTGCTCGACGCCATCGCCTGAGCCCGGCGCCCGGACGTGCCGCGCGCTCCTTGATCCAGCGCAATACGGGCCCGGCGCCCGCTTCCTACAGTGGATCCCACGGTTACCGCCCATCCCGCGCGCCGACCGCCCCTTCGTCCATCCACTGCAAGGAACTCCCATGAAGACCGATACCCAACTGCGCGACGACATCCAGGCCGAACTGGCCTGGGCACCGGACGTCAAGTCCACCGACATCGGCGTGATCGTCAAGGACGGCGTGGTCACCCTCACCGGCCATCTCGCACACTACGCCGAGAAGTACGCCATCGAGCGCGCGGTGCAACGCGTGCAAGGCGTCAAGGCACTGGCGGTGGAGCTGACGGTCAAGCTGCCCTTCGACAACCAGCGCACCGATGCCGACATCGCTCTGGCGGCCGAGCGCGCGCTCGAGTGGAACGTGCTCGTGCCCGACGGCAAGATCCGCCCCATGGCGGAAAAAGGCTGGCTGACACTCACCGGCGAGGTCGAGTGCGAGTACCAGCGCAGCGCCGCCGAGATCGCCGTGCGCAACCTGATGGGCGTCACCGGCGTGTCGAACCTCGTGAAGGTCAAGCCCAAGGTGACGCCTGCTGACGTCGAGAAGAAGATCCACGAGGCGCTCTCGCGCCAGGCCGAGCGCGAAGCCAACAAACTCTCCATCACGGTCGACGGCTCGCAGGTCACGCTGCGTGGCACGGTTCATTCCTGGACCGAGCGCGACGCGGTGCAAGGCGCCGCATGGGCCACGCCCGGCGTCTCGGTGGTGGTGAACGACCTGCTCGTGGACGCCTGAGCATGCGCGTCGCGCTCGTCACCGGCGGCACCTGCGGCATCGGCGCAGCCACGGCCGAGGCGCTGCAGGCCGCGGGCTACCGCGTGGCGGCTAACTTCGCCAGCCACAGCGAGGCCGCACAGGCCTTCGCCGCCCGCACCGGCATCCCCACCTTCGGCTGGAACGTCGCAGATTTCGATGCCTGCCAGGCCGGCGTCGCGCGCGTGGAGGCCGAACTCGGCCCCATCGACGTGCTGGTCAACAACGCCGGCATCACGCGCGATGCGATGCTCCACAAGATGAGCATCGCGCAATGGCGCGAGGTGCTGGAGGTGAACCTCGGCGGCTGCTTCAACATGTGCCGTGCCGCGATCGGCGGCATGCGCGAGCGGCGCTTCGGCCGCATCGTGAACATGGGTTCAGTCAATGGCCAGTCCGGTCAGGCTGGCCAGGCCAACTACGCGGCAACGAAGGCCGGCCTCGTCGGCTTCACCAAGTCGCTCGCACTCGAGGGCGCCTCGCACAACATCACCGCCAACGTGGTGGCCCCGGGATACACCGACACCGCCATGGTGGCCGCGGTCGCGCCGGAGGTGATGGCGCGCATCCTGACGACCATCCCGGCCGGGCGCCTGGCCACACCGGCGGAAATCGCGCGCGGCGTGGTGTTTCTCGTCGCCGACGAATCGGGCTTCGTCAACGGCATCACGCTGCCGATCAACGGCGGCAAGTACATGGCCTGAGGCGGCAACGCCCGAAGCCGTCGTCCAGTGAGACCTTCCATGCACACGACCTCCACCTCCCCGACTCCCGCTGACTTCGCGGCTTCCGCCGTGGTCGTGCCGACCATGCGCGCCATGATGCTGAGCGCCCGCTGCTGCCGCTGGAGATGGAGTGGCGCAACATCCCGGAGCCCGGCCCCGGCGAATTGCGTCTGCGCGTGCTGGCCTGTGCCGTCTGTCGCACCGATCTGCACATCGTCGACGGTGAGTTGCCGCTGCCTCTGCTGCCGATCGTGCCCGGCCACGAGATCGTGGGCGTCGTGGAGGCGATCGGCTCGGGGGGGACGGGCCATCGCCTGGGCGACCGCGTGGGCGTGCCCTGGCTGGGCCACAGTTGCGGCTGCTGCGCCTACTGCACGAGCGGCCACGAGAACCTTTGCGATGCGCCACGCTTCACCGGCTACCACCGCGACGGCGGTTTTGCGAGCCACGTGATCGCCGAGGCCGCGTTCTGCCTTCCGCTGGACATGCCCGAGGCCGATGCGGTCCGCATCGCGCCCCTGCTCTGCGCCGGACTGATCGGATGGCACAGTCTGAAGGCGGCCGGTGAAGATGCGCGTCGGCTGGGCATCTTCGGTTTCGGCGCTGCGGCGCACCTGGTGACACAGGCCGCCATCGCCCAGGGCCGCGAGGTTTTCGCATTCACCCGGCCCGCGGACCGTACGACGCAGGCGTTCGCGCGCAGCCTCGGCGCAGCGTGGGCCGGCGGCTCAAACGAGCGACCGCCGCAGCCGCTGGACGCGGCCATCATCTTCGCGCCCGCCGGTGAACTGGTACCGGCCGCGCTGCGCGTCGTGCGCAAGGGCGGTCGCGTGGTGTGCGGCGGCATCCAGATGAGCAACATCCCCGCATTTCCCTACCGGCTGCTCTGGGAAGAGCGGGGTCTGGTTTCGGTGGCGAACCTCACGCGTGCCGATGCGAAGGAGTTTCTCGATTTCGTACGGGAGCATCCGCTGCAGGTGCACGCGAAGACCTATCCGCTCGCCCAGGCCAACGAAGCACTGGCCGACCTGCGCGCTGGTCGCATCGAGGGCGTCGCGGTGCTCGTGCCCTGACGAAGCCAGCACACGGCGGGTTTTAGAGTTCGTGCGACTCCCGGTATTTGGGCACGATGCACGGCCAGCCATGACGCTCCTCGATGGCCAGCCGCAGGGCATCGGCAGCCACCGGCTCTCCATGGGTCACGAACACCCGGCGTGGTGCCCGCTGGGCATCGAGCCAGGCGATCAGGCCGTCGCGGTCGGCATGGGCAGACAGGGCCTCGAGGCTTGCGACCTCGGCGCGCACCGGCACGTAGGCGCCGTGGATCTTGACCGCGTCGGCGCCGGCCACCATGGCTGCCCCGCGCGTACCAGCAGCCTGGAAACCGGTGAACAGGATCGTGTTCCTGGGATCGGGCGCGTAGGCCTTCAGGTGATGCAGCACCCGCCCGCCCGTCGCCATGCCGCTGGCCGACACGATGATCGAAGGAAAGTCCAGCGTGTTCAGCCGCCGCGATTCCTCGATCGTGTTGACGATGATGGTCTGTCCCTGCATCGCGGCGCACTGTTCGGCGCTCAGCCGGTGCTCGTCCATGTGCTTGCGGTAGATGCGCGTGGCGTCCGCTGCCATGGGGCTGTTCAGGTAGACAGGCATGTCGGGAATGCGGCGCGCCTGCTTGAGCAGTTGGATGCAATGCAGCAGCGTCTGCGCGCGCCCCACCGCGAAGGCCGGGATCACCACGATGCCGCCGCGCGCGGCCGTGCGGTTGATCACTCCTGCCAGCTCGGCCAGCGTGTCCATGGCGGGGTGCGTGCGGTCACCGTAGGTCGATTCCATCACCACGTAGTCCGCCGGCTCGACGGCCTCGGGCGGACGCATCAGCAGGTCATCGCTGCGCCCCAGGTCGCCCGAGAACTGGATGCTCGATGTTTCCCAGTCCACTCGCAGGCTGCCGGCACCGAGGATGTGCCCTGCCCTGCGGAGCTGCCAGGACCAACCCGGCCACGGGGAGCATTCCTGGCCGAACGGGACAACGTCGAAGCGCCTGAGGGCCGCGCGCGCGTCCTGCTCGGTATACAGCGGCAACGCCGGCTTGTGCTTCGAATGCCCGTGGCGGTTGGCGAAGTCGGCGTCTTCTTCCTGCAGGCGGCCCGAGTCGGGCAGCAGCAGTTCGCAGAGTTCGCGGGTGGCCGCGCTGCAGTACACCTTGCCCTTGAAGCCGAGCTGCACCAGGCGCGGCACGAAGCCGCTGTGGTCCATGTGCGCATGCGTCAGAAGCACGGCATCGATGCCGGCGGGGTCGACCGGCAGTACGTCCCAGTTGCGCAGGCGCAGTTGCTTCAACCCCTGGAAGAGCCCGCAATCGACCAGCAGCCGCCGGCCTTCGTGCGTCAGCAGGTATCTCGAGCCGGTGACGGTACCGGTGCCGCCGAGGAAGTCGATGCGCACGGTGCGCCTCAGTGCGACATCAGCACAGGCAGCGTCATCCACTGGAGCATGGACAGCGTGGCACCACCCATCACCCACTCGCGCGCCCTGCTGTGGCCGTAGCAGCCCATCACCAGCAGGTCGGAACTCAGGTCAGAGGCAAGGGACAGCAGCTTGTTGCCGACATCGTCGTCGTTGTTCCCCGCGGGGTGCAGGGCCATGTTTTGGACGCCCTGCGCCCGCAGGTAGTTCTGCAGGCTCTGCAGTGACGTCTCCGCGCCCACGCCGTAGGCCACGACATGCACACGCGCCGCCTGGCGCAGCCACGGCAGCGCGGCGGTCACGGCACGCGCGGATTCGCGGGTTTCCTTCCAGGCCACCAGCACGTTGCGGCCGATGGGTCCGATGGAGCCTGCATATGGCAGCACCAGTGCTGGCCGGCCGCTCTGCACCAGCACGCTGGGCAGGAAATCGCCGGGCAGTTCGCCGTCCATCGGGTCGTTGCGGTCGCGCTGGCCGAGGATCAACAGATCGGCATAGAGGGCTCGCCGCCCGAATCCCCATGGGCCGTCGCTTTCCGGCTCGACCCAATGCAGGCGCTGGGAGCCCTCGCTGTGCGTCATGAAGGTGGCGTGCATCTTGTCGCGCGCGTCCTTGTCGATCTCCTGCATGATCGCGACCGTTTCCGCCGCGGCCTCGATCGCATAGGGGTAGCGCATGAGCGCGGACAGGGTGCACGGCTGGGCGGTCACTTCGGCATCGAAAGTCTCGGCGAGCTGGCGGGCCAGCTAGATGCGCTCCGCCGTACGGACCGAACCGTCGAGGTGAAGCAGGATGGATTTCGGGGTCTGCATGAGGGCTCCTTGGGTTGGCGGGATGTGGTGCGGTGACCTTAGGCCCCCTCGTCGCGTGCAGCCTTGCGCTGCATCAACCACCCGCGAGCCTTGACTCCGGTGGTGCCGAGGCTTGATCCGGCGCAAGGTCGTGCCGGTGGTACGTGCCTAGTCTCGGATCTCGTACCACTGCTCATGCCGTCATGGCACATCCGCATCCGACGCCGCGTGGCTCGGCCTCATTCACCCGCTTACCAAGGGCACTGCACCATGACATCTTTCCAACAAGCCTGCATCGTCGGCAGCGGCATCGGCGCCCTGTCCGCTGCCGTGCTGCTGATCCGTGACGCCGGAATGCCCGGATCGCGCATCCGAATTCTCGAAGAAGCGCCGACACCAGGCGGCGCGCTCGATGGCACCGGCAATGCCGCTCAAGGCTATGTGACACGCGGAGGGCGCATGTTCACCGACGAGACATATAGCTGTCTCTGGAACGTACTGCAGAGCATTCCTGCGCTCAGTTCAACGGGCCACACGGTGCGCGACGAGATCCAGGCCTTCAATGCGCTGTGGCGCTCCGATGCACACGCCCGTCTGATCAACCGGGATCGCCGCATCCTCGACGCCAGCGACCTGGGCTTCAACTTCCAGGACCGCGTGGAACTGATGCGCCTGCTCGCCACGCCGGAACGCGCATTGGGCACCAGGCGCATCGAGGAATGCTTTTCCACGCACTTCCTCGACACCCATTTCTGGGCCATGTGGCGCACGACATTCGCGTTCCAGAACTGGCACAGCGCGGTCGAGCTGAAGCGCTACATGCTGCGCTTCCTGCAGGAGTTGCCGCGAATCCACACATTGGGCGGCGTGCGGCGCACCGAGTTCAACCAGTACGACTCCATCGTGCGTCCGATGGTGACCTGGCTGCTGGATCGCGGGGTGCGGTTCGAGTACGGCATATGCGTGATAGATGCGGACTTTGCCAGAAGCTCCGACGGCCTGCGGCTCGAGACCCTGCACTGCGTGAAGGAAGGCCGGCCACTGACGTACAGCATCGGCGCGGAAGAATGTGCCTTCGTCACCATAGGCTCCATGACCGCCGACTCACGCAACGGCACCGACCAGCAGGCGCCCGAGCTGGTGCGCAACCAGAGCGACGGGGCCTGGACCCTGTGGCGCAACATGGCGCGCAAGGCGCCGGGCCTCGGCCGGCCGGAGACCTTCTGCGGCAACGTGGACGAGAGCAAGTGGGAGTCGTTCACGCTCACGATGCGCAGCCCGTTGCTGATCCGGCGCATCCAGGCGTTCTCTGGCAATCCGCCCGGCACCGGCGGGCTCATGACCTTCAAGGATTCGAGCTGGCTGATGTCGATCGTGGTGCCGCACGCGCCGCACTTCGAGGACCAGCCCGAGGGCATCTACACGCTATGGGGCTATGGACTGCTCGTCGACATCCAGGGCAACCACGTCGACAGGACGATGGCCCAGGCCAGCGGCCAGGAAATTCTCACGGAGCTGATGCATCACCTTGGCTTCGAGGACATCCTCGAGGAGGTACGACGTACCACGACCGTGGTGCCCGTGATGATGCCTTACATCACCAGCGAGTTCGCATGCCGCAGCGCATCGGACCGACCACCTGTCATCCCGGCTGGAGCGAAGAACTTCGCCCTGCTGGGCCAGTACGTGGAGATCCCCGAGGACGTCGTCTTCACGGTCGAATACTCGGTGCGCGGCGCAATGCATGGGGTCTACGGACTCATGGGCCTAGACCTCGAGGTGCCACCCATCTACCACGGCATCGCCGATCCGAAGGTGGCGCTCGAGAGCCTGGGCACACTGATCGGTTGACTCGATCCGAGGTTTGATCCCCCTCAACCTCTGCCTTCGGTCGGGCGAGCAAGATTCTTCTCCATCCGCTCAAAGGAGAAAGTCACATGCTTTTCCTGTCGAAGAATGTCGGAATCCTTGACCGCCTGCTTCGCGTCTGCGCGGGCTTGCTGCTGATCGTGCTTGCAGCCAAGGGACTCATCGGGTTCTGGGGCTACATCGGCGTGGTGCCGCTGCTGACGGGCGTGGTGGGCAATTGCCCGGCCTACACCCTCTTCGGCGTCAGCACCTGCTCCCACAACGAGCGCTGAGCGTTGGATGCGCCTGCATCGCCGCGTCATGAGAAATCGGATGTCTGTCTATCTGCTGCTGTTCATCGTGCTGTGCGCGGTGCTCGGCATCGCCGTTCTGTGGCTCGTGTTCCAGCTTTTCATCAAGTGGATCACTCTGGACTGAGCTTCTCGGAGATGGATCGATGTGCATGAACCTGCTCCGCAGACTCGCCACTGCGCAGCTGCCTTGCGCGGAGGCCGATCCCGCGATGATCGACAGGCTGCGAATCCTCGAAGCCGCCGGCCAGGTCGAGGCGCTGATTCCTCCCGCCCGCGCGGACTTCGATGACTGCCTGCGCCAGGACGCAGCCACCGTGGTCGGCATCACGCCTGCAGGAAGGGAGACCCTTGCCGCCGATGCTCCCCCGGAGGAGCCATCGCGGTTCATCGGCACCAGGCGTCGATCTGGCGAATGAGATCCGACCACAGGGCATGCACCGCCGCGGCGGCCAGCAGCACGCCGGCCGCCCTCGCCCCCCAGGCCTGGCGCCCTCCGGAACTGGCCAGACGCAAACGCTGCCAGAGCCATGGCCCGGCAACCAGCGAAGCGCCGCTGCCTATCGCGAACAGCGCCATCAGCGTCGCACCTTGCAACGGCCCGTTGCCCAGCCCCGCCAGCATCAGCGCCGAATAGAGCAGCCCGCAGGGCAGCGCAACCCACAGCAGCCCGGTCGCGAGCACGCCCAGCCACGTGCCGCCGGCATGGGGTCGAAGGCGCGATTCGAGCGAGCGGCCGATGCGCTGTGCCCATAGCGGCTGCCGCCCCGTGACGGCCAGCATCGCGCCCCACGTGAACACGAACACGTGCAGCAGCACCCACAGTGGCCGCAGCGCGGCAACGTGGGTGCTGGCCAGCGTCAGGCTGTCGACGCTGGCGGCAGCGATGGCACCCGCCGCCGCGTAGCTCGAGATACGTCCCAGATGGAAGGCGCCGGGTGCCGTGAGTGCTGGCATCGCACCCTGCTGCCCCACCGTCGCGAGTGGCAAGATCCGGATCACCGCCGATGAAGCGGCACCGCACATCGCAACGCAATGCGGCCCGCCGGCAAGGCCCATGAGAAGCGCGGCACCGGCGAGCGCGAGCTGCATGGTCAGACCACGCGGGAAAAGCGCGCGCGGTTCGCGCGGCAGTACCTGTCGAACACCATGGCGACCGCGCGCACCAAGAACCAACCCTGCTCGGTGACGACGAGGTCGTGGTCGCTCAACCGCACCAGGCCGTTGGCGACCAGCGGCCCGAGCGCCGCGAACTCGACGGCGAAGTAGCGCCGGAAGTCGATGGCGAACGCATCGCCCATGGCGTTGAAGTCGAGCCTGCCGCGGCACATCAGCGCCATGATGACCTCGCGCCGGAGCAGGTCGTCGCGCGACAGCGCAAGGCCCCGCACCACGGGCAGACGCCCCTGGTCGAGCAGGTCGCAGTATTCGTCGAGGCTCTTGGCGTTCTGGCTGTAGGTCGAGCCGACACGGCCGATACCCGAGACTCCAAGTGCGATCAGGTCGCCCTCAGGCCGGGTTCCATAGCCCTGGAAGTCGCGCTGCAGACGCCCCTGCCTCTTGGCGATCGCGAGAGGGTCGTCGGGCAGTGCGAAATGGTCCATGCCGATGTAGACATAACCCGCCTCGGTGAGCCGCGCGATTGCGCTCGCTAGCATGCGCACCCGCGCGGCGGCATCGGGCAGTTCTTCGGCCGCGATGCGACGCTGCGGCTTGAAGCGCTCGGGCAGGTGCGCATAAGCGTAGAGCGCGACCCGGTCGGGCCGCAGCTCCAGCAGCTGCGCCAGCGTGCGCTCGAAGGAAGCGTCGTTCTGCCGCGGCAGGCCATAGATCAGGTCCACGTTGATGGATTCGAAGCCGAGCGCGCGCGCCGCATCCATCAGCGCAAAGACCTGCTGCGCCGGCTGGATGCGATGCACGGCCTGCTGTACGGCGGGGTCGAAGTCCTGCACGCCGAAGCTCAGGCGGTTGAAGCCCAGTGCTTCCAGGTTCGCGAGGCGCTGCGCATCGACCGTGCGCGGATCGACCTCTATGGAGCGCTCCCCGCCAGGCACGAAGGCAAAAGAGCGATGCAGCATCGCCATGAGTTCGCCGAGTTCGGAGTCGTCGAGGAAGGTCGGAGAACCGCCGCCGAGATGCAGATGGCCAACGGTGGCGCCGCGCCCCAACTGCGCCTCCTGGAGCTCCACCTCGCGCCTCAGATAGGCTAGGTAGTGCCGGCCGCGCTCGCGGTGGCGGGTGACGATCTTGTTGCAGGCGCAGTAGTAGCACAGCGACTCGCAGAACGGGATATGGACATACAGCGACAGCGATGGCGCATCCACCCCCGTCTCACGCCGGCGGCACAGTGCCCGTGCGTAGTCGTCGGCGCCGAATGCCTCGACGAAGCGGTCGGCGGTGGGATAGGAGGTGTAGCGCGGCCCGGGGACGTCGAACTGCCGCAACAGCTCGACGGGAAGCGGGACCCGCATGGGCGCAGGAGCGAGAGCGGCGTGAGTCATCGCGTGGGTGTCCGCAAAGGAGGGGCGTCGGAAAGGTCCGCGACGGATGGCCTGGCGAGCAGTGCCGTACAGGCGCTCGAGGCCGCGGCCATCAGCCAGAAGACGAAGAAAGCCGCCGTGTAGATGCCCTGGCGCGACATGTGCAACGCGTCGGCGCCACAAAACGCATTGATCGGATCGACGAGCGCGAACACGAGCACTTCCATGCCGCAGGCCACCAGGAAGGACGGCCACAGGATGCCGGCGAACTGACGCAGTCCGTTCATGGTGCGGTCTTTCGTGGCGAGGGTGCCGGCAGGTCGTCCGCCGGCGTCATCGCATGGTTGCGGCCGGCCAGCGCGGGCAGCATTTTCTTCTCGGCCAGGGTCTTGTTGATCTCGATGCCCTCGCGATAGTAGTCCTCCGACACCAGCGCGTCCGGGCTGCGCCAGGCCAGCCAGAAGGTGACGAAGCTCGCGACCACCACGGCCAGCGGCCCGCCGATCACCATCCAGAGCAGCGGATAGCGCCACCAGGCGCCTGCGGCTTCTTCGTTCATCGCGAGTGCCGTCGTTGTTGTCGTTGCGGTTGCTGCTTTCATGTCGACCTTTCAGCGCGGCACCAGGAAGGCCGCCTTTTCCGAAACCTGCGTTCCACTGTCCTCGTCGCGAATGCGGAAATGCACCGTGTGCGAACCGGCGGGCACAGTGCCGTAGGGGACCTGCAACCGCACCGCAACCCAGCGCGACTCGGCCGCATTGACCGTCACCGGCTCGTCGGGCGAGACGCTGAGGCCATCCAGCCCGTCGGCGGCGATGCGGTAGTGCCGCGGCTTCTCGGTGGCGTTCATGATCTGGAGCCGGTAGACGTTCTCGAGCCGCCCGCCCTCGGCAATGCGGGCCAGCGAGGCGCGGTCGCGCACCACGTCGACCTTGAATGGCGTACGCACGACAAGGCTGGCCAGCAGTCCGATCACAAGTGCCGCCAGGATCGTCGTGTAGACCAGCACGCGTGGCCGGAGCACACGCCGCAACAATTGCCGACGCGACCAGCCGGCCTCCATGCCGTTCTGCGTGTCGTAGCGGATCAGCCGTGGCGGGTAGGCCATCTTCTGCATGACGGTGTCGCAGGCATCCACGCAAAGTCCGCAGCCGATGCATTCGTACTGCAGGCCCTGGCGGATATCGATGCCGGTCGGGCACACCTGCACGCACAGGCCGCAGTCGATGCAGTCGCCCAGCGCCAGCGTGCGCGGGTCGTGGCCCTTGCGGCGAGGCGCGCGCGGCTCGCCGCGTCCGGGGTCGTAGGTGACGATGAGCGTGTCGCGGTCGAACATGGCGCTCTGGAAGCGCGCATAGGGGCACATGTACTTGCAGACCTGCTCGCGCATGAAGCCGGCATTGCCATAGGTGGCGAAGCCGTAGAAGAAGACCCAGAACACCTCCCATGAGCCCATCTGCGTCTGCAGGAAGGCCATGCCCAGTTCGCGGATCGGCGTGAAGTAACCCACGAAGGTAAAACCGGTCCACAGCGCGATGCCGATCCAGACGATGTGCTTGAACCACTTCTTCACCAGCTTCTCGAGCGACATCGGTTCGGCGTCCAGCCGCATGCGTGCGGTGCGGTTGCCCTCGATCTTGTGCTCGACCCACATGAAGATCTCGGTGTAGACCGTCTGCGGGCAGACGTAGCCGCACCACAGCCGCCCGGCCACCGCAGTAAACAGGAAGAGCGACAGCGCGCTGATGACCAGCAGGCCCGAGAGATAGATCAGGTCCTGCGGGTACAGCACTAGCCCGAAGATGTAGAAGCGACGCGCGGCCAAGTCGAACAGCACCATCTGCCGCCCACCCCACTCCACCCACGGCAGGCCGTAGAACATCAGCTGGGTGAGAAAGACCATGGCCCATCGCCAGCGCGCAAACATGCCGCGCACGCTACGGGGGTAGATCTTCTTCGTGGCCTCGTAGAGCCCGACCTCCTCGCTGCCAGCGCTGACGATGGGAATGATCTTCCGGGTCATGGCATTGCGCCGTTCTCGAATCTCAAGGGGTGGCCGTGGACGTGTTGTTGGACAGGCCCCAGACGTACGAGGCGAGCATCCGGATCTGCGCTTCCGTGAGGCGACCTTCCTGCGCTGGCATCTCGTTTTGCTTGCCCGTGTTGATCATCTGGATGATCGCGGACTCGCCGTAGCCGTGAAGCCACACCTTGTCGCTGAGATTGGGGGCGCCCAAGACCTGATTGCCAACGCCACCGATGCCGTGGCAGGCCGCACAGGCCGTGAACTTCGACTTTCCGAGGCCGGCACGCACCGAATCATGCGGTTCGCCTGCCAGGCTCAGCACGTAGTTCGCGACGTTCTTCACGTCGTCTGTGGTGCCGACGGCTGCGGCCATCGGCGGCATCACGCCGACGCGGCCCTTGGTGATGCTCTCGACGATCTTCTCGGGCGTGCCGCCGTGCAGCCAGTCCTTGTCGGTCAGGTTCGGAAAGCCCCTGCTGCCGCGTGCGTCGGAGCCGTGGCACTGCGCGCAGTTGTTCATGAAGAGCCGCTCGCCGATGGCTTTGGCCTGTGTGTCCCTGGCGATCTCCTCGACGGGCATGGCGGCGTACTTTGCATAGACGGGGGCAAGTTCCTGCTTCGCCTTGGCAATCTCCGCGTCGTACTGTCCGCGCGAACTCCAGTCGGATTTGCCGTGAAAGCTTCCCAGTCCCGGAAAGACCGCCAGGTAGCCGAGCCCGAAGACGATGGTCAGCACGAACAGACCGATCCACCACATGGGCAGCGGATTGTTGGCCTCGCGAAGGTCTTCGTCCCAGACGTGGCCCGTGGTGTTGTCGGCGCTGGCCGCGACCCGCTTGCGGGCGGTGAACCACAGCAGCAGCACGCAGCCGAGGATGCTCAGCAACGAGATCACGGCCACGTAGTCGGACCAGAAATGGCTGATGAAATCGCTCATGGTCGTGCGCTCCTCAGTCCTGCTCGAAGGGCAGTCGTGCAGCATCCTGGAAGCCGCGCGCGTTGCGACGCGAGTACGCCCAGATCACGATGCCGATGAAAAGCGCAAAACAGACGACGGTGGCGGCTATGCGCAATGTGGTGAGGTCGATCATGGTTGCAGTCCCTTGTTGCTTACTTGAGAGCCAGGCCCAGAGATTGCAGGTAGGCCACCGTGGCCTCCATCTCGGTCTTGCCCGTGACCTCCTCCGAAGCCTTGGCGATCTCCGCATCGGTGTAGGGCACACCAACGCGGCGCAACGCACGCATGTGGGTTGGCAAGGCCTCGGCGTCGACGAGGGTCTTCTCCAGCCATGAATAGGCCGGCATGTTCGACTCAGGAACCAGGTCGCGCGGATTGTTCAGGTGGATGCGGTGCCACTCGTCGCTGTACTTGCCGCCCACACGGTGCAGGTCGGGCCCCGTGCGCTTGCTGCCCCACTGGAACGGGTGGTCGTAGACGAATTCGCCGGCCACCGAGTAGTGGCCGTAGCGCAGGGTCTCCGAGCGGAAGGGCCGGATCATCTGCGAGTGGCAGTTGTAGCAACCCTCGCGCAGGTAGACGTCGCGGCCGGCCAATTGCAGCGGCGTGAGCGGCTTGACGCCCTGCACCGCCTCGGTGGTCGACTTCTGGAAGAAGAGCGGCACGATTTCCACGAGGCCACCCACGGCCACCACGACGAGGATCAGTACGATCATCAGCAGGTTGTTGGTCTCGATCTTCTCGTGGCTGAAGCCGGAGGTCTTTTCGGTATTCAAGTTCATCGTGTGTCCTCAGGCGTGGGCCATGGCAGGGGGTGGAATCTCGGCTCGTACCGAGCGGCCCGAGATGACGGTCATCCAGACGTTCCAGGCCATCACCAGCATCCCGCCGAGATAGAGCAAGCCGCCAATCACACGCACCAGATAGAACGGGAAGGTGGCCTTCACGCTCTCCACGAAGGTGTAGGTGAGCGTGCCGTCGGGGTTGATCGCGCGCCACATCAGCCCTTGCATCACGCCGGCGATCCACATGGCGGCGATGTACAGGACGATGCCGATGGTGGCGATCCAGAAGTGGGCCTCGATGGCCTTCACGCTGTACATGGTGGTGCGGCCATACATGCGGGGGATCAGGTAGTAGAGCGAGCCCATGGTGATGAACCCCACCCAGCCGAGCGCGCCGGAGTGCACGTGGCCGATGGTCCAGTCGGTGTAGTGGCTCAGCGCGTTGACGGTCTTGATGGACATCATCGGCCCCTCGAAGGTCGACATGCCGTAGAACGACAGCGCCACGATCAGGAAGCGCAGGATCGGGTCGGTGCGCAGCTTGTGCCAGGCGCCCGAGAGCGTCATCACACCGTTGATCATGCCGCCCCAGCTCGGCGCCAGCAGGATCAGTGAGAACACCATGCCGAGCGACTGGGTCCAGTCAGGCAGCGCGGTGTAGTGCAGGTGGTGCGGACCCGCCCACATGTAGGTGAAGATCAGCGCCCAGAAGTGGACGATGGACAGCCGGTACGAATACACCGGCCGGCCAACCTGCTTGGGGATGTAGTAGTACATCATCCCCAGGAAGCCGGCTGTGAGGAAGAAGCCGACGGCATTGTGGCCGTACCACCATTGCACCATGGCGTCCTGCACGCCGGCATAGGCTGAGTAGCTCTTCATCCAGCCCGCCGGGATCTCGGCGCTGTTGACGATATGCAGCAGCGCCACCGCGATGATGAAGGAGCCGAAGAACCAGTTCGCCACGTAGATGTGGCGCACCTTGCGCTTTCCGACAGTGCCGAAGAACACGACGGCATAGGCCACCCAGACCACTGCGATCAACAGGTCGATAGGCCACTCCAGCTCTGCGTATTCTTTGCCGCTGGTATAGCCCATCGGGAGGCTGATGGCGGCAGCCACGATCACCGCCTGCCAGCCCCAGAAAACGAAGGACGCGAGCTTGGGTGCGAAGAGCCGCACCTGGCAGGTGCGCTGGACCACGTGGAAGCTTGTGGCCATCAGCGCGCAGCCACCGAACGCGAAGATGACTGCGTTGGTGTGCAGTGGTCGCAAGCGCCCGTAGCTGAGCCATGGAACGCCAAGATTGAGTTCGGGCCATGTCAGCTGTGAGGCAATGACCACGCCCACCAGCATGCCGACCACTCCCCACACCACGGACATCAGCGCAAATTGCCGCACGACTGTGTCGTCGTATTCCACGGCGGGTGTTATCGGTGCTTGCATCATCGTGCCCTTGATTGAGTTGCGGGCAGTTTCCGCGCGGGGCCGCCTTCGAGGCTTGATCCAAATCAATCGACGTGCAGGATGCGTTCACCCTCTGCATCGACATCGTCAAACTGGCCACGCTCGATCGCCCACCATAGCCCACCGAGAATCGTGAGCACCAGAACGACCGACAGCGGGATGAGGAGGAAAAGAATTTCCATCAGGCCTTCGCTTGACGCGCTAGTGCGAGTCTTGAGGCGTTCAGCAGCACTGCAAGGGAGCTCGCTGCCATGCCAAGTCCTGCAAGCCACGCCGGGAGCCAACCCACGATCGCGACGGGAACGCAAATGGCGTTGTACCCTGCCGCCCAGGCCAGGTTCTGCCTGATCACTTGCAGCGTGCGTCGCGCTTGTGCGATCGCGTCAGGGATCTTGATCAGCTCATCGCCCAGGACGACGAAGTCGGCTTTTGCACGCGACATCGGAACCGACTCACCAAACGCGAACGACGCATCGGCTCGAGCGAGGCTCGGTCCGTCGTTCAAGCCGTCACCGATCATGGCCACGCGCCTGCCCTCGGCCTGTAGACGCCAGAGGACATTGAGCTTTTCTTCCGGCGTACATTCACCTTGCACCGCTGCGATACCCGCACGCGCTGCCGCCCTTCGCGCGGAAGCGTCCTGATCTCCCGACAGCATGCGTACCGAAATGCCCTGGCGCTTCAAGGCAGCGACGGCTTGCGCTGCATCAGCGCGCAGGTTCTCGGACAAAACGAAGCTTGCCATCCACCCTTGGTCATCAGTCAGATGGATCTGCATTCCATCGATCTGCAGCGGCTGCACGGTGCAAAACGTCGCCGATCCGAGCCGTGTCTTGATCTCACGATTTGGAGAAAAATTTGAGTTCGCGCGCCGACGACTGGCTTGCACACCCTGCCCCGCCATCTCGAGCGTTCCGGACAGCTCCCACTGCGGTGGATTTCGGAACTGAGCTGACCATGCATTTACCAAGGCCCTAGCGGCAGGATGCAGAGAAAGGCTACCCAGGGCCGCGCCAATCTCTAGCGCGTCGCCAGGGAGAAGCCCTTGGCGACAGTACACACGCTCCAACCGAGGCGTGTCGGTGGTCAGTGTGCCGGTCTTGTCGAAAACGACAGTGTCTACGCTCGCCAACGTCTCCAGGGATTGCAGGTTGGCCGTCAGTACTCCAGCACGCGCCAAGGCACCCGCGCTTGCCAACATGGCCGCGGGCGTGGCAAGGGACAATGCGCACGGACAGGTGACGACCAACACGGATACAGCCACCATCAATGCCTTGCCTGGACCATCGGACCACCACAACGCGGCAGCGACAGCGGCTGACACCAGTACCCCCCACAAAAACGGATATGCGAATCGATCGGCCAAGCGAGCGAGCCGCGGCTTCTCAAGCGCCGCACGTTCCATAAGCCGCACGATGTTTGCAAAGTGCGTTTCCGCTCCCACACGCTCCACACGCATTTTCACTGGCGCAGAAATGTTATGACTGCCCGCAAGCACGCGGTCTCCGCGCCCGCGTGGAACCGGACGCGACTCGCCGGAAAGCAACGCCTCATCTGCGCTGGTGTCGCCGTCGACCAGCAGGCCATCGGCCGGAAAGGCTTCGCCAGGCCACACTCGCACGATATCGCCTACCACAAGCCGTCGAGGTGACACACGCTGCCATCGCTCATCGCCGCTTAAGCGTTCAACGCTGTCCGGCAATCGGTGCAACAGCGCGTCGAGCGCGCCGGCAGTCCTCGTCTTGAGCTTCGCCTCGAGCCAGCGGCCTGTGAGAAGGAAGAAGACAAACATCGTCAGCGAATCGAAATAGACTTCCTGGCCCCAGGAGCCATTCGGGTCAAAAGTCGCGGCCGTGCTGACGGCGAATGTGATTGCCACGCCGAAGGCGACTGGGAGCTCCATGCTGATCCGCCCCGCTCGCACGTCGCGCCAGGCACTGCGAAAAAACGGACCGCAGCAGAAAAGCATCACGGGTAGCGTGAGAACCCAGGATGCCCAGCGCAGCAGTTCCAGCGCATACGATGACATCTCGCCGGGCCTCGCGATGTATGCCGGGTAGGCATACATCATGACTTGCATCATGCACAAGCCCGATACCAGCCACCGCCACAGGGCGGTGCGCAGTTCACGCGCATTCTCACCGTGTACCGATGTTGGGCTTGCTGGCAGCAATGGATAGCCGGCCGCGGCGCAAGCCTCGAACCAAACAGAAGGTTTGGTAACGGTAGACACCCATACGATGCGCGCTCTTCGGCTGGCCGGATTGACCTGGGCTTCGAGCACGCCCGGTACTGCACGAAGCACGGCTTCGACGCTGAATCCACACGCGGTGCAACGCATGCCGCCGACCATGACTTGTGAGGTCCAGCGATCGTCCTTCGGATCGATCGCAACCCTGTCGCTGAATTCGGTCCATTCCTGCTGATCGTCAAGTGCCTCCCATGCTTGAGAGGTCTCGATTAAGACCTCGGAGTTGATGGGCAAAGAGGCGATGCTGGCTTGCATCATTCAAGACTAGAGGCTCTGCAATGCGTGCGAGTTGATCTGGATCAAGCCGTGTGCGAGAAGTGCCCCCTATGCTCGAGTGCAACTCTCCCTTTTGCATCTATCGTGTTCCAACGCATACTTGTCGCGACCGACGGCTCTCCCTTGTCGAAGAAGGCCGTGTCACGCGCCGTTGAGATGGCGGCACAATGCGATGCCGATCTCGTCGTACTGCATGTCATTCCCCGCTATCCGCAAAGCTTTCTTGAGGGCGCAGCCACTTTCTCGGCGGAAGAGATTGGCAGGATCGAGAAGCAGTGGGCAGAAAAAGCGCAGGGAATGCTGGATTCCATCGCCAGTCAAGCAAGCGACAAAGGCGTGGTCGCCAAGACAGTCGCGATGAGTTCCGATCTGGTCGCGGAATCCATCATCGCTACCGCGCGCAAGCACCGCAGCGACTTGATCGTCATGGCGTCGCACGGGCGCAGGGGTTTGCAGCGCCTGCTGCTCGGCAGCGAGACTCAACAGGTCTTGACTCAGACGACCGTGCCGGTACTCGTACTGCGCTGATGGCGCATCCAGCGAGGTGGCCTGGAGATCGAGGCTGCTGGAGGCGAGCGCTTCAGCGCCATTCAACGCGGTAAAACGGGTCAAACGCTGGTGGTATGCACCTTCGCGTGCTTCTCCGCTTGGGCGCACGGCAACCACACCCGACGTTGAGCGTGAACGGAAAGTCCATTGCAGAAACAACGAGGCCTAGTCTCCCTCACGATATTCGGCGATTCCTGCTTCCCGGGTTCATCGCGGAGCACACCGCATACGGCTGCTCCCCTTGCTCCGTCGACGCGGATGAACTGAGCTCGGCTCAAGACCGTTGACGCGAAGGCTGCATGCCTCCAGCAGTCGAAGGCCGGTGCTCACAATCGGCAATCGGCGTTTCGCCGAACCCATCCATGAGTGCTGCCATCCAATCATTGTGCGGACTGGCGCATCGCGACGCCATACCAGTCACGGGCCAAGTGCCGACCGAGCATCTTGGCGGCGCCGGGCATAGCAGAGCAACTGGGCCCAGGGCCGCTGCCCATCGCGAAATCAGGCAAAGCAGCAACTGCACGGCCACAGGCCCCCGCCTCTGCCATGCGATCTCTCGGCAAGGGCGTGAAAGCAGCCCTCGTTCGATGTTTCGACCACCGCATGAGCACGGGTGTGAACTCGTAGCTCTAGTTAGATGCTCTTGACGTATGCGCCGACGGTCATGCTACCGATTGGCAAGACTTGAGCGATTTGGTGTGTCACGTTCACTGCTGCCACCAAGCCGAGCATCTCGCCTCTTCGTTGCCCCGGATCAAGCGATTGCCGCGAGCTTCAGAGTTCCTGCTCCTGCAGGAGCCAGCACACCAGTCGCGACTCGCCAGGCGGCAGCGCCTCATGTAGCCCGTCGGCGCACTGAACCTGCGCTTCGTCGCCATCAGAGAGCCCTGATGCAAGGATCCCCGGCGCCCCGCGTCCACCACCACCAGCACCGTTCGATCGCCGCAGGGAACACCAGATGACCGGACCGGTTCTGCGGCCTTTTTTGCACCGGAGTGGCTGGCGAGCTGCCCTGCTGGGCCAACATCTGTTTGACCTCCGAGAGAATGGCGAGCATGTTGCGCTCGCATGCGGCCCAACGCCTCGGGCTAGCGCCCCCAGGCCCAGCTCTTGGCCACGGCTTGTGCATTCTCCTGCCCGGTACACAACGCGATTGCAGCTGACCGCTTCATCCCTTGCGGCCGCGCTATCCCGTTTCATCCACCGACCCGGGATTGGGCGAGGGCGCGAGCGCCCGCAGGTGCCCCGCGTTCTACGAGAATCAACGGACAACCTTGTCAGCTTGCACATCGCCCTGCCGCGGGGCGAAGATCGGCAGGCGGCTCGCGTTGAAACGAAGCCCCACTAACAAGGAACGCTGAGCCCATGAAACTCCATCTCAATGCACTTGCCCTGGGAGGCGCCCTGTCCTTCCTCGGCATCTGCCCGCCTGCAACCGCACAGGTTGCCGTCAACATCAACGTACCCGGTCTGGTCATCATGGCGCCGCCGGCTCCGCGCTATGAAGCGCCACCTGCACCGCGAGGCGGCTTTGTCTGGGTACCGGGACGATGGGCATGGAATGGTCAAGACTACGCCTGGCGCCCAGGTCGGTGGGTGAAGGCCCGCGCAGGTTACGACTACGCGCCGGGTCGTTGGGTCGAGGATCGTGGAGGATGGCGCTGGAGCGAAGGGAACTGGCGACGGCGTGAAGGGTGGCGCGAGCACCATGAAAGACACGAGCGCCGTCGCGATCGGGACGCTCATCGCCATCATGAACACGGACCGTATCACTGCCCGCCGGGACAAGCGAAGAAGGGCCGTTGCTGAGCAGGACTTCGGGGCGTGGTGCTGACGGCATGCCCGCCGATGCCGTGTCGAGCACCACGCCGCAGCATCGGTGAACCCGAAGAGAAACGCCAACCCTTATCGGCGGCCTCAGGGCCGGCCGACGAAATGCCGGGTTGGAGATTTGACATCCGACCCGCTTCTCGGATTGCGCCTACAAGCAACACCACGGCCCAGCCTCAATGTTGGGATCATTCGCGGCGACGGCTTCCGGGCCTACGGGGTCTTGTACTCGGCTTCCTGAACATCGGCCTTGGCTATCGCAGCGACCGCTTGGGGCGCGACTGAACTGTGCGCTTGTTGTTCCTCCACAAATATCGAAGTGCTTATGTCATTCCTCTGGACCATTTTGATCGGCTTCGTCGCAGGCTTGGTCGCGCGTGCCGTGATGCCTGGGCGCCAAGCCCTTGGCTTCATATGGACCACCGTTCTGGGCATCGTCGGCGCCCTGCTCGCGACTTATCTCGGACGCGCCCTGGGGTGGTATGAAGCGGGCGCTGGAGCAGGCTTCGTGGCTTCCGTCGTCGGTGCAGTGGTCGTGCTGGCCATCTACGGCGCCGTCCGCAAGCGCTCCTGAACAGGAGCGAAGAGCGCAGCAGGCGCACATGAAGGGGAGACAGGGCAGCCAGGGCAGGCCGGCTTGAAACAACCAACACCCAGAGCCCTGCCTTGTCGATCGAAACTAACCATGTCGAGCCTAGCCACCCTCACGCATCGCACCATTCACGTGAACGGCATCGCCTTGCACGTGGCTCTCGCAGGCAGTGAGGATGCGCCTTTGGTCATCCTGCTGCATGGCTTTCCAGAATACTGGGGTGCTTGGCGCAAGCAGATCGGTCCCCTGGTCGATGCAGGCTTTCGCGTCGCGATCCCTGATCAGCGCGGCTACGGAAACTCAGACAAACCCGGTTCGATCTCTGCCTACGCCCTCGACACCCTGGCCGACGACATTCGCGATCTGGCCGAGCATCTTCGGGCGCCTCGATTCAGCCTGGTGGGCCACGATTGGGGCGGCATGGTGGCTTGGCATCTGGCCGCTCGCGACAAGACGGCCGTCGATCGTCTCGCCATCCTCAACGCGCCTCACCCGGCCAGCATGTTCTTGTACACGCTCAGCCATCCCCTTCAAATGCTGCGCAGCAGCTACATCGCATTTTTCCAAGTGCCCTTTGTGCCAGACGCTGTGCTCGCAGCACGGAACTTCGCGCTGCTGGAGAAGGCGCTGACTCGCAGTGCACGCCCCCACACCTTCAAGGATGCCGAACTGCGCGCTTATCGTGAGGCTTGGGCGCAGCCGGGAGCGGTCGCCGCGATGCTGCGGTGGTATCGCGCGCTGCCGCTCGCGCGACCACATCAAGGCTTGATCGACGCGAAGGTGCGCATTATCTGGGGTGAAGCGGATGCTGCGCTTGAACCGGGGCTTGCCGCCGCAGCTCTGCCGTTTTGCCGAGATGCGGACATTGTGCGGCTCGAGAAGGCCACGCACTGGCTGCATCACGAAGAACCCGGACGAGTGAATGCGGCGCTCATCGAATTTCTTTCTCCGGCGAGCTGACAGCGCGCGACGCCAGCCGCCCACCAGGGGATACACGTCCTTGCCCGCTTCGGCAGCGGTGCTGTACGGCCCCACCCATCGCCGGGGATGAAAGCCCTGCGCTCCCCCTCAGCAGATCGACCTGCTTTCCGTCGCGCTCGACGGTTACAGGAGGCGTCAAACGGCGATGCTTGATCGCCTGGCCTACGCCGCCTCCTCACGCGCTGACAGGCGCTGACATCCATGCCTCGGGGCGCGTTCGGTTCGAACGAGTCGCTGCGGGAATCAAATTTCCTCGCCAACGGGCCGAAAGAAACTCGGACCTGTTCACCTTGAGTGCCGCAGGCAGACCCAGGCTTGCCCCCGCTACACGGTTCGCACCCCAAGCCCTAGGCAATTCCTCTTGCGGCCGAGAAAGGCAGCAGGTCGGGCGCCGCGCTACTGCAGCGTGCGGATGAAGAGTTGCTCGAGGACGGCGGCGTCGTGCGGTGCCGCGTGAAGATGCGCGGCATGCGCTGTCGCCAAAGCGGCGCCCGAGCGCCGGGATACTCAAATCGATCCAATTCCTCACGACCCTTCTGCGTCACGGTCAGCACCTGCGCTGCGAGACCTTCACCGAACGGACCGGCGAATCCGCCGGATCGGGAAGAGCCGCGACGACAAGCCCGGCAGCCCGCAAGATGCGGAGTTGATCGAGCTCTTCGTTTCGATAGATCGGCATCGGTAGACGAGAAGTCACGATCTGTTGAAGCAAGCTTGTGGTCATACAAACCTCCTCTTCGTCGACCCAAACTTCGACGGGTTCAAGTTAGCGGCAGCGGCAAAAAATTTCAAGAACCCCTCGGCAATCAACCCGCTCAGCCACATTCGCCGTTGCAGCAGGTACCCGCGCACGCCTAGCGCGGCGCATCTTGGCCAAGCGCAAATGCAAACGCGATCCGATGTGCTCACCGCGCCAAGGACGGGAGCCTTTCTGACTGCCAAAGCCTTGCAGTGGAGCTTCGAGATTTCCGGCGATGCGATGCGCCTATCGCCTACGCGTCCATCGAGACGCGCGTCCGATCTTTCAGCTCCCGATGACTCATATCAACAGGAGCTATGCCATGACCACGAAGCGTTCCCAGCCCGATGCTTGCAGCCTGCTGGATACCGACCACAAGAACGTCAAGAAGATGTTCACCACCTACGATGAACTCGCCAGCTCTAAGTCGGCCCGGGCAACCGCACAAAAGCGCGAGCTTGCGCAGCAAATCTGCGCGGAACTCACCGTACACACACAGCTCGAGGAAGAAATCTTCTACCCCGCGGTACGCGAGGCCATCAAGGAGACCGACTTGCTGGACGAGGCCGAGGTCGAACACGCGAGCGCCAAGGATCTCATCGCTCAGATCCAGGAAGCCGAGGACATCGACGAGATGTTCGATGCCAAGGTGAAGGTGCTCGGCGAGTACATCGACCACCACGTGAAGGAAGAGCGCAACGAGATGTTCCCCAAGGCCCGTGCCGCCAAGGGTCTGGACCTCGTGGCCATGCGCGAGCAGTTGATGGCGCGCAAGGAAGAATTGATGGCCGAGGTGATGGCCGGCGCATGAGCTTCGTCGCGCCCGCAAGAGCCCGCCTTTCGGCGGGCTTTCTTTTGAGCCATGCATGGGCCACTAAACAATCCAGCAAGCCTGCGGGGCTGCGTCGCTGAGCATGTTGACGCACCGCGAGACGCACTCGCCTGAATGCGCGCCCCTCCACCGAGGCCACAAGTCGTCCAGGCGTCCAGGCGTCGAAGCATCCTCACTCGATCGCCTGAAAGCGCCCCGCCGCAGGAGCGCCGTCTCACGCAACAACGCACTCGGCGCATGCCGATACTCTACATACAAAATATAACCGATCAGTCACAAATACGACCCTTCGCCCAAGAAATCGGCGGATGGTATGCATTTCCTCGTTCAAATGCCACAATCGATGGCTCCACCCATACCCTCAGATTAAGCATGACAGTTCTCAACAGCTGCTCCTGCAGCATCGTCCATTTGAAGAGCGTAGAGCGCCGTCCCTGGATGCGAGTGTTCCCGTGGTTAGAGCCCTACCAGTGTGGAAACTGCGCAAAGGTGCAGTTGCTCCCCAAGGATGCGGTCGACAAAGCGCTGGTCGACTATGCAGCTAGGCTTCGCGTCCATCCGAGATCGCATCGACCTGCGCCGTGGTCCAAGGCAAAAGACAGCACCGCAAGCTTCAACAAGCGGCACTGATGCCCGCTGGACCGTCGGTGGCGTCCGGCCACCCGTTCCAGCAAATCGGCGTGTGCCGCCGCACGCCCCCTGCGCCGGGCCACCCGCCGCACGACAGTGCGAACAAGCCACCGAACCCCGCAGAAGCAAGCGTCTGCCCGTCGTCAAAATGAGCCATGCGGCTAGCGGCCGAACCGCACCGCTTGGCTCTTGAAGCCCGATGTCAGAGTCGCCAACTGCTGGCCCGCCGCGCCGAGAATTTCCAGCATCGACGTCCTTGCCGCAAGTGCAGCGGAAGCGTCCTACGGAATCGGCCTCGGCTCAAGAGAAACTTTGCGCCTTTCTCCACCTATGAGTGTGCTCAGAACCTTCATCGGAATCGCGGTGTTCCCATTTCTAGCCGTCATCGTCATGGTCATGGTCATGGTCATCGGCTTCGCCTGCGCCGCCGCTCATGCCATCGCCCTTCCAGCCCTGTATTGGTGGGACCGCTACAGGGAGCGAAATCCGACGCCCATCGGACGAAAGAAATCCAGGGCTGAGCCCCAAGGCTGAGCCGCCTGCACCGCCGCGTCGGCAGCTTAAAGATGGCGGGCGATAGCCGCGAAGGGCCTCCGCTCGCAAGAGAGTACGGCGGCTCGGCGCCTGCAAGTGCCGGACCATCTGATGGCAACGCGTGGATTGCCTGCGCACTCAAGCAGTTGGTGCCCCTTCGCTGAGGACGCCTCATTGCTCGTTGGGTGTCCAAGGCACGCAAACGTTCTGAGGGGGGCGCGACTGCTCGGAGATCGAGCGCTCCCGGTCCCAGGAAGATTGCTTACTTCGGCCGGCGCCGGATGGAATGCCAATCAGCCGCTGCGATGCGATCACTACTCCTGCGCGGCCCAGCACACCAAGCGCAGCTCACTCAGTGGCAGCGCCGCATGACTCCCGTCGGCAAAGCGCACCTCACCCTTGTCGGCGTCGTGGGCCTTGATGCGCAATGTCCCCCGGCGCCCGCCGTGTTCGACCACCAGCACCGTACGGCCCGCGCTGCGCGTCGCTGTCGCCCGGGCAACAGAGCGCTCGGCCTTCTCCGTCGGAGCAGGCCCTGGCGCTTCCTGCGTGGCCAGCATCGCTTCAACCTCCGCGCGGGTGGTCGGTGCGTCCCGCTCAAAGGCGGCCGCCACCGTTTCTGGCGCGCGGCGCCAGGCCGTCACAAGTCGGTAGAGGCCACGAAGGTCAAGGCCGATGCGCCCTTCGTCGATCGCTTGCCTGAGCGGCGGCGGCATATCGTTCAACGCGGCCGCCTCCGTGACGAAAGATCGGGACTTGGCCAGCCTGCGAGCGATGTCCGCGCGCGACATTCCCTCGGCCTCACGCAGTTGGACGAACAGCGCGAGGTCCAGTGGGGACATGTCTTCGCGATGCAGGTTCTCCACCGCCTGAGCGAAGGGGTCCGCTCGATCGTCCAGAAACGCGGGCACCGTGATCAAGCCTGCCTGTCGAGCGGCACGCACGCGCCGCTCGCCGCGGTTGATCAGATAGCGTCCAGCTGCAGCCCGGTTCGCTCGCACGGACACCGGCTCGAGCACCCCGTGCACACGAATCGATTCGCTCAGCTCGACCAGAGCCTGCTCGCCAACGCGGCGACGCGGCTGGTCGGGATCGGCATCGATCAACGCGAGCGCGATCTCCAGGGGCGCTTGCAGCGCACTTGCAGTGCCAGCTGAATCGAGAAGCTCGGAAGCCCGAAACTTGTGGAGCCCGCTGAGGTCGAGTGGCTTGATGTCCTTCATGATGGCATGCCCGAAGATGCCATGTCTTGCGCGTCCATGCGACGCTGTAGCAGCTCGAAGACCTCCCTTACCTCCAAGCACGCGTCACGTGCTGAGCCCTTGGCCAGCGCCCAGACCGACACACCCTGCGACAACGCTTCCGGAATGGCCGAGCGCGTCGAGATGTGTGCGGGAACGATGTATTCGGCAAAGCTTTGGACGAGTTGCCGCATCGCTGCCTTTTGCCGCACGGAGTGAGGGTTGAAGCGATTGAGCACGATGCCGGCGAGGCGCAGTTGAGGGTTGTAGCGCTGACGCACACCGAAGACCGTCTTGAGCATGTCGGTCACGCCATCGATGCTGTACTCCTCCAACTCGATCGGACAGACCACATCGGTGGCGGCGATCAGTGAGGCGCTCATTCGCAAGCCGAGCGCGGGTGGCGTGTCGATGACCACCACGTCAAACAGCGAGCTCAGAGCCTCGACGTTCCGGCAAAACACCGGGATGGCAACCTCCGCCTTGGCGAGTTCGACGTCTGCAAGGTTCTTCGAGGCCGGCGCCAATGCAAGCCGGCCTTGTCCTGCGAGCTGATCCTTCACCTCGGTCTCTTGCGCGAAAAGCCCGGCTGCGCCCACACCCTGGGCATGTGCACGCAGCGTCTTGGAGGCGTTGCCTTGCGTGTCAAGGTCGATGAGGCACACGGATCTGCCGTGCTTTTCGCGTTGCCAGAACGCGTAAAGCACAGCGAGCGTGGTCTTCCCCACCCCGCCCTTCTGATTGCTGAAGACCACCACCTTGCCCATGCCATCCCCTTGGTCAAAGGTTTGTTCGACGCAAGCGTGCAGCCACCGCAGCGTGCGGAGCAGTTCGCCGGCCTGAAAGGACCCGTGCGTCGACGCCGGTCGACGGCGTCGAGAACGCCTGCCGGCAAAGGTGCGCATTGGAGACCAGAGGTGCCCGGCCGATGACTACCCGAACTGATAGTGGCGTGGTAGCCCTCGCGCACAGACATTGCACCCGATGCAAATCTCCACCAACTTCTCGAACCCTCCTCCTGGGGTGCAACGGCTCATCCAGCGTTGCATGCGATGCAATACGCGCGTAGCGAAGGCATCTGCGGCACCGCGCTTGACGGCATGGCCAGAAAGGCCCCAGGGAACGTGCCAAGGAACGCGCCTTCAGATGTTCTCAGGACCGCTCCCAAAGACGCTCCTGGGAACAATCCTCGCTGCAGTGGCTTGCCTATCCGCCGGCGCCGAGCCCAGCATGCCGGCCGTCGTGCAAGCAACGCGCAACAGCGAGCGCGTCGCCATCCTCAGACAGGAGCTCCAGAACACCAAAGCGTCCATCGACGCCTTGACTCGCCGTCATGCCGCGCGTCTGAAGGCCGCAGATGCCGAAGGCGCGGCCGAAGTCGACACGGAGCGTGCACGCGCGTTCGGGGATCTGGTCGCGCTCGAGCGAGAGCTCGCAACGGCCTTACAAGAAAGCCCGTCTGCGCCGCGGCAGCGCAGCGCCGACAGACCACGGTCGACGGACACGAAGCCCACCGCGCGCCGCTCGGATGCGGGAGCACCCGCGCGCTGGTGGGACGTGTATCAGCAACGCATCGGCAGCGCGGACCCATCGGCGCCACCGCCCGCGGGATCTCTTTCCCCTGTTCCGACCAGCGTGAGAAACAAAGAAAGTGGCACATGAACTTCAACACTCGTGATATCCACCGTCCGGCGATGCGCCATTCAAGAGCGCCAACGCTTGCCCTGCGCGTCCTGCTCGCCGCCGCTCTGTGTGTGCTGTGGCCCCTCATGGCGCATGCGGGCAGCCCGTTTGCAACCGGCGCCAACGCCGCGCAGCAGCAACTCGTTGCGATCCTGACACCCATCGCGGCCGTCGCGGTGATGGTCTCGGGTGCAATGGCCTGGTTCGGGCGGCTGAGCTGGTGGTGGCTGGTGGCGGTGGTGATCGGCACGGTGCTGGTGTTCGGCGGCCCGCAGATCGTCTCGTGGATCCGTGGCCTCTTCGGTGTCTGAGGGGCGGCCATGCATCGCAACCACGGCATCACGGCGGACCCTCTTTTTGTCGGCATGACCCGGCCCTCCATGGTCTGGGGCGTGACGTACTCCGCCATGATGTTCAACATCGTCGTGACCATCGAATCCTTCATCGTCACGAAGAACCTCGCCTGGCTGCTCGCCTTCGTCCCGATCCATGGCGTGCTCTACCTCGTATGCCTCTACGAGCCACGTTTCTTCGACCTGCTGCAGTTGTGGGGCCGCACGCGCTTGCCAGCGGCGCTCAACGGAAACCTGCGCTTCTGGCGCGCCAACTCCTACAGCCCGCTCGCTCTGACCCTGCCTGGTGCCCGCGGCCGCCGCCGGGACCGACACGTGCAGGTGCTGATCGCCGTGGAGGGTGCGCTGTGCGATTGACCACCCGCTCTGAATCGACATTGCGCCGCGAAGCGAGCGCGGCCTCGATGATCCCCTTCTCCTCGCACGTCGATGCCCATGTGGTTCGCCTGCGCTCAGGAGACTATGTTCAGACCCTGCGCCTGGGGGGCGCAAGCTTCGAGAGCGCTGACGACGAGGACCTCAACAACTGGCATGAACGCCTTAACGTGCTGCTGCGCAACATCGCATCACCACATCTGGCGCTGTGGACCCACGTCGTACGCAGGCGAGAGACAGGCTACCCCGCCGGCCGCACCGTCCCCGGCTTTGCCGATGAGCTCGAGCAGCGCTACCGCCGCAAGATGGCCGAGGAGCGGCTCATGGTCAACGAGCTCTATCTGTCCGTCGTCTACCGTCCACAGTCCACCCGTGTCGGCAACGCGGCGCTGACCTTTCTCAAGCGAACCGACGCACAGGGCGCCCTGGCAGAGCTCAAGGACTCCCTGGACACATGCACCAAGCTTCGCCAGGAATTACTGGCCTCACTGGAGCGCTACGACCCCGAGCCACTGGGCATCTACCGACCGATGGGCGCACAAAAACCGTTCTCCTCGCTGCTCGAGTTTTTCGCAATGTTGATCAATGGGGAGTGGCAGCGCATACCGCTGCCACGATCTCCGCTCAACGAGGTACTTGCCACATCCCGCCCCTTCTTCGGCAACGAAGCCATGGAGTACCGTTCGGGAACGCAAAGTCGCATCGGCGCTTTCCTCGGCATCAAGGAGTACCCGACGCCCACGGCGCCCGGCATGTTCAGCGGCCTTCTCACGGCCGACTTTCCGTTCATCCTCGCGCAGAGCTTCACATTCCTGGTCAAAGGCACCGCGGTGGACATGATGCGCCGGCAGCACAACCGCATGGCGGCCGCAGGCGATCTGGCCGTCTCGCAGGCCGACGAGCTCGCAGACGCGCTGGATGACCTGGTCAGCAACCGTTTCGTTGTCGGCGATCATCACTTCAGCCTGCATGTGCTCGCCGATGCCGAGGAAGGCGCGGGCGCCGTCGAGGGCGTACCGCGGCTCAAGCAACTCAACGACCACATCGCGCGGGCCCGCTACCTGCTCGGCGACACCGGGATGGTTGTCGCACGCGAGGACCTGGCACTCGAGGCCGCGTTCTGGGCGCAGTTGCCGGGCAACTTCGGCTACCGGACGCGCAAGGCGCCGATCACGAGCCGCAACTTCGCGGCCATGTCGCCCTTTCACAACTTCCCGACGGGTCGCGCGCGCGGAAACTTTTGGGGCGATGCGCTGGCGATGCTCACGACACGCGCAGGCTCGCCCTACTACTTCTCATTGCATGCGAGCGATCCGCGCAGCCCCGACGGCGGTAGCCGTCGCGATGTGGGCCATGTCACGGGCGTCGGGCCCGTTGGCACGGGAAAGACGACCTTCCTCGGGTTTTGCATCGTCGCGATCTGCAACCGGCTGGACGCCACCCAGATCATCTTCGACAAGGACGAGGGCCTCCACATCCTCGTGCGGGCATTGGGAGGTCAGTACCTTCCGTTGAAGAACGGAAGTCTCACCGGCTGCAATCCGCTGCAGCTCGACGCAGGGGTCCCCACGAACCTCGAGTTCCTGCGGCAATGGCTGCGCCGCCTCGTGATGCGCTCGCCTCACGAGCTCCTGAGCGTGCGACAGGAAGACGACCTGGATCAGGCCCTGCACGGGACGCTCGCACTCGCGCCGCCCTACCGCCGCTTGTCGCGCCTGCTGGCTTTCCTGGACGTCACCGATCCGGAAGGTGTCCATGCACGGCTGCGCAAATGGTGCGCCTCGGAGCGCGGTGACTACGCGTGGGTGTTCGACAACGACCACGACGTCGTCGCGCCACTGCTCGAGGCCCATGCGTTGGTCGGCTTCGACGTCACCGATTTCCTCGACAACGACGTGGTGCGCGCCCCGTTGACCATGTACCTCTTCCATCTCGTCAACCGCATGGTCGATGGCCGGCCACTGGTGTGCTGGATGGACGAATTCGCCAAGCTGCTCGATGACCCCGCATTCGCGAGCTTCGCGAAGAACGGCCTGGAGACGTGGCGCAAGAAGAACGCGAACATCGTGACCTTCACGCAGAGCACGCACCATGTGCTGGGCTCGAGCATCGCGCGAGCCATCGTGGAGCAAACGCCCACCAAGATCCTCTTTCCGAACCCCGAGGCCAACCACGCGGATTGCACCGAGGGTTTCAACCTCACCGAGCGTGAGTTCGCGCTGGTCAAGCAGGAACTCGTGCCCGGATCGCGTCAGTTCCTCATCAAGCAGAACCGCGACAGCGTCGTGGCCCAGTTGGACCTCAGGCATCTGGACGATGCGCTGGGCGTCATCTCGGGCCGTACCAGCAACGTCCGGCTCATGCAGGCGCTGATGAAGCGCCATGGAGACGCCCCCACCCAGTGGCTCGCCCCTTTTCGCGAGGCGCTGCTACAGCACGGCTCGCAACGAGCTTCACCCCAGGAGTTTCCACATGCCTAGAAAGCTGCTTCTCTCGCTTGTCACCTGCGCTGCGCTGCTGGCTCCACTGCAAGCGCGTGCGGGGATTCCGGTCATCGACTTCGCGGCCATCGCCAACCTGATCCAGCAGATCATGTACTGGCAACAGCAGATCTCCGCTATGCAAAAACAGTTCGACGAGCTCAAGGCCTCCAAGGAGCAACTCAAGCAAACCTACCAGTCGATGAGCGGCTCGCGCGGCATGGAGCAGCTTCTTGCGACTTCCGACGCAGCACGCAACTACTTGCCGAGCAACTACGCCGACCTGAGGAGGTCGCTCGACAGGCCCGTGCCAGGCTATGCAGGCCTGTCGGAACAGGTGCGATCGATCGTGAGCGCCAACAGCGTGCTGTCGACGACGCAGATGGACGCACTGAGCCCTGAGCTCAGGCAACTCGTCGAACAAGGCCGTCAATCTGCCGCCTTGCTGGATGGCATGACCCAGACGGCTTTTCAGAATACCAGCCAGAGGTTCTCTGCACTGCAGACGCTGATCACCGCCATCGCGCGAGCCCGAGACCCCAAGGCCATTCAGGAGCTGCAAGCGCGAATCCAGGGGGAGCAGAACATGTTGACGAACGAGCAGACCAAGCTCCAGGCGCTCTACCAGTTGTCCCAGGCTGATGAGGCAAGACTGCGCCAGCGAACCCGAGAACGCGTGGTGTCCGGCCACGGTGACTTCTCCAGGCGATTCACACCGACACCCTAGCCGCCCCTGCCGCGTCGACACACCGCTTTGGCGCGCCACCGTCGTGGTCATCGCCATGACGGCTTCGGGAAAGCCACTGGCTTCTCAAACGGCGAGCGGGCTGCCAATCACCCGCTGCGCTTGCAGCATGCGCACCAACCACAAGCCATGCGACCCCACGCAGAAGGCCGGCGGCGCATCCAGTGACTGAGGTCAAAGTGGCGTCGCACGATTTTTGAAACTTCAGGAGCCAAGCCATGTTCTTTCGGCAGCTTTGGACGCAGCTCGTCTCGCAGCTCACTGAGTTCATAGGCGCGAAGTCTGCCGCACTGGCGACCGCGGTCGAGCCCGCGGTGATCACGTTGGCAACGCTCTACGTGATGATCTGGGGATACCTTTCGCTCACCGGCAAGATTCAGGAACCCATTCTGGAGGGGATCAAGCGGATCTTCTTCATCGCGGTCATCCTGGGTGTGGCTTTGAGACTCTGGGCTTTCAACGAGCTCATCGTCGACACCTTCTTCAACGCCCCGACCCAACTCGCGGCAGCGATCGTCGGCGCCACGGATCCCGTCTCGACCATCGACACGATCTGGGAGAAGGGGGGAGAGGTCGCATTCAGCCTGTGGAGCAGGGGCGGTGTGCTCAATGGGGATGTGGGCTTCTACATCGCCGGCGCCGTCATCTACCTCATCATCGGCGCCGTCGCGGTCTACGCGCTTTTCCTTTTCGCTCTGTCGAAGATCGCGCTGTCCGTCGTGCTGGCGCTGGGCCCGATTTTCATCTCCCTGCTCTTCTTCGAAGCGACACGGCGCTTCTTCGAGGCATGGGTCGCCCAGCTTTCGAACTACGCGCTCGTCGCGGTGCTCGCAAGCATGGTCGCCTCGCTCATGCTGCAGATCGTGGCGAACTACGCCGCTCAAACCGCGGAACGTGGCGCGGCGCTCACGACGGTGGATGCCATCAACATGGCCTTGATCGCCGCGGTGGTTCTCCTCGTGATGTGCCAGGTGATGCCGATCGCCGCCGGGCTTGCCAGCGGCGTTGCGCTCAGCTCCTTCAGCGCTGTCGGTGGTCTCACCAAGTGGGCGCTCGGTGGCACCAGGCGCAGCGCGTACGAATTCGGCCGCGGCGTGCTCGACGGCCTGCACGGCGAACGCGGCAGCCGATGGGACTCCTTCCGTCGCCTGGGAGGCAACCGGGTCGGATCGTCGATCGCTTCGCTGGCCGGCAGGGGCGCAAGCACGCAGCGCCCCACCCTGCCCAGGGACCGAGTGATGAACCCCTCTTCCTCCCGGACTTGACCCTCTCTGATACCGACTTCATAGGAGTTCTCACGTGAGATTCATGGTTGCACTCTTGCTCACCCTCGCACTTGGCGGCTGCGGCACGCGAGCGCCCCGACCTCCGACCTGCGAAGGCGCCCTCACACCCATCAACGGTGTCTCCGCGCCCCGTCCTGCAGGAGGCGCAGATGCATCGTGACGAGGCGCTCGAGCGCTACACGCTCGAAGCTCAGAGCTGGGAGCTCGACCGCGCACGTCGCGCCCAAGGATCAGCCAAGACCGCGTGGGTTGTGGCCGCGGCCGCCACGGCCGTCGCGGTATTCGCCGTGGCCGCCGTCGCCGGACTCACGCCCCTCAAGCAGCCGGTGCCGGTGGTCATTCGCGTGGACAGCAGCAGTGGCATCGTCGACATCGTGCCGACCTACGAAGGCACCACCGACATTCAAGAGGTCGTGACGCGTAACCTGCTGCAGAACTACGTCATTGCGCGCGAGCGCTACTTCTATGCGACCGCCGAAGCCGACTACGAGCTGGTCGCCTCCCAGAACTCGCCTCTCTTGAACCAGGCCTGGGCGGCGTCGTGGGCCGCCAACAATCCACTCTCGCCGCTCAACACCTTCAAGGACGGCACGGCCATTCGCGCGCAGGTGCGTGCTGTGACCTTCCTCAAGCTGGAAAGCGGCAGGGAGAAGCTCGCACAAGTTCGCTTCAGCCGCTACGCCCGAGCCGGCGGCACGGGCGATGAGCAGACAACCCATTGGGTGGCGACGATCGAGTTCGCCTACGTGCCGCCTTCGAAGGATGACAAATGGCGCTCGCTCAATCCCCTGGGCTTCAGGGTGGTCGAATACCGGCGCGAGCCCGAAGTCGCACCGACCGTCGCCGTCCCCCTCCCCCCCGCAAAGCAGGCGCGCTGATGAACCATCGTCTCGCATCTTTTCGCCAGCCCGCGCTCGTGCTGGTGCTCGTCATCGGCTGGCTGTGCACCACCCACACGGCGGTGCGCGCTGCAACGATCCCGCCCGAGGGGCACGTGGATGCGCGCGTGCGCACGATCGACTACGACCCGGAGGACGTCATCAGCCTGCATGGCTATGTGGGCTACCAGATCCACCTGCAGTTCGCCGAGGGCGAGACTTTCGTGAACCTGGGCTCCGGCGACAACGGCTCCTTCGACGTCGGTGCGCAGCGCAACCACCTCTTCCTCAAGCCGAAGGAAGCGCAGGCCAATACGAACCTCACGATCCTCACCGACCGTCGCACCTATCACTTCGACTACATCGTCTCACCCCGCGCACCGGCCGGGGCCGCGGCGCGACGAATGATCTACTCGATCCGGTTCAACTATCCGGCCGACACGCTGCGCGCTGCCGAAGAGGCGAGCAAGCGCGCTGAGGTGGACGCAAAGCTCGCCCGCCCAGCAGCCCCGCGCAACTGGGACTACTGGTTCTGCGGAAGTGAATCGCTCAGGCCGATCCGCGCCTCCGACGACGGCCACCACATCCGCCTTCGTTTCGCCGAACAGGCTGAACTGCCGGCCATCTTCGTTCAGAACGACGACGGCACGGAGTCATTGCTGAACTTCAACATCGACGCCGACGAGATGGTGATCCATCGCCTCGCGCGTCGCCTCGTGTTGCGCCGGGGACAACTCGTGGGATGCGTGGTCAACAAGGCACTCGCAAGCGGCGCGCGCGCGCCCGGCGCCACTGTTTCGCCCGATGTCCAACGCACAACCGTGGGAGAGCAGCCGTGAGCGGCGCGTCGAATCCGGATCGTGATCCGCCGGGGAATTCATCCGCCGACGACGAAGCGCTCGAAGGGAGCCGCCGCGCGGGCGCGGTCGATCCCGAAACCGGCGAGCTTCTTTCCGTTCCCCGCCGCCCCGAACGCGCGCATGCCTCCCACACCGAGCGCGGCCATACGATCGATGGTGAGCGGACTATTCCCTCCGTGAATCGGGAACGGACGATCCAGTCGAGGATCAGCAGTTTCGTGGCGATCGGTACCATGCTGCTGCTGGGTACCGGCTTCCTGTTCTGGTACTACAGCACCCAATATGCCAAGGGCCGCGAGGCGCAGTTGGCCGCGCAGAAGGCCTCGGCCGCCCGCGCCGGCGGCGAAACCAAGGTGCCGCCGCTGGGCCGGATCGACCCGCCGCCGACGCCGCCCCAGGCCCCCGCACCGCCACCCGGCGCTCCACCGGCCGCAGCGGCGGCGACACCGCCGAGCGGCCCCACGCCAAAGACCCCAGCCCAGCTTGCGCTCGAGCGCAAGCTCGGAACACCCGTGATGCGGCACACGCCGTCGCCTGACGCAGCCGCAGCAGCGGCCGCTTTCGTCGGCGGCCCCGCCGTGCCGCCGGCAAGCGGCATACCCAACATGGCGCAGATCCTGGGGGCCTTGCAGCCGCCACCCTCCGGCCCGTCCGCCCCTCCCAGCCCTCCCGGCCTCGAGGGCAGTCTCCGGCCGACCCGCACCCCCGCCGTTACAGCACAGGTTCTGCCGACGCGCCGTTTTCTTCTGCCCAAGGGCGCGTTCATCGATTGCACCTTGGAGACCGCGATCGATTCGACCTACGAAGGTCTCACCACCTGCATCGGTGCCAGCGACATCTACAGTGCCGACGGCAAGGTGGTGCTGCTCGAGCGCGGCACGAAGTACGTGGGTGAGCAGCGCGGCTCGCCCCGCCAAGGGCAGGGCCGTGTTTTCGTGCTTTGGAGCGAGGCGAGAACACCCACCGGGGTGGTGGTCCAACTGGCATCGCCGGGCACCGACGAGCTGGGGCGCAACGGCCTACCGGGATTTGTGGACACCCACTTCTGGGAGCGCTTTGGCGCAGCGATCCTCGTGTCGGTCATCGACGGCACGATGCAGGCGATGACGGCCCAGCAGCAAGGTGGCGCGGGCCTGACCAACCGCGGCGCGCTGGTGGTCGGTCCCCAAGGCAGCCGGGACATCCTGACCGAGGTACTGCGCAGCACCATTGCGATACCTCCAACCGTGATCAAGAACCAGGGCGAACGCATCCAAATCCTGGTGGCCCGAGACGTGGACTTCCGCGATGTCTATGCCCTACGCGTCGCGCCTGCCCAACCCTGAAGAAGCGGAAGCTTCAGGCTTGGCGACGGCAGCCACGCCACCGCCGCCCTCCTCGCTCGCGCTGTTTCTCGACCCGCTGATGCCGCTGCTCGAGGACACCGAGGTCACGGAGATCTGCATCAACGAACCAGGAATCGCTTTTGTGGAACGGCAGACAGGATGGACACGCGAAATCGTCGCGTTCGCGAGCTTCGAATGGTGCATGTCGATCGCCAAGCTCGTTGCCAACTTCACGAAGCAGCGCGTCTCGGCTCAAGAACCGTTGTTGTCGGCCACCTTGCCTGGTGGCGAACGCATACAGATCGTGCTGCCGCCGGCGACCTCCGAGCAGACCGTCTCCATCACGATTCGTCGTCCCTCCAGTGCACTGTGGTCGCTCGATCAACTTGAATCGATGGGCGTGTTCGAGGCGACACGCTACAACGAAGCGGCATTGAAGGCAGCGTCGGAGGCGGGCTCGGCGGGCCTCGAAGACTGCGAGCTTGCGGGCCTGCTTCGCGAACGCAGGTTCGGAGACTTCCTGCGCCGCGCAGTTCAACTGCGCCGCAATATCTTGCTGTCGGGCGCCACCGGATCGGGCAAGACGACGCTGAGCAAGGCATTGATTCTCGAAGTTCCCCCCGAGGACCGGCTGATCACGATCGAAGACGTCAGGGAGCTGTCCCTTCGCAACCAGCCCAATCACGTGCGTCTGTTCTACTCCCAGGGCGCTCAGGGACAGGCGATCGTGACGCCAGGGCAGCTCCTGGCTGGTGCCAAGCGCCAGCGTCCCGACCGCATCTTCCTGTCCGAACTGCGAACCGGCGATGAAGTCTATGACTACCTCGTCTCGGTGAACACCGGCCATCCGGGCTCGATCACCAGCGTTCATGCCGACAGCGCCCAGATGGCCTTCGTGGCACTCGCGCAGCTGATGAAGCGCAGTGCCGCGGGCCACGGCATGACCACGGGTGAAGGCGTGGAGCTTTCGCAGCTGAGCGTGGACATCGTCATCCAATGCGCACGCGTGCGGCAGCGACGCATCGTGCAGGAGATCTGGCATGACCCCAGCACCAAGCGTCGAGCCTTGGCCTAGCGCTTTCAGGATCGGGGGCGCTTTGCTTGTCGCGGCCATGGTAGGCCTGTGGGCGGCCGGCTACGCCTTCTTGATGCTCATGAAGCTGCCGCCCGAGAGCGCCACGCTGTCGACGATCGTTGACTACTGGCTTGCTTACGGTGACCACCCCGAAGTTCGCCGATCGCTGCTGGCCGCTTTGGTGGGAGCACAAGGGATCACGCTCGGTGGCGTGGCCATCGCGATGGTCCCACGCCGACGCGCGCTGCATGGGGAGGCCCGATTCGCCACGCATCGCGAGATCCGGAAGGCCGGGCTGCTCGCAGACAACGGCATCGTTCTCGGGCGCCTGGGCGCGCGCTACCTCGTGCTCGCCGGTCAACAAGGCGCCGAGGTCGAAGCACCTCCTCGCAGCGGCAAGGGCGTGGGCGTGGTGGTGCCCAACCTGCTGAACTGGCCCGGCTCCACCATCGTGAGCGACGTGAAGGGAGAGAACTTCATGCGCACGGCGGGATTCCGGCTTTCCAAGGGACAGGAAGTGCACCTGTTCGATCCCCTGTCCGAGCAGGAGCGCTCCTCGCGCTGGAATCCGCTGGGCTATGTGTCTCAAACGCCTTACCGCTGCATTGACGACCTGCAGCGCATCGGAACGATGCTGTTCCCGGATCCCCTGGCGGGCGATCCCTTCTGGACCTCGTCCGCGCGATCGCTGTTCCTTGGGATCGCGCTGTATCTGTTCGAGACACCCGGGGCGACACGCACCTTGGGAGAAGTGCTGCGGCAGGGCATGGCGAGCGACGCGGAGGGCTTCCAGAAACACTGGAAGCGCGTCATCGAATCGTGCGAGCGCGCCGGCTACCCGCTATCGCAGGAGACCGTGCGCAGTCTCTACGACGTCATCGACCTCGCGCCAACGACCGCCTCGAGCATCCGCAAGACTTTCACGAGTCGACTTGATCTGTGGCTCAACCCCCTGATCGACGCGGCCACTTCGGCCAACGACTTCGATCTTCGCGACCTGCGCAAGCGGCCGATCTCGATCTATGTGCAGATCAACCCAGACAACATCGCGCGTCTGCAGCCCTTGCTCAACCTGTTCTTCCAGCAGGCCATCGGTTTGCAGACACGTGAACTGCCCGAGAGCAACCCGGCCCTGAAGCACCAGTTGCTGCTCATGCTCGACGAGTTCCCCGCGCTTGGGCGCATTCCGGTGATCGCGGAATCCACGGCGTTCCTGCCCGGCTACAACGTGCGCACCGTGGTGATCGTCCAGTCCAACTCGCAGCTGATCGAGAAGTACGGCGTGGAAGGTGCCAAGTCGATTCGAAAGATGCTCGCCGCGCGCATCGTTTTTCCGCCCAAAGAGTACGAGGATGCCGAGGCCATCTCGCGCGAGCTCGGCACCTACACGGTCCGCCAGAAGAGCGTCAGCCGGCCGATGTGGGGCGGCTCAGGCACATCGGGCAGCGTCAGCATCAGCGAGCAGCCGCGCCGGCTGCTGTTGCCCCAGGAAGTCAAGGAGCTCGACCCGGCACGCATGATCCTTTTCTACGAAGGACTCCGGCCCGTCCTCGCTCACCGCATCATCTACTTCAAGGACAAATCCTTTGCCCGGCGGGAAATCGCTCCGCCCGAAGTCCCGAAGCTTGAGATGGCCGCTCGTGCAACCACGGGACCTGCCGGGAATGCGATGCCTGCGCCACCGGCAGGATCGAGCGCTGCGAGTTCGACGACGCCCGCCACGGGCACGGGCCATGCGCGGGCGAAGGACGACCTGCAGATGGCCCATGCCGTGCTCGACGGCAGCTTGGATCTGAAGGACTTCTCTTTCGACTTCGACGACGTCGACATCCCCACCGAGCCGCTCAGTGAGGCGGAGATGAAGCGGCGCACCGACGAGTTCATGGCCCGCCTGCTGGTCTGAGCGGTCCATTCCAACCAAGGCCATCGCATGCACTCCTCATCCAACGCCGCCTCACTCGGCGCGCAGCCGCCAGGGGCCGCGCCACCGCCGCCATCGGGATCCGATGATCCGCAGGAGACCGCCGACACAAGGCGCCCGCGCGGTGGCCGCGCGCCCGTGCGCGGCGTGTTGCTAAAGGCCGCCGAAGCGCCTTATCGGTTCGATCCAGCAGCACGACGCTCGTTCTATGTGCTCCTGCGCACAGAGGTTGGAGAGCGCAGGCTTTGGGGCGCCGACCTGGAAGCAGCCCTCCAGCGAGCGGTCTCCCAGCCACGCATCGGAGACGAGGTCGTCGTCCTGCCCCTGGGCACGAAACCCGTACGGCTTCGCGTTCCCGCCCAGGATGGCCATGCAGACGCTGTCGGCGAAGAGCGGGTGCTTGCGCAGCGGCGTCACTGGCGCATCGAGACGCTAGACCATATGCACATGCTCGCACAAGAAGCTCAGCAGCTGCGCGTCGAACGAACGCTGTCGCCAGGGAGCATGGAGCGCGACCCCCGTCTGACGTACGCCATGGCCGGGCTCCAATTGGCTGCACAGTATGTGCGGCGCCTCACCGCCGATCCGCGCTCTCAGCAGCAGTTGCTCGCATCCATTCGCCATCGCATCGCTGATGCGCTCGGGGATGGACTGGACATCCATCTCCCAGACAAGCGGGTGGCGATGGCGCGAGCACCCAGCCTGCCAGCACCGGGACGCGCCACCGAGTGGGACAGGCATGCCCATGAGCGGACGTGAACTCGCAACGCAGAGGCGCGCGCCCTTCGCCGGCCGCTGCGGACTCGATCCGCACGCTGCCAGATGACCACGCGTCGTGATGCGCACGAGAAGACCTTGATGCCCACGACGCATAGGAGCAGCCTTTGCGAAGCGACGGCCAGCGGCCGCTGGCACGTGGCGGATGGATCGCTCGAATCGCTCAAGTGGCTCGCGCTGGCATTGATGGTGGGGGACCACGTCAACAAGTACCTTCTGGGCGGGCAGGTCGCGACGCTCTACCTGCTCGGTCGCATGGCGATGCCGCTTTTCGGCTTTGTGCTCATGTACAACCTCGCGCGCCCTCGCGTGGAGGCCGCGAGTGTTCATCGACGTGTAGTGAAGCGGCTCGCGGCCTTCGGTGTGCTCGCAACGCCCGCGTTCGTGCTGCTGGTCGGATGGTGGCCACTGAACATCATGGCGACGTTGCTCGTCGCGACCTTCATCGCCTGGCTGCTGGAGCTCCGGACCGTTGGCCATCGATCGCTGGCACTGGTCACCTTTGTGGTTGGTGGCACGGTGGTTGAATTCTGGTGGCCGGGACTGCTGTGCTGCCTGGGCGCGCGCTCCTTCACTCGTCGTCCGAGCGTCAAGACCGCGATCGCCTGGCTGCTTGCAACCGCGTCCCTATGGCTCGTCAATGGCAACTTCGCTGCCATGGCCGCGCTGCCGTTGATCTTGGGGTTCAGCCGCATTCATGTTCCCCTTGAACGGCGGCGATGGGTCTTCTATGCCTTCTACCCCGCCCACCTGTTCGTTCTTGCCCTTGCGCTGCATCTCGCCAGCACACCGCGCTGTGCGCGGGCAGGCTCACAAGTTTCAAAGAACCTCATAAGGGCTCCTGAAGTGCAGCCACTCGCTGGCGCAGCCGAACCGGTCCAACCCCGACCTATCGAAGGTGTCAGCGCGTCAGGAGGTGACGATTCAAGTACAACCGTGACAAAGTGGCACCATGAATTCACGCATCGTGACTACCTTTGACGCCGATCCTGAACTGCGTGCCGAACGCAAATCGGTTGCGGATGCTGACGGACCCGTCGACACTTCTGCCGCCGATGGGGCGTGCCGAGCCGTCGAGCGCTGCCGTGTTCAAGGCGAGTTCTACGCGCGTGGAGATACCGCTTGGCAAGAATATCTACGAACTGGTGTTTCGCAACCTGTGGCCGAAGTGTTCGATCGCATCCAGGCTCGCATTGATGCACGACGTCGCGAGCTTCGAGACCCAAACACATGACCGGGGTTCGCGGGGTTGAGATGACCCCGCGAAATCCTTCCCGCCCGGCAGATGAAGGTGTTGGCCGTTCATCATCAGCGCGAAGCGGACTACCGCTGAGACGACGCGGCCTTGGGTCTGCGACCCGGGCTTGCGGACCGAGTCTCCGCGCGAATGAAGTGAGGCGAGCGTCGACGACCCGCCGAGTGGGCGGGAAGCCTCGTCAAGCCGGGCTGTTCGCGCGGACCGCGTGCTCGGCCACAGCATCGGTGTCGAGGCGCGGCGCCTGCCCGGACGCGCCGCCCTCAGCCTGAAGCGCCAGATCGAAGGCATGGACCCGATGGTTCGGTGCCCGGTTGATCATCAGCCGCATGACATCGGCGCGCGCATAGTGGCCCGCGGGATCGGCGGCCGCCTTGGCCACCGCGATCTCGCCCAGGTCGATCTCGGCGCAGATGACGCCCTCCCAGGTGTCGGGCATGCGTTCGGACAGCGGGTTGCCATGCGGCCCGTAGATGACGGAGTGACCGCCCCCGACCGTGAACAGCGCATGCTTGGCCGGCGTATCGCAGATCTGCGACACCATCGACGCCGAGGTCACGGCCGATGGGGCCAGCACGAAGCAGCCACCTTCCAGCGCATAGGTCTGCGTCGCCGCGAGGCTGACCTCCGCGCCCAGCGCGTAGGCGTTCTCCTTGTAGAGGCTGAAGCCGGGCCAGGCGGCGATGTGCAGCTGCTCGTTCTGGCTGTACATCGCAAACTTCGTGAGCGGCTGCAGATGCTCCCAGCAGGAGAGCGCGCCGATGCGGCCCAGCGGCGTGTCGCTCACCACGAGGTCGCTGCCATCGCCTTCGCCGAAGACGGTGCGCTCCATGTGCGTCGGCTTGAGCTTGCGCCGGCGCGAAACGGTCTCGCCCTGGTTGTCGATGATCCAGTTGCCGACGTACAGGCTCGCGCCCAGCCGCTCGACGACGCCGAGCGACACGAAGATGCCGAACTGCTTCGCGGCCGCGGCGATGCGCCGCGCGCCCTCGCTGTCGTAGCTGAAGGCGTTCTCGAAGAAGCGCCGCACCCATCCCTTGTCGAAGCCCCAGGCCGGCGCGTCGAGCCACACCCACCAGGGATAGCCCGGGATCCAGTCCTCCGGAAAGGCCACGATGGCGGCGCCCTTGCCGGCCGCCTCCTCGATGTAGCGCACCGTGAGGTCGATGGCGGCGTCGTGGTTGCAGAAGCCCGGCGCGGCTTGCACCACGGCCGCGAGGAACTTGGGAGGAAAAAGGGGCGACGGCGCGCCAGTGGATGCATTCATGGACGAAGCGCTCCTCGAAGGATGAGTGAATGGGTGGAGGATGGAGGGAGGAAAACTCAGACGCGCGCGGAGGCACCGACGCTCGCTGGCGGCGGCACCGGCTCGGCCACGGCCTCGCGGGTCAGCCCGAACAGGCCGTCGATGCGCTGGCGCTCGGCGGCGCCGTGAGGCCGCAGCCATGCGAAGCCGGCGTAGATGACCAAGTTCACGGCCAGCGCGATCACGCCCGAGGTCAGGCCCCAGGCGGCTTCGAGCTGCCGGGCGAAGAAGCTCTCGAGCACGATGACGAGCACGAAGCCCACGACCATGCCCGCGATCGCCCCTTCCTTGGTGCCGCGCTTCCAGAAGATGCCCAGGAACTGCGGCACCGCGAGCTGGATGACGCCCTGGTAGGCCAGCACCGCGAGCGTGAACAGCGCCGGCAGCTTGAGGCAGGCGACCCAGGCGGCCAGGGCCGTGAGAACCACCATGCCGATCTTCGACACCGTGACCAGCTGCCGCTGGCTCAACGTGGCGTAGTTCCCGACCAGGTCGTTGGCGATCTGCGCGCCCGTCGCCTGGATGCTGCCGTCGGTGTGGCCGATCGATGCCGCCAGCAGCACCACGCCGGCCAGCCCGAGCAGCAGCAGGCCACCCGCTTCCTGGCTCACGATGAACCATACGTCCTCGGGGTGGCTGGCCACGGAGGGAAGCTGCGAGGCGAGCATGCCGAAGATCAGCAGGGGGATGCAGAAGACCAGCGACGCGGGCATCGCGATGGCCGCCGATTTCTTCAGCGCCGCCACGCCGTCGGCGGTGAACAGGCGCACGAAGATGAACGGCAGGCACCAGCCGCCGATGGTGCTGGTGAACAGCAGGCTGAACAGGTAGAGCGGCCCTTCCTTCGAGCCGAAGGACGGCAGCGAGAACATCGCGGGATCGAGCGACTGCAGCCGCACGCCCTTGCTCGTCCACAGCCACACGACCAGGCCGCACAGCATGAGGCTGCCGAAGATGTAGGCCACGATGCCCTGGTACATGTCCGAGATGATCACGCCGCGCATGCCCATGCGCACGGTCCAGATCTGGCGGATCGCGACCACCACCACGCCGAGGATCACCGCCTCCGAGAATGGCAGCGCACCGAGCGACATGAAGTGGAAGAGGCCACCCATCGCCTGCATCGCGAGCACCAGCCACGGGAAGCCCGACACGATACCGATCAGCGCCGCGATGGTGCGGATGTGCCTGGAGTCGTAGCGCAGGGCGAACAGATCGGGTTGTGTCCGCAGGTCGAAGCGCTGGCCCCAGGTCCACACGCGCTGCGACATGGCGTACATCAGGACCACCGTCATCAGGCTGTAGGCCAGCACGTAGAACGAGATCACGCCGGCGCTGACGGCCAGACCCGCGAAGGCGGTGAACATAGCGCCCGGATACCAGGTGTTGAGGAAGGACATCGCCTGGTAGTTGGCCCCGAACGAGCGGCCGCCCACGGCGTAGTCGGTGAAGGACCGGTCCTTGCGGTAGCTGCGGTGCAGCACGTAGATGATGACGAGGAAGAAGGCCAGCTGGAGGCCGAATGTCAGCGCCATGGCTTCACCCCCTTCCCGCTTCGCCGTATTCGGCGACATAGGCGGCCACCACGCTGGCCGCGATCGACACGCTGAGCGCGAGGAAATAGAACAGGGTCGGCGGCAGGCCGAGGACTGGCGCCCGGTGGTCGTTGACGAGCCAGTGCACGGGCGGCAGCAGGAGCAGCAGCGCATTGAGCAGGAACCACCACCGGATCGAGGCCGGTAGCCGTGGAAGTGTCGCGAGGGGCATGGGAGGCTTTCGGGAAGGCCGCGGGCTGCGGGAGGGAAAAGGGCCGGTACGAGGTCTGCGAGGCGGATCCATCGCATCGCGACGGACTCTAGGAGCGCCGTCCTTCGGCGTGCACCGTTCAAATGAACGGGGTCGGTTCGCGAGGGCGGGCAAGCCGCATTGGCAAGGCGGAGACGCAAGGCTAGGATGGCCCGCCACACCATGCGATGGCATATGGCTTGCTTGTTGGAACGCCCCCAGTTGGAACTCCCATGCTGAACAACCTTCAGGAGTGCGGCAATCTGATCCTTCGGATCAACGAGGCGGCCTACGAGACGCGCGAGGAGGACTTCCAGGCGCGCGTGCTGAGCGACATCGATCGCGTGATCGGTTTCGATCGCGCGTGGTGGGGGATCATGTCGCCCGTCGCCGCAGGCGGCTTTCGTCTGCTGAGCTCCTACCGGGCCAACCTGCCCGCGTCCTACGTCGAGACCTGGGACACCTGCACGCCCGACGATCGCCTGGCCAGCAGCGTCAGCGACGCGCCCACCCACACCGTGCGCTTCGACACCCACCAGCTCCACAGCACGCCCGGCCTGTACGAGATCAACGCGGGGGTCGGCAACCGGCATGCGCTGTGCACCGCGATCAAGCTCGCGGAGCGTCCCGGGGACTTCCTGTTCGTCTCGCTGTTCCGCGGCGGCCGCAGCCCCGCGTTCGACACCTCCGAGGCCTGGGCCAAGCAGTTCCTCATGCCGCATGTCTTCATGGGCTGGCGGCACAACCTCGGGCGCAATCAGGAGCGCGTCGATACGCAGCCAAGCGGCGGACTGCTGGCGTCGGCCTTCGTCGACCTGCAGTGGGGCGTGATCGAGAAATCGGCGGGCTTCCAGGACTGCATGACCCGGATCTGGCCCGCATGGGCGCCGCCAGCGCTGCCGCCGGCGCTCGTTTCGGCCTTGCGCCGCGACGGCGCGCGCAGCGTTTTCTCGGACCTGGTCTTCTCGATCGAGGCCGCGGGAGCACTGCAGCGGCTTTCGGTCCGCAGGCTGCGCGCCATCGATCGCCTCACGCCGCGCGAGTCCGACGTGGCGCGCGCGTTCTCCTCGGGCCAGTCGTACAAGGAAGTCGCCCGCGCGCTGCAGCTGTCGCCGGCCACCGTCAGGCACTACCTGCGCGAGATCTACATCAAGCTCGGGCTGACGGACAAGGCGGAACTGGCGAGCCTGTTGAACGCGCCGTGATTCGCCGCCGTCGACGCCCTCAGGCGACGACCGCCTTGCCTATCTCCTCGACCACCTTTTTTCCGTCGCCGACCAGCATCATGGTCATTCCCATGCAGGACAGCTGTCTGCCCAAACCCGAGATCTCCGGGGCAGCTTGGCGCATGTTTGCCGGCAGGGCTGGACAATGCGCGTCGACGCTGGGCGGTTCAGCGGTCGCAGGCCCCTCCTACGCCAGCTCGCCTCAGGCTGTGATAGCTTTCGTTTTCACCGAATCCCGATCGAAAGCACCGTGGCGCCTGCTTCCATCTCAGCGGCATTTTTGCCACCCGACTCGGCACTCGCCGCGCTGATTGCCCAGCTTGATTGGGCGTCTACGCCCTTGGGCCCGATCGATCAATGGCCTCAGCATCTGTGCTGCGCCGTGGGCATCGTGCTGCATTCGCCGAAGCCCATCGCGCTTCTTTGGGGCGAAGCCGGCATCATGATCTACAACGATGCCTATGCCGTCGTCGCAGGCGGGCGGCATCCAGCTTGCCTGGGTCAACCCTTGCGCGAAGCGTGGCCGGAAGTGTCCGAGTTCAACGATCGCCTCATGAAGACGGTGCTGGCCGGCAAACCTCAATCCTTCGAAGACCACGAGTTCACCTTCTTGCGCAACGGTTCGCCGGAAAGTGTGTGGCTCACGCTCGACTATTCGCCGGTGCCGGATGCCGCCGGAGGGTTCGCTGGAGTGATGGCAACGGTGACCGAAACCACGGGCAAGGTGATGGCAGAGCGCGAGCTGCGCAAGGCCAATCAAACGCTCGAAGCGAGGATCGAGGAGCGCACGCGCGCGCTCGTGGAAGCCGAGGATGCGCTGCGCCAAGCCCAGAAGATGGAGGCGATTGGGCAGCTCACCGGGGGCATCGCACATGATTTCAACAACCTGCTCGGCACCCTGAAGGTCAGCTTCGAGCTCCTCGAACTGCGCATGCGTTCCGGCGACACGCAGCAAGCCCAGCGGTACGTCACCGTCGGCAAGGAAACGGTGGAGCGGGCGGCGTCACTGACCCAGCGTCTTTTGGCCTTCTCTCGCCGCCAGACCTTGGATCCGCGGCGAATTGATCTTCGCCATCGCCTGAACCAGTTCGAGGAACTTGTTCGTCGCAGCGTCGGGCCATCGATCGCCGTCCAGTTCAATGTTCCGGCGGACCTTTGGCCCGTGCGCGCAGACAGCGCGCAACTCGAGAACGCGCTGCTCAACCTGTGCATCAATGCGCGCGACGCGATGCAGCCCGGTGGGGGAAGCTTGACGGTGACGGGCAACAACTGTTCATTTCCCCACGACGCAAGCACGCCCATCGGGAACGCGCCTGGTGACTACGTGTGCCTCGAGGTGCGCGACACGGGTTGCGGCATGGATGCGCAAACCAAGGCTCATGCCACGGAGCCGTTCTTCACAACCAAACCCTTGGGCCAGGGCACCGGCCTGGGTTTGTCGATGGTGTACGGATTCGCCCGCCAATCGGGTGGCCAAATGCGCATCGAGTCGGAATTGGGTCAAGGCACCACCGTTAGTATCTATATGCCCCGTATCGACGGCGATTCGAACGACACGGAGGCTGCGGTTGGTCAGCGCAACCCAACAAGCGATACGGCGGCATTCTCAGCACCGAGGTCGGCGCGCGTGCTTCTGATCGAGGACGAGGCACCGCTTCGAGCCCTGCTCCAGGAAGAACTTGTCGCCGCGGGCTACGAAGTCACTGCCGCGGCAGACGGCCGGGAAGGCCTTGCGTGCCTGGATGACGGGCCGAACAGCGACCTCCAGATCCTGATCACCGATGTCGGACTTCCCGGTGGCATGAATGGACGCCAGGTCGCCGATGTCATGCGTCTGCGCAAACCCGACCTCAAAGTGCTTTTCATCACGGGCTACGCGGCCGGCGCCGCCGTGGGCAATGGTCTTCTGGAGCCTGGGATGGAAGTGATGACCAAGCCTTTCGAGCTGGGCGAATTCAAGCGGCGCATTGCCCGGATGCTTGACGTCTGAGTCATCGCACGGCGGACTGCGCCGGCGACCGCCGTTCATAAATGCAGCTCGATCAAGTCACCTCGTCGTTCAGGCGGCGAAACCATTCGCCATAGGGTGTGTTCTTGACCAGCTTGCGATTCATATCGGGCGCACCGTCGGTCCACCACGGCGGGCCGCGTTCTCCTAGTCGACGCTTTGCATCGTCGACTAGGGCGCGAGCGGTTGCGCGCTCATCGATCGATGCGGTTGCACGCAACGCGCGTCGCGCTGCCATCAATTGGCGGACCCAGAGGCTTTTCTCTTCTTCGGACAGTCCCGGGTTTGCTGCGCGCCACAACCGCCCCCGTACCACCAGATATCGGCCATCGGGTGTCATGAGGGGGCCGTCGAGGGTCTGCAATCGGCCTCTTTTTCCGATCACTTGCGTTCCTTCTCGAACGGCAACGCGAGACGAATAGGTCCACCGCGATCCATCGCGTCGACACGGTCCCCTTTGCGGGTGACGAGCAGTCGCCGGCGAAGGGCGAGTTCCTGGGCCACCTCGCGCACCTTCGGCATCAGGGCCCGCCAGTCCGACGGCGCGCTCACCAGGGCTCGCGCAACCTCCGAAGGGCAGATGCTTGCTCCAGGCGCACGACGGGCCAGCAGCTCGAAGATTTGCGCTTCGACAGCCTCGTTCGCCACGAGCGCCCGTGAGGAGACGTTCATGGGAGCGGGCCTCCCGCGTCAACCAAACCTGCGACTGACAAAGCGCGATCCTTTCAACCCAAAACGCCAAGGCACATCCATCGCCTTCGAAATGCCGATGCGGACACCGACCACCACATCCTGTGCCACGCTCGGACCCTTCAACTCGAAAGGCGCGCGGTCGAGCGGCAGGCCGTCATGCGAACCGGTGATCCCCAGCGCCTGGGCGACCCGCCCCGGCCCCGCGCACAAGAGCCGCGGCTCGAGAAGCCCTCGGCGTGCCTGCATCGCATCGAGACCGTCCGTCGGCTCCAGCGCGCGAATCAGGACACCGGCGCCGTGGCCCTCCTCCCGGCACACGAAGTTCAGGCACCAGTGCAAGCCGTAGGACCGATACACGTAAGCACGGCCTGGCGGACCGAACATCGTGGCGTTGCGCACCGATCGGCCGCCATAGCTGTGCGAGGCCGGGTCCAAGACGTCATAGGCTTCCGTTTCGACGATGCGCCCCCCAATTCCTTCCACCCAAAACGACGCACCGATCAATGCCCGCGCGAGCACGGGCGACGAAACGCCAAAGTCGATGGAAGGCGAAGAACACATGCCGACAGCGTGCTGCCGGTGGCTGCCCAGCGATGTCGCCATCCCTCTAACGCAGCTGTAGTCGCACGGCGCATCCAAGGCCTAGGCAGATGCCGGAGCAGGCTCACGGCAGCGCATCCAACGCCTCGGCATTGCACTCTTCGAGAACAACGTGCACATTGAACTTTTTGTTCGCAAAAGGTGTTGACCGATGGCACTCGCTTTGCTTTCTGAAATTGCAGCGATCAAGCTGCCCCTCACCGTCATCGCGAGAGCGGACGTGCAGAAGGTCTCTCGCCTGGTTTACGCTGGCCTTGTGGAAGCGAGGTTTCGCACGCTCAGCGGGCGGTCGACGGGCTACTGCGATCCGCTCGAGGCAACGGTCACCGCGATCACGCCCGAGGGCTGGCTATCTCTCGGCCGCCGACAGTGAGCCACGCAGTGGCCGCTGCGCGGCCTGTGTCCGTTGCCGTGGGGAGTTCCTGAGAAGCTGCGAGGCGCCCTGCGGCCCCGCATCCGGAATGGTGCCTCTTCCTCCGCGCTTCAATCGTTGACGCAGCTGTTTTCGTCCGGGACAAGGCATTCGGGAAGATCTTCCCCGACGGCACCGCCGCGCGTGCGCACCGCCGTGGTGGCCGCCTGCGCCACTGCCAAGTCGCGTGGCAGGAGGACCCAGAGTTGTCCTCGCTCCTTCATGCGCCGAGCCTGTGTTGCAGCTTGCTGGCCATTGCCGAAGAAGTAGTCCGCGCGCACCGCGCCGCGAATGGCACCGCCCGTGTCCTGCGCGATCGTCAAGCGGCGCATCGGCGCCCCGCTGCCTGGTGTGCGCGTGGACACGAACACGGGATACCCGAGCGGCGTGCTTCGCGGATCCACTGCGATCGAGCGTCCAGGGGATAGCGGCACCCCCAGCGCGCCAACCGGTCCTCCGCCAGGCGTACTGGCCTCCTTGAAAAACACATAGCTTGGATCCTCGATGCCCGAGCCAGCTACCGGCTGTGCGGCGCGGCGTCCGGGCACCGCGACAGCGCCATTGACCTTGGGCAGGGCGAGTGTGAAGCCACGCGTGCGAACCACGGAGACGTCGGCGCTGCTGGCGGCCGCGGGTTGCACTGCTTCGTCCTCCTCATCGTCATCGTCGAGCTCGAGTTCCAGCGAGGAGCCGCGCACTTTCACGGGGCTGCGAGGTTTGCCGGACGCCGCCTGGGCCAGCGTGGGCCTGAACGGCTGACCGTTCTGCTCCGCGTAAGCGATGCGAATCACCTCACCCGAGTCCAGACGAATGCGGCCAGAGCCCTGGATCTGCATCTCGTAGAGCGCAGAAGCGTTGTTCACAAAGGCGATGACCTTGGCATTCGGCGCACCCTTGGTTTCGATTTCCTTGCGTGTGTAGTAGGGCAGGAGCCGCTTTCCCTCGACGCGAAGACGCACCTTGCGATCCAACGTGTCTCTGGTGATGCGCGAGAGATCGAGCGCGTACAGCCCTGCGCGGCCCATGTCACGCGTACTCAGTCCCGCTTGCACTACAACACTGCGCCCCGTCACACGCGCAGCGACGATCCCATCGCCTTTGGGAAGTTTTCGCGCATCCGCAAACAGCATGTCTTGGGGCTGTGCATACACGGGGTAGATGTTGGGGGCGCCGTAGTGCCGACTGCCGCTGATCTCAGGCTCGAAGTAGCCGGTGACGACGCCGTCAGGGCGCCGATCATCGTCGCGGATCTGATAGGCCGAGAAATCGCGCTCGAAAAAATGGCGGATGGCCAAGTCATCGGCACGATCTACCGATCGTGCACGATCGCAGACTTGCCGCCACGCCTGTGCTCGCCCCGACAAGACCTTGCAGCTGCCGAGAAACGCCGGCCATGTCTCCGAGAAATCATCCTGCCGCCAGCCCGGCAAGAGCTCGAAGCTCACCGAGGTATAGGTGGCCAACCGAGTTGAAAAAGTACGCGCTCGACCCGCGATCGCACCCGCGCTGCTCAACCCAGGCCCGCCGGCGACGGATGCCTGCGACCCGCTCGATGGCGCTTGCCCTGTTGAGCGCGATGGAGAGGCCGGACGAGGACCCGGCAGCGGCGCTGATGCACGCGGTGTTGACGTTGCCGAGCGCTGCGCCGATGGGTTTGCCGACCACTCAGGCATCGCGCCGGGACCTCCTGCACCGCCGACCGAATGGGAGTCCCCCATCGTGCACGCTACCAGCGTCACTGCGCCCAGGGCACTCAGGGCGACCCAGCGAGCAAGGGTCTTGTCTCGCAGTTGCATGCCGATTCCTCGCGAAGGAGCTTGCTGATGCGCCACGTGACCGACGAAGTGGCGCTGCGAACGGCCAAGCTTAATGCCGGCCAGGTGTTTGCGAATCGGGGCGACTGCCTAGCGCAAACGACGTAGGAACGCCGCACACGCGAGGACAAGGCTCGCCGCCGGGCCTTGCTTGGGCGCTGCAATGCGCAGGCAGCTGGCGCCTTGCTGTGGATGTACCTTCGCTGCCGATCCACTGCGGCGATGAACGATCTGCAGGCGGCTTGTTGAATCAAGCAGACGTCGTCAGCACTTCGATCGTGAGGTGGCCGCATTCGCCATGAAGCTCACCTTGATCCACAGGTCTCGACCCGACGCCTTCGCCGATGATGGATGGGAAGGTTGACGCCCCGCGCTGCAACGCTTCCTGGCTTCTCAAAGGACCATCCGGTCCCACGCCCGATTTGCCCACTCATACTTTCCGCAAGCATAGGAGACGAGCGTGTCCACCGCGGCTTCGCTGCTCACCGGCTGCGCAGCCCGATAGTGACAGCCCGTCGTGACCAGCTGGTGCTCGAGATGAAAACCCCGATCGTCGGCGTAGACCTGCATGTAGGTTCCATCGCGTCGCTCCACGATCGCGAAGGCATCGGGCGCTTCGGCCAGTCGAGGAATCCAGTGGCGCAGATTGTCCTCCGTCGCCTCCTCGCCGACACCAAAGTCGGGGCACTCCAGGAAGGGGCGCTGGTACTCTGCGCCGATATCGAAGACCAGGTGGGCATGCGCGCTCGATGCGTCCTGGTGGTACATCGCGATGAAGAAGCAATCCTTGGCAGCGAGCGGGACATGAACGAGGGAGATTCGTTGCACCTTGCAGCGCCTCGCGAGCACCAACTCAAGACTGGGTTCCGGTCCGAGCGGCAAGCGAAGCTCTTCGCGAAGACGCTGCGCAAGCGAAAGGGCATCGCGCTTGATGCGTTCTCCTGCCGCGAACTCCTCAGTGCCCTCCTGGAGAAGCGCCAGGTATTCGTGGAGTTGCATCAAACGCGAAGGCGTCGGCGCCGCGGAGCGGGAGGCGAACAAGGAGGCGATCTTGCGTGCGAGCATGCTGGCGACAGGATGAGTCAAGACGATCTGCGGCGATAGGATGCCGGCGAGCAAACGGCCTGTCCAGTTCACCGCTGTCTTTCCGCTCGCCTTGAGCGACTTCGCGCCGACCACGCCGCAAGCGGCAGTGCGCTCACACTTGCGCTTGCAAGCAAGTGCGGTCCTTACCTAATGACCCGACGGACATCGTCCTACTTTGGGTCCGCACGTGGGTTCCTAGATTGACAGTCATTGGAGGCGCACGGGGCGACTCCATCAATCATCAAGCCCAGGGGACTCACCCATGAAAAAGCATCTTCTCGTTCTCGCCATCGCATCCACCTGCTTCGCCATGAGCGCGGCCAACGCCGCCGAAGGCATGACCAAGGACCAGTACAACGTGGCCAAGGAAAAGATCGAGGCCGACTACAAGGTCGCCAAGGCCAAGTGCGACACGATGAAGGACAACGCCAAGGACGTCTGCGAGAAGGAAGCCAAGGGCACGGAGAACGTGGCGAAGGCACAGCTGGAGCAGGACTACAAGCCCAGCGCCGCACACGCGAAGAAGGTCGCCGAGGAAAAGGCCAACATGACCTACGACGTTGCCAAGGAAAAGTGCGACGACCAATCGGGCGATGCCAAGAACTCTTGCGTGAGCCAAGCCAAGGCCGACCATGACAAGGCCAAGGCCGACATCAAGGCGATGAAGGGCTAAACCCATCCCGAGACGGCAAGACAAGGGGTACGCAATCAGGCGTACCCCCCTGCCCTCCTCGGTGCCCCGCCTTGCGCGGGGCATTCTTTTTCTGGCTTCAACCGGTTTCCAGGCGCCGGTCGCGCCTAACGGAGCGCACGAAAATATGCTAACGGCGCGTGTGAGATCGCACTGCTAGGTCAACACCCGCTGGCGCCGTAGACCGAGCTCTACACCAGAAGCACCCGACAGGTTTCACGCCTGCTTGGTCCCCAGCTTTGCACGGGAAAGCCCGTAGCGCCTCATCTGACGGCTGATCGCTCTGATGTCTTGGGTCCTGCACTGAGAGCGCAAGTAGCTTCGACCAAAACGTCGTGTTAGCAAACAGAGGCTGGTGCCACCGGACTTGAGTTGATGGCCGGCAAGTCACCACGGCGGCCCGTTTGTCGACGTGACGTGTTCCAACGAACAGAATCGATGAGAAGGAGCTTGTGATGCGATTGACCACCAAGGGTCGCTTTGCCGTGACCGCGATGATCGACATCGGGCTGCGTCGACAGCTAGGGCCTGTGAATCTGGCCGCCATCAGCCAGCGACAGCAGATCTCGCTGTCATACCTCGAGCAGCTCTTCGGCAAACTCCGCAAGCACAACCTGGTTGAATCGGTCCGTGGGCCCGGCGGGGGCTACCGTCTTGCTCGCCACAGCGCGGACATCTCGGTGGCCGACATCATTGCGGCCGTCGATGAGAGAGCCGCCTTCGGCAACGATGCGGATGATGCTGACGACCTGAGCGCGCCGGGTGCCTCGTCGTCGTCACTGGCGCGAAGCACCGAAGAACTCTGGGCTTCGCTGAATCAGCGCATGCTTGATTTTCTGCGCACAGTCACTTTGCAAAAGCTGGTCGAAGATCAAGTCGCCAAGGGCGCGCAGCTCGAAGCACCCACCCCGGCCAAGCGTGCGATCACCTCGCCAGCCCCCGTGAAACCCTTGCGCACCCGCGCCCCCAATTCGGTCTTCGCACTGGCCAATGCGATGTCGAAGCACTGATGCTGTCGCTCCAGTACTGCGAGCGCTGATCCAGCTTCAATCCACCATCACAAGCTTCACCTCATGCGCCGCGCGGTCGGCCATGAGAAGCCGTGAACCGGCTGGCCGCGAGCCGAAAGTGCATCCCGTTCACGAGTAAGCACGAGACGAGCTGAACAGGTTGCGCGAAACGCAATTTGATGTGCGCGTGCGCGTGGGCGCCAGCCTTTCAGGGCATCTGTCCCAACACACTCAACGCTCGAACAGGCGCACCGCACACGTCATTCAGCCACTGGCAGTTGCGACGTGGGCCGGCGCAGCCATGGCGAGTTCTTGCGTCCGCGCCAAGCAACCCAGCCCAGTGGCAGGTCCGCGAGTTGAGCGAGCGTCTGGTCCAACTGCACCAGCTGACCCAGCCCGACGATCATCGCCTCCGACGCGGCGGCACCGCTGGCGGGCAGCATCTGCCAAGCACCGTCGTCCTCGTCGTGGAACACCTGCAGGATTGGCTCAGTGCCATTCATGATGGACTTCACGGTGAAGCAGGCAACGTTCGGGGCATCTTCGAAAGCCCAGGTATCAGACATATCTCTGCAGGCAGTTGTTGAATCACTGGCACCAGTGAAGTTAGAAGTTCGCTGTCGGACCTCGGCCGAGGTCACGGTACTGAAAGTGGCTGCACCTGGCCGATGGCGGCTGCTCGGCATCGTAGCGAAGCCGCTGCTTTCAACGCCGCATGCCCGGCATTTTCCGCCCCCAGCATGACCTCATCCTCGAGTGCTGTGGCGGATCAGAATGATCTGACGGGCAGTTGTCTGCTCGGCTTTGCACCACCGGCCGCGAGATGCACACGGCGAGCCGTCCAGGGGCGTCTACGCCGTGTTCCAGTCGGCGCCGTACGTGGCGGCCGCATAGGTCTGGACCACCATCGAGCCGAGCAGGCCGTGCATCACGTCACCTTGCGCCGCGCGCCGGCTCACGATCGCGGTCAACAGTCCCTTGGCGGCCAACGCCTGCAGCGCGCGATCCACCCATACCTGACGTTGTGCCTGCGGCAACGCCTCGATCTCTCTACGCATCGTGCGGATCCGCTCGCCGGCGGAATCGACGGGAGGGGTCGGGGTCGCGGATGGTGTGGCAACCGTGACGGCCGTCGTGGCGGCAGCAGCGCCCGACGATGCGACAGCTTCCGCGGCAGCCTGTGCCGGCGGCGACTCGAGATCCGGCTCTTCGTCTGCGTCCGCCGGCGCAGGCGCAGGCGCCTCGCGCTCGTTGCGCAGCAACGAGCGAAGATAGGAATAGGCGTTGTCCACGGCGCGCAGCGAGTTGTTGGCCGCACGCCTCTCCAATGCATCGAGCTGCTCGCGCACCCGATCGTCGCCGAACTCCTTGATCAGGCCGTCGAGCTTGATCTCTCGAATGCCCAGGGTTTCTGCGCGGAGCACAAGGTTGGCGTCCACGGGCTTGTCCGCGCTCGTCGCAAAGGGCGAACGGGCACGGCGGCGAACCGCAAACTGCACTTCGTCGACCACCCTGCCCTGGCGATGCTCGATGAGCTCGATCTCCAGGTCGGTCTCCTGGTTGATCTCGGCCACCGCCTCCTTCACGCGCTCGTTCTTGAACTTGCGCCATTCGCGGCGGTCGCCACCAGGCAGATTGCTCAGCGCGTCGGTCCACCACCCCACCGGCTTGCGGCTCGTCACGCCGCCGGGATTGTCCCGGTAGCGCACGCAGATCTCGTAAAGCGCGATCGCGGCATAGGTGCTCAAGCGGGCAAGCACGTCGAGCTCGATGCGGGCCCAGCGCGAGGGCTCGCGCAGCGCCGTCATGATGGACGGCGGAAAAGACCAGCTGACCCAGGTCTCGCCGCGACGAACCTCCAGCGCGACTTCCGACAGCATGGAGAAACCGCGCCATTTGACCCCGTCGCCTGGCGCCGTGGACTCCCAATCGACCTCCAGGCTTCTCATTTCGCCGAGGTAGCGTTTGGCGGCCGTACGATCGGCCCCATCGGACCCGGTGGTGCGCAGCACGGCCGCCAGGGGTGCCTCGAACATGAAGTCCGCCAACGGCATCGAGGCCATGGCGGTCAGGCGAGCCTGCGACACCTGCAGCAGCACCGTGTAAATGCGCCGGGCGGTCAACGTCACCCGTGCGGAGCGCGGGACCATCACGATCATCTCGTGTGGCTTGCGCAGTTCGAGCCCGTCGGTGCCCACGACGCGGGTGGGCGCCGAGGACGAAAGCGGGCTGGAAGCTGTCATCTCGCGATCATATGTCCAAGTCGACCTGGACACCAAGCGGACCTGCCTACCGATTTTGGCGGTGGCAAGTGTCCGAAGCTTGGTTAAACCGCGGACACTTCGCCTAACGAGGCACTTTTAGCCCGAGTAAAACACGGACACAGGGCGAATTCGAATACAGCCCAGCGCCTCATGCCCGCGAGTAAATCGCGGACACGAGACGGATTCCTCCTCCATTTTGGGTCGATTTGCCCCTGGTTAGATCACAGACGCGTGCCAAGAACTCGGCTTGAGGGCGGCCAAGTCGTCCTGTGGACAACCCCGCAGGGTGCTGTTAGACGACGGACGACTCCCGAGCAGGGCACGGACGGATCCGAGTAAAACGCGGACGGATCCGCGTAAAGCACAGACAATTTGCCTCTAAAAATCGTCGTAACCTATTGATTTTAAAGGAAAAATTTCGGATCGAAGTCTCTGCTAACTTCTTTAAAGGTATTAATACCTTCTTAAACTCGGGAGAAGTTATCCACAATCAAAGAAAGCTTCAGCGAAACCTCTGCTGGTGGATTGCAGATTCTTCGAATTTCGACGAGTGCTGGGCATAATCGCATGACATCAGCACTTTGAGAGTTTCGCTCGTGGATATCAAACAAACCATCAAACGTCAGTCCCTCGAAGATATCGAGGCACAGGCGCAACGCATCGCCGGCATGATGGATCACATCCGCACGGCGATGCTGGCTCCGACCGCCACCAAGCTTGCACCTGCATTGGGTTCTGCGCAACTGGCAGACTTGTGTGGCGTCGACAAATCGAAGATCGCCTATCGCCTCACCCGCGGTGATCTGCCAGCAGGTTCGATCCAGGGGAACCGCCGCGAATGGTCGATGGGCGAAGCCCAACTGTGGTCGCGCGATTTCCGCAGTGAGCACATGCGCCCCAAGGGTGCCGCCGGCATCACCATCACGGTGGCCAACTTCAAGGGTGGCGTCGCCAAAACCACCTCCGCCGTGACCCTGGCCCAAGGTTTGTCGATGCGGGGTCACAAAGTCCTGCTACTCGATCTGGATCCCCAGGGATCGGCGACCACCCTCTTTGGCGTGCTGCCCGATGCCGAAGTCGACACCGAACACACAGCGATGCCGCTTTTTGCCGGCGACCAGGACGATCTGGCGTACGCGATCCGCACGACCTACTGGCCGAGCATTGACCTGGTCTGCGCGGCGCCCCTGCTCTACGGCGCCGAATTCGTGCTGCCAGCGCGGCAAGCCAAGGACCCGGGCTTCGAGTTCTGGCGCGTGCTCGACCGTGGCCTCGACACCCTGCGCGAGGCCTACGATGTGATCGTCATCGACACCCCACCCTCGCTGAGCTACGTCACCATCAACGCACTCATGGCCGCGGATGGTGTGATCATGCCCTTGCCTCCGTCTGCACTGGACTTCGCGAGCTCGGCCCAGTTCTGGGATCTGTTCTCCGACCTGTGCAACCAACTGATCCGCAGCCGCGGCAAGAACAAGAGCTTCGAGTTCATCGACGTGCTGCTCTCGCGGGTGGAGGCCTCCGATGCCGCGAGCTCGGTGGTTCGGCAATGGGTGCTCGAGGGCTACGGCGACAAGGTGCTGCCGATCGAGATTCCGAAGACGGCCGTCGCGGCCACGGCGAGCGCCGAGTTCGGGACGGTGTACGACCTTCCGCGTGGATCGGTGAGCTCGAAGACCTTCGCGCGGGCGCGAGATGCGTACGACAGGATGTGCGAGTTGGTGGAGCAACAGATACGGGCAGTCTGGGCACGTCAGCTGTCCGAAAACGCCATGCTGGTGGCAGGAGATTGATATGGGCTTGAGAGACAAAGCTTCCAAGATCGACTTTGCTTCGCTGACTGCCCCTGTTTCGGTGACGCCCGAAACCAAGCAGCCCAAGACAGCGCCTGGCGCCATGATGGCTTTCGCGAACGACGCGCGATCGGACCTTCTGCGCGAGAACGAGATGCTCAAGGAGGCCGCAGACAAGGCCGCGGGCCTCGAGGCGCAGCTGCAGGAAGTCCGCACAGAACTCGAAGGCTGGGAGGGCGCTCGCGCCACGCGCCACCTGGATCCCAAGCGCATTGGACGCAGCCGGTACGCGAACCGGCACGAGAGCGGCTTTGTGGGTGAGGATTTCGAACGGCTCAAGCGCGAGATCCAGGAGTCGGGCGGCAATGTGCAGCCGATCAAGGTTCGTCCGGCCAGCAAGCCGGGCGGCGAGTTCGACTACGAAGTGGTCTTCGGCCATCGCCGTCTCGAGGCGTGCACGCAGCTTGGTCTTCCGGTGCTGGCCGTCATCGACAACCTCGATGATCGGTCGCTCTTCGTCGAGATGGAGCGCGAGAACCGTGAGCGCCAGGATCTGTCGCCGTGGGAGCAGGGGATGATGTACCGGCGCGCGCTGGACCTGGGTCTCTTCACCTCGAACCGTGCCTTGGCCACGGCGCTGGGCATCGATCACAGCAACGTGGGCAAGTCGCTCGCGTTGGCGCGGCTTCCGGACGAAGTAGTCGCTGCCTTCCGGTCGCCACTTGAGATCCAACTGCGCTGGGCGCCCTTGCTCAATCGCGCGCTCGAGTCGGACGCGGAAGGCGTGCGAGCCCGTGCCGAAAAGTTGTTGACCCAATCGGCGCGACCGACCGCTAAGGAAGTGCTGGCCAAGCTTCTGGTCGCCGATACCGAACTTCAGGTCGATGCGAAACCCCACACGCTGACGGTCAAGAACAAGAAGGCAGCAACGCTGAGCTTCGATGCGGACGGCCGGGCGAATGTGCGCATCCACGTGCCGCTGTCTGTTGAGCGCCGCGCGTCCCTGGAGAAGCTGTTAGCGGAGTTCCTGCATAACGAGTAAGCAGGCTGCCGAGCGGCAGTAGTGCAGGGATGAAAAAAGGGGTGTGGTTCGGAACCACACCCCTTTTTTCTTGGCCTGTTCGCTGTGCTTGTCGAGCTGAGCCCAAACGATATCTGAATGGAACACCTGAGCGTGCTCGATAGAGAGCCAATCGGAACGCAGAGAAAGGGGCAACAGTCTTTGAAGAAGGAGTCGCCCGAGGGCAAGGCGCTGCGCGCAGATCCCACGCCAGGCGTTGTTCGTCCCCGCGGATGGTGCCCGGATCAGCTTTGGTCGGGGGCTTCGCAGGAGTCCGTGCCGAGCGGGTCAAAGTGCGAGGCGTCAGTTTGCCGCGGCTTTTCTCTTGATCCCTTCTTGGGCTCGTAAATCGCAGGGGGTGTGGTTCGGAACCACACCCCTTTGCTTGCAACTCTATTCTCGCGTCGGCTGAGTACGAGTGATTGATCTTGGTTCTACCCTCGGAAGGGGCGAAAAGCGATTAAGGAAAAGCCCCTTATCACCAGCGACGTGGGATGGCCGCTGATCAGCGCCTTTCCTCCGAAGCCGCTGGACTGTACCGGCCCCGCGGAAGAGGCCCACCGGCGACAAGAGATCCGCTGAGGAGATTCTGGCAATCGCCCTGACCAGTTTTCTCTGACGCGAGGTGAACCTCGAGGATTGGACGGAGGAGGCGGGCGCGAAAGCGAACAGGTGTGGTTCCGAACCACACCCCTTTTTCCAACGCCGTGGGCTGGCAGTATCGAAGCGACTTCGTAAGTGCCGCGCAGATTACACAGACGCTGGTCAATGCCAACTAACGCGATCGAGCGCGAGTTGCTCGCACTCATTGCCCAGGGGCGCAGCGAAGAAATTCGGCCAAGCAGGGAAAAGGACGTGGGACGACCATGTCATCTTTGCGAACGCGACTCGGAAGCCATCCGGCCGGCGGGCAATCAGAATCAACATGCCTGCAACACCGTTCCGGCCGACAAACGCGTCAGCCGACGCAGATCCGACCGATGCCTCGACCAGGGTAAGTAGCTGAAAAGACGAGGCGATGCCCCGCGCTATTCCCAAAACCTTGTCAGCCGTCCGATCTGCCGCAAGGAGCATAGAGGGGGGTGGTTCCGAACCACACCGCCTCAACCCATTCTCAGGTCGGCGATGACGATAGAGGCGATCTGCAGTTTCCATGAGGGGGACGCCTCGGAAATCACTTCTCCTTTTGGGAGCGTCCGGAACTATCCGTATGGCTGCTGAAAGCGCCTCGGCCGGGTGTGGTTCGGAACCACCCCCCAAACCTAGAAGCATTTCATGGGTGATTTTGGGGCGAGTGGCATCGCAGGGGGAAACATCTCCAAGATCGATCCCCGCCGTGAGGGAGGTTGAGCTATTCATACCGTCTGGGCCGTAACCCGAGAATCCAATTGAAAAGCTCGGCACCGATTTTGAGAACTCCTAGGAAACCAAACTGTCCGTGCTTTACTCGCTTCCCAGTTGGCTGGGTCGACGGAGCCGGGCCTGCTGGTGGGCTCGAGAACGCATCGTCGGGCACCTCTGCTTCAGCACGCACCGCAAGCCTTTCTTCACAGCGCAGGCTTGTTGCTGGGGGCCCGCTGGAGCCAGTGGGTTGAGGCTAGGCCTAAGCCCCCGTCCCTCGCAACGGATATCGGCTTCGCCCCCGTGCGCCCATCCTGAACCCACCAAGCTAGAGCTGCGGAAGGGACAGTGGTGGCACTTTTCGCCAATCCAGCTTGTCGAGCAGCGCTCGGTTTCTTACCCTGGAAGCTCAGGTCGCGTCGTGCATTACCGATCGCAAGTCCGAAGGCGAGTCAACCGCAGCACATGCTGTTAAAGCCAACAGTTCCGACTAAAATGGAAGTGTGCGCACACTTTATATCGAAACTCCGCCTCAGTGCGATAGGAGATTCGAAGATCATTGCCGGATCCACTTGGTCCTTGCGCTCTGCCTTATGGCAGTCAGCGAGGCTCCCGACCTGGCCGCAACGACCTGTCCAAAAACCGGAGAAGGCGGACTACGGCAGGTCGCACATTCCCATCGGTAAAGCCAGAAAAGCTGGCGGTACAGCAGTCTAGAGAAGTAGTTCTAAAGGCCTCCAAGAGAGACTCGATGCGGCGTCAACGTGGGATCAGGGCAAAGTGAGCCTCCACTCGTCGGCATCAAAAGTAGACGCTAAGTCGTTGATCTTTATGAAGATTCATCTAACCTGCTTTTGCATGAGGGGTTTGTGCACCGAAAAATCACATGGATGATTATTGAGCGCGACGTGCAGCGCGAATGAGGAGAAAAGACACGGCCCAGGCGTTCGTGGCAGTTGTCGAGGCTGGGCGGACACGCCCCTGACAGCGCTCGCGCGCATACGAGTGGAGCGATCGCATGGTCGACATCCGTCGTTCAGGAGACCAAGCAGCTGCGAAGAAATCAAACCGTCTGAGACCGCGCCTTCTTCCTCAAGTCAGCCGCCAGTGGCGGGGTTGGCTCTGTCCGAGCGCAGTGATCAGCTCCGGGCAGTAGTTGCCGGACAGCCAGCGAACCTTGGCGGCTGGTATAGCGGGAACCACCAATCATTTCACCGCTCGCGCCGTCCGACCTTCGCGCAGCGCGCCGTCGAAGCCGCGCGAATCTTGTTTTCACGCCATCAGATCTGCCTGTGGGATCGCGACCGCTCGCGCTGGGCACGAGCTGCAGATCGCCAAATCTGCAAGAGGACGTTCGAGTACAGTCGTTTTGCCCCGCCAGCATCAGCGAACTGCCATGCCGAAGACATTGCCCCAACCGATCTGCCTTCTATCTGGGGACACGCGTGGGGTGACCGTGCGACATTCCTTTGGGACTCGCTTGACCCTTGCTGACGCAGTGAGCACGTGATCGCTCGTCCGGATGCCCCAGGCCGTCGACGGCCGTGGCTACAGTCGATAGCGGCCCTCGTTGTCGCGGCCTTGATCGGCTGGGGGTGCCTCATAGGCGCGATCGAGGTGTTGGAAAGCCTGCGCACCGGGGTGCTCAACAACCGCAAAGGACCTGACGTCCTTGCCGCCGAGCAGCCCGTCGTGTACTGGGCCCTTATCGGCTTCTACACGGCGGCAACCCTGACTGCCGCCGGCTTGGCGCTGTTGCTGATGGCCATTGCCGGGCGCGATCTCGTTGGTGCAAGAGACCCTGGCCGATGAATGCGCGATGGACGCGCCTGGCAACCTGCGTGCCGGCGGCGACGAGCCCGTGGTTGTCTGTGCGGCGCGGTCCTCCTGGAGCAACCCAAGAATGCCTGCGTGGCGACGCCGAACGACCGCATCCGTCAGGTTCAGCCTCTCGGTCGCATCCTGCCGCGTCCGGCCGGCACGATAGAGCGCCCACGGCAACCTCACGCGCGGGGCTGGCGAAAGGTCGATGGCGGGTGGGCCAAGGAACGGTGTCGTTCCGCAGCAGCGGCCTGCGCTCTAAGACGGCGTGCCCCCGCGGCCGCCCTCGCTTTGTGGAAAGCCACGCTCCGGGCGCGACAGCACTGGGCTGCCGAATGCCCGCAAGGGCTATGAGCGAGAGGGCGGGGCTTGGGCTTTGACGCGCGCTGGGTTACCGAACACCGTCGCGCCTTGCGGCACGTCACGCGTGACCACGCTCCCGGCTCCGATGACCGCGTCATCGCCCACCGTGATGCCCGGCAACAGAATGGCGCCGCCCCCGATCCACACGTTGCGCCCGATTCGGATAGGGCGGCCGAACTCGAGCCCGGTCTCGCGTTCCGCAGCAATACGCGGGTGGTCTGCGGTCAGGATCTGCACGTTGGGCCCGATTTGCGTCTTGTCCCCGATGTGGACCTCCACCACATCCAGGATGACACAGCCGAAGTTGAGGAACGCGCCCGCCCCCAGATGGATGTTGAAGCCGTAGTCGCAGTGAAAGGGCGGCCGGATCGTCGAGCCATCGCCCACCGAGCCCAGCCGCTCGGCCAGCAGCACGCGTCGATCGGCGGTCGCCATGCCCAGCGCGGCGTTGTAGCGCACCAGCCACTCCCGGGTCGCCGCCAGGTCGTCCTGGAGTTCGGCATCGCTCGCGTCATAAAGCTCGCCAGCCAGCATCTTCTGTTTCTCGGATTTCATCGAGGGCACTCCATGTGGTCGGTCGAGCTAGCCATGCAGGCCATGGCCGACCGAACGCAAGCCTAAGCGCCCGAAGCAGCTGTTGGTGTAGGAGCCCGGGCGCAGTCAACCGGGCGATCGAAGAAGAGGACAGCCTTCATCTCGGCGTTGGGGATCGCGAACATCTCCCTGGTGCAACTGGCCTGTGCCAAGGTACTCAAAGACCTGCGCCAAGGCGCGCAGAACGTCGGCGCCCCAACTGTTACCATGCCAATCAAAGACAGTTCGAGAGCGAGCGCGTATACGAACTAGCTGCCTGGAAACAGGTCCTGCACACCAGCAGGGGTAACAGAGCCTCGCAGCGATAGCCCTCGGGCTATCAAGGAAAGGGCCTTCGGGCCCTTTTACTTTGGCCGCGTCGATCCCAGCACCCTCCCCAAACGAAACTTGACCAGGCATGGACTGGTCGGGCTTAAGACCCTGGCTCTGACACCAGGGCGAGATCTCACAGTGGCGACACCGCGAGGGGTAAGGCCGCTGTTAGGGCCTCATGCCTCACGGTACTGCGCGCGCAATTTGTCGAGTTCTGAATTGTTTGCGTATCTGCTTGGCGACCAGCGGGGTGTGGCGGCGAATCCCGTCCTTGATGAACACCTCGGACATGCTGTCCAACCGGGAGTCAGCATTCGATGGAAAATCAACAACCCGTCCATGAGGCGAGAGGCCGTCGGCGCCTGCGTCCTCAGCCGACGGCGGCCAAAACGCGAGCCACTGCCCATGGTGAACTGACTGGACTCGCCCGACCATGGGCGCTGAAAGAGCCGGCGATCCAGCATGTCGTGTCTCGACGCTCTCCCGGCTGCGGCTGGTTCGCGGCACAAATGGGTGGAATTCGTCGTTGACTCAGACATAGAGGGCGTCCGTGCCCGGCGAGGCGGTCTTGGCTCGCGCCGAAAACCCCTCGTAGAAGAAAACGATGTTGTCCGCCGGGTCACCCGAAAGTCGCCCCCGAACCTTGTCGAACGTCATCATCGCCACGCTGAACTTCGGTGGCCCGACGACCAGGACGGGCTGCGATCGAGCTTCATGCCACTGGTAAGTGCCACCGTGTTGTCGACGTCCAACTTCGAGGATGTAAGACCCCATCAGTTCGACCAAGGCCTTCACATCCGCAGGCGGCATTGCCTTGGCATATGGCGACGCCTCCGCCAGCATCTCCTCCACGATGGAAAGACTCTGCTCGGAGTAATCGAGCCGTCCTCCGGCACGCGCCTGGAACTGGGACACGGCCAGCGCCGCCTTCTCGCGGACCTGCGCCGCGAGGTCGGGGCCTTGGGCAGACGCCGGCGAAGCCTCCATCACAGTCAGAGCGAACAACGCTGCGAGGGCCGGGACAAATCGAAAAAGGGTCATGCTGCGCGTCGGATGGGCGGGCAGGGGGAAGGCCCACGATAGCGCGGAACACCAACCCTGCCCGGAGTGCCTCTTTGGGTTGCTGAGCGCAGCCGCTCAGCATCGTAACGGCCCCGTGTCGATCCAGCGTGACTTGGCCCAAGGCACATCTCAGGGCCAGCACCAGCACCAGCACGCACATGCGAGGGTCACGGCCGGTGAGCGGTGAGCACTCACCCTCAGCGGGACGCGGGCAACACCCGCCAGCCTTGACGATCAAGCCGCCGCGGAACGCGGACGTCGATTCGGCATGGCTTCGCGCGATGCGTATTCCGCCTTGGCCCGGTTGACTGCCTCTTCCGGGAGCAGCTGCAGCTTTCGGCAGCTCGAGCACTGATACAGGCGACGCTGGGAGAACAAGCGCATCCACCCCCGTCGCTCCACGCGTCCCAGGTGATTGGCAGTGCAGTCGCAGGCAGAGAAGAAAGACATGTTCGCAAAGAGAAGAGTTGCGTCCATCGTTGCCGGCAAGCGTGGCGGATCCCTCGCTTGTCGTGGCCATGGTGAGGCGCATCACACATGGCGCGCTTTTCTTCCCTTGATGCCGGTCGCGAGGCGCAGCACCTGTGATTTGATTGCATTTTGTTTCATTGGGCTTAGCATTGCAACCAAATGATTACATTGTCTCGGCGCGCAGGCTGGGAGTGGAGGAAGAAGTGCGCCTCGCGTACGTGACCACCGTTTGGATCAGCCGGAAACGCCCTCCGGTGAGGTTGCTCATGACAGACACCATCTCGCAGGTTTTCGATTTGCCAAGGCAGTTGGACGACCGCGTGCGCGTGTCGCGTCCAGTCCGTGCCGTGTTCCACGTGGCTTCCCGGGAGGACGTGAACCGATGGCTCCTCGGGAAAAGCGGGGAGGCCATGACCGACCGAGACCTGGTGCTGAAGTACGTCGTTGAAGTTCGCGATCTCTCGCACGACGATGAACCCCGCCTGTCCGTTGAGGACCTCGCGAGCGACGAGCGGGCCGCGGCGATGCTCGCTGCCGTCTTCCTCCACAACATCGAAGAGTGAAGACTAACTTCATGAGACCAAGGGCATAGGCAGGTCAGCGTAGAAGCGGGGGCGATGCCAACATGAGATTCGGACGCCCCCTTCGACCCTCAGCGCTGGAGCGCTGTCCAACCACAGTTGTTCCGTTGGGCAGAAGGCGGCAACTCTGAACCGGCTCCGAACGTCAAGGCTCACCGAGCCCGACCACAGGTTTCGCTGTGAACGTCCTACCGTTGCCTCCTTGGCAGACATCGCGAAGAAGACTCGGCACAGCCCACTATCGATGGCGGCATAAGCGAGCGAAAAAAAAGCCGGCCCCGGCCACCCAGTGTAATGAGAGGTTCTTCCGGCGCTTAGATGGTCTGGACGGCTGGCACACCAATTTCCCATGGTCGAGGTCGCGCACGCTGATAGCGGCATCGAGTTGGCGGGACCGAAGACGGGACGACCCATGTCGACACGCTCGATGGATCGAAGCATGCCAACATGAAGGAGTTGCGCTTCAAAGCTCACAACGGCTCGGAGATCTGGCGGGCGGCCATCGCCTTCGGTCCGCACCGAAAAGCCTATGTGCTGGTAGCCGGCGACAAACAGGGGCAGGACGAGGCGGCGTTCTACAAGGCTCTGCTCAACACGGCCGACAAGAGGTTCGACTCCCACCTGAAGAAACTCGCCAAGGACAAGAAGGAATCAACATGAGCACCACGCTGTGTTGGCGCCGACCGGAAACTGAGCCACTTTTGTAGGTAGTGCCGAAGTAAAAGTGAGCCAGGTGTTCAACCTACCCTGCTGTTTATTTAAGCAGCGGGGTTCCAGGAGTGATCACCATGGACATG
>JAESFO010000171.1_pt1 | contig 152290 bp, 124 predicted proteins | sample 9269421 | NCBI WGS metagenome assembly JAESFO01 (sample SAMN14502839, study PRJNA617101) | algae metagenome | isolation source: Nostoc desertorum CM1-VF14 and co-occurring heterotrophs from rocky... | place: USA: Clark Mountains, San Bernardino, California | collected 2000-06-05 | reverse complement strand
TCGAAGCCTTGCAGATGTGGGACAACAAGACCTCGAAGGCCAGTTGCGACTACTCGTTCCACATGGCGATCACCTGGTGGGGCGAGCAGGTGTTCAACGAGATGGCCGATGTGGTCGATCGCGGCATCACCTCGTTCAAGCACTTCATGGCCTACAAGGGTGCGCTGATGGTGGATGACGACGAGATGTTCTCGTCGTTCCAGCGCTGCGCCGATCTCGGCGCCCTGCCGCTCGTCCACGCCGAGAACGGCGACGTGGTGGCGCAGATGACGGCCAAGCTCCTTGCCGCGGGCAATAACGGGCCGGAGGCGCATGCCTATTCGCGACCGCCGGAGGTGGAGGGCGAGGCGACCAACCGGGCGATCATGATCGCCGACATGGCGGGGGTGCCGGTCTATATCGTCCACACCTCGTGCGAGCAGGCGCATGAGGCGATCCGCCGGGCGCGGCAGGCCGGCAAGCGCGTCTATGGCGAGCCGCTGATCCAGCACCTGGTGCTCGACGAAACCGAGTATTTCAACCGCGACTGGGACTATGCGGCGCGCCGGGTGATGAGCCCGCCGTTCCGCAACAAGCAGCACCAGGATTCGCTGTGGGCCGGGCTGGCCTCGGGCTCGCTGCAGGTGGTGGCGACCGACCACTGTGCCTTCACCACGGCGCAGAAGCGCAACGGGGTGGGCAACTTCGCCAAGATCCCCAACGGCACGGGCGGGCTCGAAGACCGGATGCCGGTGCTGTGGACCAAGGGAGTCAAGACCGGCCGGCTGACGATGAACGAGTTCGTGGCGGTGACCTCGACCAACATCGCCAAGATCCTCAACATGTACCCCAAAAAGGGCGCCATCCTCGTCGGGGCAGATGCCGACCTCGTGGTGTGGGATCCCAAGCGCAAGAAGACCATCACCGCGGCCAAACAGCAGTCGGCGATCGACTACAATGTGTTCGAGGGCATCGAGGTCGAAGGGCTGCCGCGGTTCACGCTGACGCGTGGACAGGTGGCGGTGACCGAGGACAAGATCAGCACCGAGCAGGGCCACGGCCAGTTCGTGGCGCGTGAGGCGAGGAACCCGGTGAATCGGGCGCTTTCGACGTGGAAAGAGATCACCGCACCACGCAAGGTAGAGCGTACCGGCATTCCGGCGACGGGGGTTTGAGGGTTTGACGACTGACGGGGGCAAATCGCAGAGCGTGGTCGAGGCCAAGGGTCTCGGCCTGACTTTCAAGACGGCGGATGGCGACGTGGTGGCGCTGTCGGACGTCAACCTGGACATCAAGCGGGGCGAGTTCGTCTCGTTCATCGGCCCCTCGGGCTGCGGCAAGACGACGTTCCTGCGCGTCATCGCCGATCTGGAGCAGCCGACTTCCGGCACCATCACGGTCAACGGCACCTCGCCGGCCGATGCGCGGGTCAACCGCTCCTATGGCTACGTGTTCCAGGCGCCGGCGCTGTTCCCGTGGCGCTCGATCGAGAACAACGTGGCGCTGCCGCTCGAGATCATGGGCTATGGCGACGCCGACCGGAAGGCGCGGATCAAGAAGTCGCTGGAGCTGGTGAACCTCGAAGGGTTCGAAAAGAAGTTCCCCTGGCAGCTCAGTGGCGGCATGCAGCAGCGCGCGTCGATTGCCCGGGCGCTGGCGTTCGACGCTGACCTCTTGCTGATGGACGAGCCGTTCGGAGCGCTCGACGAGATCGTCCGCGACCACCTCAACTCGGAGCTCCTGAAACTCTGGGCGGCGACGCAGAAGACCATCGCCTTCGTCACCCACTCGATCCCCGAGGCAGTGTACCTCTCGACCAAGATCGTGGTGATGAGCCCGCGGCCGGGACGGGTGACCGACATCATCGAAAGCACGCTCCCCGCCGAGCGGCCGCTCGAAATCCGCGAGACGCCGGAGTTCCTCGCCATCGCCCACCGGGTGCGCGACGGCCTCAGGGCCGGCCACTCCTACGAGGAGTAGCGAAATGCGGGAGAGAGCGATGACGAGATCAAGACTGCTCCTGCTGGCCGGACTTACAACCGCCGCGATCGGGTTTGCGAGCGGAGCCGAAGCCGCCTGCATGATGGGCAAGGGCAGCGTCTGCAAAGGCGGGCTGGCGGCGGTATCGCTGGTGGTGACTGACAGCAACTGGCGAGCCAAGTGGAACACCTCGGTCGAGACGACGCCTCGCTTCAAGGGGACCAGCAAGCTCGGGACCGGCGACAAGGCGACACTGCTGACATTCTTCAGCAGCGAACATCCCGGTATGGTGCAGCTCAGCTGCGACCTAGAAGTGAAGCTGCCCAACGGAGACGTACAGCAGCATCCGGCGCAACCTTGCTTCAAGGGGGAGGTCGCCGCGGGGAACATCTACCTGACGGGAATGGAGATCGGCCTCGAGGGCGATGGTGAGCCCGGAAAGGCAGAGTTCACCGTCCGGGTGACCGACACCAAGAGTGGTGCACGGCTGCCGCTGAAGACGATCGTCGAGTTCACCAAGTGAAGAACGTCGCTCCCATTCTAACGATGGTGGCGGCGCTGATCGTCGTCTGGTACCTCGCCGCGGTGCTGATGAACTGGCAGGGGATGTCGGATTTCTACCAGCGCACCGATGTGACCGACGTCAGCTTCGACCAGCAGCTCAATGACGTGCTGAATGCCGAAAAGCCGCTGCTGCCGGCGCCGCACCAGATTGTCGGCGAGTTCTGGAAGACCACGGTCGAGCAGGCGGTGACCTCGAAGCGCAGCCTCGTCTATCATGGCTGGATCACGCTTTCGGCGACGCTGCTCGGCTTTGCCATGGGCACGGTGTTCGGCATCGGGCTGGCGGCGTTCATCGTCCACAACCAGGCGATGGACCGCTCGCTGATGCCATGGATCATCGCCAGCCAGACCATCCCGATCCTCGCCATCGCGCCGATGGTGATCGTGGTGTTGAACGCGGTCGGCATCTCCGGTCTGATCCCCAAGGCGCTGATCTCGACCTATCTGAGCTTCTTCCCGGTGGTGGTCGGCATGGTGAAGGGGTTTCGCAGCCCCGAGTCGATCCAGCTCGACCTGATGCGGACCTACAATGCGGCGCGTTTCCAGGTGTTCACCAAGCTGCGCTGGCCGATTGCACTGCCGTACCTGTTCACCTCGATGAAGGTCGGCGTCGCGGCGAGCCTCGTCGGCGCCATTGTCGGCGAGCTGCCGGCCGGCACCAGCAACGGCATCGGAGCGCGGCTCCTGGCCGGCTCGTACTACGGGCAGACGATCCAGATCTGGTCGGCGCTGCTGGCCGCCGCCCTGCTGGCCGGGGCGCTGATCGCGCTGGTCGGGTTGGCCGAGCGGCTCACCAACCAAAGCCTGGGAGCGCGAGCATGACGGCGCTGCAACGGGTACTCGCGGCCTTTGCGTCGGGCTTTGCCCTCCTGGCACTGATCTTCGATTTCGCCTCGACCGAGGGAGCACCGCTGCCGGTGTGGGAATTCCCGGCGGTCGGGGTGTTCCTGGTGCTGGCGGTGCTGAGCCTCGTCCGCTTCCGGGTAAAAGTCAGTTATTGGGTCGATGGGGGGCTGGCGGCGATCGGCGCCGTGGGGCTCATTATGGCGCTCGAAACGCTGCAGCAGGCCGAGCCGGGCTACTGGTTCGCGCTGGTGGCGTGCTGGCTGTTTGCCTGGCTGTTCGCCGAGCGGCTGTCGCTGGCGATTGCGCGGGACGAGGTTCCGGATGCCGTGGGGGTGCTGGTCCCGGCAATCTTCGGCGTCGCCATTCTCGTCGCCTGGGAAGCGATCACCCGGGGCGGCAATGTGCCCAAGGTGCTGCTGCCCTCGCCATCGGGGATCTGGGAGACCTTGATCGGCAACATCCCGAGGATCGCGGCGGATTTCCAGCAGACCTTCCTCAAGGCAGTGCTGGCCGGTTACGCGCTCGGCTGCGGCGCCGGCTTCCTCGTCGCCATTGCGGTCGACCGTTCGCCGTTCCTCAAACGCGGATTGCTGCCGCTCGGCAACTTCATCTCGGCCCTGCCCTTGATCGGTATCGCTCCGATCATGGTGATGTGGTTCGGCTTCGACTGGCCATCGAAGGCGGCGGTCGTGGTGATCATGACCTTCTTCCCGATGCTGGTGAACACCGTCGCCGGGCTGAACGCCGCCGGACACATGGAGCGCGACCTGATGCGCACCTATGCCTCGGGGTACTGGTCGACGCTGTTCAAACTGCGGTTGCCGGCGGCGGCGCCGTTCATTTTCAACGCTTTGAAGATCAACTCGACACTGGCGCTGATCGGCGCAATCGTGGCTGAATTCTTCGGGACACCCATCGTCGGCATGGGCTTTCGCATCTCGTCGGAGATCGGCAAGCTCAATGTCGAGATGGTCTGGGCAGAGATCGCCGTGGCGGCGTTGGCGGGCTCTGTCTTTTACTGGGTGGTGGCGCTCGTGGAGAGGGCAGTCACCTTCTGGCATCCGTCCGTCCGTGGTGGTCGGGCGTAATCAGGGGAAAAGGGAAACGCACAAAATGAAGAAGCTTCTCGTTGGTCTGGTGGCGGGCGCGCTGGCGCTCGGTGCCACCGCGGCTCACGCGGCCGATCCGGTCACCTTGCAGCTCAAGTGGGTGACGCAGGCGCAGTTCGCCGGCTATTTCGTCGCCAAGGACAAGGGTTTCTACACCGAAGAAGGTATCGACATCACGATCAAGCCGGGCGGGCCGGATATCGCCCCCGAGCAGGTGATCGCCGGTGGCGGCGCCGATGTGATCGTCGACTGGATGGGCGGCGCGCTGGCAGCCCGCGAACAGGGCGTGGGCCTCGTCAACATCGCGCAGCCGTTCAAGAAATCCGGCCTGTTGATGATCTGCCCCAAGGATGGCCCGGTGCAGACCGAAGCCGACTTCAAGGGCCACACGCTGGGCGTCTGGTTCTTCGGCAACGAGTATCCGTTCTACGCCTGGATGAACAAGCTGGGCATCCCGACCGAAGGCGGCGCCGATGGCGTGAACGTCCTCAAGCAGTCGTTCGACGTGCAGCCGCTGGTGCAGAAGCAGGCGGACTGCATCTCGGTGATGACCTACAACGAACTGGGCCAGGCGATCGACGCCGGCTTCACCACCGACAAGCTGGTGATCTTCAACTACACCGACCTCGGCAACGACCTGCTCGAGGATGGCCTCTATGCGATGGAAGACAAGCTCGCCGACCCGGCTTTCGCCGACAAGATGGTGCGCTTCGTCCGCGCTTCGCAGAAGGGCTGGGCCTATGCGATCGAGCATCCCGATGAGGCGGCGCAGATCGTCATCGACAACGACGAAAGCGGCGCGCAGACGCTCGACCATCAGAAGTACATGATGGGCGAAGTGGCCAAGCTCGTCGACGCCAAGGACTTCAAGCTCGACGCGGCCGCCTATGACCGTACCGAGAAGGCGCTGCTGGACCAGAAGATCATCCAGAACAAGCCGTCGGGCGCCTTCACTTCGGCGATCACCGACAAGCTCTGAGAACTTACCCCTGAGACTTGGGGTTTCAGGAGTGATGAAGGCGGGGAGCGATCCCCGCCTTTTTTGTACGTTGACTGATAGAGACGGCCCCCTCCCGGCCTCCCCCATAAAGGGGGAGGTGAAGAGTCGGAGCTCTGTCTTCGTTCGTGCCAAGTGAACCGGCGGGGCACCTCCCCCTTCATGGGGGACGATGGGAGGGGGCCGTCTGCTTCAGTTTGCCCGCCCTGCCCTCAGCTGCCGATCACCCCGCCATCGTCCTTGCTGATCACCACCAGTGAGGGGCGCGGGCCCTGGCCGTCGATGAAGTCGGGCCAGTTGGTGCCGGCATCGGCGATCGAGGTGGAGTCCTCACCGTCTTCAAGGCGCAGCTCGCCCGGGTGCTGGATGGAGAGGAACATGGTCTTGCCGTCCGGCGTGAAGGCCGGCGAGCAGACTTCCGAGCCGACCGGCGGCAGGTAGAACAGCTTAGGCAGCGCCTTGCCGTCGCCTTCCGTGTCGGCGGCATAGAGCGCATCGTTGAAGCCGGCATCCGGCGGGCCGTCGGTGGTGACCCAGAGGCGGCCGGCGGGATCGACCGACAGGTTGTCCGGGTCGGTGAACCACCCATTGGCCGAAGTCTCGGGGTGGCAGAGCGCGTGCGAGGCCGGATCAGTCGGGTCGCCGCAAAGGATGAAGGCATCCCAGGTGTAGTCGGTCGCGGCATGGTCGGGCGCCTCGGGGGCGCCCGGCGGGGTGAGCTCGAGGATATGCCCGTCGGGGTTGGGGGCGCGAGTATTGGCGACGTTGACCTGTTCGCCGGCATCGCCTTCGCCGGCCGGCAGGCGATCCTCGTTCTCGGTCATGGCGATATAGACGCGGCCGGTTTTCGGGTGCGGCACGAAACCTTCCGGTGCGTCCATCGGGGTGGCGCCGAGGAGGTCGGCGGCCATGCGGGTGCGGAGCACCACGTCGGCCTGGCTGTGGAAGCCATTCTCCGGCGTCAGCGGCCCCTGCCCCTGCACCAGCGGCAGCCAGGTCAGCTTGCCCTCGGCATCGAAGCGGGCGGTGAAGAGCGTGCCTTCGTCGAGCAGGTCCTTGTTGGCGGCGCGATCGGTGGGGTTCCACGGCTTGGAGGTGACGAACTTGTAGAGGTACTCAAAGTCGTCATCGTCGCCCATGTAGAGGACGACGCGGCCATCGGGGGCCACGGCGACCTGCGCTCCCTCATGGGTGAAGCGGCCGAGCGCGGTGCGCTTCACCGGCTTCGACGCGGGATCGAACGGATCGATCTCGACCACCCAGTCGAACTTCAGCCACTCGTTCGGCTCGTTCTCGAACTTCAGGCGGGCGTCGATGCGGCTCAGGGCATAGCCGTCATTTTCTTCCTCATCCCAGCCCTGGCGCTCCACCAGTTCCTGGTCGGGGAGCGTGGTGTAGTCGCCGGCAAAGATGTCCATGCCGCCTTCTTCGCCCGAAAGCATGGTGCCCCAGGGGGTGATGCCGCCCGAACAGTTGGAGATCGAGCCGAAGACGATGGTGCCGGTGGGGTCGATGCTGGTCTTCAAGCGATCATCGCCGGCGGCGGGCCCGCTCAGGCGCATCTCGGTGCCCATGTGGACGCGGCGGTTGTACTGCCCATCTGTGACGACCTGCCATTGGTTGCCGGTCTTCTTGACCTCGACGACGGAGATGCCGGTGGACGCGGCGACGGCGCGGATCTGTGCGTCGGTGAGCTTCTCCCGGTAATCCTCGTCGGTCAGGCCGGGGAACATCAGGTAGGGCGAGGCATATTCGTGGTTCACCACCAGCAGGCCATGATCATTGGCCTCGCTGCCCTGCGGTAGCGACAGGAAAGCTGTGAAGTCGTTGTTATAGCCGAACTGCTTTTCGGCGGCCGCGCCATCGAGGGTCGCGACGTCGAAGGCCGGGCTATCGGCGAACAGCTTGTCGCCCCACTTGATCAGGATCTGGCGGGAGTAGCCCTCGGGCCAGTGGTCGGTCTTGTCGGTGACGCGGCTCAGCTCGGGAAAGGAGAGGCTCGACGACGAGTTGGTCGCGGCGGCGACGCGGCTGAAGCCGAGGCCGGAAGTGGCGAGCGCGGTGCCGGCAAGCAGCCCTTTCAGCACGGTGCGGCGGGAATAGCCCTCGGCCATCAGGTCGGAATATTTGGTGGTGAAAGACTGGCGGCGCGTCGGGCGCGCGCGGGTTTTCAAACGATCGGTCATGCTGACGCTCCTGAAATATCGAGGAGCCGTGCACCCGGCAGGCGACGCCGCTGTGACGGATGGATGACGGTGGGGTGACGGGCGAAGGAGATGCAGCGATGCACCGGCCTTGTCCCCTCTCCCTGAGGAGAGGGTGGTGCAGCTAGGACCGCCAGGTCCGTAGCGGAACCAGGTTGAGGGCATCAGCTTCTCAACGAGCGTTCGCCGTACCGCTTCACCCCTCAACCGGCCTTCGGCCACCTTCTCCCTCGGGAGGCGCTATTGCGCCCCCTTGGAGGGGAGAAGGGACGTAGCTGCCGGCGGCTCTGTTCCCCCTGGATGCCCTACCCCGCCTCCCGCTCTTCGAACGGCGCCTCGGGCATGGCGTCGGAGGCGAGGACCAGGCGGCGGACGGCGTCGCGGGCCATCGGGCGGGAGATCAGGTAGCCCTGCGCCTCAGTGTAGCCGGCGGCATGCACACCGCGCAGTTGCGCGGCGGTCTCGATGCCTTCGGCGGTGGTCGCCATCATCAGGCGGGCACCGATATCGGCCACCGCGGCGACGATGGTCTCGGCTCCTTCGGCGCTGTCGAGCGCCCTGATGAAGGTGCCATCGATCTTGATCTTGTCGAACGGGAAGGCGAGCAGATAGCCGAGCGCCGAAAAGCCGGTGCCAAAGTCGTCGAGCGCGATGCGGACGCCGAGCGCGCGCAGCTGGCGCAGGGTGTCGAGGCTCTGCTCGGAGTTTTCGAGGAACACCGACTCGGTGATCTCGATTTCGACGCGCTCGTGGGCGATGCCGGAGGCAGCAAGCGCCTGGACCAGCGTGGTGACGAGGTTGCCGCGGACCAGTTGCATCGACGAAACGTTGACGGCGATCTTCAGCTCGCCCGGCCAGCGGGCCGCCTCGGCCAGCGCCTCGCGAATGACCCAGTCGCCGATCGGGACGATCAGGCCGGTCTCCTCGGCGACCGGGATGAAGTCGCAAGGCGGAACCAGCCCGCGCTCCGGATGCTGCCAGCGCAGCAAGGCTTCGAAGCCCGAGAACGCGTGAGTGCGGAGGTTGAGGATGGGCTGGAAGTGCAGCTCGAACTCACCGTGCTCGAGGGCGCGGCGCAGGTCGGCCTCGAGCCGGCGGCGGTCGACGCCGATGCGGTTGAGCTCGGGCTCGAAGCAGCGGATGGCGCCGCGCCCGTCGCGCTTGGCGGCGTAGAGCGCGACGTCGGCATTGTGCAGCAGCTCGTCAGGTTCGTTCCCGTCGGCGCCACCCACCGCGATGCCGATGCCGACGGCAATGGTCAGCACCTGGCCGTCGAGATCGTAGGGTGCGACGGTGGCGGCGCAGATGCTGGCCGCGAGGTCGAGCGCGCTTTCGGCATCGCCGCCGCGATGCAGCACGGCGAATTCGTCGCCGCCCATGCGGGCGGCGCTGTCCTTCGGGCCCAGGCAGCCGCCGAGCCGGCCGGCAAACTGCTTCAGCAGCGCATCGCCCGCAGCGTGGCCCAGGGTGTCATTGATGGCCTTGAAGCCATCGAGATCGAGGCAGAGCACAGCAAAGCCGCTGGCCCTGCCGACGTCATGGAAGGCATTGCCGACCCGTCGATAGAACAGCGTGCGATTGGGCAGGCCCGTCAGCGCATCATGGTAGGCGAGGTGGGTGAGCTCGGCCTGCATGTTGTGCAGTTCGGTCACATCCTTGTGGGTCGAGATCCAGCCGCCATCGTCGATCGGCTGGTGGGTCATCGAAATGACCTGTCCGGAATTGAGCCGGTGGATACCGCCCAAAGTGCGCTGCTCGTGCACGGCGCTCAGCCGGTCGGCGACATAGCCCTCGACGTCGTCGCCGACATGGGTGTTGCCGGCGACGCGCGCCTCGAGGATCTGGCGGAAGCTGGTGCCGCGTTTACCCAATGCCGGCGGCAGCCGGTAGATATCGAGGAACTGGCGGTTGCACAGCACCAGCCGGCCGTGGCGATCGTAGAGCGAAATGCCGTGCGCGAGATTGTCGAGAATGGCGCGCAGGTGCAGTTCCTGGGCGCGCAGCTTGCCACGCGCTGAACTCAGCGAACGGGTGAGTTTCGCCAGCGCCGCGGTGTCGGCCTGCGCTGGCGCGGCCGCGTCGGTGGGTGTCTTTCCGGTCTTTGGCAAAGCGCTGTAGCCCCGGAAATCCCAAGGAGATCGAAGCTCATAGCCTAGCGGCAGCGAGTAAATGCAAGGTTAGTCGATACGCTGCATTCAACCCGACTTGGGGGGACGTAGCATCCCATTGTAAATGCCGGGATCGGATTTGGGGATCACCATGGCGTCGAGCCGCTTCTGGTAGAACTCGACCGGGCCCGCGCCGCCGATGACGGCATAGGCATAGCCCGCCTCGCGCATGCCGCGCAGCGTGGCGATGAGCAGAGCCTCGCCGATCCCCTGCCCGCGCGCCGCCTCGTCGACCCCGGTGGGGCCGAAAAACCCCTTGGCGGTGGCATCATGGCAGGCAAAGCCGAGCAGTTGGTTGTCCTTGTGGGCGATCCAGCAGGTGACCGGCAGGTGGCTCATCGCCGCCTCGACCTCGGACACCCAGAACGGGCTGAAATGCTGGCCGACCCAGGCGGTGACGACGTGACGCTCCGGCGGCAGGGCGCGGCGTACGGTGACCCCGGCCGCCTTCACCTTTGCTTCGGAGGCAATGTCCGGCAGGTCATACAGCCGGACCAGCAGATCGCCCATTGTGCTAACGGTCCTTCCAAAGCGAGATCAGGAAAAGTTGCAGACTTTTCCGGCTCGATCTCGCGACACAACAAGGAGCAGGAGTGCGAATGCAATCCTGCTCTAGAATCCTTCGTAGCGACCGTAGAGGTTCGGCATCAGGCCGACCAGCGCCTTGAAGCGGTTGAAATCGCGGTTGGAACTCCAGCCGGTTTCGGCAATGGCCGAGAGGCGCGGGAAGACCAGCCGGTCGAACACGGCGCGATCGGTCATCGGCTCGGACCAGATGCAGGCCTGGACCCCGAGGAGCTTCTTGCGCTCGCTGTCGCTCCAGCCGGCAGTCGGCTCGAAGGTGTAGGCCTTTTCCGGCGAAGACCAGCCGGCCCAGGCGGCGCCGCACTCGTGCCAATCCTCGGTGTTGGCCATGTCGAGGTAATAGGCCTGGCCCGGAGCGACGACGACTTCATAGCCTTCGGCGGCGAGTTGCTGGCTGCCCTCGGTGGTGCGCCAGCCGACGAGGTAGCAGTTGGCCTTGTCGATGCCGCCGCCATGCGAGGCTTCTTCCCAGGCCCCGGTCAGCTTGCCCTTCGAGGTGAGGTAGGCCTGCAGGCGCTGCAGGAAGCGGGCCTGCAGCGGCGCGGCACCGGTGACGCCGAGTTGCTGGCGCAGCTTGTTGGCGGCCGGCGAGGAGTGCCAGGCATCCTCGGGCACTTCGTCGGCACCGACATGGAAGTAGCGCGAGGGAAAGAGTTCGACCATCTCGTCGATAATTGCCTCGACCACTCCATAGGTGGCCTCGACCGCCGGGTTGAGGCAGTTATTGGGGAAGCTTTGGATCGAGTAATAGGGCGCGTTCTCGCCGGGGTCGCGCAGCGCGGGGATGGCCTGCAGCATGGCATAGCAATGGCCCGGCATATCGATCTCGGGCACCACGTCGACGCCGACCTCGGTGGCGAAGCTGACGATGGCGCGGATATCGGCCTTCGAATAGTAGCCGCCGGTGCGCTCCGGACCCGAGCCAAGCAGCGGCGGCACGGGCATGCCATAGCCGCGCCAGGCGCCCTTGCCGGTGAGCTGCGGGTAGGCATCGATCTCGACGCGCCAGGACTCGTCGTCGCTCAGGTGCCAATGCAGCACATTGAGCTTGTTCCAGGCGAGAATGGCGATGAAGCGCTCGACCTCGTCCTTGGCGTAGTAGCGGCGGGCGACATCGAGATGGCTGCCGCGCCACACCATGGCCGGCGCATCCTCGATGCGGCCGGACGTGGGGAAGTTGAACTGGCGCAGGTGGATGCGGGCGCCGCGCAGGATCTGGCCCAGCGTGATCAGGCCATAGAGCAAGCCGGTTTCGGTTTCGCCTATGACGCGGGCCCGGTCGGCGGTGAACTCGATGGCATAGCCTTCCTTGCCACCGGCGCCGGCGACCAGCTCAACCGGCAGGCCGCCTTCATGGGCGGGGCGCACGAGACCTTCGCCGGGAAACAGTTTCTCCGTCAGCTTGCCGAAGGCCGCGGCGGCGGACTTGCCGATCGCCGAGGGGATCGGCGCGAGGCCGGCGGGCGCGGTGCGGCGACCGGAGACCGCCACATCCCGCGGCCAGGGGACGATCGACACCGGCACCGGCGGGTGCTCGGGGACCTCGAAGATGGCGGTGCCCTTCTTGCGCAGGGTATCGCTGCCCTCGCGCCGGGTCGGCACGGTGCGCAGCGAGCGCGTGGTGCCGTCGGCGAGAACGAGGAAGCCGGTGGTGGCACCATCGGTCCAGTGGCGGATCGGGTAATCGAGCTGCAGCACATCGATGGTCCAGCTGGCGCCGGGGGCAAGGACGAAACCGCGCTCGGGCGCCAGTTCGCAGAAATTGCTCAGCTGCGTTACCACCTTGGCGCCGACGATCTCGGCATCGTCGCTGACCCGCGCCGGGCCGGAAATGCCGAGACGGAAGTCGCGCAGCGCCTCACCCGTGTCGTTGGTGAGCATCAGCCGGTAGCGCGCTGCCACGCCTTCGGCGGCTGGGCGCCACTCGGTTGCCAGCGTCAAACCATCATACCAATCAGCGACCATTTGAATACCACTCCCTTGCGAGAGGTGTTCTAGAGCATTTCATCGTTTCAGTGAAACGCCGAAATGCTCTGCATTCTTGATTTGTCGCGCTCTCGAACCGGGAAAAGTCTGCGATCCCCGCGGCAAGCGCTCAGTCCACTCGGCCGCGCGCCGCGACGGGAACCACTTCGCCCACCTCATCGCCGGAGATCAGCGTCACGCTGTCGAAAAGGTTGGAGATGACGCAGGCGTGGTTTGGGATGATGCGCAACCGCTCGCCGATGCGCGGCCAGTCGGAGGCGACGGGAAGCTCGATGACGCCATGCTCTTCGGAGAGTCCCTTCACCGTGAGATCGGTGCCCATCACCAGGCCAAAACCCTCCATGCCGAGCAGATCGGAGGTGAGAGACTTGGAGCCGGCATCGATGACGACACGGGTGGCGGTGGGCCGGCTGACCACAGTGACCAGCACGGTGAGCGCGCAATCGTCGAGGTTGGCAGCCCGCTCCTTCACCTGGAAGCGATCATAGTAGATGTACGTGCCGGGGCGGCGCTCGGTGACCGGAGCAGCGGCTGGGGCCCACATGTCCGGGCTGTTGCCGGAGGAGACGCGCGACACGGCGATGCCGGCTTCAGCGAACAGCGCCACAGCCTCGCTGAGCCAGGCGTTTGATTTCTCCACCCCATGCAGTGGCGGATAGGTCATCAGGCCACCGAAGCGGAGGCCGGGGGCGAGGGCGATCTGGCGAGCCAGCGCCAGCGCCTGGGCCGAGGTCTGCACGCCGCAACGACCGCCGCCGGAATCGCACTCGATGAGCACCGTCAACGGCTTGCCGGAGGTGAAGGTCGCGGCATAGCCGAACAGCGTGTCGGGGCTGTCGACGGTGACCGACAGGGTGACGCGCTCGTTCAACGCCTTGAGCCGCGCCAGCTTCCTGGGGCCCAGGATGTTGTAAGGCAGGAAGATATCGGCGATGCCAGCATCGGCCATCACCTCGGCCTCGCCCAGCTTCTGCGCGGTGATACCGACGGCGCCGAGCTCGATCTGGCGTTTGGCGAAGCGCGGCAACTTGTGGGTCTTGATGTGCGGACGCAGCGCATAGCCTTGCTCGGTGGCATGTGCCTGGGCCCGCTGCAGATTGGCCTCGACGCGATCGATATCGATGAGAACGGTGGGGGTATCGAGGTCGGCAATGGTCGGCATGACGCGGGCTCCCAGAACTTGGCGCGTCACTTCGCCCGGAGCCGGGTGGGAATGCAAGGCGGGGAGCTCTAGCTTTCGGTGGGCGTCCAATGACGCTGAGCACTGGCGCGGAGGACGAAGCCGATGATCTCGGCCACCGCTTCGTAAAGTTCGATCGGGATCTGCTCGTCGAGTTCGACGCTCGCCAGCGCTTCGGCGAGCGGGCCGTTGGCCTCGATGACGACGCCGGCCTCGCCCGCCACCTCGACAATGCGGCGGGCCAGTTCGCCCCGGCCCTTGGCAATGACGCGCGGCGCCTCACGGGTGCCGCGCTCATATTCCAGCGCGACCGCGAGGCTGACGGGCTTTGGGGTGTCGCTCATCGGGCGCTGTCCAGCAATTGACCCGGGGCCCGAACGGCAGGTTGCGGTGCGCCGCGGCGCACCCTGATGGAACCGAGATCGAGACCGTGGCGAGCCAGCGCCGGGGCGAGCTCGGGCAGCATCGCCTCGAGCGCATCGGCAGTGGCCGGGTCGGCGGCCCACAGCGAGACACTGGCGCTGCGCCCGAGCAACGCCACCTCGGCGCCGACTTCGCCGGTGGCCGCGAAGTTGAGCGCGAAGCGCATGCGCCAGCCGCGCTCGGCGGGTGTGCGCTTGTGCCTGCCATCGCGCTCGACCAGCAGCTGCAGGATGCCGGTTTCGGCGCCGAGTTGCATCGGCACTTCCACCCGCAACTCGGCGGCGGGCGCCGCGACGTTGGGGCGCGCGGCGTCATTGGGGTTCGAGGCCAGCTGCAGCAGTTTTGCGCGGGAGAGCGCCGCATCGGCGTGACCGAGCAGTTGGCGGGCGGTCTCGACAGGCTCCTCGGCCAGTGGCGAAATGGGTTGAGCGGAGGGGGCGCGGACGGGCTCGCCCTTAAGCGGCGGGGGTGGACGCCGCGTCACCGGAGCGATCGCCTCGACTTCGCCGCCGAGGAAGCCCGACAGCGCCGAACGCAGCTGCAACAGGGCGGATTTGGCATCGGTGGGGGTGCGAGTGCCGGGCTCGGTGATGATGCCGGTGCGCAGCACGGCGTCGCGAAGCATCTTGCCGTCAGGCGGGGCGCGGTTGAGGTCGAGCCGGGTGCCAAGCAGCATGGCGATCGCCTCCAGCGCTGGACGCGGTAATGCCGCGGCCGTGGGCGCGGCGAGTGTCGCAAGCCGAGCGATCAACGGCAGGACGCTATCCTGGCGCGCCGCGGTCTGGACAGGGTCGGCGAGGATCTGGGCGAGCGGTGGCGAGGCGGGCTGCGATACCGGCCGCGGGGTCGATATCGGTGATGCGACCATTGGCGGCACGACCGTCGGCGGTGCCAGCGAGGTCGCTGGGGTGGTTGCGTGAGGCACGGGGCTCGGCACTGCCGGGGTAGACACAGGCTGCGGCGCACTGAGTGGCGCCGGACCGCTTGCGACACCTGGCGCAGACAAGGTGGTGGCCGCAGGCTGCAACACCGGCGGCGGTGTCGGACTGCTCGTGGTGGGGGAGTTGCTCGCCGGGACAGCCGGGGCGGACAGAGGGAGCTGGGCCGTCGCCGGCTGCGTGGAAGCCGCAGCCGGCGCTGGCGGCGTCGAGACGGCGGCAGGTGTGGTCGGTTGGTTGAGCGGCGGGATTGCCGTCGGAGCTGGTTGAGCCGGCGCTGCGGGGGCTGGCGCGGATAGCGGCGCCGGCATTGCCGGGGCTGGAGCTGATGGCAGCGTTTGTGTCGGCGCAGTTGGTACCGTGGCAGCCGCCGCCTGCTGAACCGTGACCCGGGGAAGCGGAGACGGCGCGGCGGGCCCCGCTTGCGGCCCCGGGGTCGCTGGCAGCTGAGTGGCCGTAATCGACGGCTGAACCTGGGCGGGGGTCGGCGCCGCCGGGGCAGTTGGAGACAGGGGCGGCGGCGCCGGCATTGCCGCAACCGGTGCAGCGCCGGGCGGCGGCGATGCGAGCGGTGCGGGTTGCGCAGCCGCCGGAGCCGGTGGAGGCGGCGCCGTCGAGGCGGCAGGCGGGGGCGGCAACGGCGACAGCGCTTGCGGCGCGGGCGGAGCCGGCTGGGCAACTGCCGGTTGCGGCTGCACGGTGACAGTGACGGCGGGCTGACCGGTCGGCGTCGGGGAGATCTTCAGGGTCACCACGGTATTGACCGGCAGCGCGGTCTCGAGTTTCAGGACGAAACTCTCGCTGCCGGCCGTGAGCTGGGTCAGGCCGCCGGCAAGTTGCGCCGTGACCTTGGCGTCGATGCTCTGGCCGAGGCGGAGGATCAGCGCGTCAAGGCTGGCGCGCGCCAGCTTCACTGCCGCCAGCGCCGGGTCAGCGGCGGGCTCGGTGCGGCCGATCAGTTGCAGCAGCGCAGTGGCGACATCGGACATGCCGCCACCATGCAGGGAGTCGGGTTAACGGGAGTTAACTTCTCTCGTCAGCGCGTGGGCAAGGCCCCCTTGGCCGCCCCCCTCAGTGATGCGCCCCCTTCATCTCGCGCAGCTCTTCGACCGAGCGGACCACCTTGCGGGCGGCACCGGCCCAGTCCCTGGTCTTCACGGTCGCCTTTTCCAGCCGGGCCTTGGCGGCGGGGATGGCGTCGGCATATTGCGGCAGCCACTGCGCCTGGGCGACCACCATCTCGTCGACCATCTGCCAGACCTCGTCAGGGGTGCAGATGGCGCCAACCAGCGGGTCGTGCAGCACAGCGAGCTTCAACATGTCGATGTTGCCGGTCATTGCGGCTTCGACACTCATGCGCTGCACCGAGATCGACACCGAGCAGGTGGCGGCGCAGGCGATCGGCAGCTCGATGCCCTCGACCATGTTGATGCCGAAACGATCGACGAAGCCCGGGCTCTCGATGATGGCGTCAGCCGGAAGGTTCTTGATGATGCCGTTGTTGCGGCGGTTGAAATGGCCGCGATAGGTGCGGCCGGTTTCGCGCGCCTCGATGATGTAGCTGGCGTGCTCGGTGGTACGCTTGTGCTCCGACAGCGACTTGGTGGCTTCAGCCTTGAACTTGGGGAAATCGGTCTCGAACCAGTTCCGGCGTTCGGTGGAGTGGCGGAGATAGCCGCCGGTCTCGCCGTGGATCCAGTCGCTCATGTCGATCCAGCGGGAGATCTCTTCAGGGCGCTTGCGGTACCAGGGCAGGTATTCCGAGAGGTGGCCGTTCGACTCGGTCGAGTAGACACCGAAGCGCTTCAGCACGTCGATGCGGACCTTTTCCTGCTTGGAGTAGACAGGGTGCTTTTCGAAGCCGGCGATCAGTTCGTCCGCCTCGATCTTGCGGCCCTTGGCGCGGATATCGATGTACCAGGTCTGGTGGTTGATGCCCGAGCAGACATAGTCGAGGTCGCGGTCATCGATATCAAGCACCTGGGCGATCTGATGAGCGCCGTGCTGCACGCCGTGGCAGAGGCCGACCACATCGACACCGCCATAGAGATCGGCGGCCCAGGTGTTCATCGCCATGGGGTTGGCATAGTTGAGGAACAGCGCGCCCGGCTCGGCGACCTCGCGGATATCCTTGCAGAAGTCGAGAATGACCGGGATGTTGCGCTGGCCATAGAGTATGCCGCCGGCGCAGATGGTGTCGCCCACGCACTGGTCGACGCCGTATTTCAACGGGATGTTGACGTCGGTGGCGAAGGCCTCGAGCCCGCCGACGCGGACGCAGCTCATGATGTAGCGCGCGCCGGTTATGGCCTCGCGCCGGTTGGTGGTGGCGGTGACCTTGGCCGGCAGGTTGTTGACCGCCACGATCGACGAGATGATCTGGTGGATCATGTCGAGGTTGTGGGCGTTGATATCGGTCAGCGCGAACTCGACATCGGCGAATTCCGGCACCTTGAGCAGATCCGAGATCAGGGTCTTGGTGAACCCCACCGAACCGGCGCCGATGATCGCGACTTTGAACGACATGGCGTTCCTCCCCTTTGAATTTGGCTCCATCTAGCGGCAAGGCGGGCCGCCGGTGTAGAGGAAAGACATGCGATCGCGGGTAATTTCATGCTGTCCGACCTGATTGCCCATGGGCACAAGATCCAGACCATCGCGCCGCCGCGGGGCCCTCTGGGCTTTCACGTGATGGCCACCGGCGCCGGCTTCGAGAAGCGCGTCAACGAGGTCTATAACTGGGAGGGGCTGAAGCGCGGCGACGTGCCGTTCGTGATCATCCAGCACACCATCGCCGGGCGGGGCGAGCTCGACTATGCCGGCGCCCGGCACGTGCTGCTGCCGGGCTCCACCATGGTGCTGAGCTTTCCGCATGCCAACCGCTACTGGCTCGATCGGGGCCAGACCTGGGAGTATTTCTGGATCGGCGCCAATGGTCGCGAGGCGTTGCGGCTGGTGCGGGCGATCATCGACCTCAAGGGGCCGGTGGTGACGCCTTCGGCAGGCGCGGTGGATCGCATGGCGGATGCGTGCGTGCAGCTGATGCGATCGCCCGAACTGCTGAGCGGCGAGGCCTCGGGGGCGGCGTATGACGCGATGATGGCGCTGCATGACGGGCTGTTCGGCGCGACGCCGGCGACGACCAATGTGGCGCCGCCGATTGCCCGGGCGCAAAGCTTCATCACAGAGCATCTGGGCGAACCGCTGGGGGTAGATCGGCTGGCGCGAGTAGCAGGGCTGAGCCGGGCGCACTTCGTCAGGCGCTTCGGTGGCGAGACCGGTCAGAGCCCATCGGATTTCGTCTTCGCGGCACGGATGGAGCGGGCAACGCGGCTGCTGATCGCCACCGACCTGCCAGTTGCCGCCATTGCCACAGCAACGGGATTCGCCAACGGGAACTATTTCGCCAAGGCATTCCGCCGGCTCAACGGCATCTCGCCCAGCGACTATCGCTCCGCTGCTGCGATGGGCCGCTGACAACGGGCCTTGTACTTAGAGACGATTAGGAGTTGCTTATTCATTGCTGCCTAGCATGACAATCGCACGAACTATCAGGTTCAGAGGCCCCGATGGTTGTGAAGCGGTCTCCCGTCCGGCACGTCGCTCGCCCCGAGCCGCCGGAATCGCTTGCCGCATTGGCAGCCGCCAACGAGCGACTGCAGCGCTTCGCGGCTGAACTGGCCGGAGAGCAACAGCGGGCCCAGGTGGAACGCAGCTGGCTGCGCACCATGATCGACCAGGTGCCGGACTATCTCTACATCAAGGATAAGGACGCCCGCTTCGTCATTGCCAACCGCGCGGTGGCGGCGGACCTCGGGCATGGCGACCCCAATACGCTGATCGGCAAATCCGATCTCGACGTGCATCCAATGCCGCTGGCGCGGCGCTATTACGAAGATGACATGAGCGTCATCCGTGGCGAGAAGGCGCTGATCGACCACGAGGAATACGTGGTGCGCCCGGACGGCACGCAGCTCTGGCTCTCGACCTCGAAGCTGCCGCTGCGCAACCCGGAGGGCCAGATTATCGGGCTGGTGTGCAGCGCGCGCGACATCACGGAACGGCGGCGCACCGAGGCGCATATCCATTTCCTCGCCTACCACGACTCGCTGACCGGGCTGCCCAACCGGGCCCAGTTCGAGCGCGACCTCGCCGCGCTCGCCGAGCGTGCCGCCGAGGGAACGCCGGCAACGCTGGTGCTGATCGACCTCGACCGGTTCAAGCACATCAACGATACCCTGGGGCACGTGGCGGGCGACGACCTGCTGCGCCAACTGGCCAACCGGCTGTTCCAACTGGTGGGGCCGGCGGGGACGCTGGCGCGGGTGGGCGGCGACGAGTTCGCCATCCTCCTCTCGGGGCCGGCGGCCGGCGCGGCGGAATCGATGTGCCGGGCGATCCAGCTGCAGTTCGGCCGCCCCTTCCGGTTGTTCGACGACCCGGCGTTCATCACCGCCAGCTTCGGCATCGCGCCGTGGCAGCCGGGATCGGACGCCTTCCGCATGCTGCGCGAGGCGGACATCGCGCTCTACGAAGCCAAGGCGCGCGGCCGGAGCCGCTGGGAGGTGTTTGCACCGCCCATGGCGGAGACGGTCGAAGAGAAGCGGCGGATCGAGCAGGACTTGCGCCGGGCGCTCGACGTCGGCGGAGAGTTGATGCTCGAGTACCAGCCGATCTTCGCCGCCGATGGACGTGCCGTGGCGGGCGCCGAGGCGCTGGTGCGCTGGGAACATCCCGAGCGAGGCCGGCTGGCGCCGGACATCTTCATCGGCGTGGCGGAGGAACGCGGGCTGATCGAGAAGCTCGGCGAATGGGTGCTCGAGGAAGCTTGCCGCATGCTGGCGCGGACGACCATCCCCTGGGTGGCGGTGAACGTCTCGCCGGTAGAGCTGAAGAGCCGCCGCTTCGTCGACCGGGTGATCGAGCAATTGCAGCAACTGGGGATCGACCCGACGCGGCTGCAGCTCGAGATCACCGAGGGCGTGCTGCTCGATACGTCGGAGGCCACAGAAGCTGGGCTCACCCGGCTGCGGGCGGCAGGTATCCGGCTGGCGCTCGACGATTTCGGCACCGGCTATTCGTCGCTCAACTACCTGCGCCGCTACAATGTGGACAAGCTGAAGATCGACCGCTCGTTCGTCGGCCAGTTGGGCGAATCCACCGATGCCGAGGTGATCGTCAGGACCATCATCGACCTCGCGCGGTCGCTCAACATGAAGGTGACCGCCGAGGGCGTCGCCACCGAGCGGCAGCGCGATTACCTGATGGCGCTCGGCTGCCACGAATTGCAGGGCTACCTCTTGTCACAGCCGCTGCCGCTCGAGGCGTTTCTCGAGTTCACGGGGATAGCCGCTTAGGACGTTTCGGGCCCCCCGCAGTGCACCCGCACCCGCGATGGACATCGAGTAGGGGGAGCAGTTGGTGCCCCCAGGACCGCCCTAACTCCCGAGAATCCTCCGCGCCCGGGCGACGATCGGGGCGTCGACCATCCTGCCATCGAGCTGGAAGGCGCCGGGGTGTTCCGCCGCAGCGGCGACGACCCGCTGGGCCCAGTCGCGTTCGGCGTCGCTCGGCGAGAAGCCGGCATTCAGTACCGCGACGGCGGAGGGATGGACACAGGTGGCGCCATCGAAGCCATGTGCCTTGGCCTCGGCGGCGGCAGCGGCCAGCGCCTCGAGATCGGTGTAGTCGGCGCTTGATTGCAACAGGCCGAAACTGAGCTTGCCTTCGGCCTTGGCGGCATAGTGCAGCAGCAGCTTAGGATGGCGGAGGACGTCGGGCGTCGGGGTGGCGCCGAGCTCAGTGGCGAGATCCTCGCTGCCGAGCAGCAGGCCGATGACGCGATGATTGGCGGCGATGAGCCGCGCGTCGAGCAGTGCGGCGGCGCCTTCGACCAGCGCGAGAAAGCACATGGCCGAGCGGCCGAGCTTGGCCTCTTCGGCGCGGAGCGTGCCGGCGAGCGCGTCGAGCCCGGCGGAGGAACTGGTCTTGGCCACCATCACGCCGGTGGCGCCGGCACGGCAGGCCGCGAGCGCATCCTCGCGCTGACGAAACCCTGCGTTGATGCGGACGAAAACGGCGGCGCCGTTGCGGCCGACGGCGGGGACGGTGACCGCGAGGTTGCCCCGCGCCGTGTCCTTGTCGGCCTCCGGCACCGCGTCCTCGAGATCGAGGACGATGGCGTCGGCGCCGCGCTCATGCGCCTTGGCGACGAAGCGCTCGGAATGCGCGGGGACGTAGAGGAGCGAGCGGAGCTTCATCCGAGCACCGTAGCAGGATCGACGCCGGCTTCGCGCAACACTTCGGCGGTATGCTCGCCGAGGTCGGGCGCCGGGCGGCGGAAAGTGCCGGGGGTCTCGCTGAGGCGGGGCAGGATGTTGTGCATCGGCAGCGCGCCGAAATCCTTGTCTTCGACATCGACAATGATGCCGCGATCAATGAAATGCCGGTCCCCGGCGATATCGGCGATCGAATAGATCGGGCCGACAGTGGCCCCGGCCTCTCGCATGATGGCGAGCGCCTCATCGTGGCTGTGCCGCCCGAACCATTCACCGACGGCGGCGTCGACGAGATCGCGATGCTTCACCCGATCCGAGTTGGTGGCAAAACGCGGGTCGCTGTTCATCTCCGGCTTGCCGATCACCTCGAAGATGCGGCGGGCGACCTGCGGGGTCGAGCCGGACAGCGCCACATATTTGCCGTCGGAGCAGCGATAGACGTTGCGCGGCGAGGCGGTGTTGGAGGCCGAACCGGAGCGTTCCTTGACCTTGCCGGTCACGGCATAGATCGCGGCCTCGGGGCCGAGCACCGAGTACATGGGTTCGAGCAGGCTGAGGTCGATGACCTGCCCCTTGGCCTTGCCACGGAAGCGGGCGAACAGCGCGGTGACGGTGGCGTTGGCGCCGTAGACGCCGGCGATCATGTCGGCCAGCGCCAGTGGCGGCAGCACCGGCTCGCGATCCGGGAAGCCGGTGCGATAGGCGAAGCCAGACATGCCTTCGACAATGGTGCCGAAGCCGGGGAACTGGGCATAGGGGCCGGTCTGGCCGAAGCCGGAGATGCGGACGACGATCAGGTTCGGGTTGGCGGCGAGCAGCGTATCGGGCGCGAGGCCCATCTCCTCGAGCGTGCCGGGGCGGAAATTCTCGATGAAGACGTCGGCGGTGCTCAGCAGCGCCTTCAGCGCCGCCATGTGCGGGGCTTCACGCAGGTTGAGCTGCACCGAGCGCTTGTTGCGGCCGTAGGTCTTCCAGTAGAGCGAGTGCCCGTCATCGCGCCACTCGCGCAGCGGGTCGCCCTGCGGCGGCTCGATCTTGATGACGTCGGCGCCGAAATCGGCGAGCTGCAGCGACAGCATGTTGCCGGCGACGAGGCGGCTGAGATCGATGACGCGGATGCCATCGAGCGGGCCGGTGGCGAGGGGGTCGAACTGCAGCGTCACCGCGTGTGGCTCCCCCCTCCCAACCTCCCCCACAAGGGGGGAGGTGTCGATCGAGTTGTTGGCGCGACGGTGCCCCACGCACCGGCAGACACCTCCCCCCTTGTGGGGGAGGTTGGGAGGGGGGTGGCCACGCGCACCAGCATCAGACTTCGACCACTTCCAGCCGCGCCACCGTCATCCGCCCTGCCGAGGCCATGCGCAGGCCGGCCTGGCCGTAGCGGAACTGGCTGTCGGTCGCCGAGATCAGCTCCTTGCCGTCGACGCTGAGCGTCAGCTTATCGCCGACCACAGTCAGCGCCAGCTTGTGCGCCTCACCCGGTTTCACTGCGAACGGGGCCCGCGCCAGCACAGTGGTGCCGTGGTCCTGCTTCAGGATCACCGCTTCGCCATTCTCGAAGCCGGCCGCATAGAACCGGCTGGTGCCCTGCACACGCGCCGCAACCAGATGCGACTTGCCGGCAAGCGGAGTCAGGTCGGCGGTGACGGTCACGTCGCGCAGATAACCGTTGCCGGTCCAGGCATCGGCGTCTTCGGCGGTGTGGGCGTGGATGACGCCATCCTGCAGCGACCAGTGGCCGCGGTTCCAGGTGAAGCGGGTGATGCCGCCCCATTCCTGCTTCTCGACCTTCGGGTCGATGGCGAGCTTGCCCTTGCCCGATACCGAGAACTCGGAAAGGTAAAGCCGGCCGAGGAATTTCAGGCGGCCAAAATACTCGACCAGTACGCCGATCTCGTCGATCGCCTCGTCCCCCTCAGGGATCACGAATTCATAATCCTGCCAGCCCGCGGAGCTCGGGACATGCCAGGCGCCGGTTTCGACGATCTCGCCGGAAATGGCGCGACGGACATAGGGCGCGACGCGCAGGTTGCCGTCGCCGTTCCAGGGGTCGAGCTCAAGCTTGAACTTCACCGTCTGGCCGGCATCGGCGAGCGGGGAGAACATCGGGCGGTAGCGCTCGTCGTCGAAATCGGCACGACGGTAGAACGGCTTCCAGAAGATGCGACCGCCCTGCCCGCGCTCGAGTCTATCGAGGAGGACCTCAAGCGAGCCGCGCGAGTTCGGGCCCTGCTTGTCGGTCGCCGACTTCACCTCGATCTGGTTGAACGGCTCGGTACGGAAGGCGTGGGTGGCGCCGGGCGCATCGAAATCGAAGCGCACGCCGCGGCGCTCGAAATCCTCGACCCACAACGCCGGCGGCTCCTTGCCGTCGAGGCGGAGGGCGAGGACGGTGAGCTCACGGGCAAAGCTCGGGATATCGACGACGTTGAGCGTGCCGATAACGCCGGAGGCGATGACGAAGTCGTTGATGGGCTTCCGATACTTGTCCCAGCTCGGCTGCACGCCCTGGAAGGTGCCGACGATGGCGCAGGCATTGCCGGCGTTACAATCGGTGTCCCAGCCGGCCATGGTGGCGATCTCGGCGGTGCGGGTCAGCTCGCCCTCGCCATAGAGGATGGCCATGACGGTGACGCCGGCGTTGGGGATGATGTGGCAGACGCCGGGATAGCGGTCATAGCCCCAGTCGGCGGTCAGCATGTCGCGGCAAAGACGCCAGTCGGACGGGTTGGCCTTGTGGAAGTCGATGACGGCGCGAGCGACACGGGCGTAGGTCGAGTTGGCGTCGATGGTCGACAGGCCGGTCTCGACGATTTCGTCGATGGATTTGGCGACGAAGGCCTGGGCGATCGCGGCGGCGCAGAAGCGGGCGCCGTTGAGGCCGTCGCCGTCATGGGCCACCGAGGCGGCCATGGCCGACATGGCGGCAGCCCGCGTCGGGTTGCCCGGGTTCACCCAGCCCCAGCTGTCGATGAAGATCTGCCCGCCGATCTGCTCGGCGACGGTGGTGCCGTTGGTGGCGATAGAGCCGGAGGCAGGGGCCTCCATGCCGGATTTGAGGTTCTTGTAGGCGGTGTGCTCGGTGGAATTGCCGAAGCCGCCCCACCAGTACATGCCGTGCTCTTCGGCAGCGTAGTTGAGCCAGGTGCGGCCGACATCGGCAGCGGTGGCGGTCAGGCCGTAGTCGCGCAGCGCGCGGATGAAATAGACCGGGCCGTTGGTGTCATCGTCGGCAGCGAAATTCTTGAAATCGCGCAGGTACTGGCTGACCTCGCCATAGGTGTTGCGGATGCGATCATAGCTCCAGATGGTCGGCTCGACCGGCGCGCCCAAGCGGACGCCGATGGCCTTGCCGATGAAGCCGGCATAGATGCGGTCGAAGATTTCAGTCGTGGTCAGGGGCATGAACGGTCCGGTGGTCAGAGATTGACGACGCTGGCGGTCGGGAGATCGGCAAGGAGGCTGTCGCGGCTGCGTTCGGCAGCTTCGCGGGCCCGCCGGTCGGCGAGGAGGATATCAGTGACGGTGGCGGTAAAGCGATCGGCCGCGGCGGTGAGATCGAGGCGGTTGGCGCTGTCGAGGGTCTGGCGGTCGGCGTCGCGGATGACGCTTTCGCCGTGCAGCGCGCCAAGGATGGCGCCGGCCATGACGCCGATCGAGTCGGTGTCGCGGCCGGAATTGATGCCGTCCTCGATGGCAGTGCGGAAGTCGCCGCCATTGACCAGCGCGAAGCCGAGCGCCAGCGGCAGCTCCTCGATCGAGCCCAGCCGCGATGGCTGATAGGCCAGCGAAAGCCGGCCGGCGCGCGCCTTGGTGTGGTTGACGTCGTCGCCCATCGGCGAGAACGGGGCGATGGCGGCGTGGAAGGCCGCAACCACCTCGGCGTGGTCGGCGCCCTTGAGGCGGGAGGCGACGTCGGCGATGGCGCGGATCGCCTCGCGTGTGCCGTCCTTGCTGAGCGCAATGACCCGCTCGACGATCTCTTGGATGCTGATACCTGGAGTGAAGGCGGCGGCGACGGCAGCAGCGAAAGCGCCGGCGGCTTCGAGCCCGAAACTCTCCTGGTGGCCTTGTGCGAAGGCAATCGCCTCGTCGTAAGCGGCCTTGGGATCACAGGCGTTCACCACGCCCACCGGGGCGATGTACATGGCAGCACCGCAATTGACCATGTTGCCGATGCCTCCCTGGCGGGGGTCGCAATTGGCCAGCTGGTGGCGCTGGAAGATCCACTTTTCGGGGTAGAACAGGCGGTCGATGAGGTTGGCCTCGCGCTGCATCTCGGGGATCCAGCGCGGCATCCAGGCGATCTGGCGCACCATGCCGTCGGCCATGTCCCAGGCGTCGAGGTGGCGGCGGGCTTCGGCGTAGATATCCATCAGCGCCAGGGTCATCAGCGTGTCGTCGGTGACGATGCCGTTGCCGCGGATGCGGTGATTTCGCTGCTCGGGCGGCAGATCCATCTTGTGCCAGCGCGCCTCAAGCGAGGTGACCCGGCCGTAGCGGGCGCGGATATCGGCGGCCGAGAGCTTTTCGACCGGAGCGCCGAGCGCGTCGCCCAGGGCGATGCCGTGGAGCATGGCGCGGACGCGGCCGCGAAGAGAGGTACTGGTGTCGTTCAAGGCACTGTTCCGTTCGTGTTGCCCCACCCTCATCCGCCCTTCGGGCACCTTCTCCCATCAAGGGAGAAGGCGATGAGCCGAGACGTCTCAGTCGGGCCTTCTCCCCTCGTGGGAGAAGGTGGCCGAAGGCCGGATGAGGGGGAGGACCCCACCGGCCTTCGGTCAGGCCGGGCCTTAGCCGTTCAGCTTGGTCCGGGCGTACTCGTTGAGGCGATCGCCACCGGCGGCCTTCCATTCGGCGACGAAGGCATCCCACTGGTCCATCGAGGCTTCGCCGGAGATGAACTTGTAGACCCAGGCGCGGTAGACGTTCTCGGTCGCGTCGAGGTCGGCGGCGTAATCGGCCGGCCAGACGAAGGCGTTGTCCGGCTTGAACCAGGTGGTGATGTTCTTCAGCGACTCCTGGGCGGCAGCCGATTTCCACTCCACCGGCGGCACGAAGTTGGCGGCCGCGAAGAAGCGGGCGTACCAGGTGCTCATCTTGTCGGTGATGGTGTAGGTGTCGCCGGACTTGGTGTATTCCTCGCCCTCAAAGCCCATCCGGTCCATCATCTGGCCTTCGGTCGACGCCATGAAGTCGAGGAGTTTTGCGACTTCTTCCTTGTGCTCAGAGGTGGTCGAGATGGCGAAGCCGCGGCTTTCCTTCGACACGTCAGTCGCCGAGAGACCCTGGCCGCCCGGGCCCTTGGGGATCGGCAGCAGCGCCAGCTCGATCGGGGTTTCCGGATGCGCCTGGCGCATCTTGCCGCCATAGATGTCGATGACTTCCGCCGAGGAGCCGAAGATCACGCCGGCCTTGCCAGTATAGAACTTGTCTTCCTTCACGTCGAACTTCGAGGTGACGTATTCCTTGTCGTAGAGGCCTTCGGCGCCGAGCTTGGCGTACCAGGTGAGCTTGGCCTTTTCCTGGTCGGTGATGCGCGAGTTCACCCACTCGCCGGCCGCGTCCTTCATCCAGGTGCCGGTGATGCCGAACGCCTGGTTGAAGATCGAGTCCAGCTCGTTGGTGTTGTCGGCGGTGGTCACACCGAAGGTGTTGCCCGGGGTGCCGTCGCCATCGAGATCGGCGTCGTGGATGGCCTTGAAGAAGGCTTCGTACTCATCGACGGTAGTCGGGGCGCCGATGCCGAGCTTATCCAGCCAATCCTTGCGGATCACCGGCTGCGGCGCGCGCGGGGGGTACACATAGAGCAGATAAGGGTAGTTCTTCAGGCGCTCGACATTGTGCGGCCAGAGCGCCGCCTTGAGGTTGGGCGACTTCTCGATCCAGGGGTTCAGGTCTTCGAGAATGCCCTGGTCGGCCATCTTGGCGTCGCCGCCCTGGAAGTAGATCAGGTCGGGGATATCGCCCGAGAGCAGCATGACGCCGAGCGCGTCGGCATAGCCCGAGGACGGCAGGTCGACGATCTGGATGTCGAGATCGGTGCCCTGCGCCTTCAGCGCCTTCTCGATGCGCTCGATGTGCGCAACGTCGGGCGGGTTGGTCGAGAGCAGGTCCTTGGACACCAGGCGGATCACCGTCTGGGCGCTGGCCGGCATGGCCAGCGACAGGCTGAGCGCCAGCGCCGTGGTGGTCAGAAGCAGGGTCTTAAGCATGGATTCTCCTCCGTTATGCTTGTTGTTGTTCATTGGGATGGCCGTTGGGTCGGAGCGCCGATCCCACCCCTCCGAGCTTCGCTAAGTCGCAGACGCGACAAGCTCCGCTTGCCTCCCCCATCAAGGGGGAGGTGGGAGTCGGTGGATTTGACGAAGCGGTGCTCCAAACTCGATCGACACCTCCCCCTTGATGGGGGAGGCCGGGAGGGGGTGGGGCAACAGCCGCCGTGGGAACCGGTTGGATCTGCCTCATCCCTTCAGCGCTCCACTCATCGTCCCCTTGGTGAAGAACTTGAGGATCAGCGGATAGATAGCGAGGATGGGCAGGATGGTGATGATGATCATCCCGGCCTTCAGCGCCTTCAGGTTGATCTGCGCCACGCCGATATTGTTGGCGGCGTTGTCGGCGCCGACGATGGCGAGCTTGTCGCCTTCGACCACAAACTGCCTCAGCACCACCTGCAGCGGGTACTTGGTCTGGTCGTTCAGGTAGATCATCGCCCGGAAGAACTCGTTCCAGTGAAAGACGAGGTAGAACAGGGCGATGGTCGCCAAGGCAGGCTTGGCCAGAGGCAGCACCACCTGGAAGAAGATCTGGAAAGCGTTGGCGCCGTCGAGTTCGGCTGCCTCGAGCAATTCCTCGGGGATCTCCTCGAAGAAGCGGACGAGGATGATCAGGTACCAGGCGTTCACCGCCTTGTAGAGGATGACGCTCCAGTAGCTGTCGAGCAGCCCCATCCGCTTCATCAGGAAATAGTCGGGAATGATGCCCGGCTCGAACACGATGGTGACGAGCACGAGCAGGAAGATTATCCGCCGGCCGGGTAGGTTGGGCCGGCTCAGCCCCCAGGCCATCAGTGCGGTGCCGACGACGCCGATGAAGGTCGCGGTGGCGGTGATGAAGATCGAGTTGAGGATACCGCGCTGCACGTTGGGGTGCTGCAGCAGCAGCATCCAGACATCGAGCGAGAAGCCCGAAGGCCAGATGTCGAGGCCGCTCTTGCCCGCAACCTGGCTCGGATCGGAAAAGGATACGGCAAGCAGGTTGAGGATCGGCTGCAGCATCACCACCACCATCGCCAGCAGTGTGGTGACGATGATGGCGTACTCGATGCGCTCGAGCGGCGTGCGACGGATCGCGGTTCCACGCGGCGCGGCCATCACCAGACTCCCTTGCCGGTGAGGCGCTTGGACACGAAGTGCGCCGAGAGGATCAGGATCATGCCGAACACCGCCTTGAACAGGCCGGCGGCGGTGGCCAGCGAGTATTCGCCGGTGCGCAGACCGATGCGGTAGACGTAGGTGTCGAGGATATCGATCTGCCCCCGGTTCACGTCATTGAGGAAGTTGATGACCTGGTTGAGGTCGGCCGACAGGAACATGCCCATGTTGAGGATGAACAGCGTCGCGATGGTGGGGACGATCCCGGGGATGGTGACGTGCCAGACCTTCTGCCAGCGGTTGGCCCCATCGAGCTCGGCCGCCTCGTAGAGCGACTGGTCGATGCCGATGATGGCGGCGAGGTAAAGCAGGCTGTCCCAACCGGCCGAACGCCAGATCTCGGAGAACACCAGAACCCAGCGGCTCGAGTTGCCGTCGGTCATGAAGGCGGTCGGCTTGGCGCCGAAGAAGCCGGTGATCTGGTTCACCGCGCCATCGGACGGCGACAGGATGGCGATGAACACGCCGGCGATCACCACCCAGCTCAGAAAATGCGGCAGGTAGATCGCCGACTGGACGAACTTCCTGAGCCGGCCGCTGCGCACCTCGTTCAGGAGCAGCGCGACGATGATCGGCACGGGAAAGACGAAGAGGATCTTCAGCGTCGAGATGATCAGCGTGTTGGCCAGCACCTGGTAGAACACCGGCGAGGCGAACAGCGTCTGGAAGTGCTTCAACCCGACCCAGAGGTTGGGCGGAATGATGCGCACCTGCTCGAACGCCATCTTGGCCTCCCAGATCGGGAAATAGTGCCAGACGAGGAAGAACAGCAGGCCGGGGGCGAGCATGACGTAATAGGGCCACCAGCGCCGAACACCATTGGCGAAGCGCTGCGAATTGGGAACGTTCCCGGCGACTCGTGGAATGACCGTCGCGTTTTGCTCGACGCTCGACATGCTTCTAGCTCCTCCCCGCTCCTGCGACGCGCAGGGGCGTTTGCACCCTGAAATCGGCGAGTGAGCCTCGCTCTATCAGGCGGCACGGCAAATAGGTGCGGCCATCCTGCGGACGGCCGGCGATCTCATCGAACAGCGCCTGGGCGGCGCGGCGGCCGAGCTCACGCGCCGGCTTCTCGATGGTGGTGAGACCGGGCCACGAGAAGGCGCCGGCCGGCACCCCGTCGAAGCCGAGAATGGAGACATCGCTCGGGCACTCGCGGCCGGCCTCGCGGACCGCCAGCATGGCGCCGAGCGCCATCAGGTCGTTGGCGCAGAACACCGTGAGGTGGCCGCTGCGCTGGCGCGCCATCAGGCGCTGCATCGCAGCATGGCCGCCCTCGAAGGTATAGTCGCCATCCTCGACCAACAGCACGGCCGGATCGATATCGCGCTCGACACAGTGCTCATGGACCGAGCGCAGGAACCGGGCGCGAGCCAGGCGGGACTTCGGCCCGAGGATCAGGGCAGGCGCCGCGTGCCCGCGGGCGACCAGGTGATCGAGCCCCAGCCGCACGGCCTGCCGGATGTCCGAGCCGATGCTCGGGGTATCCGGGAAGCGTTCGGCGCTCGAGCCGATCAGCGAGAAGGGCACGCCGAAGCGGCCGAAATCCTCGGCATTGTCGGAGACCGGGTTGACGATGGCGCCCTCAACCCGGGCCTGGCGCAGCGCGCGCAGGTGACTGGCTTCGCGATCGTGATCCCAGTCGGAGGAGAAGACCAGCAGCGAGGCGCCGTTCTCGCCGACGATGTCCTGGGCGCCGCGGGCGACTTCGGCCCAGAATGGGTTGGTAATGTCGGGGATGACGAGGCCGAACAGGCCGGAGCGGCCCGAGCGCATGCCGACGGCGAGGTGGTTGCGTTCATAGCCGGTGGCCAGCGCGGCCTTCCGCACCTTTTCGCGGGTGATGTCGTTGACGTCGGGGGAATCGGAGAGAGCGCGTGCGGCGGTGCTCTTCGACACGCCGGCAAGCTTCGCCACATCAATGATGGTGGGCCGTCTGCCCATGCAACCTCCCGTGCCGTTCCCGGCATCTGTTGGGAACGTTACCGGAAGTCTCATCGCGAGTCTAGGTGGGGCGATGATGGTGGATTTGGCAGATCGTCGGCGGGCGCTAGGGTGCTGCTCGGCCACGAACTTCCGTCAGTGATCGCGGGGTAGCAGGCCGCGGCGGCGCAGTTCGTCACGGACGGCGACGAAGCTCGGCACATTGGTGACCAGACGGCCGTCGCCCAGCGGATCGAGGAGCACAAGCAATGTCGCATCGGAGAAGCTGCTGAGGCGCTGGATGTCGAAGTGCTCGTCGCTGCCGCGCAACATCGCCAGGAGCTCACCGAGCTCACGGTCGTCCATATCACTCATCGGATTGCCCCCCGACAGACTCACGTAACGGGCGGCCTACCGCCTCCACATACGTGTAAACGCCTATATGTCGGACCTGGTTCCCACTACGTCAAATCACATGTTGGGCGTGATGGGGCGAGACGGGGCGTTGCACCGTTGGTCGACTTGATCTCCAGTAGCTGCCCCCCCGGGAAGGGCGAAGCGAGTGCTCTGATCTACCGACAAACGATAGCGAGGCCATCGCCGTGAGATCCGCAGTCGATCGCTCAGAAGAACAGATCGTCGAGGGCGGCTTCAGAGGTCTCGGCAGCGGGCTCGGTCGCGACTTCAATGCCGGTGAAGGCATCGTGGACGCGGCGCTCGGCGTCCATGGTGTAGCGCTTCCGCAGGGTGGCGAGGAACTCGGTGAGTTCCGGGTCGATGCCGCCGCCTCCCCCATGCTCCGCGTCAGTCCCGTCCGCAACCTCGGGGGGCAGGATAACGGCGGCAATCGACAACTCGATATCGCTCAGGGCCTCAGAGATGGCGCCGTGGTTGGCGAGGCAGTCGACAGCCTGGTTCAGGCGATCGGCGACCCTGGGGCCGTCGTCGTAGAGTTGTACCAGCGCCTTCTTCATCCGCATGCCGACGGTTTCGAGCTGGGTGAGCGAGGCGGCAGCTTCACGCTCGAGATCGCCGACGCGGCCGGCGCCGGCGCCGGTGGCGTTGGTGAAGGCGGCGGAGTAGCGCGCGGCTTCGTTGAGGCGCTCGACCGCCTCATGCGCAGAGACGACGGTCTCCCCGGTGAGGGTCCTGAGCTGCTGGGCGATGACGTCGAGGGCCCGGCCGCGTGGGCCGAGCTGGGCGCATTTGACTGCGGCGTTGAGCGAGACCAGCCGCATCTTGTACTCGATCTCCTGCACTGCTTCGACGTGGTTGAGCAGGACGCCGACGGTCTCTGATACCGCGCCGGCGACGCGGTCGAGCTTTTCGCGCTCGCTTTCGCAATCGCGCAGCACGGTGACGGCGCGGCGCACGGCGCCGTGCAGTTCGGAAAGGGCCGAGCGGTTCTCAGCCGAGCCGTAGACCTGGCGGGCATGCTCGAGCACCGCCTCGACGTCCTCGGCCAGCTGGGTAAGCGCCTCGGCGCCGGAGGCCATTTCGAACGCGAGGGTTTCGCGCGCGCCGGCGAGTTGCTGGCGCTGCAGTTCGGTGATGGGGGCAACGAGAGTTTGGCCACCCCCTCCCCCAAGCTCCTTAAGGGCCTCCTCTCCCGCCCCGCGGGGGAAGATAAGGGTCGAGAGATTTCGCAAAGCCGCTTCGACGTGCTCGACACGCTGGCGAGTGGCATCGCCGACTTGCAGGGCCATGACGGCGGTGGCGACCTTGTCGGCGATGGCGCGGGACATCTGGCCGGTGACGGCGCTGGAGCGGACCGAGGTGAGGCGCTGCTCGGTGACTTCGGCGAGGTCGCGCTCGAGCTCGGTGGCGAGGGTGGATAGCGTATCGCGATGCGCCGTCTCGAAGCCGGCGCGCGCGGTGGCAGCTTCGCCGACGACGATGCTGAGCGCCTCATAGGTGCGTGAGAAGCGCTGGATGGTGGTGGCGGCGGAGTCCGACAACTGCGCGATATCGGTGGTGAAGACGCCGAAATCCTCAGTGTCGGTGACGACGCTGGCGGCGACGACGCGGGCATTGATGGCGACGATGCCCATCATCTTGACGGTGCGGCGCAGTTCCGAGATCGGGTGTGCGGCGCCGCGCAGGGCGTCGACGAGCCGGTTGAGATCGGCCTGCTCGGCGCCGAGGGTGACGGAAATCTCGCCGGCGCGGCGGCCGACGACGGCGAGGCGATCGGTGGCCTCGGCGAGGTCAGGACCTTCGAGGTCGACCGGCAGGGTCTCGAAGGTCTCGGTGAGGCGCGACAGGATTTCGGCGCACTCGGCAAGGCGGCCGCCGACGGCGACGAAGGCGCCGTCGATGGCGTCGCGGGGGGCCGCGAGGTCGGATGCGAGGGTGAGGATGCGGGACGAGAGGACGTCGGCGCTATGCCCGAAAGCTTGGCGCCCCCCTCCACCACCCTCCGGGTGGTCCCCCTCCCCCGCCACGCGGGGGAGGATCAGAGCGGCACTGTCGGTGGCGGTCGTCATGCGGTGTCCTTTTGCGGGGCACGGGCGGCGTAGGTGGTGATTTCGGTGGCCACGCGGCGGAGCGAGACCACCTTGTCGGCGGCGCCCAGCGCGATGGCTTCCTTGGGCATGCCGAAGACGATCGAGCTCTCTTCGTCCTGGGCGAGCGTGGCTGCACCGGCCTGTTTCATTTCAAGCAGGCCGCGGGCGCCGTCGTCGCCCATGCCGGTCAGAATGATGCCGAGCGCGTTCTTACCGGCGGCATAGGCGGCGGAGCGAAACAGCACGTCGACCGAAGGGCGATGGCGCGACACGTGCGGCCCGTCGACGATGCCGACGGTGTAGCGCGAACCCGAACGCTGCAACGTCATGTGGTGGTTGCCCGGGGCGATCAGCACGCGTCCGGCTTCGACCACATCGCCATCCTCGGCTTCCTTCACCTGCATCTGGCAGATGCCGTTGAGGCGGCGGGCGAACGCGGCCGTGAAGCGCTCGGGCATGTGCTGGACGATGACGATGCCAGGCGTGGTGACAGGCAGGGCTTCCAGCACGTCGCGCAGCGCCTCGGTGCCGCCGGTGGAGGCGCCGATGCAGATCACAGGCGCCGTGGTGGGCATGGAAGCGGCAGCAGAAGCCGCACGGGCGGCGGAGCGCTGCGGGATCACCGCGTCAGCGGTGAGCTTCTTTTCGACGGCGAGTTTCGGCGCCGGCGGACGGACGCGCCCCTTCAGCCGCGCAAGGGCGGCAGAACGGGCCGCCTCGCAGATGCGGACGCGGGAATCGTGCAGGAATTGGGCGGTGTCGACGCGCGGCTTTGACACCACGTCGACGGCGCCGGCCTCCAAAGCCTCGATCAGCGTGTCGCTGCCTTCGCCGGCATGCGACGAGCAGATCACCACCGGGATAGGGCGCTGCGACATCAGCTTACGAAGGAAGGTGATGCCATCCATGCGCGGCAGCTCGATATCGAGGAAGATGACATCGGGCACTTCGGCGCGGATGCGCTCCACCGCGATATAGGGATCGGCCGCCGTCGCCATCACCTCGAGCTCGGGATCGGACGCGATGATGTCGCTGAGCGTGGTGCGCACGGCGGCGGAATCGTCGACGATCAGCACACGGATCTTGCGGTCGGTTTCGGCAGGAGCAGACATCGACAGGGTCTCAGAGCTTCTGGAACACGGCGGGGGCGACCTGCCGTACGGCGAGGGAGGTGCCGATCATCGACTCCGAGTGGCCGAGCACGATGTAGCCACCGGGGCGGAGGTGATCGACGAGGCGGGCGACTACAGCATCCTGGTCGGCCTTCTCGAAATAGATCAGCACGTTGCGCAGGAAGATCACGTCGACATCGCGATCGAACGGATAGCTCTGGTCCATCAGATTGAGATGGGTGAAGCGCACCTGACGGCGGATCTCGGGCACCATGCGCACCTCGCGACGGGCGCCGGGGCGGCGCGCATGCATGAGGTAGCGCGCCTGCATTTCGGGCGGCACCGGCGCGATCATTTCAGCCGGGTAGACGGCGCGACGCCCCTGCGCCAGCACGGCGGTCGAAATATCGGTGCCGAGGATGGCGAAGCGGAAATCGTGGCGCTGCGCCACGAGGTCGTCGAGCACCATGGCGAGGGTATAGGCCTCGGCCCCGGTGGAACTGGCAGCGCTCCAGATCTTCAGCAGCGGGTTGCGCTCGCGGGTCTTGAGCAAGGTGGGGACCATGTGCTCGACCAGGAAATCGAAGTGCTCGGCCTCGCGGAAGAAGTCGGTCTTGTTGGTGGTGACGGCGTTGATCAGATGGGTGAGTTCGCGCTCGAGCCCACCCTGTTTGAACAGGAAGCTGCAATAGCTGGCGAAATCGGGCTGACCGAGCGCCCGCATGCGCTTGCGCAGCCGGCCCTCGACCATCAGTCGCTTGCCCGGCGGCAGCTTGATACCGGCCTCCCCCTCGATGAGCTTGGCGATACGGCCGAAATCGAGCGCGCTGAGGTGATCGTCGGCGTCGTCGGACTGGGGTTTGAGGGCGAGGCTAGGCATTGCGTGCCCTCGGAGAACTTCGGTGCGAGCTGCCCCACCCCCTCCCAGCCTCGCCCATCAAGGGGGAGGTGAAGAGTCGAGTGTGTGGCTCGGTCGTGCCCAACGCACGGGCGGGCACCTCCCCCCTTGTGGGGGAGGATGGAAGGGGGGTGGCTGTCAGCACAATCATCACGCCGCCTCAGCCACGCTGCCCAACAACCGGTCGAGATCCAGCACGGTGACGAAGTTGCCGTTGCGGCGGCCGATGCCGGCGACGGCGTGTCCGCGCCAGTCGCCGGAGATGGCCGGTGGCGGTTCAAGCTCTGCGGCGTCGAGCACGGTGACTTCGAAGACCCGGTCGGTGCGCAGCCCGACGGTCATCGGGCCGGCGCCGCCGCTGACATTGAGCACCACGATACGGGTGTTCTCGGTGTCCTCGGCTTCAGGCAGCCCGAGGGTCAGACGCAGGTCGAGCACCGGGATGCCTTGCCCACGCACATCGGTCATCCCGAGGAGGTTGACGGGGGCCTGCGGCAGGCGCGCCACCGGACGCATCTCGAGGATCTCCTGGACCTTGTCCACCGGGGCGGCGAACAGTTCGCCGTTGACCCCGAGGGTCACGTATTGGGCTTTCTCGGCCATCGCGGCTCTCCTCAGGCTGCGCCGCGGCGGGTGAACTCGGTGTCGAGCTCGTCGCCGGCATCGTCGATATCGAGATCGAAGCCGCCATTGCCGCCTTTGCCGGTCGCGCGAGCCCGCGGCGTCATATGCGGAGCCTTGGCCATGAGCTCGCTGCGGATTGCGTTGCTGCGTCTTGCCGCCGGTTTCCTCGGGGCCTCGGCGGCGACCTCGCGGCTTGCCTCGATGCGGAAGTAGCTGATGGCGTTCTGCAGTTGCTCGGCCTGGCTCGCCAGCTCCTCGGAGGTGGCCGACATTTCCTCGGCCGCCGAGGTGTTCTGCTGGGTGACCTTGTCGAGCTGCTGGATGGCGGTGTTAATCTGGCTGGCGCCGGCGTTCTGCTCGCGGGCCCCGGCGGTGATCTCCTCGACCAGCTCGGCCGTGCGCTGGATATCGGGGACCAGGCGGGTCAGCATCTCGCCAGCCGACTGGGCGGTTTTCACCGTGGTGTCGGAGAGGGTCGAAATCTCCGCCGCGGCAGCCTGGCTGCGCTCGGCGAGTTTCCGCACCTCGGAGGCGACGACGGCGAAACCGCGGCCGTGCTCGCCGGCGCGGGCAGCTTCGACCGCGGCGTTGAGCGCCAGGAGGTCGGTCTGGCGAGCAATCTCCTGCACCACCATGATCTTCTGCGCGATGGTCTGCATGGCGGCGACGGCGTCGTTGACGGCGCTGCCCGAAGCGATGGCGTCGACCGCGGACTGGCGGGCGATCTTTTCGGTCTGCAACGCGTTGTCGGCGGACTGCTTGATGGTGGCGGCCATCTCTTCCATCGAGGCGGATGCCTCTTCGGTCGACGAGGCCTGCTCGGTGGCGCCCTGGCTCAGTTGCTCGGCGGTGGCCGAGAGCTCCTGCGAGCCGGCGGAGACGTTATTGGCCGAGGTGATGGCTTCGGCGATGACGTCGCGTAGCTTTTCCACCATGCGCTTGAGGGCGAGGCCGAGCGTGTCGCGATCGGAGAGCGGCTTGGGCTCAACGGTCAGATCGCCATCGGCGATGCGGTCGGCGATGGCGGTAGTGGCGCGGAGGTTGCCGGTCATGACGTTGACGGTATCAACCAGATCCTTGATCTCATCATTGGATTTGATCGTGACGTTCTGGTCGAGATCGCCGATGGCGACGGCGCCGACAGCCTGCTTGATCTTGTTGAGGCCGTTGCTGATGCCGAGGACAATCCAGACGGCGGCGCCGGTGGCGAGCAGCGCGGCGAGAACCGAGATGCTGATCATCAGCAAGCTCGACTGTGCATAGAGCGCGTTGGTGTCCTGATCGGTCTTGTGCAGGTCGCCGGTCTGCGTCTGAACCATGCTCTCGACAGCTGCGGTGAGATCGTTAGTGACAGTGCGGCCTTCGCCAGTGGTGATGGCCAGGGCTCCCGTCGTGTCGCCGAGGCGGATCCGCTCGCGGATCTGGCCGTCCATCCTGGCGTACTGATCAGCCAACGCAGCGAGCGCCGTCCACTCTTCTCGATGATCTTCGGTGGTGATCGCCAGAGCGCGCTCAACCGACTTCGCCAAGCTCGCCAGGGCGGCGTCGGCCCGCTCGCTCTGCAGGTCGCGTTCTGCCTGGTCGGTGGCGAGGATCAGGTTCTTCTCCGCCCGGTTGATCTGCAGCATGTCGATATTGACCTGCTGGGCCAGGCGCAGCGCCTCTACCGGCCCGGAAATGATGTCGGTGATCGCGGTGTTGAGCGTACTCATGTTGGTGATCCCGAAGCCGGCGACGGTCGCGAGCATGGCGATCGTCAGTCCGAACGTGGCGATCAGCTTCAACTTGATGGTCATTCTCATGGCGTGGCCCCCTAGCCCATGAACCGCTCCTGCGGTCCCTGCCCAAACAGTGCATTCAGTAAGATCGGCGTCTCGCGATGGCCGGGGCGAGTGAACACCCCGGCCGGGCGCAGTCGGTACCGGGATCAGGCGGCCCCGCGGCGGGTGAATTCGCTGTCGAGCTCGTCGCCCATGTCATCGAGCTCGAGGTCGAAGCCGCCGCCGGTGGCGCGGGCCGGCGTTTTCTTGCGGGTCAGGTGCGGCGCCTTGCTGAGGATCTCCTCCTGCAACTGGGCGCTGCGGCGGGCGCGCTGCGGGGCGCGATCGTTGGCGGCTACGACACCGGCCTGCTGGCCCTGATCGATGCGGAAGTAGCTGATGGCGCTCTGCAACTGCTCGGCCTGGCTGGCCAGCTCCTCGGAGGTGGCCGACATTTCCTCAGCCGCCGAGGTGTTCTGCTGGGTCACCTTATCGAGCTGCTGGATGGCAGTGTTGATCTGCGCCGCGCCGGCATTCTGCTCACGCGAGCCGGCGGAGATCTCTTCCACCAGTTCGGCGGTGCGGCGGATGTCGGGCACGAGCTTGCTCAACATGTCGCCGGCCGAGCGCGCCGCCTTCACCGTGTCGACCGAGAGGGTGGAGATCTCGGCGGCGGCAGCCTGGCTGCGTTCGGCGAGTTTGCGTACCTCGGAGGCCACGACGGCAAAGCCGCGGCCATGTTCGCCGGCCCGGGCGGCTTCCACCGCGGCGTTGAGCGCGAGCAGGTCGGTCTGGCGGGCGATCTCCTGCACCACCATGATCTTTTCCGCGATGGTCTGCATGGCGTTGACGGCATTGCCCACGGCCTCGCCGGAGGCATTGGCGTCGGCGGCCGACTGGCGAGCGATCTTTTCGGTCTGCTGGGCGTTATCGGCCGACTGCTTGATGGTCGAGGCCATCTCCTCCATCGAGGCGGACGCCTCTTCGGTCGAAGAGGCCTGCTCGGTGGCGCCCTGGCTCAGTTGCTCGGCGGTGGCCGACAGCTCCTGGCTGCCGGAGGCGACGTTGCGGGCGGCGGCGGTAACCTCGCTCACCACTTCGCGGAGCTTGGTGGTCATCAGGTTGAGTGCGTCGACCACATCCTTGATCTCGTCGTTCGACTTGACCTTGGCTTCAGCGCTGAGATCGCCAGCCGCAACAGCATTGGCGAGGCCAAGCGCGGCGCCGAGCGACTTCGAGATCGACAGGATGATCCAGAGGGCGGCGGCGATGGCGATGACGACGGAACCGACAAGCAGCGCAATCAGCAGGGTCATGGCGTCGCTGTACAACTGCTTGGCCTCATCATCGGCGCCGTTCAGCACTTCCTTGTTGCGTTCGATCATGGCGTCGATCGTCGCGTTGGCGGTCCGGCGCAGTTCGGCGGCTTCGTTGGCCGCCAGCAGCGCGTTGTAATCACCACGCTGGATCGAGACCTCCACCGCCTTGTCCATGGCGACGACGAGCCCGTCATAGGCCTCGCGGGCCGTCTTCAGCAGGCCGGCCTCGGTGGCGGGAATGGTGCGCTCGAGCGTCGGGAACAACTGGGCGAGGCTTTCGATGCCGGCCTTGTAGTCGGCGTACCACTCGTCCTGCTTGGCGGGGAGCGAGGAGGCGAGCAACACGTTGCGTTGCTGGCGGAAGGCGTCGGTGATGGTCATGAAGGCTTCGGATGCCGCCTTGTAGGCGGGGAAGGCCGAGAGATCACCGGCGCTGACGCGGTTGGAGAGGCCGGTGACGAGAGCGGTCATCGCGTCTTCGAGCGCGCCGAGCGCGCCGCTGCCGTCGGTGGTGGTGATCTGCAGCGCCGCGGTGTCGGTGTTGAGCCCGGCGAGCTCCATCACCTTCTCTGCCTGGGCTTCGTAGGCCTTGGTCTGCGCCGCGAACTCGTCGAGGTTCTCGCGGACTTTGGGATCCACCACCTTCTCGTTCAGAAGCGCGACGTATTTGTCGATCTCGGCGCCCTCGTCGCGGATCTTGGTGACGTAATCGGCGATCTCGGCGGCATCGTCGCTGATGATCATGGCGCGCAGGCGCGAACCGATCGACTCGAGGTGGGTCTGCACCTCCATCATCGACATGGTGTTGGCGGCGCGGACATTGACGATGGTATCGAGCGACTGGTTCAGCTTGTCGAGGTTCTGCAGGGCGATCACCATGCTGACGCCGGACATGACGATGACGGCGCCGAACACCGCCGCCAGCTTTGCCTTGATAGTTAGCCTCACGATGCGGCCCTTTCTTCTGATGCGTTAGGCGAGCCGCTTCTGCGGCCCTCTAGTTCAAAGATGCGATGGATGTCGGGGATGATGATGAACTCGCCTCGGCGTTTGCCGATGCCGCGCACATAGTCGGGCCGCCAGCGCATGCCGACACGCGGCGCCTCCTCGATGGCGGCAGGCTCGATGTCGGTGACGTCGTAGACCTTGTCGGCAAGAATACCGACGACGCTGGGCTCGCCCTCGATTTCGGTTTCGATGACGACGATGCGGGTGTCCTGGTCGGGCTCGGCGCTCTGCATGCCGAAGGCCACCTTGAGATCGGTGAGCGGTACGACGCGACCGCGCACGTTGATAAGGCCGGCGGCGAAGGGCGAGGCGTTGGGCACCGCCGTGACCGGCACCAGATCGAGGATCTCGCGCACGCTCTGCGCCTCGATGGCGAACAGTTCGTCGTCGAGCCTGAGGGTCAGGGCGCGCATCGGTTCGGTGAAAGCGGTCATGCCGCGGCCCTCCCCTCGGTGTTGCGATATTTCTCCTCATGCGCCTGGCCACAGGAGACCAGCCGCGACGTATCGAGGATCAGCGCCACGGTGCCGTCGCCCAGGATGGTGGCGCCCGAGAAGGTCTCGAGGTCGGTGTGGAGCTTTGAAAGCTGCTTGATGACGGTCTGGTTGTTGCCGATGATCTGGTCGACCACCAGGCCGGCCCTGCCCTCGCCCGACGAGATGATCACCACCTTCTGGTGGCTATCGGCCTCGCCCGGCGTGTTGAACAGGTCGCGCAGGCGCAGGAACGGCACGAGGCTGCCGCGGATATCGAGGAAGTTGCGGCCGCGCGAATGGGTCGCGACCTCGGCCGGCAGTTCGACGCATTCCTCGACCGCCGAGAGCGGGATCGAGTAGCGGCCATTGCCGACGCGGACCAGCATGCCCTCGATGATGGCGAGGGTGAGCGGCAGGCGCAGCGTGGCCGTGGTGCCTTCGCCGGGCCTGGTGGTGAGCTCGATCTTGCCGCGCAGCCCATCGATGGTGCGCTTGACCACGTCCATGCCGACACCGCGGCCACTGAGCGAGGTGACTTCCTTGGCGGTCGAGAAGCCGGGAGCGAAGATTAGCTGGAACAGGTCGTGGTCGGCGATGCGGGAATCCGGGGTCAGCAGCCCCTGCTCTTCGGCCTTGGCCCGGATGCGGGCGGCGTTGAGGCCGGCGCCGTCGTCGGTGACCGAGATCGCCACCTCGGCGCCGGCATAGACGGCGGAAAGGCGCACGGTGCCCTTTACCGGCTTGCCCGCCTTGATGCGCTGCTCGGCGGTTTCGAGACCGTGGTCGACCGAGTTGCGGATCAGGTGGACCAAGGGGTCGGCGAGCCGCTCGATCATGGTCTTGTCGAGTTCAGTCTCCTCACCCGTGGTGATGAACTCGATCTCCTTGTCGAGATCACGGGAAAGGTCGTGGACAAGGCGACGGAAGCGCGAGAACAGCGAACCGATCGGCACCATGCGGATGCCCATGGTGGTATCGCGCAGACCGGAGCTGAGGCGCTCCAACTCCTCGGCGATGGTCTTCAGATTGCCGTCGGAGCTCTGCGCCGCCATCTGCGACAGCCGCGCCTGGGCAATGACCAGTTCGCCGACCCGATCCATCAACTCATCGAGCCGCTCGGCCGGAACGCGCAACGACGTCGAGGGGCGCTCGGCGGTTTCGGCCTTCGGCTCCCGGAGCTCGCGTTGGGCGCGCACCGGAGCGGCCTCAGCGATGGGTTCATCGACCTCAGCCACCGGGTCTTCGGCGAGAATGTCGAGCACCGGCGAAGATACCGGCTCGGGCGCAGCGACCGCAGCCAGCGGTTCGATCGACAGCTCCATCCCGTCTTTGAGGAACAGGAAGACGTCGTCGAGCGCGGCGGTCGGGTCGGGGTGAGTGAGATCGACCTGCCAGCCGAGATGGCAGGCTTCGGGGTCGAGCACGTCGAGCGTGGGGACGCTGTCGATCAGCGCGGTGACCTCGCAGGGACCGAGGTCGGCAATCTCGCCGAGCAACAGCAGCGGGTTGGTGCCATGAACCAGCGCGTCCTCGGGCAGCTTGAAGCGGATGCGCCAGCGGCCAGTCGGCTCGGGCGCGACATTGGCGGCAACGGTGGCGCTCTGCGCCATGGGGGCGGCCGGGAAGCGGTCGGGTTCGACGATGCCGCGCAGCGCCGCGAGGATGGCGTCGCCGGCGTCGGTCGTGGCGTCCGGCGTTTCGATCAGGTGATGCACGTGGTCCTTGGCGTCGAGCGCCACGGCAACCAGCTCGGGAGTGATCGGCGACAGCCCCTTGCGCACCTTGTCGAAGGCGGTTTCGAACTCATGCACGAACGCCGCGACGTCGGTGAAGCCGAACATCGCGCCGGAGCCCTTGATGGTGTGGAGCGCCCGGAAGACGGAATTGACCAGGTCGGCATCGCTGGGGTTCTGCTCGAGGTCGAGCAGCCCCTGCTCGAGCTGCTCGAGCAGTTCGCGGGCTTCCTGCCGGAAGGTATCGGTGGGGTCGGAACTCATGCGCCGGTCACCTTCCTGATCACGGCCAGCAACTGGTCCTGCTTGAACGGCTTGACGATCCAGCCGGTGGCGCCGGCCTCGCGGGCCTGGCGTTTCAGCTCCTCGTCGGACTCGGTGGTCAACAGGATCACCGGGATGCCTTTGCCGGCCGGGTGCTGACGGAACTTCTTGAGGAATTCCAGCCCGTTCATCACCGGCATGTTGAGGTCGGTGACCACCGCATGGACCGTCTCGGTGGTGGCCTTGTTGTAGCCCTCGAGCCCGTTGCCGGCCTCGAGCACGGTCAAGCCGGCGCTCTTCAGCGTCATGGCGACCATCTGCCGGATGGAGGCGGAATCATCGATGGTGAGGATGGTCTTGCTCATGCGGCCTCGCGCGTCAGGGTCCAGGAGGAAAGGATGGGCACCAGCGACTGGCCGGCCGCGGTGAAGAAGCCGGCGCGCACCAGGGCGCGGCCCATCGGCGTCGCGGCATCGACAACAAGGCTAAGAGTGCGATCGTCGGTCGCGGCGCTTTTGGTGGCTGAGACCAGCAGCTGCAGCGTGCCGACATCGACGCTCTCGACGGCGGCCGTGTCGAGGTCGACGGCTCGATGCTCAGCTAGAGCTTGCTTGAGGCAAGTATGGAGCTCGGAAATATTGCGTAGGGAAAGGTCGCCGCTCAGAGGGAGCGGGTGCGCTGATGGTCGCGACATGGGTTCGTTCTGGCCCCGGACAAGTATGCTTCTGCGATACGTAACGTCTTGTTCTCAGAGGCAAAACGGCAGCCTCGGCGGAAACGACGGTTCTGTCGCCCCGGCCCGAAAACAGTCCCCGCGTCCACGGAATTGCTGTTCGCCCCTGATGACCACGATGATCAGGGCTATTTGTTAAGCCTCAATTACCGCTAAGCAGTATTTGGCAGAATTATGGTGACGAAGTAATCCCAAGTATTACCAGAGGCGACCTGAATCACCCAACCCCTTCAGAATGACTCAGGGGAATCGTTGCGCGACTCTCATCGAGTCGTCGGATGCTTGCCGGGAGTCATCAGCGATGCGCGCCGAACCGCCAATACTGCTGATACTCCCGCGCGGGAGGCGGCCGACAGACTCGCGCACAGCGCGGTGCCGGCACTCGTCCGGCACCTTCGGCTGTCGCGAAATCAGATGACTTGACGGGAGAGGAGCCGGCTCAGCCGGCGAGGCGGGCGTCCTCGGGAGCGGACGACATCAGCGCGAGGATCTCGGGCCAGCGGGCCTCGAAGGCGGCCACGCAGGCGGGGTCGAAATGCGTGCCGGCGAGCGAGACGATCTCGGCGCGAGCCTCTTCGACCGGCCAGGCGCGCTTGTAGGGACGCTCAGAGCAGAGGGCGTCGAACACATCGGCAATGGCGACGACGCGCGCCTCGATCGGAATATCGGTACCGGAGAGGCGGTCGGGATAACCGGTACCGTCCCAGCGCTCGTGGTGGCTCTGGGCGATCAGTTCGGCGGTGCGGATGACCTCGGACGAGCCATGTTCGAGAATGCGCGCGCCGATCGAGACATGGGTGCGCATGACGCGCAGCTCGTCGGGCGTCAGCTTGCCGGGCTTTGACAGGATGGCGTCGGCGATACCGATCTTGCCGATGTCGTGCAGCGGCGCCGCGAGGTAGACCATTCGGCAGCGCTCGGGCGTGAGCCCGATGGCGGCGGCAATCATCGAGGAGACCTGGGCAACGCGCGAAACGTGCTCGCCAGTGTCGCCGTCGCGGTACTCGATGGCGCGGGCAAGGCGCCAGATGATCTCTTCTTCGCGTTCGACCAGGTGGCGGGTGGCGCTCTCGACCTCGCGGGCGAGCCAGGCGGCGCGGTCGGCGAGTTCGATCTGCGAACGGCGCAGGGCGAGGAGGTTGCGGACGCGAGCCTGCAGTTCGGTGGAATCGAACGGCTTGTTGACGAAGTCGGTGGCGCCGGCGGCGATGGCGCGGACGCGCAAAGCGGGGGCATTGTCGGAGGTAACCATGACGATCGGCACCAGCCGGTAGGCCTCCTCGGCGCGGAGGCGCCGGGTCAGCTCGACGCCATCCATCTCGGGCATGACGTGATCGACGAGGACGAGGTCGAACTGGGTGGCGGCGGCCAGCGCCAGCGCCTTGCTCGGCAACAGCGAGGCAGCGATCTCGACATCTTCGAGCGCACCGATCACATGGCTGATGAAGGCCAGGCTCGAACGCGAGTCATCGACGATAAGCACACGCACCGGCTGAGCCCCAAAGCGGCGGTTGGACCACAGCACCTAAGCGGGCCCGAGTTAACAATATCAAAAGCTGCGTAGCTTCCCGGCGGCGATGTTATGCTTGGTTACTGATTTGTATTTGCTCGACAAAGCTTAGGCGAGCACGATGAAAGTTGACCTGCCGGTCAAAGCTTAGCGCGAGGTCCAGCCGCCATCGATGATGAGGGTCTGGCCGGCGATCAGCGAAGCGGCGGGAGAGGCAAGGAAGGCCACAGCGCCGGAAACCTCTTTCGGCTGGCCGACGCGATGCAGCGCCGCGATACGCTCGACCACGTCGGCGCGGAAGCCGGGGCGGCCGAGCGCCTCGGCAGTGCCGTCGGTTTCGATGAAGGTGGGGGCAACGGCGTTGACGTTGATGCCGTGCTTGCCCCACTCAACGGCCATGCATTTGGTCATGTGGGCGACCGCGGCCTTCGACAGGCAATAGATCGCCTCGCCGGGCAGCGCGATGAAGCCGGCCTGCGAGCTCATGTTGACGATGGCGCCGCCCTTGCCGCGGGCGATCATGTGGCGGGCAACGCGCTGGGCGATGAAGAAGCTCGCCTTGACGTTGAGGTTGATGGTGAGATCGAACTCGTCCTCGGTGAAATCCTCGATCGGGCCCTCGGTGCCGCCGCCGACATTGTTGACGAGGATATCGAGGTGGCCGAATGCGGCGATGGCGGCGTCGACCGCGCCGTAGGCCTGCGGCAGATCCATCACGTCCATCTGCAGCGGCACGGCGCGGCGGCCGAGCGCCTCGATCTCGGCGATCACCTCGCCGCCGGACGCCTTGTCGCGAAGCCCCAGGGCGATATCGGCGCCGGCATTGGCAAGGGCCAGCGCGATGGCGCGGCCGAGGCCGCGGGCGGCGCCGGTGACCAGCGCGGTCTTGCCGGTGAGGTCGTAGCTGGGCAGGTCGGTCATCTCATCCCCCTCGTGACGTGACAACGCACATATTGCACGGCCGCCCTTGTCCTGGTCACGCTTTTCGAACCGGAAGCGTCCGAACCTCTTCCTGAAGGCGCTCCGAGGGTCACTCGGCGAATTCGCGTTCGAACCAGCGCTTCACCAGGTTCATGACGCGGATTGAGCGATCGTTGCGCCAGGCGAGGTACCAGCTGCCCGGGCGGCTGACGAGGCCGAGCGGGGCGAGCATCCGGCCCTGCTTGATGGCGTCGGAAACCGCGGGACCGGGCCCGATGGTGACGCCGAGCCCGGCTTCGGCAGCCTGCAGGGTGTAGAACAGCAGGTCGTAGGAGATGAACTCGCGCTTTTCCAACGTCACGCCGGCCTCGCGGGCCCAGTTGGACCACATGTCGGGCGGCCAGACGGTATCGAGGCGCGGCAGGCTCCACAGATAATCGAGATCGTCCTCCCGGCCCTTCATCAGCATGGGGCTGACCACCGGGCCGAAGGTTTCAGGCGCCACGACCGCGACGGTCATGCCGGGGATATCTGGCACCGGACCGACGCCGATATAGATATCGATGGAGCGATCCGCCGGATTGATCTCACGGCTCCAGGTGGTGAGGCGCACCGAGGTGCCGTCAAGCAGCGCCTCGAGGCTCTGCAGCCGCGGCACCAGCCAGCGCAGCAGGAACGCGTCGGGCGCGGTGAGCATGATGGTCTGGCGGTTGTGGGCATGGCGCAGCTGCTCGGTGCCGCGCGCAATCGAGGCGAAGGCCTCGGAAATGGTGGCGGCATACTCGGCGGCGGCCGGAGTGAGGCGGATCGAGCGGTTGCCGCGCTCGAACAGTTCGACCCCCAATGCATCCTCGAGATGCTTGATCTGGCGGCTGACCGCGCCGTCCGTGACGCTCAGGTCCTGCGCCGCCTTCTTGACGCTGCCGAGCCGGGCCGCCGCCTCGAAGGCGCGCAGGGCATTCAGCAGGTGGCCGGTCTCAACCATTGACGAAAACTCAATCGAACGGCCGATTTGTAAATTGTTGGCCGTGGCCCGTCCAGCCTAGTGTTCCGCCTCGGATGCGAGGCGTCAGGCCGCCGGATCCGGGTTCCTCCCTCCCCGGTTTCGACACCTCACGCTTTCGCGTCCGGACCCGCGCATCGCGACGTTCTCTCTCCCCCTTCATAGAGCAGTTACCTGATGTCCGTTTCGACTCCCCACCGCATCATCATCGATTGCGATCCCGGCCACGACGACATGGCGGCGATCCTGCTCGCGGCATCGCACCCGGCGATCCGGATCGAGGCAATCACCACGGTGTGCGGCAACGCTTCGCTGGAGAACACCACGCGCAATGCGGTGAGGATCGTCGAGGCGTTCGGGCTCGATGTGCCGGTGCATGCCGGCGCCGTGCTGCCGCTGCTGCACCGCTACGAGTTTCCCGCGGCGTTCCATGGCCCGTCGGGCATGGACAGCGCCGGCGTCGAGCTGCCGCAGACCGATCGGAAAGCCGATGCGGTCGGGGCAGTCGAGGCGATCATCGCCAAGGTCGACGCCAACCCGGGCCAGATCACCCTGGTGGTTATCGGGCCGATGACCAATGTGGCGCTGGCGCTGGCCTTGCGGCCGGACCTGGCGCAGAAACTCAAGCAGATCGTCTTCATGGGCGGCTCGGCCACCGAAGGCAACGTGACCCCGGCAGCCGAGTTCAACACCTGGGCCGATGCCGAAGCGGCGCGGATCGTCTTCAGGTCGGGCGCAAAGCTCGTGATGTTCGGGCTGAACCTGACGCACCAGACGCTGCTCAGCCGCGCCGACATCGCCGAAGTGCGCGCCGCGGTCAGCGGCGACAATCCGGTGGCCGACATCATGACGTTCTATTGCGGCACCTATTACGCCTTTGCCGGTGAGGACAAGCCGGGCGCGCCGCTGCACGACCCCTGCGCCGTGGCCTACCTGATCGATCCCACGATCTTCGGCATCGAGCAGCTGCCGGGCGAGGTGATCATCGGCGACGGCCCGGGCTACGGGCAGACGCTGATCGATTTCCGCCCCCAGGACCCAAAACACGACACGCGCGTCAAGAATGTCGGCGTCGCCATGACGGTCGATGCGAGACGGTTCACCGAACTGGTAACCCCCGGCCTCGTCTGGGGCGCCAAGCGGTTCGCGAAACAGGTTTAGAATTTCAGCTACAGGAGAAGGGTGCGTAATATGAAAATGTGGAACACGGCCTTGGCGATCAGCATGGTGGCGGCGATGGCCGCTACACCGGCGCTGGCACAGGACAAGACGCTCAACATGATCGTCATCGAAGGCGGCGACACCACGGCCATGCAGGCCGTCGTCGACGCCTACACGGCGGCGCATCCGGGCACCAAGATCAACCTGCAGCCCTACCCGTTCGCGCAGTTCTTCCAGGTGGCGGAACTGCGGCTGCGCTCGAAGGATGCCGGCATCGACCTCGTCTATGTCGATGCGCCGCTGGTCGCGAGCTATGCCTCGCGCGGCTTCCTCGCGCCGATCGATGCGAGCATCGATAGCTCCAGCCTGGTGCCGGCGGCGATCGACGCCGGCAAGTATGACGCGACGCAGTTCGCGTTGCCGATCAACAACTCGGCGCAGGTGCTGTTCTACAACAAGAAGCTGTTCGCCGATGCCGGCATCACCGCGCCGGAAGGGCTGACCGCCGGGCAGAACGCCACGCAGGCGGAAGTCGATGCGCTCGGCTCGACCAAGCGCTGGACCTGGGAACAGGTGGCGGACGCGGCGCAGAAGCTGACCGTCAAGGATGGCGGCCGCACCACGCAATACGGCTTCACCGTCGAGCAGTTCGGCGAGCTCTACCAGCTACAGCCGCTGGGGGAATCGCTCGGCACCGACGTGATCGCGCCCGATGGCGTGACCGCCAAGGGCTACCTCGACAGCGAGGCCTGGGTGAAAGCCGGCACCTACTGGGCCAACCTCTACAATGAATGGGCAGTGAGCCCGAAGAGCCTCGGCTATGGCGAGGCCGCCTCGCTGTTCGGCAATGGCCAGCTGGCAATGTTCGCGGGTGGTACCTGGAACCTGCCGATCCTGGCACAGACGGGCGTCGATTTCGGCGTGGCGCCGTTCCCCTATTTCGAGGGCGGCAAGGTGCTGACCCCGACCGGGAGCTGGTATGTCGGCGTCAACGCCGCCTCGACCAACCAGGTCGAGGCCTTCGATTTCGCCAAGTTCCTGACCACCTCGGATGAAGGCACGCGCGTCTGGTTCAAGGCGCTGAACCAGCTGCCGGTGAGCAAGCCCCTGCTCGACGAGATCAGCACCGCAGCCGATTTCGATGCCTTCCCCAACAACGTGTTCCGGCTGGGCGTCTACGACTCGCTCAACACTGCTAAGGCCCGTCCGGTCACCGCGGCATATGGCCAGCTGCAGGACGCCTTTCGCACCGCCTTCGTCGACATGGCGAACGGCGTGGCGGTGAAGGATGCACTGGCGAGCGCCGTGCAGAAGTTCGAGTCCGCGGCGGCGCGCGTCGCGCAGTAGGTTCGTCGTGGGCGACAAGTTCGCCGGTCTATCGATGAGTGCCTTCTCCCCTTGTGGGAGAAGGTGCCCGAAGGGCGGATGAGGGGTATCTCTCCGCGTACTCGGTCGCTCCTCGCTTACGCTCGGATCGCGCTACACTTCGTTGCGCGGACCCCTCATCCGGCCTTCGGCCACCTTCTCCCACAAGGGGAGAAGGCGACAGCCGAAGCAATTGTGCCCCGTGACTCTCCACCCGGTGAACCGCTCTAGATGGTCAGAAGCAAGACTCCCCTCTTCCTGCTCGCGGTGCTACTGGCGCCGGCGCTGGTCGGCCTTGTGGTGTTCCGCCTCTATCCGATCGCGCTGGCGGTCAGCGACAGCTTTTTCAACATGCTGCGCGGCAACCAGGTGTTTGTCGGGCTCGACAACTACGTCGCGCTGTTCACCGATTCCGCGTTCTGGAAATCGCTGCAGGTGACGCTGTGGTTCAACCTGCTGATCAACCCGATCCAGATCGCGCTCGCGCTCGGGCTGGCGCTGCTCTACGTGCAGAAGTTCAAGGGCGTGGCGTTCTACCGGGTGTTGTTCCTCATCCCCATCGGGGTGTCGCTGCCGACCGCGGTGATCATCTGGCGCATCATGCTGAGCCCGGATGGGCTCGCCAACGGCGTGCTCAACATTGCCGGCATCCCCGGCCAGCCGTGGCTGACCTCGGAGAGCCTGGCGCTCTACTCGATCATCGCCATCGCCACCTGGAAGGGCATCTCGTACTGGATGATCTTCATCATCGGCGGGCTGCAGAACATCTCGCCCGAGATCTATGACGCGGCGCGGGTCGACGGCATCAAGCCGTGGCAGCGGCTGGTGTTCATCACCGTGCCGCTGCTCAGGCCGACGCTGCTGTTCGTCCTTGTGGCGGACGTCTCGATCAATTTCCTGCTCTTCGCGCCGATCTTCATGCTGACCCAGGGCGGACCGGCGGATTCCACCAACGTGCTGATGTACGAGGCTTTCAAGTCGGGCTTCATCTTCGGCGACATGGGCCGGGCGATGGCGATTATCGTCGTGGTGGTGGTGATCCTGTTGTTGATCGTCGGGCTGCAGTTCCGCCTGCTCGCAGGCAAGCCGGAGGGCAAGTGATGGCCGATCCTGCCCTCAAGCTCCGCCGCGGCTTCACGCTCGGCGCCACGCACCTGGTCTACGCGGTGATCGCGTTCATCTTCGTCTTGCCGCTGTGGTGGGCGATCGTTTCGTCGCTCCGGCCGAATACCGAAGTGTTCGCCGACATCTTCCCGTTCACGGTCAACGCGCTGCTGCCCTCGCCCCTGTCGTTCGAGGCCTATACGGGCGTGTTCGAGCGCGGCTTCGGGGTGATCATCGCCAACACGATGTTCGTCGCCATCGTCACGATGATCGGTGGGATGATCGTCAACGGTGCGGCCGGGTTCGCTTTTGCGGTGTTCGACTTCAAGGGCAAGAAGATCATCCTGACGCTGATTATCATCAGCTTCATGCTGCCCTTCGAAGCGATCGCGCTGCCGCTCTACACCGTCACGCTGCAGTTGGGCTGGCTAGATCACGTGGCAGCGTTGATCGTCCCCAGCATTGCCAACGGGCTGGCGGTGTTCCTGTTCTACCAGTTCTTCAGCCAGGTGCCGAAGGACTACCTCGAGGCGGCACGGCTCGAGGGGGTCAGCTGGTTCAACATCCTGCTTCGGATTTATGTGCCGCTGTCGATCCCCACCTGCATCAGCGCCGGACTGCTCTTGTTCGTGTTCCAGTGGGAGGCGTTCCTCTGGCCGCTGCTGGCGATGCCGAGCCAGCAGTTCAAGGTGATCCAGGTCGGCATGGCGGCGTTCCAGCAGCAATACCAGACGATCTGGAACCAGCTTTTCGCGGTCTCAGTGATCACCGCGCTCATCCCCATCGCCTTGCTGCTGCCGCTGCAGCGCTACTATGTCCAGGGCCTCGCCGGCGCTGGCATCAAAGGCTAGCTTTCGGAGAAGCCATGTCCGGCCTCGCACTTTCAGGCGTCAAGAAGTCGTTCGGCGCCACCGACATCATCCACGGCGTCGACCTCAGGATCGAGGACGGCGAGTTCGTCGTGTTCGTCGGCCCGTCGGGTTGCGGCAAATCCACCCTGCTGCGGCTGATCGCCGGGCTCGAAACCACCAGCGCGGGGCGGATCGATATCGGCACGCGCGAGGTGACCGAGCTCGACCCGTCGCGGCGCGGCGTCGCCATGGTGTTCCAGTCCTACGCGCTTTACCCGCATATGAGCGTCAGGGAGAATATCGGCTTCGGCCTCAGGATGAACGGCATGCCGAAGGCCGAGGTGAACAAGAAGGTCGCCGAAGCCGCGGCGATCCTCCACCTCGACGAGCTGCTGGAGCGCAAGCCCAAGCAGCTTTCGGGCGGGCAGCGGCAGCGCGTCGCCATCGGGCGGGCGATTGTCCGCAAGCCGGAAGTGTTCCTGTTCGACGAGCCGCTCTCCAACCTCGACGCCGAGCTCAGGGTGCAGATGCGGCTCGAGATCGCCAAGCTGCACAAGACTCTGGGCGCGACGATGATCTACGTCACGCATGACCAGGTCGAGGCGATGACCCTGGCCGACAAGATCGTGGTGCTGCGCGCCGGCCGGGTGGAACAGGTGGGAACGCCGCTCGACCTCTACGACAACCCCGACAACCTGTTCGTCGCCGGCTTCATCGGCTCGCCGCGCATGAACTTCCTCCGGGCCGTGGCGGCGAAGAGCAGCAATGGCGAGCTCAGCGTGACGCTGCCGGAGTTCGGCAATGTCACGGCGTCGATGGCGGTGATGACTGAGCCGGCGCCGGGGACCGAGCTGCTGCTGGGCATCCGGCCGGAGCATTTTGATGCCAAGGGCGAAGTGCAGTTGACGGCGGTGGTCGATGTGATCGAACACCTCGGCGGAGCGTCGTTCGCCTATGCGCGCTCGGAAGACGAGCACCCGCTCACCATCGAGCTGCGCGACAGCCGGCACACTGCGGCGGGCTCGGAGCTCAACACCGGGTTCGACCCGGCGCGGGCCTTCCTGTTCGACAAGGCCACTGGGCAGAGGGTTCGATGACCATGCTGAGCGAGAGCGAACTCAGGGCGCTGCCCAAGGTCGAGTTACATCTCCACCTCGATTGCTCGATGAGCTTTGCCTCGGTGAACGCACTCGATCCCAGCGTGACCCCAGAGCGCTATCGCGCCGAGTTCCTCGCGCCGCGCAAATGCAAAAGCCTCGTCGACTACTTCCGCTATCTCGCGCCGCCGCTGGCGCTGCTGCAGAGCCGTCGGGCGCTGACCGTGGCGACGATCGACCTGCTGCGGCAGCTGGCCGAGGACGGGGTGATCTATGCCGAGATCCGCTTCGCGCCGCAGTTGCACCGGCAGACCGGGCTCACCACTGACGATGTGGTGGAGACGGTGCTGGCGGCGCTGGTCGAGGGCCGAAAGAGTTATCCGGTCGAAGCGCTGTTGATCCTCTGCACGCTCAGGCCCGACGACACGGCGCAGGGGCTCGACCTGGTGCGGATCGCCGAGACCTGTCGGGAGCAGGGGGTCGGCGGTGTCGACCTCGCCGGCGACGAGACCGGCTATGGGCTCGGCGAGCACATCCCGGTGTTTCGCAAGGCCGCCGAGCGCGGCCTCAACGTCACGGCGCATGCCGGCGAAGCAGGTGGCGCCGAGAAGGTGCGCGAAGTGGTGGAGCAATTGGGCGTCCGGCGTGTCGGGCATGGGGTGCGCTCGATCGAGGATGAGGCGGTGATCGCGCTGCTCTTGGAGCGCGACGTGCATCTCGAGGTCTGCCCGTCCTGCAACATCCAGATCGATGTGTTCGACCGCTATGAAGATCACCCGGTGGATGCGCTGGTGCGACGCGGCGTGTCGGTGGGGGTCAATACCGATGCGCGCGGGCCGACTGATCTGACGCTCACTCAGGAGTATGGGCGGCTGCAGCAGGTGTTCGGCTGGGACGCGGCACGGTTCCGGGCGGCCAACCTCGCGGCGATCGGGCGCGCCTTCGCCGACGACGCGACCAAGGCGGCGATCCGGGCGCGGCTCGAGCCCTAGAAACACACCACCGGCTGCCATCCCGAGTTGCGGTTGCGCCCACCCACCGACTGTCATCCCTGCGAAAGCAGGGACCCAACTCGCCGCCCGCGCCAGCCGATAGTTGGGTCCCTGCTTTCGCAGGGATGACACCGAGCTTGGGGTACTTGCAGGGCGTCGGCTCGCGTGTCGGAGCCTGACTTGGCGCGTGGTGCCGAAGCAGGGATGACAGCCGGCGGAGAGCGAACATCGGGCCGACACAAGCAAATCGCCAGCGATCGATACTCGTATGGTAGCCCTCGACGCTGCGCTGCCCGCTGGGTAGAACTGGCTCACCAAAACCGAGGGAGCTAGATATGCCGGCGACGACCACCCAACCCTGGCGCAACCGTAGCTATCATCGGCGCTGGCTCTTGGAGCAGGCCGACGCGCTGTTCGGGTTCTTCCAGAATCGGGCCTTCAACCCCAAGGGCGGGTTCTTCGACCTAGATCCAACCGGCAAGCCGCTGAACGCCGCCAATCCGGTGCGCGGCATCCACTCGACGGCGCGCATGGTGCATTGCTTCGCCATCGGCAGCCTGCTCGGCCGGCCGGGCTCGGACCTGATCGTCGACCACGGCATGAAGTTCCTGTGGGAGCGGCATCGCGATAGCAAGGCGGGCGGCTATTTCTGGACGGTGGACGACAACGGGCCGCGCGATGGGCGGAAGCAAGGCTATGGCCATGCCTTCGTGCTGCTGGCCTCGTCGAGCGCCAAGCTGGTCGGGCACCCCCTGGCCGACAAGATGCTGGCCGATGTCACCGAGATTCTCGAGACCAAATTCTGGGAAGAGCGGCACGGCGCCATTGCCGAAGAGTTCAACGCCGACTGGTCAGTGATCGCGCCCTATCACGGGCAGAACTCCAACATGCACCTGACCGAGGCGCTGATGGCGGCGTTCGAGGCGACGGGCGAGCGGCGCTATCTCGACAAGGCCGATCGCATCGCCGACCTGATCATCCGGCGCAAGGCCGGCGAGAACGGTTTTCGCGTCGCCGAGCACTTCGATGGCAACTGGCAGGTCGACAAAGGCTATCTCGGCGACCAGATGTTCCGGCCGCCCGGCACGACGCCCGGCCACTGGCTGGAATGGTCGCGCCTGGTGCTGCAGCTCTGGGCGCTGGGCGGCAAGAAGCACGCCTGGATGCCGGATGCGGCCGAAGCGCTGTTTGCCCAGTCGATCGCACTCGGCTGGGACAAGGACAAAGGCGGGTTCTTCTACAACCTCGACTGGAACGACAAGCCGGACATGCGCGACAAGCTCTGGTGGCCGGCCTCGGAAGGCGTCGGCGCTGCGGCCTTCCTCTGCGAGCACCGGCCGAGCGCCTTCCACGAGGAGTGGTATCGCCACATCTGGGACGTGATCGCGAGTTCGTTCATCGACGAGCAGAACGGCGGCTGGCACGAGCAGCTGACCGAGGACCTGCAGCCGAGCTACACGCTGTTCGGCGGCAAGGGCGACATCTACCACGCGCTGCAGGCGTGTCTGATCCCGCTGTACCCGGCGACGGGGAGCTTGACCAAGGGGATCCTGGCGGAGATTTCCAAGGGCTGAGGCGGTAGGCCGTAGCCGCTGTTACGTCGCCACAGGCAGCTCGGTACGAGAGCTGTAGAGCTTGATGCCCAACTCGGTGATCTCCAGCAGCACCAGGTGGATGGCGTCGCTGACCGGAGCGAGCTCAGCGGCGGCGGTCGGGCTTTTGGTGGCGATCTCGTCTACGGTGCGCTGGAACTCGGTGATGTCGGCGTAGACAGCGGTCGCTGTCTCTTCGAGATGGACTAGTTGTGCTTCGTCGGGCTTTTGCTCTCGGGCCTGGGCGGCGAGCAAGGTCAGGCGCGCGGCTTCGGTGCGCCAGTGTTCGATATTCTTCCCGAAGTGGTTCAGGCGGTCGGCGATGTCGTTTCTGGACATAGGGGGCACCCTCTCGATGATGGCCTAACGGGCGGGGGGTGGTTTCGATGCCAAGGCCCCGCAGATTGTTTTTACGTTGACAGACAACTCGCTGGTGAGTATCCACTCACTCACCATGAAGCACACACGTACCAACCTGTCCGATGCGGACACCCGTAGAGAAGCCATTGTCGAGGCGGCGCTGGTGGCGTTTGCCGATGCGGGGTTTCAGGCGACGCCGGTGACCGCGGTGGCGGCGCGGGCCGGGATCAGCCAGGCCTACGTGTTCAAGCTGTTCCCCACCAAGGAGGAACTGTTCATTGCCGCGGTGGAGCGCTGCTTCACGCGGATCGAGGAGACGCTGGAAAAGAGCGCCCAGACAGTCAGCAGCGGCGACGCCGACGCGATCCTCTATGCGATGGGCGACGGCTATGCGAGCCTGATTGCCGATCGCAGCATCCTGATGATCCAGGTGCACGCGCAAAGCGCCTCGGATGTTCCCGCGATCCGCGCCACGATGCGGGGTGGGCTCAAGCGGATCGTCACCTATGTGAAGGAGCGCACCGGCGCAAGCGACGAGGCGGTGCAGCGCTTCATCGCCTTCGGCCAGCTCTGCCACCTGATTACCACCACCGCTATCGACGGGCTCGGTGAGGACTGGGCCCAGTTGGTGGCGCGCGGCATCCGGCACGTGCCGGCCATCTGATCCGGCCGGGCATTCCGGCCGGCGACTTATGACGACGTCCATCGTGGCGCCCTCACCCGCTCTAGCGCGGGAAAATGGCGCCATTTCTTGAACCAACTGGTGAGTGATTGCTCACTCTATAAACGTAGGAGAACTGAAATGACCGCCATAGTCGCAACCGCCGCAGAGACAGCCCCACCGACCGGGCGCAGCCGCAATCGCTGGCTCGCCCTGACCATCCTGGCGCTGGCGCAATTCCTCGTGGTGCTGGATGCCTCGATCGTCAACATCGCACTGCCCAGCCTCGGGGCCGGACTGGGGCTCGACCATAACCTCCTCACCTGGGTGATCACCGCCTATGTGCTGCCGTTCGGCGGGCTGCTGATGCTGGGTGGGCGGCTGGCCGACCGCTACGGGCACCGCCGGGTGTTCCTCGCCGGGGTGTTCGGCTTCATCGCGGCGTCACTGCTGGCGGGGCTGTCGATCAACGGGCCGATGCTGCTGATGGCGCGCGCCGTGCAGGGCGCATCGGCGGCGCTTCTCGCGCCGGCGGCGCTGGCATTGCTGATGCAGCTGTTCCCGGTGACGGACGGCCGAGCCAAGGCGCTCGGCATCTGGGGCGCCGTGGCCGGCCTCGGCAGCGTTGCCGGGGTGCTGCTGGGCGGGGTGCTGACTGCCAGCATCGGCTGGTCGGCGATCTTCTTCATCAACGTGCCGGTGGGCCTAGTGGTACTCGCCGCAATCCCGGCGCTGCTGAGCCGCGACGTGGTGCAGAGCCGGGCGCGGCTCGACCTCTGGGGCGCCATCACCATCACGCTCGGCGTGGTAGCGCTGGTGGCGGCGTTCTCGGTGGTGCTTGAGCTCGGCTTCCTGTCACCGGTGACGCTCGGCCTCGGGGCGGCAGGCGTGGCGCTGCTCGGGTTGTTCACTGTGATCGAGCTCCGCTCGCCCGACCCGCTGGTGTCGTTCGCGATCTTTGCCAACCGGGCGGTGACGCTGGGGAACCTGGTGGTGCTGCTGATCGGTGGCACGGTGGTCGGGCTGTTCTTCGTCCTCTCGCTGCATATGCAGAATGTCCTCGGCTATGACGCCATGCTGACCGGCCTCACCCAGGTGCCGCTGGCGCTGGCGCTGATTGTCGCGGCCGGGGTGCTGCCGCCGGTGATGGCCAAGACCGGCTCGGCGCGGACGCTGGCGGTGTCGCTGGTCGGCCTTGCAATCGGCCTCGTCTGGCTGGCGCTGGCGCCGGTCGGGGCGGATTTCGTGCTGCACCTCTTGGCTCCGACGATCATCATCGGCGCCGGTTTGGGCGGGGCGTTCATCGCCGGCACCGAACTTGCGGTGCAGGGCGTCAGCGAAGCCGATAGCGGGCTCGCCAGCGGGCTGGTCAACACCAGCCAGCAGATCGGCGGCGCCCTCGGGCTGGCCGTGCTGTTCACGCTGGCGACCAGCCTGACCAACAGCCTCAGCGCTGCCGGAGCCGATGAGGTGACGGCGCTCGCGGGAGGTTACTCGGCCGCCTATCTCGGCGCCGCCGGGCTGGCCCTGCTGGCCGCCCTGATCGCCGCCTTCGCCACCCGCAAGTGACACCCGGCACCGGCGCGATGTTGCGCCGGTGCCCTTCCCCCCAACCAAGGAGTACCTGATATGACCACCGACAACTTCGCCGCCCCGCCCAAGGACAAGTCGCAAAAGCTTGCGCCGCGCTATGTCACCTGGTCGGCCATCGTCGCCCCCGTGCTGGTGCTGACCGGCTGGGCCTTCATCGCCGCAATACCGATCGCACTGATGACCTGGGGCACCTGGACCGACAAGCGAGTCCGGGCGCTGCGCTGGTGGAGCGGGCTCACTGCCCTGCTCTATGCCATCCCGTTCGTGCAGTACCTGCTGCGCACGGATCCCGAGGCCAGCATGTCCTCGATGCTGCACCCGGCGATGGGCATCGCCATTGCGCTCGCCGCCGTCGTGCTGGTGCTGAAGATCTTCAAAAGTCACGGCGGTTGACGGTGGCCGGAGCGGCCGGCGGCGCCCAGTTGTTCGCCGGCCTCACAAGACTAGTGCCGCCGCGACGAGGGCGTGTTATTGTCCTCGGGCGGAGTGCACGCGAAGGGGGCGCGTGAGCTTAGGGGCGTTAATGGCGAGGAGAGGCCATGGCGTCGTATTGCGGTCTGCGGACCCGGGGTCAGTTCGTCGGCGCACTTGTCGCGACTGTCATTGCTTCCACGACATTTCTGACATCGTTCGCCTATGCGGAGGACGAGGCGATCTTTGCTCCCGGCGAGCCTGTCGTCACCGGCTTCTCCGGCATCGTCCCGCCGGCGACGCCCCCGGCCAGCGGCGACCCGCTCGATTACACCTTCATCGATCCGGCCGGCCGCTCGATGGTGATCCAGCAGTTGCAACCGGATGGACCACCGGCCGGTCAGCTGATCCCGGCCGAACCGGTGTTCTCGGCGACGGCAGCCGATGTCGGGCAGACCTTCGGGGTGGCGCTGGATGACGCTCCCGAGTTCAGCGGCGCAGCTGCGCCCAACATCTACCTCGCGGCAACATCGGCTTTCGGCCTCAACATCGTCGTGCCGGATGCCGACGGCAATCCGATGCGCAGCAAGCGCGGCGCGCCCGAGGCAACGTTCATGGCGGGCCAATGGGGCAGCGCCGGCGGGGCGGAGGGCTATCCCGGCAGCATCTGGAAGGTCGATGGCAGCACCGGCGAGATCTCGCTGTTCACCACCATTGCAGCCAATAGCGGCGCAGGGCTGGGCAACCTGGTGTTCGACCCGGCCAGCGCGCAGTTCTTCGTTTCCGACCTCGATACCGGCCTCGTCTACCGGCTGGCGGCGGACGGCATCATCATCGACACCTTCGACCATGGCGTTGCCGGGCGACCGACGCACGAGCTCGAGCCGGTCGCCGACGATGGCAGCGAAATGTCGGTCACCGATCCGGCGTTCAACTCCGAGGACCCGGCAACCTGGGGCTTCACCCAGCCGGAACGCCGGGTGTTCGGCCTCGCCGTCAATGGCGGCCGGCTGTTCTACGCCGTCGCCTCCCAGATCTGGTCGGTGCGCATCAATGCCGACGGCAGCTTCGGCACGGCGCGCTGGGAACTCGACATCGCCGACCTGCCCTCCAGCAACGAGATCGCCAGCATCGTCTTCGACCCGCAGGGGCGGATGATCCTCGCGCAGCGCGGCGGGCCGGTGGGCAGCTACGACTACTCGGTGTTCGCCGAGGCAAGGACCTCCTCGGTCGTGCGCTACGCGCGCGAGTTCCCGGACGATCCGACGACGCCAGGCACCTGGGTGGAGACGTCTGAGAGTTACGCCATCGGCATGGCGCCGGAGGGCACGAATGCCTCGGGCGGCATTGCGCTCGGTCCGGATTTCGACGACGAGGCCGGGACGCTGAGCGGCACCTGCAGCGCGTATCTCTGGTCGACCGGCGATGCGCTGCGCGACAACCTGAACGTCGATGCGCCGCTCGATCCGCCAACCCAGGTGCATGGCCTGCAGGGCAATGCCCTGGCGCTGGTGCGGCCACAGAACGACCCACCAACGCTGTCCTTCTTTGCCGACTACGACGGCAATACCGATGACGATCAGGCGATGGCTGAGGGGCATGTCGGCGCGGTCGCCATCTGGCAGGTCTGCGAAAGTGCACCCGCGACCTATGTTCCGCCGCCGGCCTTCCCGCCGCCCGATTACGCGCCGCCGAACTATGAGCCGGACGAGGACGAACCCGACGCGCCCGATGAGCCCGATGAATTCAGCAATCTGACGCTGGAGAAATGGGCCAAGCCGTTCTTCTGCTTCGACGGCGGCGCCGACTGGTGGTGCAATTTCACCATCCGGGTCGAGAACACCGGCAGCGTGCCCTATTGGGGTCCGGTGGTGGTCAACGACCACCTGCCGGCCAATAATCCCGGCGCCAGCATGAGCTTCTGGCCGCAACCGCCATGGTCGTGCGGCCCGACCGGACCGACCGCCTATCAGTGCGTCACCGGCCCGGTGCTGCTCTATCCCGGCGACGGCGTGGTGCTGCACGAGGTGGTGAAGCTGCCCAAGGCGGTGGTGAACTATTGCCACCTCGCCAACGCGGCCGAGCTCGACTGGTTCTGGGGCAATGACGACGATCCGAGCGACGATTTCAACATCGGCGTTGCGGGCATCAAGGCGCCCGGTTGCTTTGCGGCACCCGGCAACGACCTGGTCCTCGAAAAGATCGCCGCGCCGAGCTGCGTCGATGCCGGTGCCACCTGGAACTGCTCTTACGTGGTGCTGGTGCAGAATGCCGGGCCGGGCAACTATTCCGGGCCGATCACCGTCACCGACACTTTGGGTCTCAACGCTCCGGCGACGACGCTGGGGCCCTGGGCTTGTGTCCAGGCCGGCCCGGTGCTGACCTGCAATATCGTCGCGCCACCGGTCAACGCGCCGCCTGGCTGGACCTCGGGGTTCCTCGTGACCTCGCATGTGCCGAAGGGCATCCTGCCGGCGCTTTGCGGCCTCGACAACAAGGCCAATATCAGTACGCCTGCCGGCGGTTCGCCGACCAACCTCTTGGCCGGCAACGACTTCGACGCGGTCACCGCGCCGATCCCGGATCCGGCCTGTGCCGGGCCGGCGCTCGATACCGACCTCAAGATGCAGAAGACGCCGCTCGGCTGTTCGCCCTTCTTCTATGGGGTGAACGGTTACCTCTGCAAATGGCAGATGACGCTCAGCAATGTCGGGACCACCCCGTATCTGGGGCCCCTGTCGTTCGTCGACAGCTCGGCGGGCGTGACGGCCAACGAGCTCACCTTCATGTATCCGTTCTGCACGGGCACGGCGGTGACGACATGTACGCCGCCGGGACCGGTGGGGGTCAATCCGGGTGTACCTATCGTCATCCCCTTCCACACCTTCATTCCGGATGGGCCGAACGTCTGCTCGGTGACCAACAACCTGTCGATCCTCGTGCCGAACCCGGGCTCGCCGCCGAATCCCGGTGGCAACGATTCGGACACCGTCGGCCAGGCCCTGCCGAACCCCGCCTGCATCGCACCGGGCCTGCCAAAGCTCAACATCCAGAAGACCGCCACCGGCTGCGCCTCGGATCCATCCAGCGAGGACTGGCTCTGCGACTTCGACATCACCGTCTTCAACTATGGCGGCGGCCCGCAGCCGGGACCGATCCAGGTCAAGGACTTCAACGACAAGCCGACGACCTTCTCGGGCGCCGCATGCGTCCCCTCGGGGATCGATCAGTGGCTCTGCACCCGTCCGGCGGCCTTGCCGGCGCTGTCGAACTGGACCTTCCAGGCGACGTCGCAAGTCAACCCCAACAGCGTGACACTGGCCGACTGCAACGTGATCAACACCGTGCTGATCACCAACCCGGCCTCCGGCAGCGACCCGGGCTACCTCGCCCAGGCCAGCCAGAAGGTGCCGCAGCTGTTCATCAATCTCGGGCCCGGCCCAGTCGCGGTGTATTGCGACCCGCCAAGCCTCAAGCTGACCAAGACGGCGATCAAGACCGTCAAGGCGGGTGACGGCTACGACGCGACCTTCACGGTCCGGGCGACGTCGACGGGACCCGACCCCTATATCGGCACGGTCGAAGTCGACGAGCTCCTGCCGGACGGCACGAGCTTCGTCTCTTCCAGCAACTGGACGTGCGTCCCGACGACCGACAACGACATGCACTGCTCGTCGACGTTCAAGACCATCCCGGTGGGCAAGTACACCGAGATGACGATCACCATCCACATCCCGACCGATGTGGCGGTGGCGGCTCAGTGCAACATCGTCAACACGGTGAACGCGTCGATCTCGGCCGCCGTGCTGCACAGCGCCGAGGGGGTGCAATACACCGCCTCGGCCGCAGCCCAGCTGCCGGCCAGCGTCTGCCGGCCGGGGGCGGGGCCCGAGCCCGAGCAATGCCCGGTCAAGCAGGTGAAGCCCGACGGCAGCTGCTGCGAGGCGGGTACGCAATGGAACGGCAAGCAATGCGCCAAGCCGCGCCCGACGGCGCCGAAATGCCCCGCCGACAGCCACCTGACCGATAGCGGCGCCTGCGTTTGCGACAAGGGGACCCATGGCGATCCGGGCGAGTGCGAGCCGAACCAGTCGACGCCGAGCTGCGACTTCCGCGACAGCCGGCTGGTCAATGGCGAGTGCGTCTGCAAGCCCGGCACACACGGCAACCCCGGCAAGTGCCGCCCCGATGTGGTCGAAGAGCCGGTCTGCCCGGATGACAGCCGGCTGCGCCGCGGCGAATGCGTCTGCCTGCCGGGCACGATCGGCAAGCCGGGTAACTGCCGGCCCGAAGTGATCGAGCCGATCTGCCCGGACGACAGCCGCCTGCGCCGTGGGGAATGTGTCTGCCTGCCGGGCACGGTCGGCAAGCCGGGTAACTGCCGGCCCGAAGTGATCGAGCCGATCTGCCCGGACGACAGCCGGCTGCGCCGGGGTGAATGCGTCTGCCTGCCGGACACCCACGGCAAGCCGGGCAATTGCCAGCCGGACGTGGTCGAGGAACCGAGCTGCCCGGACGATAGCCGCCTGCGCCGTGGTCAGTGCGTCTGCCTGCCGGGAACCAGCGGCAACCCCGGCAATTGCCGGCCGGATATCGTCGAGGAACCAACCCCGGCTTGCCCGGACGACAGCCGGCTGCGCCGCGGTCAATGCGTCTGCATCCCGCCGCTGACCGGCAAACCGGGGGCTTGCGAGGCGCCGGTCCTCGAACTGCAGCCGCTGCGGCCGCGGATCGAGCTCCCGACCATCAACTGAACGCTGGACCGGGCTTCAGCTCGCACCGTACTTGGTCGTGATCGCCTCCCTCCCCCTTGAGGGGAGGGGAGCGAGAGGGCTGAGTTCGAACGGCCGACCGCACTCCGCGGCCGGCCCTCAGTCACTGCAAATGCGGCTTGCGCAGGAAGCTGTTGCGGTCGGCGGATTTGATGCGGACCCAGGTGTCGCGGCCATCGCGGACGACACGCATCGGGAACTCGGCGCCGGCCGGGCCGCTGCTCCACACCTTGCGATAGAAATCGGCGAGGCTTTCGACCTCGCTGTCGCGCACGTCGGAGATCACGTCGCCCTGGCGCAGACCGGCCTTGGCGGCCGGGCCGCCGTCGGCGACGCTCATCACCACCACTTCGCCGTCGCTCTCGGCCGAGAACACGCCGAGCCACGGACGCGGCGGACGGTTGACCTCGCCACGGGTGAGGAGATCATCGAGGATGGGGCGGAGAAGGTCGATGGGGACGACCATGTTGATGTCGGCGGTTTCCCCGGCGCGCATCATCTGCAGGCGGAGCGAGCCGACACCGAGCAGCTTGCCGTCGGCGCCGATCAGCGCCGCGCCGCCCCACGAGGGATGCGCCGGGGCGGTGAAAATGGCTTCGTCGAGCAGGTATTCCCAGTAGCCGGCGAACTCCTGCTTGGCGACGATGGTGGCGCGGATGGACCGGCCGGTGCCATCCGCGAAGATCACCGCGTCGCCCAGTTGGGCGTCGGCCGAATGGCCCAGTTCGAGCGCCGGCAGGTCGAGGGGCCCAAGCGCCTGCACCAGACCGAAGCCGGTCTCCTGGTCATAAGCGAGGGCGTGCGCGGCGACGACGCGGCCGTCACTGGTGGTTATCCACACCTCTTCGGCCTCGGTGATCAGATAGCCGATCGTCAGCACCAGACCGTTCTCGCGGATCACCACGCCGCTGCCTTCGCGCAGCGTGCCGAGGCCGGCCGCGGTGAAGGCGTCGTCGGGGATGGTGGATCGGACGGCCACGACTGACCGCAAGGTCGGATCGATATCCATGCTCTTGTCCTGGTGTTGCGGAAACCGGCTGGCGCCGGGCCTCTGGCCGGGCACGATGCCTGTGCACAAGGTAGGCAATGGACGGGGGGCCTGCAAGGGCTGGAGAGCCGAACCGTGAGGTACGTATTGCAGCAGAGCGAAATCTGTTCAATGCTGCACGTGTTGTCATACAAGGTGGACACGAGAGCCACCAACGAGCCGTGACTAGGAGAGACTGCCCAACGACGAGGAGGAGAAACTACGATGACTATCAAGAAGTTGAGCCGTCGCGACGTCCTGAGGGGGACCGTTGCTACCGGCGCCGGACTTATCGCCGCGGGGAGCGGCCTTCCGGTTTTTGCGCAGGACGCCGCAGCCCCCAAGCCGGACGCACCGCTGCCGGTCGGCGGCTCGGGAAAGCTCACCGTCATTCACCGCACCGAGTATTTCGAGGCGGCACAAACAGCGTTCCGCGACACCGTGCAGGCGTTTGCCGACTCCAAGGGGATCGAGCTCGACATCTCGACCACGAACCCCGAGTCGTTCGGCGATTTCATGGGAAAGATGACGGCAGCGGTGAAGGCCGGCAACCCGCCGGATTTCGCCTACACGTCCAACGTCTCGATCTCGCAACTGCACCTGCTCGACCTGGTCGAGGATGTGACCGACGTGGTCGATGAAGCGGTCAAGCTCTACGGCGACATCATGCCGGGCCTGAACGCCGCCAAAACGGCACAGCTCGATGGCAAGTGGTGGGCCGTTCCGCTTATCGGCACAACGACCGGCTACTATGCGCGCGGCGACAAGCTCAAGGAAAAGGGCATCGATCCTGCTTCCCTGAAGACGATCGTCGACCGCCGCGAGGCGGCCCTCGCTATCTCTGGTCCCGACTTCTACGGCTGGGGCTTTACCCCCAACCAGTCCGGTGACGGCTTCGGCTTCCTGATCGCCACGGTGCAGGCCTTCGGTGGCCACTTTACCGACGAGACCGGCCAGATCGTCACCTTCGACTCGCCGGAGACGGTAGCTGCCTTCGAGTTCCTGCGCGAAACCTACGACCGCAACGGCAAATATGCCGCCATGCTGCCGCCGGGTGTCGAGAGCTGGAACGACACGGGCAACAACGAAGCGTACCTCGCGGGCCAGATCGGCTTCACCCAGAACGCCTTCTCGATCTATGCCCAGGCCAAGCGCGACGGCAATCCGGTATACGCGAACACCCTGCTGCTGCAGGCGCCGACAGCGATCAACGGCGACAGCCGCGATGGCGGCAATGTCGGCGGCTGGATGACCGTGTTCAAGGGGGCGCCGAACGCCGCGCTGGCCAAGGAACTGGCCCTCAACCTGCTCGATCCGGCCAACTTCAGCAAGATCGCGTCGCTGGGCAGCGTGCTGTTCACCCCGGCCTACCAGAACCTCTGGACGCCCGAACTGCTGGCTGCCGAACCCAACCTTGCGACGATTAAGCAGGCGGTCGACGTCAAGGATCCGTTCCTCGGCCAGTCGTGGCCGGCGAATCCGAACGCCGGCGTCGATGCGATCCGCGCCCAGGGCGTGCTCGAGCAGTCGGTCGGCAACGTCATCTCGGGCCGCATGGCGCCCGCCGATGCCGTCAAGGATGCGCATCAGAAGATGCGCGACCTCTTCGAGGAAGGCGGAATCATGCAGCCCTAAGGCTGCGATGCTTCCTGGCTGAGGGCGGGTGGTACGCGCCCTCAGCCATCCCGTGCCGACCAAGGCAGCCGCATCGTGCTGCCAGGCCGTGCCCAACTCCTGCACCCTGCTTTCTCGGGCGCTTCAGCTGGAAGGAGCTTGACCATGGACAAGCGCATTACCCTCGATATGCCCGTCAGCGGCACCACTACTGCCGCGCGTCCGCGGTTCAAGCTCAAGAACATCCTGGGCCGCGACTGGAGGATCGCCTACCTCTTCGTGCTGCCCATGGTGCTGCTGATGGCCGGGCTGATCTTCTGGCCGTTCATCAGCGCCATCCTGATGTCGATGACCACCTTCAATTTCAACACCGGCGAGACGGTGCAGGTGGGGCTGAAGAACTATCAGCGGCTCTACACCAATTCGGACTACCTGCTGAGCCTCTCGAACACGATCAACTTCACGTTCTGGTCGCTCAGCATCAAGTTCGTCACCGGCATGACCATCGCGATGATCCTTCATTCCAAGTTGCCATGGCGCAACCTGATGTCGGCGATCATGCTGCTGCCCTGGATCGTGCCCGAGATCGTTACGGCGCTGGCCTGGAAGTCGATCTACGACCCGCTGTTCGGTGGCCTCAACCCGATCCTGCAGGGCGCCGGCATCATCAACAAGCCGCTCGGCTGGCTGTCGGACTCGAACCTCGCCCTGGGCAGCGTCATCGCGGTGAACGTCTGGAAGGGCATCCCGTTCTTCACCCTGCTGTTGCTGGCCGGGCTCAAGGCGATCGATACCGAGCTCTATGAATCGGCCGAGGTCGACGGCGCCAACGCCGTGCAGCGCTTCCGCTACATCACGCTGCCGGGGATGCGTTACGTTATCCTCGTGGTGCTGCTGCTGAGCTTCATTTCCACCTTCAACCAGTTCGGGTTGATCTTCCTGATGACCGGCGGCGGACCGAGCGGCGCCACCCGCCTCTACTCGATCCTCGCCTATGAGAAGGCGATCGGCTCCCTGCAATACGGCCCCGGCAGCGCGATCGCGCTGAGCGTCGCGCCGCTGATGGCGTTCCTGATCTACCTGCTCTCCAAGTACATGCGGCACGACGAGCGCGCCGCCGGGGTGCAGAAGAAGGGGCTCGGCATCGGCAAGTTCTTCGGCGGGCTGTTCAGCTTCGTGCTCGATATCTTCTTCTGGCCGTTCGACATGCTGAACCGCGGCATCGAGACGCTGGGCCGATCGCTGCGCAAGCGGATGACCGGTTCGTCGGAGAAGCCGGTGTTCAAGCCGCAGGGCCGCGAACGCATGGGGATCGGCATCCGCATCCTGATCCTGTTGCCGATCATGGCGTTCGTCCTGTTCCCGTTCTACTGGGTGCTGATCACCTCGTTCAAAACCACGACGCAGATCAGCCAGCGGCAATCGATCTTCTGGCCGAGCCCGCCGACGCTGCACCAGTATCAGGAGCTGCTGTTCGGCTCGCCGTTCCTGCACTGGCTCGGCAACTCGATCCTGATCGCCGCATTGAGCACCATCATCTCGGTGGCGATCGCAGCGCTCGCCGCCTATGCGCTGACCCGGCTCAAGTTCCTCGGCGCCGGGCTGCTGACTACGGCGATCCTGATCACCTACCTGTTGCCCGGGACGCTGATCTTCATCCCGCTCTACCAGACGCTGAGCGACCTTGGGCTGATCAACAGCTATGGCGCGCTGCTGACCACCTACCCGACCTTCCTCGTCCCCTTCGCCACCTGGGTGCTGATCGGCTATTTCCGCTCGATCCCGGTGGAGCTCGAAGAAGCGGCGATGATCGACGGGGCGAGCCGGCTCTATGCCTTCATCCGCATCACCCTGCCGCTGGCGGCGCCGGCACTGCTGTCGGTGGCGCTGTTCGCCTTCACCAACGCCTGGAACGAGTTCCTGTTCGCCTTCGTGTTCATCACGTCGGAATCGCTCAGGACCCTGCCGATCGGCCTGCAGTCGATGGTGGTGGGCGATATCCTGCCCTGGGGCGAACTGATGGCGGCTTCGCTGCTGACGGCCATCCCGGTGGCGGTGCTCTACATGTACGCGCAGCGCTTCCTGGTCGGCGGGCTGACCGTCGGGGCGGTGAAGGGGTAGCGGCGAGCGCATCTGGCGCCATACCTGCCACAACCACGGCGTCACCCCGGCGAAGGCCGGGGCCCATCCTGAGATATCAGCGTTCATCGCCCGATCTCAGGATGGGTTCCGGCCTTCGCCGGAATGACTCCGTGGGTGGGACAGCGATCCGAGCAGAGATGAGAGTAAGTTGACGCACGCCACCCCTACCATTACCGCCCTCCGCGTCGTGCCCGTGGCCGGCGAGGACAGCATGCTGCTGAACCTCAGCGGCGCGCATGCGCCGATGTTCACCCGCAACATCGTGTTGCTCACCGACAGCGCCGGCCGGACCGGGCTCGGCGAAGTGCCGGGCGGTGAGGCGATTGCGAAGACGTTGGAAGATAGCCGCGAGCTGGTGCTGGGGCGCGAGATCGGCGCCTATCGCTCGGTGCTGCGGCAGGTGGGCGAAACCTTCGCCAGTCGCGACGCGGGTGGGCGGGGGGCGCAGACCTTCGACCTCCGCGTCACCATCCATGCGGTGGCGGGGCTCGAATGTGCGCTGCTCGACCTGATGGGACAATTCCTCGGCGTGCCGATGGCGGAGCTGCTCGGCGACGGCCAGGTGCGCGACCGGGTCGAGATGCTGGGCTACCTGTTCTATGTCGGCGACCGCACCAGAACGCAGCTCGGCTACCGCGCCGCGGCGCGTGGCGATGATTGGGAGCGAGTGCGCGACGAGGTGGCGCTGACACCGGCGGCCATCGTCCGGCTCGCCGAGGCGGCGGAGGCCCGCTATGGGTTTCGCGATTTCAAGCTGAAAGGCGGCGTGCTGGCCGGCGAAGCGGAAGCCGAGGCGATCGAGGCGCTGGCCGAGCGCTTCCCCGAGGCGCGATTGACGGTCGATCCGAACGGAGCGTGGTCGCTCGATGAAGCGGTGCAGCTGGCGACCCGGCTGAAGCCGATCCTTGCCTATGCCGAGGACCCGTGCGGGGCGGAGGCCGGCTTTTCCGGCCGTGAGGTGCTGGCGGAGTTCCGGCTGCGGACAGGCGTGAAAGTCGCGACCAACATGATCGCCACCGACTGGCGGCAGATGGGGCACGCGCTGACGCTCGGCAGCGTCGATATCCCACTAGCCGACCCGCATTTCTGGACGCCGCGCGGCTCGATCGACGTGGCGAAACTCTGCCAGCGCTGGGGGCTCACCTGGGGCAGCCACTCGAACAACCATTTCGATATCTCGCTGGCGATGTTCACCCAGGTGGGCGCGGCGGCGCCCGGGACAATCACCGCGCTCGACACGCATTGGATCTGGCAGGACGGGCAGCGGCTGACGGTGGACCCGCCGCTGATCCGTGACGGGCACGTCGCCGTGCCGGAGCGACCGGGGCTGGGGGTGGAGATCGACGAGGCGCAGCTCGAGGCGGCGCACCAGCGCTATCGTTCGCTGCCGGCGGGGAGCCGGAACGATGCGGCGGCGATGCAGTATTTGATCAGCGGCTGGAGCTTTGACGCGAAGCGGCCGGCTTTGGTGCGCTGAGCCGCAAGCGCCGAGCGTGCGGCGCACCCCCTCTGAGCTGCGCTAGGCGGCAGGCCGCCAAGCTTCGCTCGCCTCCCCCATCAAGGGGGAGGTGGGGCTGGTGTATTTGGCTGTATCGTGCCCCACCCGCCGGCGGGGCACCTCCCCCTTGATGGGGGAGGCTGGGAGGGGGCGGGGCAGCCAGCTCGGAAGTCCCGGTCACTGAAACCAGGTCGTCCCCGGATACTGGTGCTGCCGCGCCACCTCTTCGTTCAGCTCGAGCCCGATGCCCGGCCGATCGGACAGCTTGATGCGGCCGTTCTCAATGATCTCGCCGCCATCGGTGATGGTCTTCCAGTAGTCGCGGTGGAACCAGTGGAACTCCAGCACCAGGAAGTTCGGCACGGTGGCGCAGACCTGGGCCGAGGCCATGGTGCCGATCGGCGAGCTGACATTGTGCGGGGCGAAAGGGATCGAATAGAGGTCGGCCATCTCGGCGATCTTCCGGCACTCCGACAGCCCGCCGCATTTCGGAATATCGGGCATGATGATGTCGAGCGCCTGCTGCTCGAACACTTTTCGGAAGCCGTGGCGCAGGTAGAGGTTTTCGCCGCCGCAGATCGGCACGCTGGTCGAGCGGGTGATCTCGGCCATGGCGTCGATGTTCTCGGGCGGGATCGGCTCTTCCAGCCACATCAGCTGCAAATGCTCGAGGTCCTTGGCGAGGCGGATGGCGGAGTGCTTGTCGAGCCTGGTGTGCAGGTCGCAGGCGACCTCGACCTCTTTGCCGGCGGCCTTCACCACCATTTCGGCCAGTTGCACCATGCGGTCATGCTCCCACTTGTTGGGAGTCATGTTGAACTTGTCCTTCTCGTACCAGCCGGTTTCCGAGCCGGTGTGGCCATAGGCGCGGATATCGAGATCGACCTTGAGTGCGCTGAAGCCGGCTTCGAGCACCTTGTCGACCTCGGCCTGCACCTCGTCCATGTTCATGCCGGGCGAGACTTCGCAATCGCAATAGACCCGGATGTCGTCGCGGAACTTGCCGCCCATCAGCTCATAGATCGGCACCTTGAGGGCTTTGCCCTTGAGGTCCCAGAGCGCGATCTCGATACCGGTGAGCGCGGTAATCAACGCGCCGGCAAAGCCGCCCTCGAACACCAGGCTGCGGCGGGTCTCCTCGAAGATCGCATCGATGGCGAAAGGGTCGCGGCCGATCAGGCGTTCCTCCAGCTCCTTGATGATGGCGATGGCCTGGTAGCCGCCATGCACGCATTCACCGAGCCCGGTGATGCCGGCGTCGGTCTCGATGCGGACCCATAGATGCATGCAGTGGCCGCTCGTCGCCGCCGTCTTCACCGAAGTGATCTTCACGTCGCTTCTCCCTCGTTCTCGTCACCTTGACGTGCTTTCGAACCGGAAAAGTCTGCAACTTTTCCTGAAAGCACTTTGCCCTCGATCCTCCCCGAGGGACGTACGTCAGGTTACAGCCCGACGCACCGTTGGCAACCGCCGATCGGGCAACGAGGAGTAGGCCGAAAGTCGTATGCTGGTAGAGTCTTTGCTTGGTCGCGCGATCGAACCGGAAAAGTCTGCAACTTTTCCTGATCGCGCTCTACTGCCGGAAGCTGTGGTCGAGCGAGGCGGTGATCGGGCTCACCAGATAGTCGAGGAGGGTCTGCTCGTCGCCCATCAGCATGATCTCGGCCGGCATGCCGGGCAGCATCCTGATGCCCTCGCCCAGCGCGTCGAGGCTCGCCCGGTCGACTTCGACCTTGGCGAGGAAATAGGCGCTGCCGGTGCGCTCGTCGATGAGGCTATCGGCCGAGATCGAGCGCAACACACCGTGAATCTGCGGCAGGTTGCGCTGCCGGAAGGCGGTGAGGACGACGCGGGCCGGCATGCCGGGATGGACGGCATCGATATCGAGCGGCCTGAGCCGCGCGTCGATCACCAGCTTCGACCCCTCGGGTACGATCTCGAGGATAGGCTCGCCGGATTTGACGATCCCGGAAACCGTGGTGACCCGCACATGCATCACAGTGCCGGCGATCGGCGCGGTGACCACGGTGCGGGCCAGCACATCCTCGCGCGAGGCCAGCTGGCTCGCGAGTTCGGCGAGTTCACCGCGGACCTTGCTGAGATCCTCGCTGACGCTTTCGACGATTTCGTCGCGCAGCGCGAGGAGCTGCATCTGGGTTTCGCCGATCAACTGGCGGTTCTGTGCGATGGCGGCGCGATTGGCGGCGCGCTGGGCCTCGACGCTGGCCGCCTCGCGCTGCAGCTCGAGCAGCCGCGGCAGCCGTTCGAGGCCCTTGTCGTAGAGCTGCTTGACGCTCGCTGCTTCCTGTTCGAGCAGGCCGATCTGCTCTTCCTCGGCGGCGATCATCTCGCTCAGGCCGGCGATCTGCTCGTCCACCTGTTTCATCCGCTGGTCGAGAATCTGCTCGCGGCCGTTCTGCGAGGCGCGGCGGTTCGTGAACAGGGCACGCTGGTCGTCGATGGCTCTGGCATAGTCAGCCGCCGGGAAGGCGAGCAGCTCGGCCGGGACGGTGATGGCATCGCGCCCCTGCATCTCGGCAAGCAGGCGCGCTTCAAGGGCGCGCAGGTCGATGTAGCGGTCGCGCAGCTCCTGCCGTCGGGCCAAGGCCTGCGTATCGTCGAGGGTGACCAGCGGGTCGCCGGCCGCCACCACATCGCCCTCCTTGACGTGAATGGTGCGGACGATGCCGCCCTCCAGGTGCTGGATGGTCTTGCGGTAGCCGTCGGGGCTCACCACGCCCGATGCGATGGCGGCGCTGGCAAGCCGGGCGCCATAGGCCCAGGTGCCGAAGCCGCCGACCAGCAGCACCGCCGCGATATAGCCCAGCCAGCGCGGACCCCGGGTAGCGCGGGACAGTTCAACCCGCGGCCTGATGCGCCGGCGGCGCTGCCCGAGCATGAGCAGCACAATGCCCAGTGCAACCACGGTGGCCGCCGCAGTGAGCACGCCCTCGGGAGACAGGCCGGCGTCGCGCGTGGCGATCCAGGCCCGGTCGACCAGCGGCAGGGCCTCGGCCTGCCACCAGTCCAACGCCATCTGCCAGAGCTTGGTCGGGTTCTCGAACATGGCGGCGACCTCCTGGAGTGCTTTCAGGAAAAGTTGCAGACTTTTCCGGTTCGAAAGCGCGACATAATCAATGACTTGGGGACGAAGCTCGGGGGAGCTTCCGCGTCGGCTGCGGGATGCGCCGCGGCTCCTCGCCCTCGACGGGAACGCCGGAGGGCCGAAGCACCTCGTCGCGGTCGGCAAAGCGTGTGACGGTCCCGTTGCGCATGATGAGAATCTTGTCGACGGCCTGCAGGTCGACCGGCCGGTGGGTGACAATCACCACGGTACGGCGGCGGCGCCTGAGTTCGGCGAGCGCCTTGGTCAGGGCGAGGTCGCCGTCGCTATCGAGGTTCGCGTTGGGCTCATCGAGCACCAGCACTGCCGGATCGCCGTAGACGGCGCGGGCGAGACCGATGCGCTGGCGCTGGCCCTGCGACAGCCGGTTGCCGGCCGCCACGATGTCGGTCTCGTAGCCGCCGGGCAGGCCCAGCACCAGTTGGTGCACTCCGGCGAGCTGGGCTGCTTCGACCAGCCTGTCGCTGTCGATGGGGCGGAAGCGGGCAATGTTCTGGCCGACGGTGCCGGGGAACAACTCGACCTGCTGCGGCAGGTAGCCGAGGTGGCGGCCAAGATCGTTGGAATCCCAGGCAAAGACATCGGCGCCATCGATGCGCACATGGCCGAAGCTGGGGCGCGCGGCGCCTACCAGCAGGCGGCAGAGGGTCGACTTGCCCGCCCCGGACGGACCGACAATGGCGCAACTGCTGCCCGGTTCGAGATTGAAGCTGACATTGGAGAGGATCGGCTCGTGCCGAGCCTGCGCGGCGAAGCTCACCGCCTCGACGGACAGCCGGCCGAGCGGCCGTGGCAGCTGCACCGCCTCGCGGTCCGGGGCAGAGCCCTTGAACAGGGCCTTGAGGTTGCGATGCGCCGCGGCGGCGGCGAGCAGGCGGCGCCACGCGCTGATCGAGCGCTCGATGGGCGAGAGCGCCCGGGCCAGGATGATCGATGCGGCGATCATGGCGCCGCCGGTGAGCTGCCCCTGGAGCACAAAATAAGCGCCGGCGCCCAGGATCAGCACCTGCAGCGCCATGCGGATGGCGCGGGAGATACTGACGACGGTCGCGGTGTCTTCGGCGAGGTGCTGCTGGCGATCGGTGGCGATCTGTTCGCGTTCCTGCCAGCGCTCGATGATCGGCTGCGCCATGCCGAGCGGCGCAAGCGTTTCGCCGCCATCGATGTAGCGGAGCGCCGCGTCGTGGTTGGTGCGCAGCTCGGCAGTTGAACGCTTCTGCGCCGGCCGTGTGGCGATGTCGTTGCCGACTGCGAGGCCGAACAGCACTAGAGCGCCGCCGATGGCGATGAGGCCGAGGACCGGGTGGAGCAGCCAGATGAAGGCGATGAAGATCCCGGCCCAGGGCGTATCGAGCAAAGCGAGCGGACCATCGCCATCGAAGAAGGCGCGCAGGTCGGAGACATCTCGCGGCCCTGCCTCGAGGCCGGCGCCGGCTAGCCGGGCTTCCATGGCCCGGCGGATCACCGGGCCGGTGAGCTCGAGATTGAGCCAGGCGCCGGTGCGGGTGAGCATCAGCCGCCGGGCATGTTCGATGAGGCCGTAGACGATGATGGCGGCGAGCGTGCCGAGGGTCAGCCAGATCAGCGTATCGAGCGAGTCGGTCGACAGCACCCGGTCGTAGACCTGCAGCATGTAGAACACGGTGACGAGCAGCAGCAGGTTGACGAGGCAACTGAACAAAATGAGCGCCGGAAGCTCGTTCCGGACGCGATCGATGATGGTTTCGTACAGGGTCTTGGGCATGACAACCGCCTTGGCAATGAACGCGCCGGAAAGACGCCGGCCGGGTGTTGACCCGGCCGGCTGAGGCTTGCTGCCGCTAGACGGTGATCACCCCGTCGAGGTCGCCGTCGATGCCGATGGTGAAGTCAGCCACCGCGGTATCGCCGAACGTATCGAAGTCCTCGATGGTGACCTGGAAGTCGAGCTCGGCGTCCGGGGTAACCCCGGCCTCGCCGATGCTGAACTTACCGACGTCGAACTTGCCGGCCACGCCCTCGACCAGGACGCGGTTGTGCAGCGTGTCGGTGTCCCATTCCACCGTGTAGCCCTTGTCGAGGCCGGAGACGACCACTGAGGTGGTTCCGAGGCCGGTTACATCGATGAAGCCGATGGCAGGATCGGAGTCGGCATCGAACTCGTAGACCGTCCCGTCCGGCTTGATCACCCGCACTGTGACGATATTGGGCGAGGTTCCATCCGGGGTGAGCACCATGTCGCGGCCCTGCTCGGCCGTGCCGAGGAAGGTCGTGAGCTTCATGGTAGCGCCCTTGTTGCCCTGCATCTGCGAGATGGTGATCGAGGCCGTGGTCACGTCCACGGTGCCACCGGTGTACTGCACGTTGTCGGCATCGTCCGCTTCGGTGGGGCTCAGCCCGCCGGGTACGCCGGACAGGTAGTTGGCCACCGGATCGTCGATGTAGACGAAGTAGGCACCTTCGCCGGGGTCGAACATCTGGTTGTTCACACCGATGGTCGCTCCGGTGCCGCCCTGCGAGGTGTGGATCACATCGCTCTTGTTGGTGTAGTTGCCGGCGGCGTTAATGACGACCTTCTTGCCGAAAACGAGGATCGCCGGATCAGTGTCGGACTCGCCCACCACACCGAACAGGTTCGAACCGGAGGGCAGTTCGTCGAAGTCGAAGTCGATACTGACTGGCGACGGATCCTGCAGCGTCTCGAACAGGTAACTCCAGTTCGCCGGATCGGTATCGTCCGTGTCGAGGCTCAGCCGGAAGTACGCGTTGTCCTCACCCGGGTCGATCGAGCCGTTGCCGTTCTCATCCTCGTAGTAGGTGACGGTCTGGTCGTCTTCCTGCACGCCCACCACCGTAGCGAAGCCGAAGTCGAAGCTCTCGGTGAAGTCGGTGATCTTGGCATTGGCGCCGTCGGCACCGGGAACCGCTCCAAGCAGGTTGGAGACGGTGTCGCCATTGACGAAGTCCACCATGCCGCCGGAGATCGGACCGATAGCGGGGCCGTCGTCCTCGAACTTCAGGCTGCCGCCGATGTCGATGGTGGCGCTGTCATGGTCGCCATCGCCGTCGTAGGCGGTCGCCGTCAGGTGGACGAGGTTGCTGGCGGTGAAGATGGCCGGCGAAGTCTCCTCGTCCGGGTCGAGCGGATCGTCATGCTTGACGGCCCGGCTCAGCGTCAAAGTCACCTCGCCGGTATCCGGATCGGCCGAAACGCGGAACACTTCCGGCCCACCCAGACCCACGGTGCCGATGATGTCGAGGCCGTCGGTATCAAGCACCACGGCATCGCCGGTCAGCGAGTCGATGAGCCCTGTATCGTCACCCTGCCCGCTGATTGACAGCGCGTAGGTGATGGCGTCGGCATCAGGCACGTCGTCATCGTCCGCGTCCTTGGGCCCGTCATTGCCAAACAGTGTGGTGAACAGGCCCGAGAAGTCGGCGGCATCGCTACCGAACAAGGTCTCGTCGACGATCAGATCCGGCGCCGGGTCGGCGTTGCGCTCGATCGAGGGACCATCGTCCTCGAAGTTGAACGCAAGCCCGATATCGGCAACGGCGTCATCATGGTCGAGATCACCGTCAACGGCGACGGCGGTCAGGGTCACGAGGTTGGCTGCGGCAAGCTGAGCCGGTGAACCGCTTTCCTCGTCATCGTCCGGATCGTCGTGGACAACGGCGCGGCTCTGGTCGAGCGTCACCTCCCCGGTCTCGGCATCGACCGTGATGCGGAAGACCTCCTCGGCGCCGACCATGCCGACGACCGCGGCACCGTCCATGCTAAGCACAACGGCATCGCCGGTCAGCGTGTCGGTGAGGCCGCTGGCGCCGGCGTTGATCCCGAGCTCATAGGTGATGGCGCCCGGATCGGCCACATCGTCGTCATCGGCATCGAGCGGACCGTCATTGCCGAAGGCGGTGTCGAACAGGACCGAGAAGTCGGCCGAGTCGTTGGTGGTAAAGTCGCTGTCGTCGACCGTGAGGGCCGGAACCTCGACCAGGTTGCGGTCGATCGAGGGACCATCGTCCTCGAAGTTGAACGCAAGCCCGATATCGGCAACGGCGTCATCATGGTCGAGATCACCGTCAACGGCGACGGCGGTCAGGGTCACGAGGTTGGCTGCGGCAAGCTGAGCCGGTGAACCGCTTTCCTCGTCATCGTCCGGATCGTCGTGGACAACGGCGCGGCTCTGGTCGAGCGTCACCTCCCCGGTCTCGGCATCGACCGTGATGCGGAAGACCTCCTCGGCGCCGACCATGCCGACGACCGCGGCACCGTCCATGCTAAGCACAACGGCATCGCCGGTCAGCGTGTCGGTGAGGCCGCTGGCGCCGGCGTTGATCCCGAGCTCATAGGTGATGGCGCCCGGATCGGCCACATCGTCGTCATCGGCATCGAGCGGACCGTCATTGCCGAAGGCGGTGTCGAACAGGACCGAGAAGTCGGCCGAGTCGTTGGTGGTAAAGTCGCTGTCGTCGACCGTGAGGGCCGGAACCTCGACCAGGTTACGGTCGATCGAGGGACCATCGTCCTCGAAGTTGAACGTGTCTCCGATGCCGACCGTGTGGTCGTCGGTGTCGCCATCGTCATCGGTGGCCGTGGCGGTCAGCGCGATGAGGTCGGCCGAGGCCAGTTGGGCGGGTGAGCCGCTCTCCTCGTCATCGTCCGGATCGTCGTGGACAACGGCCCGGCTCTGGTCGAGCGTCACCTCGCCGGTGTTGACGTCAACCGTGATGCGGAACACTTCGGGGCCAGCGGCCCCCGCCTTGCCGACGACCGCAGCACCATCCATGCTGAGCACGACGGCATCGCCGGTCAGCGTGTCGGTGAGGCCGCTGGCGCCGACGCCGATGCTGAGGCTGTAGGTGACGGCATCAACGTCGACGGTGCCGTCATTGTCGCTGTCCTTGCCGCCGTCGGTGCCGAAATCGACATCGAACAGGTTGGCGTAGCTGGCCGAGTCATCGGTCACGAAGTCGCTGTCATCGACCGTCAGCGCCGGCGTGCCCTCGCCATCGCCGACCGATGGGCCATCGTCTTCGAATACGATCCGGTCACCGACCGGCTCGTGGACGAAAGTGCCTTCGGTGATGGTGAAGCCGCCGATATCAAACTTGCCGGCGGTGCCTTCGATCTTGACGCGGTTGTGCTCGCTGTCGGTGACGAACTCGATGAGGTAGCCGTCATCGACGCCCGTCAGCGTCACCGTGGTGGTGCCGAGGCCCGACACATCAAAGCCACTCACCGCCGGATCAGCATCGCTGTCGAACGTCGTGGTAACCCCACCAATGGTGACGTTGACCGCGATGATATTGGGCGAGGTGGCACCGTCGGTCGGGCCGGTCAGCAGGTCACGGGCGGTGTCAGCCGCACCAAGATAGGTGGTCAGCGTCATGCTGCCGGTGCCGTTGCCCTGGATCTGGGCGATGGTGAACTGGGCCGCCGTCACGTCCAGCGTGCCGCCGGTATAGAGCGCGTTGTCGGCATCGTCAGCCTCGGTGCCGGTCAGCCCGTTGGGCTCCCAGCCCGACAGAAAGTCGGCGTTCACGTCGTTGACATAGGCAAAGAACGCCGCGTCCCCGGGGTTGAACATCTGGTTGTTCATACCGATCGTGGCATTGGGTCCGGCCTGCGACATGAACATCATGTCACTGGTATTGGTGGGTGTGCCATCGGCCTGCAGCTGAATGTCGGCGCCGAAGATGACGATCGCCGGACCGTCGGGAGACGCTCCCAGCGTTGCAAACAGGTTGTTGCTCGATGGCAGGTCATCGAAATCGAAATCGATGGTGCCGCTGGCTCCCACGTCGAGCAGGCCGCTCAGATCGACCGGATCGTCATGGTTACCGCTGTCGGGATTGGTGATGGCCTCGAACTGCACCGTCGAGATCGTGCCGTCTGCCTCGAGGTAGCCGGCGAGCACGATATCGCCATTTACGTCGACACCGAGGAACATGGAAGATCCCAGCCCGGTCGCCTCGTCGGCGAACAGATAGATCGCCTCGCCATCAACGGTAGTGAAGCCGGCGAGCACACCTGTGGTCGGATCGGTCGTGCCAGCGTCATAGGCCAGCAACGGATCGCCGTTGCTCATGACGAAACCGGTGAGAGTCGAACCTTCAGTGAGTGAAATGAAGTCGTTCTGGGCCGCGCCGTTGGCCTGGGCAAATGCACTGCTCAAATTGAGCTGGCCGGCGTCGAAGAGCCGCGTCGCGAAGGCGGCTGGCAGGTCAGTATAGACTATGTCGCTGTCGTCGTTGTCCTCGTTGGTGCTGGATATTCCGGTGTTCTGTAGCCCTTGTGACTCGTCGAGCACGACGAATGCGTCGTCTGTTAGAACGATTGCCATGATGACTGCTCCCTTGAGTGTTTTGTGACTGCTCCCCGCTTACGTGTTGACGCTTCGTATTCAGCTATCAGATAAAACAAATCATCAGCCTTGCTGTCGACGTCGTCGACAGCACAGCCGCATCTACCGTTGGCCTCTGATTGTTGCAGAATACATCCGGCGCAGATCGGATGGTGCGACCGGGAGTTCTACTTCTGCACCACGGGCTCGTTCCGCAATTCGAGCGGTGGGTGCTCTCTCGGTATTCTTGGTTCGCGCCGGAATACAAGTTGAACGCCAAGCTATACGGAAAATTAACCGCCTTTGCAATGGCGATCAGGCCCGCCAACTGCCGATCGGGCCGCGCCCGACACCCGAAAAGCCCGATCCGGGCCGGCTGAGGGGCCTCGAGGATACCAACTAGTGCTGATGGCAGATGTGATGGAAACAGCTCGCGCCACCCCACCTGAAACCCGCCCCGGGGCGCATCAAAGCTGCCCGCGCCGATCTCGCGAGGGTCGCCGCGATCTACACGTGAGCGCCGCCGGCGCGACGGTTCAGTCCGCCCTGAGCACCGTGGTGCACGCCTTGGGCAAATCGGCCAGGGTCAGCGGCGGGGCCGGCGGCTTGTCGCTCGGCTTGTACGGATCGTCGGTGAACCAGTAGTCGAGCTCGGCGCCGCAGCCATCGCCAGCTGGCGCCGGAGCCTGGTTGACGCAGGGCTCGACGCCCACCGGGCAGTCGAGCCGCACGTGGAAATGGTCGTCATGGCCGTACCAGGGGCGGATCTTGTTCAGAAAGCTGCGGTCGCGCCAGGTGACGGCGCAGAGCGATTTCTTGATCCCCGGCGCCACGAAGATGCGAGCCACCCCCGGCAGCTCCGCCGCGCGATAGAGCAGCAGGCGCTGCGCTTCGCCGAAGCGCTGGGGGTCGACCTCACGGGTGCCCTTCTTCAACATCGAGCGGGCCGAGAGGGTCTCGCGCTCGTCGGCGCTCAACTGATGATCCGGCATCCGCTCGAACCAGATATCGACGTCGAGACCGATCTGGTGCGAGGCATGCCCGCTGGCCATCGGCCCGCCGCGTGCCTGCCCCATATCGCCGACCAGTATCCCCGGCCAACCGTCCTGCGCTGCCGATTGGGCCAGCGCCCCGATATAGCTGACGAGCTCGGCACTGCCCCAGCGCCGATCGCGCGACAGGCGCATCGCCTGCCAGCCCGGCCCATCGGTCGGCAGCTGCACTGCGCCGGCGATACAGCCCTTGGCATAGCTGCCCACCGGGACCTCGGGGCCGGTGGTCGGTGAATGCATGGCGCCGAACAGGTCTCGCGCCGGTTGCGCCAGCGCCGCCGAGACCAGCGTCAGCAGGGCGACAGCCGCCAAAGCAAGCACGCGAAGCACAGCCATCATCACCCCCCACGAAGCACCCACGACTCACGATCCTTGATCGTAACATCAGGGCCGTGTCATGGCGGAAGAGGAGGCTAGCCATTGCACTCTCGGTGGTCCTCCACCGTAAAACGGGGGCAATCGCATATGGCGGCGACGGGCACCTCTCGCCTTCTCCCTTGCGGGAGAAGGTGCCCGAAGGGCGGATGAGGGGTACGCGAAACGAAGTGTAGCGCCCTCCGAGCGAGGCGAGGAGCGATCCAGTGCGCGGAGAGGTACCCCTCATCCGGCCTTCGGCCACCTTCTCCCGCAAGGGGAGAAGGCCCTCCAACTACTGCCAGCGCCTCATGTGCGACTGCCCCTGCGCCCGAGCCAGACCTACGCCTGACTCACCGGTCGAGCTCAGCCAGCCGGACCGGGCGCTGTTCGGCGCTCGAGGCGAGGATCGCTTCGATCAGCAGATGCACTTTGAGGGCTTCCTCGCCGGTGACCAGCGGCTCGCGGTCCTCGTCCAGGGCATCGAGAAAATCCTCGATCACGGCGCGGTGTCGGGCGTGCGAATAGCCCATCGGGTCGGCGCCGCCACCATGGCCGCCGGCGGCGATACTGTGATCCTCGATGGTGCCGTCGCGCCAATAGAGCATCAGGCTTTCACCTGTCATCACCGCCGTGGCCTGGTCGAAAACCAGTTCCAGCCGTTCGGGGAACCCAGGGAAGCTGGCAGTGGTCGCATCGATCGAACCGATCGCGCCATTGTCAAAGCGGATCGCCGCACTGACCACATCCTCGCATTCCATCCGGTGGGTCCGCGATGTGCCGACCATGGCGCTGACCTCGGCGACCGGGCCGGTGAGGCTCAGGAACAGGTCGAGCGCGTGGATGGCCTGGGTCAGCAATACGCCACCTCCGTCGCGCGCCAGCGTGCCGCGGCCCGGCTCGTCGTAGTAGGATTGGGCCCGCCACCAGCGGATCGAAGCGGAGGCGGTCACCAGTTCGCCCAGCTCTCCCCGAGCGATGCGGCGCCCGAGCTCGAGCGCATTGGGTCGGGTGCGGTTCTGCAGCACGATACCGAGCCGGACACCGGCGGTACGGGCGACCGCCACAACTTCCCGGGACCGGGCCGGACTGTGTTCGATGGGCTTTTCCAGCAGGATGGATTTGCCCGCGGCCGCCGCCAGCCTCACCACTTCGAGATGCGCCGATGGCGGGGTCAGCACCAGCACGACATCGACGCGCGGATCGCCGACCAAGGCGTCGAGGTCGTCGCTGACCGGAAAGCCATAGGCCGCACGGGCCGCTTCGCGGCGCTCGGCCGAGCGGCTGAACACGCCGATCACTTCGGCCCGATCAGCCAGATCGCAGAGGCTCAGCGCATGCGGCTTCATGCCCATGCCGGCGCCGATCACGGCGATGCCCCTGGGCTGCATTTGAGCCTCCTCGCCCATCGGTGCGCTCACCACAAGTAGCGCCACAAACTCGGTGTCATCCCGGCGAAGGCCGGGACCCGTCCTGAGATTTCACCACGCCCCCCGGGGCGGCCGGAAAGACCTCAGGATGGGCCCCGGCCTGCGCGGGAATGACGGCGGTGGGCGCTGAGGCGCCGTGCTTCGCCGTTAACGAGGCGCCGCATCTGCTCTAGCTCCGGCGACCGACCACATCGATCGCGGCCAGCAGGCTCAACCCGGTGTGGTAGCCGGGATCGAGATCCGGGGTGGCCGGCACGTAGTCGATCGGCCCTTCGTCGGTGAGGCATTGGTAGGCAATGCCGGTGCCAGGACGCCAATAGTCGCGGAAGAAGACTTCGTCGGCCTTCTGCCAGACGCGGAGGCTCTGGGCGCTGTGCGAGCGCTCGTGGCAGAGCGCGGCGCTGCGGATGGTTTCAGGCAGCGACCACCAGGGGCAATAGGGGCTGATCGGCGCGCCGCTCGCCGCCGACACCACCAGCCGCACGCCGGGCCCGACAAAGCCGCGGTCGAACGACGAAACGAGGATGGTCTCCAGCACCCGCAGCAGTTCCGGGTCGGCGTCAGCCTCGAGGTAATCGAGGGCGAAGCCGACGAACTCGATGCCGTGCCCGACATTGCAGCGATCCTCGCCCGGCACGTTGCGTAAGAGCCCACTGGCGGGGTCGAAATAGTTGTCGATGACATGGCCGATGAAGCGATCGGCAAACGCCGTGCGGTCGCGGCAGCCGATGCCGGTCAGCAAGGCTCCGGCACTCAGCATGATCATGCGCGGGCCAAAGTCCGCGGCCTCGCCCTCGAGCACCTCGCGCCCGAGCGGCAGCTTCTCGTCGATCTGGAAGCGATGGTCTTCGATCGCCGCGATCACCTTTGCCAGCGCCTCGAGCTGACGCGGCAGATCGGCGGGCGAATAACGCGCCGCGCCGGCGACCAGGCCCTTGGCGGCAAAGGTATCTGAGAAGCTGTAGATGTCGGCCGGCTGCGTCTGGGGAACGAAGACTTCACCCTCAAAACGGATCGGGTGCATGTTGCGGTCGTAACAGAAATACACGTGCCCATCGGTGGCGCGCAGCTTGTCGAGCGCCGCATAGAGCCGGCGCCCCTCCATATCGAGGGCCTGGGTGAGCTCCGGGTCGGTGCTTTCGAAGGCCGCCGCGTGAGTGACGATAGCCTCGAGGGCGCGGCCCTGGATCCAGCCATAGACATGGTCGGGGCCGCGCCAGCCATCGACCGCGGCATAATCGACGAGGGTCAGCGGGTTCAGCTTGGTGTTGACGAAAGCACCGTGCAGCGGCGGCCGCGCCAGCATCCAGCGCAGCGTCTCGGCATTGGAGGCGAGATAGCGTTGCCGCGCCGCGGCGAAGAAATCGGTCATTCCTTGAGCCCGGTGCTGGCAACGCCTTCGACGAAGTTGCGCCGCAGAAAGACGAACAAGGCCACCGACGGCACGAGGACGATGGCGGAGGCGGCGCTGAGGCGACCGAGGTCGACGGTGAAGCCGGTCTGGAACAGCGCGAGGCCCACCTCGATGGTGTAGCTGTCCTTGGTGGTGGCGACGATCAGCGGCCAGGCGAAGGCCGTCCAGGCCTGGAAGAAGGCGAGGACGAACAGTGCCCCGAGCGCGCCGCGCAACAGCGGCACGACGATGCGGATGAAGATCCAGATTTCGCCGGCGCCATCGATCCGCGCGGCCTCGAGCAGCTCGTCGGGGATCGAGTGGATGACGTTCTGTCGGATCAGGAAGATACCGAAGCTCATCACCAGATAGCCGAGCAGCAGCCCCCAGACCGAGTTGAGCAGGCCCATGCTCTGTGCCTGGAAGTAGAGCGGGATCATGTAGACCTCGAACGGCACGATGGCGGTGGCGAGGATAATGGCGAACAGCACGCTCATCGCCCGCGACGGGAATTTGGCGAGGATGTAGCCGGCAATGGTCGAGGTAATGAGGATTGCGAAGGCCGAGAGCAGCGCGAAGCTGAAGCTGTTGAAGATCCAGCGCAGTAGCGGCGTATCGGCCAGCACCGCCTCGATATTGGCCAGCGTCGGCTGGGCCGGGATCACCGTCGGCGGCCAGCTCAGCATTTCCTGCGGCGTCTTGAAGGCGTTGGCGACCAGCAGGACCAGCGGCAGGATCATCAGGAGCCCGAACAGCCCGAGGAACAGGTCGATGCCGAGATTGGTGGCGCGCGCCTTGAGCGTCCGGTCGCCGACCTCGCGGGAATGTTTCTCGATCTGGGTTTTGACGCTCATCGGGCGGCCCTCTTGTCACGCAGCAGGCTGAACTGCACGAAGGTCAGCAGCAGCACGATGGCCAGGAGCACCACCGCCTCCGAGGCGGCATAGCCGACCCGGTAATTGCGGAAGCTGTTCTCGAGCATATCGAGCACCAGCACCCGGACCTGCCGCCCCGGTGCGCCCTGCGCATCGGAAGCCAGCACATAGACCTGGGCATAGACGTTGAATGCCGAAACCAGTGTCACCACCGAGACATAGAGGGTGATCGGCTTCAGCATCGGCACCGACAGGTGCCAGAACGACTGCCGGCCGGAGGCACCATCGAGCTTGGCCGCCTCGTAGACCGAGACCGGCAGGCTCTTGAAGCCGACGAGGTAGATCAGCACGGCGAAGCCGAGCGCCTGCCAGGAACACAAGACAATGACACAGATGATCGACAGCACCGGGTCGAACAGCCACGACATCGGCTTGACGCCGAACATCGAGAGGAACGCGTTGAGCGGCCCAAGCCGCGCGTCAAAGATCCATTTCCACGCCATGGCGGCGGGCACCAGCGACACCACGTGCGGGATGAACACCGCCGTCTCGTAGAACGCGGCGAAGCGCGAGCGGGTGCGGTGGAAGATCAGCGCGGCGATCACCAGCGACAGTGGAATGGTGATCAGCAGCACGCCGAAGGCGATGATCGAGGTGTTGAACAGCGCCTCGTGGAACAGCCGGTCGCCCAGCAGCTCCTGGAAGTTCCTGAGCCCGATGAACGGCTTCTTCTTCGACAGGATGTCCCACTTGTGCAGGCTCAGCCGCAGGATCTCACCGATCGGATAGACCCGGACGAAGGCGAAGATGGCGATGACAGGCAGAATGGCAAGCAGCGAGAAGAGCAGGCGTCGTCGCTTCAGCATGTCATCGTCTCCATGCTGCCTCCGGGGAATGATCCCCGAAGGCCGCGGTTGAGCAAGGGCAGGTTTGCAAGAGGCGGCTTACTGGCCAAGCAGGCCTTCACGGTCGAGGATGGCGTTGATCTCCTTGTCGGCATTCTCGAGGAAGGCCTTGAGCGCCGCATCGTCGGTGGCCAGCTCCGGCTTGGCGAAAGCTTCGACGAGGAAGGCAGCGGCGCGGGTCTGGATCTCATCGATCGGGCCGATGGCCGGAACGGTGAAGAACTCATAGCTCGTGGGGTAGTTGACGTAGGCTTCGAAGCCGGGCTTGGAGGCAAGGATGGCCGAGAAATCGAGCCCCGAACGGTTCGGCAGCCAGCCGACATTGTCGAGCAGCCAGAGCAGGTTCTCGGGCTTCTGCGTTGCCATCACGAAAGCCCAGGCGGCGGCTTCCTTGTCGGCGCCGGCTTTGACGTAGAGCTGGCCGGGGCTGACGATCGAGCCACGCGGCAGCGTGGCCGTGGCATATTTCAGGTCCGGGGCCTTGGCGGCGATATCGCCGATCACCCAGGACTCGCGGATGAACATGGCAGTCTGGCCGCGCTCGAAGGCATCGGCATCAGCCGGCGTCTCGACGGTCACCGTCTTGGTGTCGAACAGGTTGTGCAGGTACTGCTTCATGGTGGCGATGCCGGCTTCGGAGGCGAAGTTCGACTTCCACAGGCCCTCGCCGGCGGGGGCGATCAGCTCGCCGCCATGCTGCCACATATTGATCGCGAACTTTTCGGCAATGCCCGAGCCGCCGCCCGAGAGCCGCATGCTCCAGCCGGTGACGGTGGGCGCCCCACTGGCATCGCGCTGCGTCAGCTTTTCGGCATAGGCGTCGAAATCGGCCATGGTCTTGGGCGGCTCGGTGAGGCCAGCCGCGGCGAACATGTCGGTATTGTAGTAGAGCGCGCTCTGGCCGCGGAACAGTGGCATGCCGTAGACGGTGCCGTCATAGCTGGCAGAGTTGACGAAGAACTCGCCGAAATTGGCAGGATCCTTGACGAAGGCCGTCACTTCGGCCGGCGGGGTGTTGAGCAGGCCGCCCTCGAGGTAGCGGGCGGCAATGGTGGTCGCCAGCTCGATAACCTCGGCAGCTTCGCCGGAGGTGACGCCGAGCGCCACGCGCTTTTCGTGTTCGCGCAGCGCGATGGCTTCGACCGTGACCTTGAGGTCCGGGTATTCGGCCGCCATCCCCTCGGCGACATGCTGATAGAACGGCGCCAGTTCCGGATAGCCGCTCCACACCCGGATCTCCTGAGCGGAGACCGCCGTGGCGGCCAGCCCGAGACCCATGGCGGACGCCAGCAGCAGCTGTCGTCCGAGTGTCGAGAAGGCAGAAAGCTGAGGCCGAGAAAGCAATTTCATCATCGTTGTCATCCCTGTTTAACGAACGATCCAGCACATAGTGAAGTCTTGACTGCAACCGGTTGCGTGTCAAGCGGCGCTAACCGCGCGACAGCGTCGAAACCCCTCATTTTCTAGGCGTTGCAGCCTGTTTTGGTAGTCCGAGCAAGGTCTTGGCCGCGAGGGCCAGGCGCTCGGCAGAACCGGCGGCGAATGCCCCGGGCATACCGATGAAGCGATGCGCCTCATCGACCTCGTAGCCGCCGAAGCCAAACTCACTGGCAGGCGGAATGTAACCCGGCGTGCCGTCGGCATAGGACAGCACCAAAGCCGGGCGGCCGGCGCTGACAGTGCGGACGGCAAGGCCGGTTTCGGCAAAGATCTCTCCGGGCAAGGCCACAATCGGCAGGCCGCCCCAATCGAGGACGCTGACGCGACCGACCCAGCTCGCCTCAGGTTGGCCGGCATAACGGCGGGCCCAGTTTGCCCAATGCTGCAGCACCGTGGCCCGCACCGGCTCGGCGGTGCGGGCCTCGTCATCCCAGGCAGCGGCCAGCGCCGGCAGGTCGCGTTCGCGCCGCTCGAGGGTAAGTTCGACCCACTGCTCGGCGGCCGTTGCCGCGGCGCCGAGCATTGTCTCCGGCGCGGCGAGAGCCGCCTCGGCGATCCGGGTGCCTAGTCGCTCGGCATTTTCGAAGGTGCGGGCGGCATTGGCGTTGAGCGTCACTGACGCCTGGGCGGTGTGCCCGATATTGACGTCGCCACAACAGCCATTGAGGAAAATCGCCACCGCGCCCGGATGCGCCGCCTCGATCGTGGTGCGCACGAAATGCGGGAAATCCGCGGTCATCAGCCGGTTATCGGCACCCAGCACGGTGGGGTGGCAGGCATAGGAGACGATCACCGCCAAGAGGCGCCCCGCCGCGTCGCGGATGCGCAGCACCGGCAGGGCGCGATCGAGCGGACCGTCGGCGTGACGGCGGTTGCGGGCCACGTCGGGATCGGCGCCGAGACCGACGCTCAGCTCGGCCGGCACGGCGTTGGCGGCCGCTTCGGTCAGCGCGGCGACGCAGCCATCCTCGAGCGCCCTGAGGAATGCCGGGTCGGCCTCAGCGCTCAGCCGGTCCGCCATCGAGACCGGCGCACCGTGCGTATGGGTGGCCGCGACGATGACATTGGCGGATGGCAGCGGGCAACGCTCGCGGATGCGCGCGCTCATCGCCTCGTGGATGCCGATGACGTCAGCGACGACGATGGCGGTATCGCCGACCACCACGGCGCGCACTGTCAATGGATCGTGCGCCCCGGTTGCCGGCTCGGTGCGGGCGGCAAAGCCGGCGAGCAGCAGCCCAGGCGGCGGGGTGATATCGACGACGGCGATGCCGGCCTTCAACGCGCCCATACCCGCTCCCCGGCCAGATAGGTTGCAGCAATGGTCAGCCGTTCGGCGCCCGGCGCCCACTCGAACTGAATGAGGTCCGCCGCCGCGCCGATTTCGAGCAAACCACGGCCGCCGGCAAAGCGGCCGGAATTGCGCGTCGCCAGCCCCAGCACCTGCGCGAGGCTCAGCCCAGTCATCGTGACGGTGCGGGCAACACAATCGCCCAGCGGCAAGGCGGCTCCGGCGAGGTAGGGCGTGCCGGGCGGGCCCAGCCGGCCATTGGCCTGGAGTTCGACCCGGCCGCCGATGGTCTGGTGATAGATGCCCGGCTTCAATCCACCCGGCGACACCACGTCCGAGACCAGCAGGGCCTTGTCGAGCCCCTTGGCGCGCAACATTGCCTTCAACGTGTCGGCCGGCAGGTGGTGGCTGTCGCCGATCAGCGTGGCAGTCAGCCGATCGTCCGCTAGTTGCGCCCAGATCACGTTGGGGTGGCGCGGCAGCATCGCCGATATGCCATTGCCGAGATGGGTCGAGAGCGTGGCGCCAGCTACTGCCGCGGCATGAATCTGCTCGGGGCTCGCATCGGTATGACCGATGGCGACGTGCACACCCTGCCCTGCTGCATGACGCACCAGCGCGATGGCGGCATCGGAATGCGGCGACAGCGTCAGCAGCCCGACCAGCCCACCGCTCGCCGCCTGCCAGCGTTCGAACTCGGCGATATCGGCGCCGCGGACATGGGCGGCCGGATGGGCGCCACGCGGGCCATCATGGACTGAGATGAACGGCCCTTCGACATGCACGAAGGGCACGGCGCGCGCGACGAGCGGGTAACGCGCCCGCGCCTCGCGGATCGCCATAAGCCCGGCGGTGATGTTCGCCTCGCTGGCGGTCACCAGGGTCGGCAGGTAGGTGGTGGTGCCCAGCGCCAGCAGCATTTCGGTCAACGCCAGGACGCACTCCGGCGTCACCGTGCCGTCGTTCAGATCGTGGGTGGCGTAGCCATTGACCTGCAGGTCGACCAGGCCGGGCGCAAGATAGAGCGGACCATGGTAGTCCGCCGCGTCGATGGCAGCGATCCGGCCGTCGGCGATGCCGATGGCAATGCCTTGGCCGGTGTCGGGATCGCGGCCGACGAGTTGAGCCGTCACAGCCAGCGCACCCGCTCGGCAAATCGAGCGATGAACTTCGCATTGGCCTCGTCGCCGCCGGGAGCGTTGCCGCTGCGCCAGACCGGCGGTTCGATGCCGCGTTCGACCAGCTTGGCGACGGTGCGGATCACCAGGTTGTTGAGCGCGAAGGCGTTGGCGAAGGTGGAGATGGCACCGATCTTTTCACCCATACCGGGCACCTTCACGATCGCGTCGCCGATCGGCACCTTGCAGTCGATGGCGATGTCGACCAGCTCGTGCAGGTTGTGTTTGGTCGGATGGCGCGCCGGGTGGGTCGGCGCGGAGTTGTTGGCGTGCTCGTGCGAGTTGACGCCGATCAGAAATACGCCGCGGCGCTTGGCTTCCAGCGCCGCATCGATCAGTGCGGCATTGATGCCGTAGGCGTTGACGAGGATCAGCAGGTCGCCCTCGCCGAGCCGCTGGTCGGCGATGACGATCTTGCCATAGCCGGGGGTGCGCTCGATCGCCATGGAGCGCAGCGAGCCGCCGGAAAGCAACGTGCCCTCATCGAGAATGGCGCTGACATGCATCAGGCCGCCGGCGCGGAAGAAGATTTCCTGCGAGGCGAGATTGGAGTGGCCGCCCGGCCCGTAGGCGTAGACCAGCCGGTCGGCGGCGATCTGCTCGGCAACCCGCTCGGCGGCACGCTCGGTCGCGTCGCGCTCCTCGACGAGGATGCGCCGCATCAGTGCGGTGACGTCGTCGTAGTAGCCGCGGCAAAGCGCGTCGGCGTCGATCAATTCAGGCATGGGGATCTGACTCCGCATCGAGGTAAAGCGTGCAGTCGGCGTGGGTGCGGAGGATGGAGGCCGGGCAGGCGGTGCTCAGCGGCCCCTCGAGCGCCGCGCGCACGGCGTTGCGCTTCACCCGCCCAGGCACCATGCAGAACAGCCGATCGGCCCGCAACAGCCGCGGCACTGTCAGCGTGATGGCGCGCAGCGGCACGTCGGCAAGGGTGGCAAAGCAATCATCGTCGACCTGCTGCTGCCGGCAGACCTCATCGAGCTCCACCACTTTGACATCCAGCGGATCGTTGAAATCGGCCACCGGCGGGTCGTTGAAGGCGATGTGGCCATTCACCCCGATGCCGAGCTGGACGATGTCGATCGGCGCCGCCGCGAGCAGCGCCGCGTAGTCGCGCGCCGTCGCCTCGGGGTCGTCGCCGGGAAGGATCGGGTGCACCGCGGCGAAGGGCAGGCGGCCGAAGATGTAACGGGAGAGCCAGCTGCCGAAGCGCTCCGGCGCGTCGGGGGCGAGCCCGATATATTCATCCATGTGGAAGGCGGTGACGCGGCGCCAGTCGATACCGGGCTCCGCCGCCAGCGCATCGATGACATCGCTCTGGCTCGGGGCCGAAGCAAAGACCATGCGAACTGCCGCCTGGCGGGCAAGCCTGGAGCGCAACTCCGCCGCGATCTCGCCGGCAGCGACGCGTCCCAACTCCTCGCGGGTGACAAAGCTCTTGACCTTGAGCTGCTCGACTCGCCGCTCACGCGTTCCGGCCTCAGGCACGACACTCGAACTCATCGGCGAAAACACTCCCCGCGACCCATCGCGTTCGAACCACGATTTCGTTTGACTATCGAATGCAACCGGTTGCACGTCAATCCCCTGTCGAACACTCGGCATTGGATGGGACGGGATATTGCCAAGCCACGTTGAACTGTGGGAGCGATCGTTCCAGGCTGCGCAAGGGCAACAGCATGACAGCAGGCAAGGGCCGCAAGGACCTGCCCACCATGATGGATGTGGCAAGGACGGCGGGGGTCTCGAAGTCGACCGTGTCGCGGGCCTTCACGCAGCCGGGCATGCTCGGCGCGGAAACCGTGGCGCGCATCCTCGAGATCGCCAGCAGCATCGGCTATGTCCCCAACCACACCGCCCGGGCGCTGAGCACCGGGCGCTACGGCAATGTGGCGCTGGTGGTACCCGATGTCGCCAACCCGTTCTTCCCGCCGCTGATCCGCGCGGCGCAGATGGAAGCGGATCGCTCCGATTTCTGCGTGTTCCTCGGCAATTCGGACGAGAGCTGGCGCCAGGAAGACAAGCTGGTCGACCGGTTCCTCAGCCAGGTCGAGGGGCTGGTGCTGTGCGCCTCGCGCCTCACCGATGAGCGGATTCGCGCCCATGCGCTGAAGCGCCCGCTGGTGCTGGTCAATCGCGATGTGCCGGGTATCCCGCGCGTCTTGATCGACAGCGCCATCGGGGTGCGCGAGGCGATCGCCCATCTGGCCGAGCTCGGCCACAGACATATCGTCTATGTCAGCGGCCCGTCGAGCTCATGGTCGAACCAGCAGCGCCGCGCCGCGGTGCGGCAGGGCGCCCGGCAGCACCGGCTCGAGGTCAGCATCGTCGCCGCGCGGGTGCCGAGCTATGAAAGCGGGCGCGCCGTGGTGCCGGATATTCTCGCAACCGGTGCCACCGCCGCCATCGCCTTCGACGACCTGACGGCGCAGGGCATCATGACCGGCCTTGCCGATCAGGGCGTCAGCGTGCCCGCGGATTTCTCCATCGTCGGCTGCGATGACGTCCTGGGCGCCGCGACCTACCCGTCGCTGACCACGGTCTCCAACCGCTCGGACGAAACCGGGCGGGCGGCAATGTCGCTGTTGCTCGATATGCTCGGCTCGCGCGCCGTGGGCGACGCCCGGGTTACGCTCGACACCTATCTGGTCATCCGTAACACCACGGCGCCACCGCCGGGTCGAAAGTGAGGCCGAGCGGGCATGCCGGCGCAGGGTCCGCCGGCGCACACGACGCAGTTGAACGGTCGCGACGTTGCCACTGCCGGCGATCGACTTGATGACGATCAAATCGGGGGCCAGGTCGGGACGCTAGTCTCACCGCGTGATCGTGCGAGGTTCCAGATGCGCTTCGACAAAGTACTGCCTCTTGTGTTGCTTGGCCTGCTCGCCCTGCCCATCGGCGGGTCCACTGCGGCTTCCGCGCAGACATTGGACCCTGGTGTGAAGATCACCAGCGTCCAGCTTTCCGCCCAGCCGATGATCTACGTCACCGCGACGATTTCGACCTCAGGTGGAGCACCCGGGTTCCCGATGGCAAAGTCCAGGTGACAGTGCAGAAGGGCTGGGTCACGCTGACCGGCAGCCTCGACTGGAACTACCAGAAGGTCGGCGCGGCCAATGCCATCGAGGACCTCGAAGGCGTGACCGGGGTTACCAACAAGATCACGATCAAACCGCAGGTGACCTCCGTCGACGTGAGGAAGAGGATCGAGGAGGCGCTGAAGCGCAGCGCCGAAGTCGAGGCTGGGGACATCAAGATCGATGTCGCCGCCGACAAGGTGACGCTCAAGGGCCGCGTCAAGACCTGGAGCGAGCGCTGGCTGGTCGAGGACACCGCCTGGGCGACACCCGGTGTCACCCACGTCTCCGACGAACTGATCGTCGGCGGCTGACGCGGGCGGCGCCCCGCCACGTGCACGGCTCGGGTCTGGGGCTCTATGTAGCGGGCGAGATTGCCCCGCAATGGCGATCTCGCCCTGGCGGCGGGTGATGGCGACGGGTCAACATTCGACGTCTCCCTGCCGCAGGAAAAAGCTGTCTGACGCTGGGAACAACACACCCGGCCCACAGCCGCCCCCCGCGTCCAGCGGTCATTGATCGCCCCCAAACCTCACCACCCGGGAACATCTGCAGCTGTCATCAGATGACAGCAGGTGAATGTATCTGAAGTTGTTGCGGTTCGCACTCCAGCGTAGCTTCCCCGCAAGCCGGCCGCACAATGCGGCACTCAGCGGTTTTTGAACGGTCCTCGCAGCTGGAATGGACGCAAGCATCTGATGTCCGAGAGCGATGCGCTGTCGGCCGGGGCGGCGAGTCCCGCAACAGGGGACCGGCACTCGATCCATGCCCAGGTTTCGGCCGTCAGTCATGGATGCTGTTGGGGCGAAGGCGAAACCCTGTTCGGCGATCATGCCGGGAGAGACATATGGATCTGGTATCAATTCTTGTCCAACTGGTCGGCGGCGCCGTGGGTGGTTCGGCCAGCGGCAAGACCATCAAGAGCGCCGACCTGGGTGCACTCTGGAACTCAGTAGCCGGCGCCATCGGCGGCCTGGGCGGCGGCTCGATCATCGCCGCTCTTGGCGGGGCCGCTGGCGGTGCCGCCGGCGGGCTCGACGTCGCATCGATCGCCACCCAACTGCTCGGCAGCGGCCTCGGCGGCGTCGTCCTGCAAGCCATCGTGGGCCTGCTGAAAAACAACATCGTCGGCAAGTAACACGACGAGGGCGCCCGAGCGCTCACCATCCCAACCTGGACCGCACAAGGAACTGCAGTGTACAAATTCGAGCTATTCAAGGACAAAGCGGACGAGTTCCGCTTTCGCTTTCGCGCAACGAACGGCGAGATCATGTTCTCGTCGGAGGGCTATTCGCAGAAGGCGTCTGCTCTTAAGAGCATCGAGTCTCTGAAGCGCAACATTCCCGCTGCAGCGATCGAGGACCAGACGTCCGCGGAAGCTTGACGCCTGGACGCACCTCTCCCTGCCCTGACACGCCCAACCGGTCGTCGACCGGCTCGGCGACACACCCAACCGCAAGACGAAAAAATGACCTTCAAGTTCCTGTTGCCGCTGGCCGCTGTCTCGATGCTTGCCCTGGCGGCCTGCGACAGTTCCACTCCCAGTTCCAACGCCCCGACATCTGCCAATAGTCCGGCTGCCGCGGCCCCGGTTAGCCTCGATGACACAATGAAGGCGTTGCAGGATGCTGCCGCCGGCATGTCACCCGGCGACAAGGCGGCTGCAGTCTCCGAGGCTCGCAAGGCGAGTGAGGAAGTGGCGCGCAGCCAGGGCCTTTCCGACGAATTGATCAAACAGGCCGGCGATGCCGCCGAGTCGGCGGTCAAGAAAGCTCTCGGCGTCGAGTAGGTCGCAAAGCTCCTTATTCCTCCGGCAGAGTTGCGAAAGGGGAGTGCTTGGGCACTCCCCTTTTCTGCGACAGACAGAAAGCCGCATAAGCCCGATCGCGATCGCCTCGAACAATTCCGAGAAGCTGCTCTCACACGCGCGCCGGTTTCTCCACGGACGAAAGCCACCGAACAGCTTCGTCACCCAGGAGGCCGCGCTGCACGCTCCAACCAAGCAGGATGGGTACTGTGCGACGGGACGGGACACCGCCTCCCAATTTATCGTACCACCAGAACGTGCCCGGATCATGCACTGCTTGGCATGAAGCCCTTTCTTGACTCCACAGTCCAGAATTCATAAGTACCTGGCCATGGCAAGGTTCAAAGAGTTCGATCGCGAAGCGGCATTGGCTGGAGCACTGGATGTGTTCTGGGCCAAGGGCTATGACGGCGCGTCGACCGACGACTTGCTCAAGGGCATGAAGATCGGACGGCAGTCCATGTACGACACCTTTGGGGACAAGCAGTCGCTGTTCCTCGAAAGCCTGCGGTCGTATCACAAGCTCGATAGCAAGAACTTTTTCGACCACCTTGGGGACGATCCATCTCCGCTTGAGGTGCTGCACGGGTTTCTGGCCATATTCACCCGCCGCAGCGCACAAGAGAACGCCCGAGGGTGCATGGGCATTAACGCGACGACCGCGTTTGGGCAGACGACGCCAGAAGTAACCGAGCTCGCGCGAAACACCGCTTCGACGGTACAGACGATGCTCGCGAGCCTGGTTGAGGCAGCCAAGGCTCAGGGAGAGCTGGCCGAAAACCTGGACTCCGCCGCGACCGCCGCTTTCCTGTATGCCACCCTGCAGGGCCTTACAGTCCGGGCCCAAGCTGGCGCCGGTCGGGACGAGCTCGCTGCGGTTGCCGACTTCGCCATGAACGCCCTCACTGCAATGTAGCAACCCCTAAATCAATTACCTGCAAGCCTTCACATTTCTGGACTGATCAGTCCAGAAACCATCCCCCTCTGCCCGACGAAAGGATACAACATGTCGGCATTTCTCCCCCTCCGCGATAAGCGCGCCATCGTCACCGGCGGTTCACGCGGCATTGGTGCTGCAATCGTCAGGAAACTCTCCGAACAGGGCGCGCACGTGGGCTTTACCTATTCCGCCAGTCCGGATTCAGCCCAACGGCTCGTTGAGGAGATTGAGAGTGCGGGCGGACGTGCCTTCGCGCTGCAGGCCGATAGTGCCGATCCGAAAAACCTCCAGACCGGCATTCGCTTGGCCGTCGATCGGCTGGGCGGCCTGGACATTCTCGTCAACAATGCAGGCACGCTGGCCCATGCGCTACTCGAAGATTTCAGCCAGGCCGACTTCGACAGAACACTGGCGATCAATGTGCGAGCGCCGTTCTTTGCCATGCAGGAAGCAGCTCGACACCTGCAGTCCGGCGGTCGCATCGTAAATGTTTCCAGTAATGTCGCCGTCAGCGCAGCCGTCCCCGGCTCCAGTGTCTATGGCCTCTCCAAGTCCGCCCTCACGGCTATGACCCGGTCGCTAGCCCACGAGTTCGCGCCCAAGGGCATAACAGTCAACGCCATCCAGCCTGGCCCAACAACAACCGACATGACGTCAGGAAAGGAGGAGTTCATCCTTGGCAGAGTGCCCGCCGGGCGAATGGCGCACGCATCAGAGCCGGCAGCGCTGGTGGCGTATCTGGTTGGTCCCGATGCGGGCTTCATCAACGGAGCCGCAGTGACCATAGACGGCGCAATGACAGCGTAGTGATTGAACGCCGCCCGCCGTCGGCTCGGAGGCGGGGCGGCCGGAGGCGCGCTTGTGGTGGCGGGCTCAACCGCTCAGCACAACATACTAGTCTCCTGGCCGGGATGGGGTGTGGGCCATGAAGCGCGCGACGTCCGCCCCCTCCCTCCAGTGCTTTACTGCAGAACTCTTCCGAAAGACGCGTCGCAGTCCACGGGTTGTGACCGATCCCGCCTGTCACAGTGCGATGCTCGCATCTGCCGGTGAACTGGCCGACATAGATGACAGGATCGGGGTGCGGGACGCGCGCGCAGACGCTGAAGGGTCACTGGCGCCGGCGAGCACTCGTTCCGTGATCGACCTTGCAGGCGTTGGGCCGCGTCGTGTCTCCCTCAGCAACCGTCGCGCCTCGCCTTTCCACCATGCCTGTTGTTGCCGCGCATAGGCCGCGGCCGTTCCAGCTTGCCTGGCTTCAAAGGCCCGCTCTCGCGGACCAAGCTGCTTCAACGCAAGGCTACGCGCCGAAGCACGGCCTCAATCAAAAGTTGAGTGGGAATTGGCGCACCCGACGAGATTCGAACTCATGACCTCTGCCTTCGGAGGGCAGCGCTCTATCCAGCTGAGCTACGGGTGCAGCGGGACTAGGCAATAGGCGATTGGTGCGACGAGTGCAAGACGGTCGGCTCAGCACGAGCCGACCGGTGGGAAAGCTCAGGCGGCGCGGTGCCAGAGACGATCGAGTTCGCCGAGCAGCCGGAAGGTGACGCCGTCAGCGGCTTCGAGATCGCCCAGCGGTTCGACCGGAGCGCTGTGCTCGCGCGCGGCGTGCAGGGCCGCGAACACCGAGGCGATGCCGTCCTCGAGTTCGACATCGAGCAGCGGCGCGTCGTCATCGGCACTGTCGACCTCGGCATCGAGCTCGACCACCGTGTCGGCATAGGCGGCCGGCATGTTCTCGAACGAGCTGGCGGCGAACGGTTCGGATGCTTCCTCCAGCAGGGCGGCCTCGATGGCGTCGGCGATGTCGGCGGAGGCGATCACCTGGGCCGGGGCCTCATCGCCGAAATCGGCGGCGGCATCGGCCGGTTCATCCGCCGCAATGGGCGCATGGGCCGCCTCGTCGTACTGCATCGGGAGCGTCTCGGCGCCGATGACGTCGTCAGCCGAGGCGAGATCGGTGGCGGCAAGCGGCTCGTCCGCGTTGCCATTTGCGGCATCGGAGAGTTCCAAGGCGCCGGCCTCGGGCGCCGTCAGCTCCACTCCGCCGTCCGCCGGTTCGGCCGCTTCGTCAAATCCCTCCACCGCCGCAGCGGCTTGGGTATCGTCTGCCAGGGCGGCGACGATCGGGTCGATATCGGAAGCGGCGTCCTGCCGGTCCTTGATCTCGCTCATCGTTCTCTCCGAGCTCGGGTTGAGACGATGGCGAGGCTAGAAGGCCGAAATGGCCCGTTTCAGGCCTCAATCCGGCACTCCAATGACGATTTCGTGACAGCCGGAACCGTTTCGGCGGCTCAGAACGGCGCCGGAACGCGGAAATTCACCCAGTGTCCCGACGGGTGATTGAAGCCCAGTTCCTCGGCGTGGAGTTGCAGCCGGTCGGCGGCGGCGAAGGCCTCGCCGGTCGAATAGAAGGGGTCGCCGAGGATCGGGTGACCGAGCTCGAGCATGTGGACGCGCAGCTGGTGGGTGCGACCGGTGAGCGGATAGAGCCTCACGCGGGTGATGCCGCCTTCGCGTTGCTCGACCTTCCAGTCGGTGACGCTCGGCCTTCCCCTCTCATAGTCGACGCGCTGGCGCGGCTTGTGCTCCCAATCGGTGGCGAGCGGCAGGTCGATGCGCCCCTCGTCGGCTTCGATATCGCCCCAGACCCTTGCCACATATGACTTTTTGGCGCGGCGCTGCTCGAATTCCTGGCCGACATGGCCAAGCGCCTTCTTGTTGAGACACATCACCAGGACGCCCGAGGTGTCCTTGTCGAGCCGATGCGCCATGGCCGCCGTAGGCCAACGCTGCTTGACCCGCGCCTCGAGGCAATCGGCCAGAGCCGGATCCTTGCCGGCAACCGAGAGCAGGCCCGAGGGCTTGTCGAGCACGACGATATCGTCGTCGGCATGCACCACGGTGAGCCACGGCTCGGTGGGCGGGCGATAGTCGAAACTGGTCGGCATGGGATTGAGCATTGCGCCGCTCATAGCAGGATCGGGCGACGGTGAGAAACTCTGCGTTACGTACCTCATCCCCTCTGGCAATCGACGCCAATTGCGGCGATGCTGGCAACAAGATTGGAGCGGCGCGCCCGACAGGCGGATCGGCCGACTTAACCGACAGGGACGGAGAAAGTGACTATGGACGGCAAGCGTCGCGTTGGCGTGGGCATTATCGGGTGCGGCAATATCTCGAGCCAGTACCTCAAGGCGATGCGGGATTTCCCGGTGCTGGAGGTGATCGCGATCGCCGACATGAAGCCGGAGGTGGCGGACAAGAAGGCCGCCGAGTTCGGGCTCACCGCGGTATCGGTCGAGGCGCTCTTGGCCGACCCCAGGGTCGAAATCATCGTCAACCTCACCATTCCACGGGCGCATGTCGAGGTCGGCCTCCGCGCCATCGCGGCGGGCAAGCACGTTTATGGCGAGAAGCCGCTCGGCATCACCTATGCCGAGGGCAAGACCCTGGCTGCGGCGGCGTCGAAAGCCGGCCTCAGGGTCGGCTCGGCGCCGGACACCTTCCTCGGTGGCGCGCACCAGGAGGCACGGGCGCTGCTCGACAGCGGCGCGGTGGGCGACATCGTCGGCGGCACGGCGTTCTTCGCCTGTCCGGGGCACGAGCGCTGGCACCCCGATCCGGCGTTCTACTATGACGTCGGCGGCGGGCCGGTGCTCGATATGGGGCCGTACTACATCACCGACCTCATCAACCTGCTTGGCCCGGTGAAAAGCGTGCAGGCAATGAGCGCGACGCCGCAGAAGGAGCGGCCGATCTATTCAGAGCCCAAGAAGGGACAGTTGATGCCGGTGAAGGTGTCGACACATGTCGCCGGGCTGCTGCAGTTCCACTCGGGCGCCATCATCCAGGTGACGCTGAGCTTCGACGTGCCGGGCCACGCGCACCTGCCGTTCGAGCTCTACGGCACCAAGCAGAGCGTGCTGGTGCCCGACCCGAACATGTTCGGCGGCGAGGTGAAGACCCGGGCGGCGGGCGAGACGGACTGGACCGTGGTGCCCTACGCCCTGCCCTATGCCGATGCTAACTATCGCTCCCTCGGCGTCGCCGACATGGCGCACGCCATCCTCGAAGGCCGGCCGCACCGCGCCTCGGGCGCCCTGGCACTGCACGTGCTCGAGGTGATGGAAGCGTTCGAGACGGCGAGCCGGGAGCACCGGGCCGTGGAGATCACCACGCCGGTCGAGCGGCCGGCGCCGCTCAAGGAGTCGGTGATCGCTTAAGTTGCAAAGAGGCCGGTGCGGGAAACGTACCCCCCACCCTGTCCCTCCCCCGCAAGGGGGGAGGAGACCAAAACACTGGCGTTAGTGCAGGCGTCTCCCTCCCCCTTGCGGGGAGGGGACAGGGGTGGGGGTATCTTCCCGCACCGGCCTGTCAGCCACTCTCGTGGCATCGAGACCCCTCAAATCCCTCCCAATTCGCCCGGGTTCCCCCGCGCAAAAGCTTCTGTTAATAGAGACTTTATGTTCAGGGCCCCTGCTCTCTCGCGCGCTGTGCGCCTCACGCTCGTTGTGCCTGTCCTCGCCGGGCTGGTGGCGGGCTGCTCGATGGCGGGCTTGCCGGGGTTCAAACCGGCCTCGCCGGCGGCAATCGCGGCGATTGCCCCGGTACCCGAGACGCGGCCCGAGAGCGAGGGTGAAGCCTTCGTGCCGCTGGCCTTTGCCGAGGCGCCGGCCCGCAGCTCATCCTCCGGGGTCGATGGGCTGATCGCCAAGTATGCCAGCGTCTACGATGTGCCGGAGTCGCTGGTGCGCCGCGTGGTGCAGCGCGAGAGCGGCTTCAACCCGGGGGCGCGCAACGGGCCCTATTACGGGCTGATGCAGATCCGGCACGATACGGCGCGCTCGATGGGCTATGGCGGCTCCGCATCGGGCCTGCTCGATGCGGAGACCAACCTCAAATATGCGGTGAAGTATCTGCGCGGCGCCTATATCACCGCCGGCTACAACTCGGATGGCGCGGTGCGGTATTATGCACGCGGCTATTACTACGACGCCAAGCGCCTGGGCCTGCTCGAAGAGGCCGGCCTGCGCTGATCGGCGTGCTGTCGCGCATTCGAGAAAAACGGAACCACCGGCCTCATTCCTGCGACAGCATCACGTCCGTTCGGGAGCCATCTCGAACGAGGTGCTGCTTTGAAGCAGGGAATGATCCGGTGGAGCCGGGCAGCGCGGGGGTGGCGCTGCCGGTGCTCCCCGCGTCCTGCCGGGAGCGTTTTGCCTGGGGCACCCTGCGTTCGTTGCAACGAGGCCGCCCGGTTCTTGTCCTGTCGCGCCTTCGGCGTGGAAAAGTCTCACAACTTTTCCTGAAAGCGCTCCGTTGCCACTCAGCTTTCGATGGCGAGGCGGACCAGCTCGGCGGTATTTCGTGCGCCGATCTTTTCCATGATGTGCCGGCGATGCACCTCGACCGTGCGGTAGGAGAGGCCGAGATCGACGGCGATCTCCTTGTTGGTGCGGCCATCGACGACATATTGCAGGATCTGCCGCTCGCGATAGGTGAGCGTGCCGAAGCCCTTCACCGTCACGGTGGACGGGCCGTCCTTGGATTGCTCGACATGGATGTCGCCGCGGAATATTTCCTGCGCAGCAACCGCCAGTTCGACCGGCGCATAGGGCGGGGAAAACACCGAGCTGGCACCGTGCTTCATGGCGGCCACCACCATTTCAGCACGTACGTCGGGCGGGGCCAGCAGGAAGGTGTGGATGCCCAGGTGCTGGCCGCGGATGGCGCTGAGCGCTTCGAGCGCCTCGCCGATGTCGCGTTCCTCGCCGCACAGCGGCATCAGCACCAGGTCCGGCCGTCGCAGCGCCATGAGCCTGGTGAGAGCCAGCACATCGGGGACCATGGATACCTGGAAGCCCTGCGCGATGAACTCGTCACACAGTGCCTTGGAAATCCGTGCTTCCGGGTGCGTTAAATAGATCAGCCGGTCTCTGTTGAGATAGGGCCGATAGGGTATCGAGTCCGCAAGTCTGTCCACTTTGCCACCTGAGGTTGCAGGCCAAAGCTGTTGCCGGTCTGTACCGGCACCAGTAGGTAACGGAGCTCATCCCCGTACCCTCGAATCGCGTCCACATAAGTATTAGAGCACGACTGACAGAAGCCTGACAATGCACAGTAACCGGGTCGTTACCTAATTCCGCAGTGTAATTTGCACGCCATCTACGGTGATAACGATAGTCATCCATTAGTTCTATTTTAATCCAAATAGGAAACTCCACTACCGAGCTCTGGAAAAGCTGAATTCCGGTATCCGCATTTGTAGCGCAGCTAAAGTTTGCGGAAACGTTTTCGGTCTCGCAAGTTTAGCTCGGCCGAAGTCCGGGGCGACACCCAGATGCCTGCCCCGGCTGGGCTTCCCGTCACGTGCAGGCACAACAGTGGTGCATAACCCCGGGGCGACGATTCACCGACGCAACAAGTGCGCCTAACAGTGTGGTGTGGGAACGACACCTCAGAGGGTTTGGTTATGTTTAGAAGACTATCGGCCGAAGCATTCGGCACATTCTGGCTGGTATTCGGTGGTTGCGGCAGCGCCATTCTTGCGGCGGGCGTGCCCGATGTCGGCATCGGTTTTGTCGGCGTCGCGCTGGCATTCGGCCTCACGGTGCTCACCATGGCCTATGCGGTAGGCGGCATTTCGGGTGGACACTTCAACCCGGCGGTCTCGCTCGGCCTCGCGATCGCCGGCCGCTTTGCCTACAAGGATCTAGTGCCCTACTGGGTGGCGCAGCTGATCGGCGGCGTTGCGGGTGCGGCCGTGCTGTTCATCATCGCTTCGGGCGTTGCCGGCTATACGCCGGGTGGCTTTGCCTCGAACGGCTACGACACGCTGTCGCCGGGTGGCTACGGGCTCACCGCAGTGCTGGTCGCCGAAGTGGTGCTCACGGCGTTCTTCCTGATCGTCATCCTCGGCTCCACCGCCAAGGCAGTGCCGGCCGGTTTCGCGCCGATCGCCATTGGGCTCAGCCTGACGTTGATCCACCTGATCTCGATCCCGGTGTCCAACACCTCGGTCAATCCGGCCCGCTCGATCGCCGCGGCGATCTTTGCGCAGAACGGCGCGCTGGGCCAGGTCTGGCTGTTCATCGTGGCGCCGCTGATCGGCGCCGCCATCGGCGCGGCGATCTGGAAATACGTGCTGTCGCCGGGCGAAAGCCCCGCCAATATCGGCCAGGTCGAGTAAGACCACGTATCGACACAAAACCAAGGGCCGGGAGACCGGCCCTTTTCTTTTGCGCATTCGGGTACGGGCTAACCAGGTCCGACGCGGTCGCGGCGCCGGACGGGATCGCAAGTAGCACTCTCCCACCCACCGGCTGTCATCCCAGCGAAAGCTGGGACCTATCTATCAGCTGGTGCGGGCGGCGAGTTGGGTCCCAGCTTTCGCTGGGATGACATCGAGTGAGTCCGCAGATCGAGAACATGACTGCAGATTTCGGGAGGGCATTGGTGAAACCACCCGGGGCCGACGGGCGTTTGTTCCGATCGCAGTCGTTCATCCGGATGTGCCGGCATGTTCACGCATGGCATCGAGCCCAGTTTCACCGATCGACACGAGGCCGGCCGGGCGTTGGCCGCCGAACTTGCGCTTCTCCACCTCGACAACCCATTGATCCTGGCGCTGCCGCGCGGTGGAGTGCCCGTCGCGCGTGAGGTGGCGACCGCAATTGGCGCCGAGCTCGACCTGCTGCTGGTGCGCAAGATCGGCGCGCCGGGACATGAGGAGTATGGCATCGGCGCCGTGGCCGAAGGGGCGCATCCGCAACTGGTGGTGAGCGAAGCGGTGCTCGGTCTGGCCGGGGCTTCGCAAGGCTACCTCGAGGCCGAACAGGAGCGGCAGCTGGCCGAGATCGAGCGGCGACGGCTGCTGTGGCGCGGCGGCCGACCGCCGATTCCGGTAACCGGACGCACCTGCGTCGTCGTGGACGACGGCGTCGCCACCGGCAATACCGCCCGTGCCGCAATCCGGGCGTTGCGCTTCGATGGCGCGGTCCGGATCATCCTCGCCGTACCGGTGGCGCCGCCCGACGTCATCGAACAGCTGGCGCAGGAGGCGGATATGCTGGTCTGCCTGAAGACGCCCGAGCCATTCCTCGCGGTGAGCCTCCACTACCGGCATTTCGGCCAGCTCGGCGACGAACAGGTGACGGAACTGCTCGGCTAGCGCGTCACGATCAGGGCGCCGCGGGCCGGATGTAATCGGAGTAGACCCAGCCGCGTCCGCCGTTGGGGCCGCTGACCAGGGTCCAGTTGCCCTCGATGCGGGTGACCGACAAGCGGGCGCCGCGCTCGAGAGCGACGACCTTGGCGCTACGCTTGTTGGGTTTGGCGCGCACCCAGAGGGACTCGACCGCCACTTCATGGGTGAGGGCTGGCGGTTCGGAAACGCTGGTCGTGCCGGCAGTGTCCTTTGGCTGCACGGGCACGGACTTCGCGATATCGAGGTCGGTAGCGGCAGTCCTTGGCAAGTAAGCCACATAGCTGGACCGCGGGTCCGATTTCACCGGCGCGGCGGCGACTGCCTCGGCCAGCCGTTCGACGGTGAATACGGCTCCGGCGGTGATGACGAGACGGCAGCGGCGAGCGTGCCGGCGAACCACAGGAGAGAGTGAATGGACCGCGCCATGGGTCAGCTCCGTATCGCCTCCGGCCCGGTCGGAGGTTAGCTGTGAGGTCGGCTGGCGCCTCGGAAGGCGACGCACCTCAAGTCGCATCCGGCCAAAAGGTTCCGGCGGCATTTTCCTCAAATGCCGCCGGCTTGCAGATCTTCGTCAGGTTTCACCGATGCTGGCCGGAACGCGGCGCAGCACATGCAGCAGGTACTCCTTGCGGTTCAGCGGATTGTTGTCGGAGCGCCGCCGGGTTGGCGGCGGCCCGGCGACGGCGCGGTAGCCGGCAAAGCTGGTCTCGAGGGCGCCCTCGCCATGCGTCAGCCCGGGCAGCAGTTGCTGCAACTCATGCACCCTCGCCGCGGCGATCTCGCCTTCGACCACGTAGCTCGCGCCTTCCAGCACCGGCTGGCCCGGCAGGGCATCGAGCCGCGCCAGCACCGACAAGGCTGCCGCCAGCGCCTCGGACGGCACATCGATGAGGAAGTGGTGGATCGGCTCGCAGACCGCGGTGCCGGCGAGCCGCAGCGCCTCCATCAGCACGAGCGGCGTCAGGTTGCGAAAATCGCCGGCGGCGCTCATCGGCGCCTTGTGGGCGGCATCGGTGACGCCGACGATCGCGTCGGTCACCTGCCAGCCCATCAGCCCCTGCCGCAGCGTCTCGCCAATCGCCGCTTCTATGGCTTCATAGAATGCCACCGGCATGGCGCCGAACATCGCCTCGAGCCGGATATCGAGACCCGAGCCGACCGGTCCGGGCGCGATGCGAATGCCGACCGTGGCGAGGAACGGGTTGGGCGGCTTGAAGATCAGCTCGACCGCCGCGCCGCTGCCGAGCGGGCGCTCGACGCAGATCATGGTGGTTTCGCGGAACTCTACCCTGAGCCCGTAGTCGGCCAGCAGCGTCGCCTCGATCACCTCTTTCTGCACCTCGCCGTAGAGCGAGACGAAGATCTCCTGCCGGATATCGTCCTTGCGCAGGTTGATCAGCGGATCCTGCTCGGCCAGTTGCCCGAGCGCCGTCCACAGGGCGCGGCGATCGGCGGCCGCGACCGGCACCACCAGCGTTTCGAGCGTCGGAGGCGCGAAGTGCTGCGCTGCCGGGCGCGGCGCGATGCCGATGCTGTCGCCGATCCGCACATCGAGGCCGCGCAGCCGGGCGATCTCGCCGGCCACCACCCGATCGCGCCGCACCACCTCGCCGCGCTCGAACACCTCGACGCCGGTGATCTTGGCGTCTTCGCCGCGCAGTTGCAGGCGCTCGCGGTTATGGAGGGCGCCCGCGAACATCCTGACATAGGCGAGCTTTTCGCCGGCCGGACCGCGATCGACCTTGAACACCGTGCCGGAGGCCGGGGCCTCGAGCTCGGCAGACGGGGCGGGCAGCAGCTCGGCGATGCCTGACAGCAGCGTCTCCACCCCGGCCCCCGATATGGCCGAGCCCATGAACACCGGGTGCAGCCGGCCGACACGGCTCTGCTGCGCCAATGCACCGTGCAGCCGGTCGTAAGGCAGGTGGCGGTTGTCGACATAGGCAGCAAGCACGGCCTCGTCGTGCTCGGCGAGATGTTCGGCGAGGCTGTCGCGGAAAGCCCCGTCGTCGGGGCCGAACGGGGCAAATGCCGCAGCAGCAGTGCCGAGCCCCTGCCCCATGCCCATCGGCACAATATCCGGCGTCAGCCGACGGCGGATGGTCGCCAGCACCCGGTCCGGGTCGGCGCCGGCCCGGTCGAGCTTGTTGATGAAGATCAGGGTGGGGATCCTGAGTCGCTGCAGCGCCCGCATCAACACGCGGGTCTGGCCCTGCACGCCTTCGACCGCCGAGACCACCAGCACGGCGCCATCGAGCACGTTCAGCACCCGCTCCACCTCGGCGATGAAATCGGGGTGGCCGGGGGTGTCGATCAGGTTGATCGTCGTGTCATAAGCGACGAACGATACCACGGCGGCCTTGATGGTGATGCCGCGTTGACGCTCCAGCGCCAGTGTATCGGTCTGGGTATTGCCGCAATCGACGCTGCCGAGGCGGTCGATGACACCGGCTGCGTAAAGCAGCCGTTCCGTCAGAGATGTCTTACCGGCGTCGACATGCGCCAGAATCCCAAGGTTCAGTGTTCGCATTGCGCGTCACGTTCTCAAGTTGGGGAAGGGCTCCTTTCTCGATGAACATGACTCGGGGCATTGCGATCTCCATGGGTTCGCCAGGGGCGGTGTTAGAGCACGGGGTGGGAATGCGGGCAAGCGCCTGACTGATAGAGACGGCCCCCTCCCGGCCTCCCCCATGAAGGGGGAGGTGAAGAGTTGAGGCTCTGTCTTGAACTGTGCCCATGAACCAGCGGGCCACCTCCCCCTTCATGGGGGAGGAGGGAGGGGGCCGTCTGCTGCAGTCAGCGGCCCAAGGCGCTAGTTCAGGTAATCCTTGTAGACCCAGCCGGTGCGGCCTTGGTCGTCGGTGATCTTCAGCCAGCCGCGCCGGTTTTCGCTCACCGTGACCTTCTCGCCGCCGGCAAGGCCGAACACCCGGCCGTTCGACTTGCCCGGGCCGGAGCGGACATTGACGCCGGAGCCGGCGACGGTGCGGGTGTCGCCGGAGGCGGCCGCTTCCTGTTTGGCGGGTGCGGGTTCTGGCTCCGGCTTGGCTTCCGGCTCGACGGCAGCCTGTTCTTTCACCGGTTCCGGCTCGGGTTCGGCAATCGGCTCGGGCTCAGACTTGGGCGCGGATTTGGCCGCCTCGGCGAGCTTGCGCTCAGCCTCCGCCTTGACGCTTGCAGCAGTTTCGGCCGGCGCTGCGGCAAACGCGGCGACATCGAGCGGCGTCGGGCGTTCCAGCGGCTTGGTCGTCTCGCCGGCAACGGCATCGGCGGCCTCGACCGCGGTTTCGTCCTGCGATACCGGCGGCCCGGCGCCATCGCCTTCGGCATAGGTTTCGGGGTCGTTGACGGCATTGGCCACCGCGCCCCGCAGCCAGCCCTCATCATCGGAAGCGAGCGCCACGAAGGTATTGCCAATCATCTGGTCGACGCGCTGCGCCCGCTTGACGCCTTCCGGCACCGCCGGATCCTTGCTCACAGCGACGGCGGAAGCAGCGGGAATTGGTGCAACCGCCTCGGAGGCGGGCGTGGCGGCCGGGCTGAGCGAAGCCTCGACAGGAGCAGGCAATGTCGCAGCGGGCGCGGCGCTGGCGGCGGCAACCGGCGCCTTGCCGGCGAAGCACTGGCTCAGCCCGCCGCACTGCAGGCCGATAAGCACTGCGCCGATGGCGCCAATGCCAAGCACCGCCAGTGCCGGCGCCCCGACACGGACCAGAAGTTGCTGAGTTGTTGCCCTTCGCCGACGCGCCGAGTGGCGCGAAAGCTCGTCGAATGCCCCGTTCATGGCCCTTACAATGATTAACAAGCTTGGGGAAAGTCTGTCCCGAAAGCGACGCAAATCGGGCAATGCCTTGACGGACTCCGGATTGCCACGATCTGTGGGGCGAAGCATCTAGCCTGCCAATTGCAGCACGACGCTGCCGCGCTTGCGTCCGGTATCGACGTGGCGATGCGCCTCAACCACCTGATCGAGCTGATAAATCCGGTCGATGACCGGCCGCAGCGCGCCCGCCTTGGCGAGCTCGATTTCGAAGGCCACATCCTCGGGCCGGGGCTTGAAGCTGATCGGGATCACCCGCTTGCCGCTGCGCCGGCTGTTCCGGCCGGCGCCGAGCATGCCCTTCAGGTCGAGGATCACCAGCAGCAGCGCCCCGCCCGGCTTCAGCGAGTGCTCCACCCGCTCGAACGGTGCATTGCCGACGCACTCGAAGATCACGTCGTACTGCTTGCCGTTCCGGGCAAAATCCTCAGCCTTGTAGTCGATGACGTGGTCGGCGCCGAGCGAGCGCACCAGCTCGGCATTGCCGGCGCTGGTCACCGCCGTGACCACGGCGCCGAAGTGTTTCGCCACCTGCACGGCCGAGGTGCCGACGGCGCCGGAAGCACCATTCACCAGCACCTCGTCGCCGGGCTTGATCGGGCATCGCCGGATGCACTCGGCAACGGTGTGGCCGCCGAACACCAGCGCCACGGCGTCCTCGAAGCTCCAGCCCTCAGGCTTGAGCACCATCGCCTCGGTCTCATTGAGCGTGACGTATTCGGCATGTCCGCCGAACTTCATGCCGGTGAGGCCCACCACCGCGTCGCCGGACTTGAAGCGGGTCACGCCATCGCCCACCGCCTCGATGGTGCCGGCGAAATCCATGCCAAGGATTTTCTTGCGCGGTGCGAAGATGCCGATGGTCAGCGGCCCGAAGAAGCCGAGCCCCTTGGGCAGGTCGCGGGAGCGCAGCCGATAGTCGCCGGCGCTGACGGTCGAGGCGTGCACGCGGATCAGCACCTCGCCCGCCCTCGGCACCGGCTTGGGCAGGTCCTCCACCCGCACCACCTCCGGCCCACCGAACGACCGATACACAGCTGCCCGCATTGCGTTAGTTCCCTCATGCCCGACCCAAGCCTAGACATGGTGCGCGTCGGGGCAATTACAATCGGGGCCGCGGCGCCGGGGCGCCGCCATGTCAGCCTTCGTCAGGGTTCATCCCCGGCGGCTTCTCGGTTAAGGTCCGGCCCCGACCATCCGGAATCGTTTCATGCATCTCGTTCTCGTCGACGGCTCAGGCTTCATCTTCAGGGCCTTCCATGCCCTGCCGCAGCTTACCCGCAAGAGCGACAAGCTGCCGGTCGGCAGCGTGATCGGGTTCTGCAACATGATCTGGAAGCTCAGCGAGGACCTCTCGGGCGAGGACGCGCCGACCCACATGGCGGTGGTGTTCGATTATTCATCGAAGACCTTTCGCGACGAGATCTATGCCGAATACAAGCAGCACCGGCCGCCGGCGCCGGAAGAGCTGGTGCCGCAGTTCCCGCTGACCCGCGCCGCGACGCGGGCCTACGGGCTGCCCTCGATCGAGATGGAAGGCTACGAGGCCGACGACATCATCGCCACCTACACCGCGCTGGCCAGGGATGTCGGCGGCAAGGTGACGATCGTCTCGTCCGACAAGGACCTGATGCAGCTGGTGGAGCCGGATGGCTCGGTGCGGCTGCTCGACACCATTCCGCGCCCCGGCCAGCCGCCGCTGCGCTGGATCGGCTCGGACGAAGTGTTCGCCAAGTTCGGCGTCGGGCCCGACAAGGTGATCGAAGTGCAGGCGCTGTGCGGCGATGCCGTCGACAACGTGCCGGGCGTCCCCGGCATCGGGGTGAAGACCGCGGCCGAGCTGATCAACACCTTTGGCGATATCGAGACGCTGTTGAGCCGCACCGCCGAGATCAAGCAGCCGAAGCGCCGCGAGGCGCTGGAAGCCAATGCCGAGCTCGCCCGCATCTCGAAGCGGCTGGTGACGCTCAACCGCGAGACGCCGGTGGAGCTGCCGCTCGAGGACCTGGTGCGCCAGCCGGTCGAGCCGGCAAAGCTGTTCCCGTTCCTCAAGGCGATGGAATTCTTCGCCATCTCGAAGCGGCTGGGCACCCTGCTCGATGCCGACCCCGAGGCCTGGCCGGCCGACCCTGAGCTGGCGGCCAAACCCGCCGAGCCGGTGGGCTTTGACAACAATGCCCGGGCCGAAGCGCGCGCGGCGCGGCAATCGGCCGAGGGGCGGGCGGACTCCGCCCCGGTGCTGCATGCCAAGCTCGAGCACGAAAAGATTAAGGCGATCCCGCTCGATCATTCGAAATACGAGATCATCCGAGATGCGGCGCACCTGCAGCGCTGGATCGACGCGGCTTATGCCGAGGGCATCGTCGCCACCGACACCGAAACCACCGGGCTCGACAACCAGACCGCCGACCTCGTCGGCATCTCGTTCTCAACCGCGCCGGGCAATGGCGCCTACCTGCCGCTCGGCCACACCGAGGGGCATGGCGACCTGCTGGGCGGCGGCATGGCCGAGGGGCAGATGGACCTCCGCGCCGCGCTCGACCAGCTGAAGCCGCTGTTTGCCGATCGCTCGATCCTCAAAATCTTCCACAACGTCAAATACGATCTCGGCATCCTCGCCCGCTACGGCATCGAGGTGCGCTCGTTCGACGACAATTTGCTGCTCAGCTATTCGCTCGATGGCCCGCAGTTCAACACCATGGGCGAGCTGAGCGATCACTGGCTCGGCCTCGCGGGCATGTCGATCAAGGACCTGATCGGCTCAGGCAAGACACAGAAGACCTTTGCGCAGGTGCCGATCGCCGACGCGGCAAAGTATGCCGCCGAGGATGCCGACCTCACCTTCCGGCTGTGGAGGGTGCTGAAGCCGCGGCTGGTGGCCGAGAACATGACCACGCTCTACGAGACCATCGAGCGGCCGCTGGCCCCGGTGCTGGCGCGCATGGAGGGCCGCGGCATCACCGTCGACCGGCAGATCCTCAGCCGACTCTCGGGCGATTTCGCGCAGCGCGCCGCGGCGCTCGAAGCCGAGGCCTACGAGCTGGCCGGCTCCAACTTCAACCTCGGCTCGCCCAAGCAGCTGGGCGAAATCCTGTTCGACCGCATGGGCCTGCCGGGTGGGACCAAGACCAAGACCGGCGCCTGGTCGACCGGCGCCGACGTGCTCGAGGATCTCGCGACGCAGGGCATCCCCCTCGCCCGCACCATCGTCGACTGGCGCCAGCTGACCAAGCTGATGGGCACCTATACCGATGCGCTGCCCAGCTACATCAACCCCAGGACGGGCCGCGTCCACACCACCTATTCGCAGCACTCGGTGCTGACCGGGCGGCTGAGCTCGAACGATCCGAACCTGCAGAACATTCCGGTGCGCACCGAGGATGGTCGGAAGATCCGCACTGCCTTCGTCGCGCCGGCGGGGAAGACCTTGATCAGCGCCGACTATTCGCAGATCGAGCTTCGCGTCCTCGCCCATATCGCCGATATCCAGGCGCTGAAGGATGCGTTCGAGGAGGGGCTCGATATTCACGCCATGACGGCCTCGGAAATGTTCGGGGTGCCGGTCGAGGGCATGCCCTCGGAAGTGCGCCGTCGCGCCAAGGCGATCAACTTCGGCATCATCTACGGCATCTCGGCCTTTGGCCTCGCCAACCAGCTGGGCATCGAGCGCTCGGAAGCCGGCGAGTACATCAAGACCTATTTTGCCCGCTTCCCCGGCATCCAGGATTACATGGCCGAGCAGCGCCGCAAGGTGAAGGCCGACGGCTATGTCGAGACCATTTTCGGCCGCAAGGTGAACTTCCCCAACGCCAACTCCTCGCACCCGGCCGAACGCAGTTTCGTCGAACGCGCGAGCATCAACGCCCCGATCCAGGGTTCTGCCGCCGACATCATCCGCCGCGCCATGATCCGCATGGAACCGGCACTGAAGGCGGCCGGCTCAGACGCACAGATGCTGCTGCAGGTGCACGACGAACTGATCTTCGAGGTGGACGAAGGCAAGGAAGACGGCGTGATCCCGGTGATCGTCAAGACGATGGAGAACGCGTCGGAACCGGCGGTGCGGCTGACCGTGCCGATCAAGGTGGATGCGCACGCGGCACGGGATTGGGACGGGGCGCACTAACGCCTTCATCTTGCGAGCTCTCAGTCGGTCACCCTCCCTCTCTCGGGGAGGGTAGCGCAGCCCGGGAGCAACGCGACCTGGCGCAGCTTGGGTGGGGGGCGAAGCGCGCTCACTGCCTGACCGCCGACCACCAGCTCGCCGCACACCCCACCCCATCCCTCCCCGTCAAGGGGAGGGTGCCGATCGAGCCAAGGCCGAACGCCTTCCGGAAAGGCGCTCCATTGCGCACGGGCCTTGCCCCATCCACGGTGTCACCCCCGCGGAGGCCGGGGCCCATCCTGAGATGCCGCAGTGAGCCTCGTGACATCCCCGCTTATGGACAACGTTCGCCGTGCAAGAGCGTGGCGTGCGAGCAGTGCTCGACCGAAAAACCTCAGGATGGGCCCCGGCCTTCGCCGGGGTGACACCGTGGTTGTGGCAGCTCGGGCGCCCTCAACTGACTTTCAGGAGCCCTTCTGCTTCGCCTTGGGCATCGGCAGCGCCGCGGTGGTCACCCGCACCAGTTCAGCCATCCACTCCGCATCGTCCCAGCGCTCGCCGGCAATCCGAAAGCTCGGCCTGGCGCCTTTGTAAGCCGGCTGTTCATCCACCGCGTCGGCGAGGAGCGCCCGGCCCTCCGGCGTCGGCTTCAAAAAGAACTGGTCGTCACAGACCAACGCAACGATCTTGCCGTCGCAGTAGAGCCCGTACTCGCCGAACATCTTGCGGGCGGAGATGGAGCCGGCGGAGGCGAGTTGCTCGAGGAGGTAGTCGATGGTGGGGGGTTGGGTGGACATACCAGCGCTTTCTAGCGAGCATATGCAAGTATGCGCTCGACTGCAGATCAGCGCGGAGCAAATTGATAGAGCAATCGATGAGTTGAGTTGATTCGATTCGGGGCCAAGGGGCAATAATGTTCCTAGAACGAGTATTCATCGCCAATGTGGGGCCTCTTGAGCGCCTGTCCTTCGAAATGCCGTTCGATGCCACGCGTCGGCCCAAGCCGGCGATCTTCCTGGGCTCGAATGGTAGCGGGAAGACCAATCTTCTCGCGGTGATTACGGACGCACTCTTCGAGATGGAGGCGGCCGGGCATAACGACGTTCTTCCCAACGCCGCGACCGGCCGAAGCTATTTTCGTATTCTCGGCGCTATCACCCGACGAACCGGGGCCGATTTCAGCCTCGCCGCGTTGTCTTTCTCGACTGCCACCGCGACGCACCTCTACGTCGAACGCACCGGTTCCCTAACCCCAGACGAAGCAAAGGAACTAGCGCCAGAGCCATTTTGGCCCGGTCTTGTCTGGGCTAACAACGGAGCGGACTCGAAGACGACACAGATGAATGACGAAGCATCCAAAGCTGCGTTTTCATCGGGATCATATTGCTATTTTCCGTCAAGCCGCTCGGAAATGCCGGACTGGTTGAACGATAGCGGGATCCCGAATCCTTCATTCGACCTTACGCGTAAGTTTCGTGGCCGGTTGGGCCGGCCTCTCTTTGTCGAAAGCGGACTAGACGCTTCCATTCAATGGCTTATGGGAATAATCCTCGAAAGCCGTATGAATGTAGCCCCACTCATAGTCTCACCTGAACTTCCATCTTTGCTCGTCGGACAGGGTGACTCGCGAACGCATGATAACGCCTTGGCCACAATCACGGCAGCCACTCTTGTCCTGCGCGAGATACTTGGTAACGAGAGGGCCCAGTTCAGTTGGCTGGGCCGTCAAAGTCCGAACAAGGTTGGCGTATCTATCGATGGAAAGCTGACCGCAGGGTCGCTTCACGCGCTATCTGCTGGGCAGGCAACGCTGCTGAGTATCTTCCTAACACTGCTGCGATACTCCGATCACTCTCGTGTTGGCCAACCTACAACAGCCAATGATGTCACCGGAATATGTATCGTCGACGAAATCGACGCACACATGCACGTCGACCTTCAATACCGAGCGTTACCTAATCTCATCGGGATGTTTCCTAATGTTCAATTTATCCTAACATCACACTCTCCGTTATTTGTTCTCGGAATGGCAAACAAGTTCGGCGCGGAAGGCCTGACTTTGACAAGCCTGCCGACCGGAGTGGCGATTGATGCGGAAGCATACTCCGAGTTTCAGCACGCCTTCGACGTGCTGAAAGGCACCAGGGCCTTTACAGAGGAGGTGGCTGATCTCGCTGCTACATCTTCCTCAAGGCTGCTCGTCTGGCTGGAAGGAGAGACGGACCCCGTCTACTTGGAGACGGCCGCACGGCGCTTAGGACGCGAAGGGCTCCTTGAGGCGGTCGAGTTCAGTTGGATCGGTGCGAAGGAAGCGGGAAAGCAGACCAACTTTCATTCGGGTAAGGACGCACTGAATCAGACGCTTACATTTCTGCGAGCGAACCCGTCTTTCACGCAACGAAACGTGCTACTTCTTTACGACAATGACGCAAATAAGCCTCCTCTGGATATTGGGCGACTGCATGTGCGCTCCATTGCGGATAATCCACAGAATGATCGGATAACGGCCGGAATCGAGCACTTGCTCCCGCAGCATGTGTTTGGCGATGACGTGCTTACGGTTCGTGTCACGACCAAGCAGAACGGCGGCCGCATCACAACCGAAGAAGTTAACAAGACGGCCCTCTGCCGGAAGGTATGCGAGACGTCGGGAAACAAAGAGGACTTTGCCGCCTTTTCGGACATACTAGATTTGATAGAGGGCATCGTTGCTTTGACGAAATCGACTTAGGTCGTCTTCTAGTTCTCGCCCCCCGCATCCATCCCCGCCCCCACGCGTTCCCCCTGCTCCAGCAACCAAGGAGCAGTGTCATGTCGAACCTTTCGGGTATCCGCGAGCATATGGAAGTCATCGGCGCCGATGGGGTGCATGTGGGGATTGTGGATCGGGTTGAGGGTGGGCGGATCAAGCTCACCAAGGCCGAGGCGCCGGGCGGTAGCCATTCCTCGTCGCCGCCGTCGAAGGCGACAAGGTGCGGCTGTCGGCCGATGCGGCCAATGCCGAGCTGTTCGAGGAAGAAGCGGACGGCAAGACGCGGCACTGAGGCGGGCCTCTGTCACCCTCCCCCTCGCGGGGAGGGTAGCGCAGCCGGGAGCGACGCGACCTGGCGGAGCTTGGGTGGGGGGTGAGGCCGGCTGGATGGAACGCGGTTTCGCTCCGCAGCTACGGTCGCGATGCCAAGTGCATCCCCTGATGGGAAGGGGCCCACGCACCAATCGAGCGTGCTTCGCCCCCACCCTTGATCCCTCCCCGCGAGGGGGAGGGTGACGACTGCTACATCGAGCGCTGATCGTTCCGCGTGTCGTGATGCTTACGTTATCAAGCCTCCGCGAAACTGGAATTTCGCGCTCCCCGCGCTTCCGTTTGGGGCGCGGCTATGCCATTGGGATTGCATACTGATTATTCTTTGCGGTGGGCTCCAATGAACAAGTTTGTGCTTCTCCTTGCGGCAGGCGTCTCGGCGCTGGCCATTTCCTCGGCTTCGGCGGCCGATCTCATCATCGATACCCCGGTTGAGGCCGGCGTGGTCCAGGCCAGCGGCAACTGGGATGGCGCCTTTGGTGGCGTGTTCGGTGGCTATGGCTGGGCCGAGCTCGGCAGTGACCTTGCGCCGCCCGGCGCGCAGTTCCCTGAGCCGGCGGGCTGGTTGCTTGGCGTCGCTGCCGGCGTCAATTTCACGCTGGATAGCGGCATCGTGCTGGGCGTCGTCGGCGACATCGCCTGGGCCGACCTCACCGAGACGCTTACCCAGCCGGGGTTTGGCAGCCTCACCTCGACGGTCGACTGGCAAGGCTCGCTGCGCGGCCGGATCGGCTTCGACGGCGGTGCTTTCCTGCCTTACCTGACAGCGGGTCTGGCCGTCGCACACAACAGCGTCGAGGCTGTGCCGGTTTTGGGCCCCAGTTTCGGCGACGACGCCACCCATGTCGGTTGGACGGTGGGCGCCGGCGTCGAGTTCGCCGCCACCGAGGACCTGTCGGTCGACCTGGCCTATCGCTACAGCGATTATGGCGATGCCGACTACACCCTCGGCTTGGCGCCACCCAGCCCGCTCAACATCACTGCCCATCAGGTCACGGTCGGTCTTAACTGGGGCTTCTGACCTCGCGGTCGGCAGTTGCCGATCCGGACGGGTTAGAGACAGAAATTCAGCGGGCGGCTTCGGCCGCCCGCTGTCGTTTCGGCTACCACAAATTGCGGCCGTCGATGACGTTTACCGGCAGCGACTGCATCAGCTCGTAGTCGTCGAGAATCTTGACGTTGATCGCCATTTTCTTGCGCTCCGGCACCGCGGTGTCCTCGAGCGAATAGTCGGGGCTGACGCCGTAAGTGGTGCAGCCGCAGCGGGTGCAGAAGTGGTGTTCGTGCAGCGGGCTGACCGGGGAATAGACCGCACCATAGGTGTCAGAGAGGATGCGCGGGCCGCCGACATCGTAATAGGCCCAGAGGCCGCCGGATTTGGTGCACCAGGTGCAGGTGCATTGGGTGGCCTCGGTCGGCGCCTCGGGCAGCTCGATGCGGGTGCCGCCGCAGTAACAGGTGGCGATGGTGCTCATCGGGGGTCTCCTTGTCTGATCACGACAAGGTTTGCCTGCGGCATGCTGACAAAGGCTGTCAGCAGTGACGCGGGCCACGCTGGCCTCGTGCCCTCCAAGACCCCCTCTCTTGCAATTTCTAAGGCTTAGCCAAACGGCTAAACCTAAGAAATTGCTTTCTCCCCCGCCAAGGGAGAGATGATCCGTGGCTTCCACTTGCATCGGAGCATCAGTCGGGACTCTCCCCCTTGGCGGGGGAGAAAGCGAAAACTTGGGCTTAGCGCAGCTAAGTCCTTAGTTTTCGCAAAAGAGGGGGTCTTGGGAGCCACCGGATCTGCCTCCTTACGGGGAGGGATGGGAAGGGGTGGGGCCCATGCACCAGCTGAGCGTGGTTCACCCCCCACCCTTGATCCCTCCCCGCGAGGGGGAGGGTGACGACTGCGTGATCGAGCTAAAGAAGGCCGGCAGTCTCCCGCCGGCCCCTTGCAGCTTTCTCGTCGATCAGCCCGGGAAGCTCGGCTTGGCCGGCAGTTCCTGCTTCAGGAAGGCCGGGACCACTGCCTTCATGATCTCGACATTGGCGGGGTTGAAGAACACGTTGATGTGGCTGGTGCCGGGGAGGACCAGCAGCTGGGTCTTGGGCAGGCCGAGCATGTCGCCGTTGACGAGGCCGCCGGCGGCCTGGTGGTGTTTGGCGATGTAGTCGAGCCCGACGATATCGGCGTCACCGTAGATATAGAGCGAGGGCACGCTGATCTTCTTGAAATCGGCCGACCAGTCGAAGGTGGTGAGGTCGAGCTGTTTCAGCTTTTCGACCAGCATCGGAAAATTCTCCGGGTGCGGGTTCAGCCGCTTGTATTCGCCTTCGAACGGGGTGTTGGCGAACATCTCGGGGGTGATCCCCTCGATCATCTTCATGAAATCGGGACCCATGGTCTCCTCGTCGTATTTGTAGCCGGCGGACGCGGCGACGATGCGGGTGACCTTTTCGGGGTGATCGATGGCGAAGCGGATGGCGACGCCGCCGCCCATCGAAAAGCCGAACAGCGCGGCCTTGTCGATCTTCAGTTCGTCGAGCAGCGCCGCCACGTCGTCGGACATGCCTTCATAAGTGATCGGGGTATCGCGATCACTGGTGTGTCCGTGGCTCTGCAGCTCGACGGCGATCACCTTATGGTCCTTGGCCAGGGTGGGGATCAGCCCGGCCCAGTTGCTGTCGACCGACATGTAGGCGCCGTGCAGCAGCACGAGCGGTTCGCCCTCGCCATGCACCTCATAGTACATGTCGAGGCCGTTGATCCTGGCAGTTTCGGCCTGGGCGACGCCGGCAAAGCCGAGGGCAAGGGCGGCGGCAAGAAGGGCGGTCTTCATGGTCGTTTCTCCTGTTGTCGTCGGCGCGTCCCTCGCGCCTTCTGACTTCACGACGAGCGGTGAAATCGGGAATCGACAGGCCACACGAAAAAACTTGAGGCAAGGTCCGGGGGTTCCAATCCGCCGGGGTCTGCGCGTGGTAGGCTCAGGCATGTTCGAGCATTTCGTGGCAGCGCAGGAGCCGGTTTATGCCGAGGTGCTGGCCGAACTGCGGGCCGGGCGGAAACAGACGCACTGGATCTGGTTCATCTTCCCGCAGCTTCGGGCCCTCGGCCGCAGCGCCACGGCTTTGCGCTTCGGCATTGCCGACCTCACGGAGGCGCGGGCGTATCTGGCGCACCCGGTGCTGGGAGCGCGGCTCCGCGAGTGTGCGGAGATCGTCAACGGGGTTGGCGGAAAGACGGCGCACGAGATCTTCGGCTCGCCCGACGATGTGAAGCTCAGATCGTCGATGACGCTGTTCGCGCATGCGGCGGAGGATGCGGCGCCGTTCCGGCGGGTGCTGGAGCGATATTATGACGGGGCGGAGGATGCGGTGACGTTGGGGCTGATCGGATAGCCCACCGCGCCCTGCCCCATACTCGGTGTCATCCCAGCGAAAGCTGGGACCCATCTATTAGCTGGTGCGGGCGGTGAATTGGGTCCCTGCTTTCGCAGGGATGACAGCCGGTGGGGTAGATAGATCGGAGCCGCCACGGGGCGCAAAGCCCCTACCCCTCGGCCTCCAGCGCTGCGATCAGTTCGATCTCGCTCTCGTAATTGCCGAGTTCGGCCAGGGCCGTTTCCAGCATGGCGACCCGCCGCTTGATGGTGCGGTGCTGTTCGGCCTTGGCGGCGACCTGGGCGTCGAGGCGTTCGGCGAAGATGTTGCGGTCTTCGTCGGTGCGGCGAATGCGGGCGCGCAGCGTCTGCAGGGCGCCGATCTCGGTGTCGGTGCGGGCCATGGAAAGCCGGGCATCGGCGAGGCCGGTCTGCACGGCGGCCGACATCTGGGCGATGAAATCGACGTTCTCGAGCTTCAGCCGGGTGGCGATGGCGGTTTCGACCGCGGCATCGAACATGTCGGCGAGGATGGCCGCCACCTCGCGGCGATAGCTGGTCACCGCCTCGTCGTCGATAATGCCGGTCTCGTCGAACAGCCGGCGCGAGTCGGGATCGGAGAGCAGGCCAAAGGCGCGGACCACCAGCACGAAATGCTCGGGGTCGCCGCCCCGGTCGGGGTGGGCGACCTGCACCTTGCGGCGGTAGGCCTGCTTGATGTCGGCGTGACGGGCGGCCTTGCCGACGCCCAGCACGTCATAGGGATCGAACACGGTCATCGCTGGGCTCATAGCAGGTCATCGCCGGTGGTTGAAGCCAAGGGTAGCGGCAGCGACGAAATCTGCCTATATCCCCCGATATGTTCCCGACCGTTCCGACCGCTCCGCTCCGCCCGTTCTCCGCCATTGTCTTCGATATGGATGGCACGCTGCTCGATACCGAGATGGTGTTCAAAGAGATCGTGTGGGATGTGAGCACCGAGCTCGGCTTCGAAATGACCGAGGCGGTGCACCACGCCATGGTGGGCTCCAGCCACGAGACCACCAACCGGCTGCTGGTCGAGGCCTATGGGGTCAGCTTCCCCTACACGATCTTCGACGAGAAGTGCCGGGTGCTGATGAAAGAGAAGATGAGCGAGGCCGTGCCGGTGAAGACCGGCGTGCATGAGCTCCTGGCCGAGCTGACGGCGCGGCGCATCCCGGCGGCGGTCGCCACCTCTTCGCGCTCGGCGCACGCGCTGGGCCATCTCGGTGGCGCGGGGATCCTCTCGAGGTTCGAGACGGTGGTGACGCGCGACGACGTGATCAACCCCAAGCCGCATCCCGAGCCCTACCTGATGGCGGCCAGGCGTCTCGGGATCGATCCGAGCCTCTGCATCGCGGTGGAAGACTCGCATACCGGGGTGCGCGCCGCGCATGCGGCGGGGCTGCAGACCATCATGGTGCCCGACATCGTCGCCCCCTCCGACGAGATCAGCGCGCTCTGCGTCGCGGTGATGCACAGTCTCCATGATCTGAGGACTGCGGCGTTCGCCAAGGCCTGACCCGGCCACAAGTCCAGCTGGAATCGCCACGTTAATTCACGCCCTCGCAGGGGGCGTGGAAACTGTGTCGTTCGGGCAACGATTCGGATCGATTAACTTTTATCGATTGCCGAAACACCCCCTTACCCATCTCCAAATCTCAAGAAAATCAGGGCTTTCGCCCGGGTGCGAGAGCCATTAACCTCAAATTAGGAACCTAACATTCATGGTTAAGTAACTGTAAATTCTGGGTTCCATCGCTACCCAAGCTCGGCTACGTTCCGGTCAAGGGTAACTAGACAACTGGGGCTGCCTCGGGGGCGGCATCGGGGGAAGGTAGGCGGATTGCGAGCAGGGTCGATCGCACCAGCGATGCGTGTTCTCACGCATGCATTGGCGTTCGCCGCAGCAGCACTTGTGCTGCTGGTGACTTTCGCTCCGTCGTCTGCTGAAGAACTCGTCAACGAGACCGTGGTTCCCGCCGCCATCACCCAGACGGTGGCGCTGAAGCGGGAACAGTTCCACACCAGCGCAGAGCCGCAGCTGACCAATGAGCTGCTGCAGGCCTATGTGGATCGCCGCAAGCAACTCGACAATTTCGAAGGCTTCGATGTTCCGGCCCCGAAGGCGGAACTGACCGAAGCCATGCTGATGGGCTACATCGCCAAGCGGCAGAACCAGGCGCTCGACGCGATCGAGAGCGTCGATATCTCCGACAAGCCCGCCCTCACCCCAGCCGTGCTCTCCAGCTATGCGAAGGCCGATTTCGTGCCGACCACCAAGCGGGTGAAGCTGGCGGAAGGCGAAAAGCTCTGCCTCGCCCAGGCGATCTACCACGAAGCGCGCGGCGAAAGCCGTGAGGGCCAGCTGGCCGTCGCCAACGTCATCATCAACCGGGCGATGAGCAAGAAATATCCCTCGACCATTTGCGGCGTGGTGTTCCAGAACGCCGACAAGGGCCGCTACAAGTGCCAGTTCACCTTCGCCTGCGACGGCCGCTCCGACATGGGTCGTGAGCGCACGGCGTGGAACCGGTCGATCAAGCTGGCCGAAGACGCGTTCTACGAATTCCAGCGCGGCGAGCGCCCGGGCGTGGTGCCGAACTCGGTATTGTTCTACCACACGACGGCAGTGGCGCCGAAATGGTCCCACACCTTCAACCGCGTCGCCGCCATCGGCTCGCACGTCTTCTACTCGACGAACTGAGACCTAGCAGTCACCGGATGAATGGGCCCTGAACGGGGCCTTTTCATTTGGGGGGCTGGCTTGTCCCCACCCATTGCTCGACCTCACCCCACCCACCGGCCGTCACCCCGGCGAACGCCGGGGCCCAGTGCACTGGCCACTCCACCGACACTAACTCTCCGACCTTGCCGTGATGGACCGGCCCGGTTCGTGCTGAAACAGCCGTCCGTGCGGTGGGTCCCGGCCTTCGCCGGGATGACACCAGTGGATGGGGCCAGGATGGTGCCCCAGAAACAACAATCCCCGCTCGCGCGGGGACTGTGATGGTTCAGCGATCCGTGGCACCCTACTCTGCGGCGGCCTGCACTGGCTCGAACTTGCGGTAGTTCGTCGCGAACAGATCCTGCAGCTTTGCGGCCGCCGCATCGTAGGCGGCGACGTCGGACCAGTTGGCGCGGGGGTCGAGCGCCCGGGGAGTGACGCCTTCGACACGCAAGGGCACCTGCATGCCGAACAGCGGCTCGGTGCGCATCTCGGCGCGTTCGAGCTCGCCCGCGAGCGCCGCATCGAGCAGCCGGCGGGTAGTGGCGATGTCGATGCGCTTGCCGACGCCATAGCCGCCGCCGGTCCAGCCGGTGTTGAGCAGGTAGATGCGCGCGCCCGAAGCCTCCAGCCGCTGCTCGAGCAGCCGGCCATAGACCGTGGGGTGGAGCGGCATGAACGGCGCGCCGAAGCAGGCCGAGAAGGTGGCGACCGGCTCGGTGACGCCGCGCTCGGTGCCCGCCACCTTGGCGGTGTAGCCCGAGAGGAAGTGGAACACCGCCTGTTCGGGCGTGAGCCTGGAGATCGGCGGCAGGACGCCGAACGCATCGGCGGTGAGGAACACCACGGTGCGAGGCGTGCCGCCGACACCACCCTCCGCCACCGCCGGCAGGGTTTCCAGCGGGTAGGCGGCGCGGGTGTTCTCGGTGAGCGAGATATCGTCGTAGAGCGGCACCAGGTTATCGTCGAGCTTGAGGTTCTCGAGCACCGTGCCGAAGCGCTGCGTGGCGGCGTGGATCTGCGGCTCTGCCGTGGGGCTGAGCTTCACGGTCTTGGCGTAACAACCGCCCTCGAGGTTGAACACGCCGTCGGCGGTCCAGCCATGCTCGTCGTCGCCGATCAGCAGGCGCTCGGGATCGTTCGACAGCGTGGTTTTGCCGGTGCCCGAAAGGCCGAAGAACAGCGCCACGTCGCCCTCGCGGCCGATATTGGCCGAGCAGTGCATCGGCATGGTGCCGGCAAAGGGGGCGTGGAAGTTGAACAGTGAGAACACCGATTTCTTGATCTCGCCGGCATAGGCCGTGCCGGCGATCAAGACGAGCTTTCGCGCCATGTCGAGCGCGATCACCGTGCCGGTGCGGCTGCCGTGGCGGGCCGGGTCGGCGGCGAAGCTGGGGAGATGCAGGATGGTGACGTCGGTCGTGCTGCCGACGGTTTCCGGCCGGATCAACAGGTTGCGGATGAACAGCGCATGCCAGGCGGTTTCGGTGAAGACGCTGACCCGCAACTGGTGCCGCTCGGCGGCGCCGGCCTGGAGGTGCTGGCCGTGCAGCGTCCGCTCGGCGGTGGCCGCGACCATGTCGGCGAGCAGCGTTTCGAACTGCTCGGGCGCCATCGGCTGGTTGTTGTCCCACCAGACCTGGTGCTCGGTGGCCGCGTCGCGGACGATGAACTTGTCCTTCACCGAGCGGCCGGTGAACACCCCGGTGGTGACCGCCAGCGCGCCGCCGGCCGCCAGCCGCCCCTCGCCCTCGGCGAGTGCGGTTTCCACCAATGTGGGAGGCAACTCGTCCCAGCGGACGCGGGCCAGGGCCCCGATCCGGTTTGCGAGTTCGAGATGAATTTGGTCGTCGCTACGCTGTGCCATGGCCGTTACCCCCGGTCTGGAATGACCATGAGTTACGGCCGCATAGGGCCCCTCGCCCATCCGGAAATCCGGCTTAAGACGGAAGTCCTGCGACTTCGGTTGAGTGCGGCATGCTCGCAATCATTGGCTACACGCCTTATTTATGCGCAATTGTGGCAGTCAATGCTCGCCACAATTGAAGGCGCGATGTTGAATCGTGCCCTCGAGATCCGGATGAAAGGGAGCTCAATGCCCAAGATCGCACTGGTGGACGACGACCGCAATATTCTGACTTCGGTGTCGCTGACGCTCGAAGCCGAGGGCTATCAGGTCGCCACCTATACCGATGGGGCTTCGGGCCTGGAAGGTCTGACCGCCGACCGGCCGGACCTCGCCATCCTCGATATCAAGATGCCCCGCATGGACGGCATGGAACTCTTGCGCCGGCTGCGCCAGAAATCCGATGTGCCGGTGATCTTCCTCACGTCGAAGGACGAGGAAATCGACGAGCTGTTCGGGCTCAAGATGGGCGCCGACGATTTCATCACCAAGCCGTTCAGCCAGCGCCTCCTGGTCGAACGCGTCAAATCGGTGCTGCGCCGCGCCGCGCCGCGCGACCCCGCTGCTGCCGGGGCAACTCCTGGCGCCGAGGCGGCGCCGAGCAAGGCGCTGATCGAGCGCGGTTCGCTGGTGATGGACGAAGAGCGCCACACCTGCACCTGGAAGGGCCAGCGGGTAACGCTGACCGTCACCGAGTTCCTGATCCTCCAGGCCCTGGCGCTGCGCCCCGGCGTGGTGAAATCGCGCAACGCGCTGATGGACGCGGCCTATGACGACCAGGTCTATGTCGACGACCGCACCATCGACAGCCACATCAAGCGGCTCCGCAAGAAGTTCAAAGCCGTTGACGACGATTTCGAGATGATCGAAACCCTCTACGGCGTAGGTTACCGCTTCAAGGAGCAGTAAGAGGACAATTGGCCGTCACCGAAGAGGAGCTGCCGGGTTCCAAGCCCGCATCCGCGGAGGTCGGCATCATGCCGAAGCTCAACCGGATCGCCGGGGCTGTCGGCACGGTCGTGCTCGCAGCGATCAAGCAGATCCAGCGCGCCCTGGCGCTGACGATCTTCTCGAGCCTGGCGCGCCGCATCATCGTCTTGAACCTTGCCGGCCTCGCCGTGCTGGTGATTGGCATCCTGTTCCTCAACCAGTGGCGCACGGGGCTGATCGAAGCGCGCGTGCAGAGCCTGCGCGTGCAAGGCGAAATCATTGCCGCGGCAATTGCCGGCGACGCCACGGTGGACAGCGACGTCATTACCGTGAACCCGGACCGGCTGATCGAGCTGCAGGGCAGCGAGGTGGTCTCGCCGCTGAGCTTCTTCGATCCGAGCCTCGAATTCCCGGTCAATCCCGAACGCGTCGCGCCGCTCTTGCGCAACCTCGTGACCCCGACCCGCACCCGGGCCCGCATCTACGATCAGCAGGGCCTGCTCATCCTCGACAGCGCCAACCTTTATGCGCGCGGCGAGGTGCTGCGGCAGATCACCAAGCCGCAGGACAATGGCAGCTTCTTCCTGCTCGACTGGTGGAACGCCTTTGTCGACTGGCTGCCGGGCGACGATTATCCGCAATACCAGGAATTCGGCGCCGACGAAGGCACCCGCTACCCGGAGGTCGCGGCGGCATTGGGCGGCGCGCCGACGGCGATCGTCCGCATCGACCCCAAGCGGCAGTTGGTGGTGTCGGTGGCGGTGCCGATCCAGCGGGTGCGCGCCAATGTCGGTGTGCTGCTGCTTTCCACCCAGCCGGGCGATATCGACCAGATCGCCAGCGCCGAGCGCTGGGGCATCCTTAGGATCGCGCTGGTCGCGGCCACGGTGACGGTGATCCTGTCACTGCTGCTGGCCGGCACCATCGCCGGGCCGCTGCGGCGGCTGGCAGGGGCTGCCGAGCAGGTACATTCGACGGTCAACAGCCGTACCGAGATCCCCGACTTCTCCGACCGCACCGACGAGGTGGGACACCTTTCGAAGGCGCTGCGCTCGATGACCTCGGCGCTCTACAATCGCATCGAGGCGATCGAGCGGTTTGCGGCCGACGTGGCGCATGAGCTGAAGAATCCGCTGACCTCGCTGCGTTCGGCGGTCGAAACGCTGCCGCGGGCGCGTCGCGCCGAAGATCGCGAGCGGCTCAATGCCATCATCCAGCACGATGTGCGCCGGCTCGACCGGCTGATCTCCGACATCTCGAACGCCAGCCGGCTAGACGCCGAACTGGCGCGGCAGAGCGCCGAGCGGGTCGATATCGCCCAACTGGCCGATGCCATGGTGTCGATCCAGAAGGACGTCGCGGCCAATCGCAAGGTCGATGTGGCGCTGGAAAAGCACGTCAGCCGCTACGTGCCGATCGTTCTGGGCCATGACAGCCGGCTGGCGCAGGTGATCAACAACCTGATCGACAATGCCGTGTCGTTCTCGCCCGAGGGCGGCAAGGTGCTGGTGGTGGTGCGCACCAGCGACGATACCATCACCATCACGGTGACCGATGAGGGGCCGGGCATCCGCGGCGATATCAGCCGGATCTTCCAGCGCTTCTACACCGACCGGCCGGACGGCGAGCATTTCGGCGACCATTCCGGCCTTGGCCTCGCCATCAGTAAGCAGATCGTCGAGGCGCATGGGGGCAGCATCACCGCCGAAAACCGCTCCGACCGCAGCGGCGCGCTGTTCACCGTCAAGCTGAAGCGGGCGGCGGCCGAGAAGCGCCGGTGAGCGACAGCCTCAACATCCACGCCACTGGACTGGTGCTCGATGGCACCGGCCTGATCCTCTGTGGCCCATCGGGCTCGGGCAAATCACTGCTGGCGCTCGACCTCATCGAGCAGTGGCAAGGGCGCGGGCTGCCGGCGCTGCTGGTCTCGGACGACCGGGTGGTGATCGTTGCCGAGGGCGGCGAGCTCCGGATGCGGCCGGCGCCGAATATCGAGGGGCTGATTGAACTGCGCGGCCGCGGCATCGTCCGCCGGCCGTTCGCCACCGAGGCCCGGCTGCACCTCGTCATCGACCTGGTCGAGACGCTGGAGCGCATGCTCGAGGAGGATGCGCTGGTCACTGAACTCAGCGGCGTGACCCTCGCCCGCGCGCCGGTTCCGCGGGCCGGGGTGATCGACGCGCGGCACCAGTTGCTGCTGATCCGCGAGGCGATCGTCGCCGTCAACGCGCCGGCTCCGGCGGCGCGACAAAAAACCACTTGAATCAGGGCCGCCCAAGGGCAAGACTCCCGGCTCCTCTGGGAAACCTGTTGCCCGGCCGGAACCTGCGAGACTTTGGGGATATTGCATGATCGGCATGGTTCTGGTGACGCACGGAGCGCTCGCCGTAGAATTCAAATCCGCCCTCGAGCATGTGGTCGGCCCGCAGGAGATGGTGGAGACCGTCGCCATCGGCCCCGATGACGACATGGAGGAGCGTCGCAACGACATCCTCAAATGCGTCGACGCCGCCGACCAGGGCCAGGGCGTCGTGATCCTCACCGACATGTTCGGCGGCACGCCGTCCAACCTCGCCATCTCGATCATGCAGCAGCGCGAGGTCGAGGTGATCGCCGGGGTGAACCTGCCCATGCTGGTAAAGCTCGCCCGGGTGCGCGCCGACCTCGAGATCAAGCAGGCGGTGAAGGAGGCCGCCGAAGCCGGGCGGAAATACATCAACGTCGCCAGCGAGACGCTTGGCGGGTAGGTCGTTTTCCGGCATCTTAGCGCCATGGATACCGCAGCTGGTTCAGATCGGGCACTCGCGCAGCAATTGACCATCGTCAATCGCAAGGGCCTGCATGCGCGGGCTTCGGCCCGCTTCGTACGGACCGCCGAGTGCTTCGAGGCCGAGATCAAGGTGGTGCGCGACGGCCAGGCGGTAAACGGCAACTCGATCATGGGGCTGATGATGCTGGGGGCGGGCCCCGGCTCGACCATCCTGGTCCAGGCCACCGGCAAGCAGGCGCGCGAGGCGCTCGACGCCATCACCACGCTGGTCAATAACGGCTTCGACGAAGACTCGGACGGCGCGCCCGCCGCCTAGCCGGCAGTGGCAGTCCCGCCGAGACGCAAGGCTCCTCCTCGGCAAATCCCCCTTGCGCGGGGCCCTACCTGCCCTTAACCACGCCGCCTGAAGCTGATAATATCTGCCACAATCACCATATAGGCCGATGGCAGCGCCCGAATGGCGCGCACATGGACCGCGAACAGGCTTAGGCAATGAACTGGATCAACAACGTCGTCCGTCCCCGTATCCGCTCCTTCCTCAAGCCGAAGGATACCGGATCGGAGAATCTCTGGGTCAAGGACCCGGAGTCGGGCGAGATGGTGTTCTACCGCGACCTCGAAGCCAATATGTGGGTGGTGCCGAATTCCGGCTACCACATGAAGATCAAGGCCTCGGACCGGCTTGCCACCTTCCTCGACGAGGGCAAGTACGATGCCGTGCCGCTGCCGGCGGTGCCGCATGATCCGCTGAAGTTCCGCGATTCCAAGCGTTATGCCGACCGCCTCAAGGAAAGCCGGTTGAAGACCGGCACCGAAGACGCCGTTACCGTCGGCACCGGCGAGCTGTTCGGCCAGCCGGTCACGGTGGGCGTGCAGGATTTCGATTTCATGGGCGGCTCGCTGGGCATGGCTGCGGGTTCGGCCATCGTCACCGGGCTCGAGACCGCCGCCAGCAGGCGCACGCCTTTCATCCTGTTCGTCTCCTCGGGCGGCGCCCGCATGCAGGAAGGCGTGCTGTCGCTGATGCAGATGCCGCGTACCACCGTAGCGGTGCTGCGGCTGCGCGAAGCCGGCTTGCCGTTCATCGTGGTGTTCACCAACCCCACCACCGGCGGCGTCACCGCCTCCTACGCCATGCTGGGGGATGTGCACCTCGCCGAGCCCGGCGCGCTGATCGGCTTTGCCGGGCCGCGCGTCATCGAGCAGACCATCCGAGAGAAGCTGCCGAAAGGCTTCCAGCGCTCGGAATATCTCTACGAGCACGGCATGATCGACATGGTGGTGCATCGGCACAACCTGCGCGAGACCATCGGCTCGCTGGTCGGCATCCTCACCAAGTCGCCGCAGCGCGAAGAGCTCAGCGAAACCGCCCCGGCGCGGCTCGCGACGCCGGTTGCCGCCAATGCCGGGGACGATCTCGTCGGCATGCCCGAGGCGGCGCACGCCGAATAAGGCTGCCTCTTCATCACGCGAAAACCGGGTGCTAGAAGCGCGCCATGCTCTTGTTCGAGAATCTGGTTCCCGTGTCCCGCACCGACGCTATCCTCAAGCGGCTGCTCAAGCTGCATCCGAAGCTTATCGACCTTAAGCTCGATCGCGAGGTGCGCCTGCTCGAGCGGATCGGCAACCCGCAGGATCACCTGCCGCCGGTGATCCATGTCGCCGGCACCAACGGCAAGGGCTCGACGCTCGCCTACCTGCGCGCCTTCCTCGAAGCCTCGGGCAAGAAGGTGCATGTGATGACCTCGCCGCACCTGGTGCGCTTCAACGAGCGCATCCGGCTGGCCGGCAAGCTCGTTTCGTCACGCAAGCTCAACCAGGCGCTGGAATTCTGCGAACAGGCCAATGGCGGCGAGCCGATCACCTTCTTCGAGATCACCACCGCGGCGGCGCTAAAACTGTTCTCCGAGGTGAAGGCCGATTACCTGCTGCTCGAAACCGGCATGGGCGGGCGGTTCGACGCCTCCAACGTGGTGGCGCAACCGCTCGGCACGGTCATCACGCCGGTCGACTACGACCATCAAAACTTCCTCGGCAACAGCCTCGACCGGATCGCCTGGGAGAAGGCCGGCATTCTGAAGCGTGGCGCCAAGGCCGTGTTCGGCCGGCAGCGCGATGAAGGTCGCGCCGTGCTGGTGCGCGAGGCGGCGCGGCTCGGCGTCACGCCGCTGATCGCCGGAGAGGATTTCGACGGCCGCGCCGAGGATGGCCGGCTGGTCTACCAGGATGAGCAGGGCCTGCTCGACCTGCCGCCGCCGGCGCTGGCCGGCCCGCACCAGTTCGACAATGCGGCGCTGGCCATCGCCGCGACGCGGCATTTCGGCCTGCCGGTGAGCGAAGCCGATATCGCGAGGGGCCTGCGCGAGGTGGTGTGGCCGGCGCGTCTGCAGCCGGTGCATGGCACGCTGCTGCAGCTGCTGCCACCCGGCTCCGAGCTTTGGCTCGATGGCGGCCACAATGCCCACGGCGCCGCGGCGCTGGCCTTGGCGTTGGAGGAGATGCAGGTCCGGCGACCGTTGCCGCTGGTGCTGATCATGGGGCTGATGAATACGAGAAAGCCCGCCGACTTCCTCGCGCCGTTCGACGGCAAGATCGAGAAGGTGTTCGCGCTGACCATTCCGGGCGAGCCCAACGCGCACGCCGCCGCGACCATCGTGGAACAGGCGCGCGAGGGCGGGTTCGAGGCCGCGCAGTCGAGCTCGATCCTCAACGCGCTGGCCGACGCCGCCAAGCTCGGGCACCCGGCCCGCGTGGTGTTCGCCGGCTCGCTGTATCTGGCGGGGCACGTGCTGCATCAGAACGGCACCCCGCCGAGTTGATAGCGGCCAGCTTCGGCGCGGTAGCGTGCCTGACTGATAGAGACGGCCCCCTCCCGGCCTCCCCCATAAAGGGGGAGGTGAAGAGTCGAGGCTCTGTCTTCGATCGTGCCAAACGCACCAGCGGGGCACCTCCCCCTTTATGGGGGAGGATGGGAGGGGGCCGTCTCTATCGGCGAGCGCCCTCACATGGCACTGAGTGTGCCCCTCAATACCGCGCATCCTCCAGCCCGCAGAACGGGTCGACCGGTGAGTTCCGGTTCCACTGGATATCGCCGAGCAACGCTTCCACCACCGCCCGCTGCATCGTCTCGGTGGTCGAGTAGGCGTTGATGTAGGTCGGCACCCGGGGCGCGTCGTAGAGCATGTAGGGATAGCCGAACGAGATCATCGCGGTCGGGATGTCGTGCCAGTGGCGCTGCATCGCCTTGCCGAAACTGCCGGTCAGCCGCAGCCAATCGAGGAAGATCCGGCCGCGGGTCAAGAGCGTTTCGTCGCCGAACAGGTAGAGCACCAGGTCGAAGCTCTGGGCGCTCACCTCGGTGGTGGCGTCATGCAGCGTCACTTCGAAACCCCTCTCGCGAAGCAGGTCGGGCAGCGCGAAGGGCAAGGGGTGCGGCAGGAACGGAAAGACGATGCCGCCGGAGATCACCAGGATCCGCTTGTGCCTCACGGGATCGAGCGGCAGCAGGTTCTGGGTGTCCTTGACCAGGGTCGGCGCCCGCTTTGCTACGGCGTGGGCATAGGCCCGGTTCTCGGCACTGCCGATCGCGCCGCCGGTGGCGGGCTGGTGGAGGCCGACCGCGGCCTTGAGGCCGAGCTGGCGGATCACCGCCTCGTCGACCCGCTGCCAGCTCAGCCGGCCATCCGCCAGCGCCGCTTCCAGATAGGCGAGGTCCTGCTCGTAATCATCGGAGAACAGGATCACGTCGCAGCCGGCGCTGAGCAGTTCCGGCAGTGTGTCGCTGCGCTTGCCCCAGGCGCCGAGCCCTGCCATCGGCGTCGCGTCCGAAACGATCAGCCCGTTGAAGCCCAGCCGGTTGCGCAGCAGTTCCTCGTTCAGCAGCCGGCTGACCGAGGCCGGCCGGAACGCCTCGAGCCCGGCGTCGGGATCGAGGGCGCGCACGAAAGCCGGCAGCGCGATATGCGCCGACATCACCGAAAGCGCGCCGGCGGCGATGGCGCCGCGATAGAGCCGTCCGAAATTGGCCTCCCACGCCTCCATCGACAGCGGGTTGATGGTGGTGACGAGGTGCTGGTCGCGATCGTCAAAGCCCTCGCCGGGCCAGTGCTTGATCGCCGAGGCGACGCCGTGCTGCTGGAACACCCGCATCTGGGTGATGGCGTGCCGCTCGATGGTCGCGACGTCCGAGCCGAAGCCGCGGGTCGCGACAATCGCGCTGCGGAACGCGGCGTTGATGTCGAGAACCGGGGTGAAGCTCCAGTTGATGCCGATGGCCCGGGCTTCCTCGGCCATGATCCGGCTGACCTCGGCAGTGACCTCGACATCGTCGATGGCTGCCAGCGCCAGCGGATTGGGCATCTCGGCGCCGGCCGCGAGGGACATCCGGCTGCCTTCGAGGTCGGCCGAGATCAGCAGCGGCACCGGCGCCGCGGCGTTGAGATCGGCAAACAGCGCCCGTTCCGCCGCCACATCCGCGCCGGCATGCCGGGTGATGCCGCCCGGCCGGAACGCCCGAATTCGCTCGATGTCGGCGGCATCCATGCCGCGCGACAGCAGCGTGAACAGCTGGCGGAGCTTGTCGTCCGGTGTCAGCGCCGCAAAGCGCTGCCGAACCCAGGCAAGCGCCTCGGCATCGAGGTTGAACGGAGCTTTGGCGAGGTGGTCGAAATTCATGCAGTCCTCCGGTGCGGAGGGCTGACTAGAGCAATTTCACCGTTTCATTGAAACGGCGAAATGCTCCAACTCGCTGAACTGTCGCGCTTTCGAACCGGAAAAGTCTCACAACTTTTCCTGAAAGCGCTCCGTGCCCGATCGCACCGGAAAGTCCTGCCTCAAATTAGGCCGCGAACTGGTCGAGCCACTTGATCAACTGCACGCGCGACTGCCCGGCGCCGACCTTGAAATCCACCGGTTCGCCATCCTTGAAGACGATCAGCGTCGGCATGGCGCGCACGTTGTACTTCACCACGGTCGAAGGGTTGGCATCGACGTCGAGCTTGACGATCTTCACCTTGGCGGCGAGCTCGGTCGAGAGGTCGTCGAGGATCGGGTCCATCGCCTTGCAGGGCGGGCACCATTCGGCCCAGAAATCGACCAGTACCGGCTTGCTTGAGTTCAGCACTTCGGCTTCGAAGTTCTGGTCGTTGACGCGCGTACCCATGATCGTCTCCATCGTCGATTGGCGATGGACGGTACAGGGAGTCGGGCGCGGTGGGAAGGGATGGGTTTGCGTGGAGATGCGCATCGGGGGAACGTTGCCCTCGAAGCTCCCCCAACCACGTGTCACCCCGGCGAAGGCCGGGGCCCATCCTGAGGTGGCGCGGCCCCGCGCTGGAGCCCAAGCATCTCAGGATGGATCCCGGCCTGCGCCGGGGTGACAGCGGTGGGGGTGGATGCATCGTCAGCTCCGGCCCGGCAAACAAAAACGCCACCGGCGGGAGCCAGCGGCGTTTTCTTACCGGAAGCAGCGAGTGACGCGCCCTTAGGCAGCGTGGCTCTCGAGCCACTTCGCGAGGCCGGCCTTGGGGGTACCCGCGCCGATCTTCATGTCAGCGGCTTCGCCGCCCTTGAACAGGATCATCGTCGGGATCGAACGGACGCCGTACTTGACGGTGGTGTTCGGGTTGTCGTCGACGTTGAGCTTGACGATCTTCACCTTGCCCTGCAGCTCAGTCGAGAGCTCTTCCAGAACCGGCGAGATGGCGCGACACGGGCCACACCACTCGGCCCAGAAATCTACGAGCACGGGCTCCTTCGAGGACAGGACTTCCTCGCCAAAATTGGCGTCGGAAACGTGGGTTGTCATTGGGATTGCCTTTTGGGTTGAAAGCGGCGGTCTGTTTGATCCAAAAGCTAGGTAGAGTCCAGCGTGACTTCAACGAACGTCACCGGATGGTGAACCCCCGCGCCGCGTTCGCCAAGGCGGCGTCGGGCAATTTTAGCAGTGATTCCAACTCAGTCCAGAGGATGCCGGCTTCTATCCTCTGCCCCGGGAAAAGCTGCTTTGCAACAAGCGCATAGAGCCCGAGCTGCAGGAGATAACCGGGTTTGACCCGCTCGGGTTCCATCACCGGGTCGGCATCAGACTTGAAATCGACCAGCAACACGCCACCCGGCGTCACGACCATCCGGTCGATCCGGCCGGCAATGGTCACGGTCTCGCCCTTGTGCTCGGCAGTGGCGAGGAACGGTACTTCGGCGCGGCTGTCCTCGGCAAACAGGTGTGCCAGTTCCGGCCGCGACAGGATCGACAGCGCCTTAGTGGCGAGCCCCTGATGCTGGGCCGGCGCTTCGGGCAGCAGCAGCGGCAGGGCGCGCGCCGCGACCGCTGGTCGATCGGCTGGGGCGACCCTGGCGAGGTGCTGCAGCAAGGCATGAAGCGCCGTGCCGGCGAGCCGCGCCGTCGTGGGGTCGAGCCCCTCTTCGAGCCGCGTCGCCAGCGTGCGGTCGGGATCGGCCGGCGTCTCGACGCTCGATGGCCGCAACACCTTGCGCACCTTGCGCTCCGACAGCGGCTTCAGATTGAGCCCCGGGCCGCCGAGATCGACCAGCGCCTCGACCGGCTTGAGCTTTGCCGGCGCCGGCCGCTCCCTGGGATAGAGCAGCGCCGAGGTATTGCCATCGGCATCGGTGACCGTTTCGCTCAGCGGCCCCAGCCCCTGCTCGATCGCCTCGTACCAGCTGCCATCGACCTTGCCCTGCTTGGTGAGGTATCCGGTGACGTAAAGCTCGTCCTCGGCCCGGGTCATGGCGACATAGAGCTTCCGCCAATATTCCTTGAGCTGGTCGCTGTCGGCCTCGTCCTTGAAGCCAGTGGTGGCCGGGGCGTGGGTTGCCGATGACGAAGCGTGAACGAAGAGCGGCGGCTGTGCTCGCAAGTAGATGCTGCGCCGGTCGCGGCCGCGCTCGGTGCTGGCGGCATCGGCAAGGATGACGATCGGCGCCTCGAGCCCCTTGGCGCCATGCACCGTCATCACCCGCACGCCGGCGCCGCCTTCTGCCAGCTCGCGCTTGATGGTCACCTCGCGCGAGCGCAGTTCGGCCAAAAAGCCGAGCAGCGAGGGCTGCGGCGATTGCTCATGCGACAGCGCCAGGTCGAGGAACTCGGCCATCACGTCGTCGATCTCCGAGCCGAAACGGCCACGCATCCGTTTGAGGCCACCGCCGGCATAGAGCACGTCGGCGTAGAAGTTGAACGGCCGCTCGAAATCCAGCCGGTTGCGCCAGCGATAGAGCTGCTCGTAGGCCGCCTTTACCGAGGGGATTTCAGCGCTTTCGATGGCCCGCCACAGGCGCTTGTCGCCACGCGGCTGCGCCACCGCCAGGAGGTCATCCTCGCTGACGTCGAACAGCGGCGAGCGCAGCAGGGCCGCCAGCTGCAAATCGTCGGCCGGGTTACTCAGCACATCGCCGAGCGCCATCATATCGAGCACGCCGATATGGGTGGTGACCGCCAGCCGGTCGGCCCCCGGCGTCGGCACCCCGGCGCGGATCAGCGCCCGGATGATCTCGTGGAACAGGATGCTGCGCACCTGGACCAGGATCAGCACATCGTCGGCGCTCACCGCCTTGCCACGCGGCCCCAGCGGGCGCTTCTGGTCGATCCAGCCCTTGATCTCCCGGGCGATCTTCTCGGCCACCTGGCGCTGCGCGCTCTGCGTCTGGATCAGCGGCGGCTCGGTCGGCCAGTTCTCGGGGTCGGTCTCTTCCGCCTGGTCCTTGATCGGCGGCCAGAGCGTCACCACCCCGCCGGCATCGGCACGGGCGGTCGAATGCGCAACGCCCGTCGCCTCGAGCGCCCCGTCCTTGAGGTCGGCGCGCTTGAACACCTCATCGACGGCGTTGAGGACGTTAGGCAAGGTGCGAAAACTGTAGCGCAGCGGCACCGGGGTGATCTCGAAATGCGCGGCGCGGGCGCTGAAGGCGTATTGCCGCCCAGCCTCGACGAACACTTTTGGGTCGGCGCCCTGGAACGAGAAGATCGACTGCTTCTGGTCGCCCACTGCGAACAGCGTGCGCGGCCGATCGGCGGCGCTGTCGCCGAAGAAGAAGTCGTCGATCAGCGCCCCCACCACCTGCCATTGCAGCGGGTTGGTATCCTGCCCCTCGTCGACCAGGATGTGGCTGAGGCCGGCATCGAGCTTGTAGCGCACCCAAGGGCCCTGCTGCTCGTCGCGCAGCAGCGCCGCGAGCCTTTCGATCAGGTCGTCGAAATCGAGCAGCGAACGGGCGCGCTTGGCCTTCTCGTAATGCGCCGAGATCGCTGAGACCACGTCGAGCATCGCCTCGCTGCGCGCCACCAGCTCAGCGGTGACCAGCTTCTGATGGAGCTGCTCGAGCCGCTGCCCCTCGGCCACGAGGCGCGCCGCGATATCGGGGATCAGCACCGCGGCGGCCTTCTTGATCAGGGTCTTGCGCGCTGTGCGATCGGCCTGGGTCAGGAAGGCATCGAGCAGGTCGTCGGCATCCGGATTGGCAGGGTCGATCTGGGCGAGGCGATCGACGAAATCGGTGCCGTAGGGGTCGGGGGTGATGAGCGCGAAGATCGCTGCGTGGTCGTCGCGGCTGAGGCCGTAACCAGAGCTGATTTCCGCCATCACCTCGTCGATGCCACCGACATTGCCGACGAGTTTCTGCAACTCGCGCTTGGCCGCCTGCGGCTGCGCCAGCACCCGGCGCAGGGTGCGCTGCTGGTTCAGCGCCTCGAGGATGGCAGTCTCAATCTGGAAATCGCTGAGGAGGCCGAACAGCGTCTCGACCGCCGCCGCCTCGCCGCTGCCGCGCAGGCCTGCCGCCAGCACGGTCTCGCGCGCTTCGAGCAGCATGCTGTCGCGCTGGTGCTCTTCCAGCACGCTGAAATCGAACGGCACCGCCGCCTCGCGCGGGAAGCGGTGCAGCACGCTTTCGCAGAAGGCGTGAATAGTCTGTATCCGCAGGCCGCCCGGCGCTTCGAGCGCCCGGGCGAACAGCGAACGGGCGCGGAGCCGCATCGCCGGCGTCGGCGGCACGCCGGAGAGCGCCGTCAGGTCCTTGATCAGCTCGTCTTCGCTTTCGAGCGCCCATTGGCCCAGGCGTTCGGCGACGCGGCCGCGCATCTCGGCTGCCGCGGCCTTGGTGTAGGTGAGGCAGAGGATCTCCTCGGGCTTGGCGCCAGAGAGCAGCAGCCGCAGCACCCGGGCGGTCAGCACATAGGTCTTGCCCGAGCCGGCATTGGCCGTCACCCAGACGCTGCGCTCGGGGTCGGAGGCGTCGCGCTGCGCCGCAACGATCTGCTGCGGCATCGGGCTCAGAAGGCGCCGGCTCATGGATCATCCACTCCCGCGGTCAGCGTCCATTCGTCGGTGCGCGCCAGGTGATCGTACGGCCCGGCATACGACTTCCTCCCGGTTTCCACCCGCGGCCGGATGCGCGCCGCCATCGGCAAGCCGTCGACCAGCAGGAAGGCCTCGACGTGGCGTTGCATGCGGCGTTCGATCTCGCCCACCGCATCCATCAGGCTCATGCCCTTCGCGAGCTTGAACGGCTTGATCTGGAAGGCCGCCGGCCCGAGGCCGATCTTGATATAGGTGAGCGCCGAGCTGTCGCGGGGCGAGATGCCGGGGAACACCCCGGCCCGCGCCATTGCCGCTTCCAGGAGCAGCTGCGGCGCCTCGAACGCCGTCATGTCCTTGGGCTGCGGCACCCCGCCGGTCTTGAAGTCGATGATCTCGAGCGTGCCGTCGCGCTTCACGTCGAGCCGGTCCGCCTTGCCGACCAGGGTGAAATTGTCGAGCGCCGGAAACAGCCATTCGCCCTTGGTCTCGGCGTGGCGTTCGACGATCTCGGCGTCACGCCGCCGCTCATAGTCGAGGAACTGCCGGGCGGCACGCTCGAAGCGCTTAAGCCAGATGTCGCGGCGCTCCTTGATGGCGTCGAGCCCGGCAAAGGCGTCGCGCGCCATCTCCATCATCTCGGGCAGCGCTTCGGGCAGTTCGAGATCGAGCCCGGCGTGGACGAATTTCTCGAACACGCCGTGAATCATGGTGCCGCGCTCGCGCGCGCTGGGCTCGGTACCGAGCGGCTCGATCCGTTTGAGGGCGAGCACATGCCGGGCGTAGATGTCATAGGGCGAGCGCATCAGCGGCTCGATCTCGGTGATCGACAGCCGCCGTGGGCGGATGCGGGCGGGCGGATTGGGCGCCGGCCGGTCGGCCGGGCGCGGCACGCCGGCATGATCGATCGCATCGGCCTCGGCCAGCCAGCGCATGCCCCGCGCCCGCGCCAGCCTCGCCTCGTTCTCGCCGATAAAGGCGTAGAGCCGCTGCAGCAGCGGCGAGGGCAGCGCCGGTGAGGTGCCGATGCGCTCGGCATAGGCGATGATCACCTCGGCATTGCCGGCGGCCATGACGAAATCATGCGCCGCCTGGCCCTGCCGGCGCTCGGGCGGCTCGAGCCCGATGCCGATGCGCATGCCGCGGCTGAGCCAGGGGCCGGGGTCGGCGACCGGCGGCCAGATGTCCTCGTTCATGCCGGCGAGGATCATCAGGTCGGGGTTCATCAGGCGGGCTTCGAGCTCGCCCCAGATGTGGATGTCGTCGCGCGCCGGGACCGGGTTCTGCGTCTTGCTGCCGGTGAGCAGCGCCTCGAGCACCGCTTCGAGGTCGAACGGCTGAAAGGCGGTGCCGCCCTGGTCGAGCGCCACCAGCTCTTCGGCCCAGCGGCGGAGCTCGGCCATCCCCGGCAGCTCGGCCTCGGCGATCAGCGCATCGAGCGTCGTCAGCAGCGCCGAGGCGAGCTCGGGGGCAGTGATGCGCTCGCGCGTCCTGAGCGTCACGATCGGCGCCATCGCAGCATCGAGCCGATCGAGCAGAGCCGGCAGTTCGGCATGATCGGAGAGCCCGCGCAGTCCGGCGATGCCGGCGCCGGGACGCTCCGAACGCAGCCGCAAGTCTAGATGGTCGGTGAGCTTGCGGACGAGGAAGCGATCGAGGCCGAGCGACACGGCGGCGTTGCGCAGCAGCGAGATGATGTCGACCGGCGCATAGTCGTCGGTGGCGATGGCCAGCACCTGCCGCGCCAGCCGCCCGGCCGCCGACTGGAACAGCGGCGTGCCCGCCGCATCGTCGACCACTACGCCGTGGCGGTTAAGTTCGGCCGCGATGCGCCGCGCCAGCGTCTGATCGCGCGCCACGATGCCGACGGTCTTGCCCTCGGCCAGCGTAGCGCGGGCGGCCAGCGCGATGGCGCGCGCCTCGACGTCGGCGTTGCGGGCGGCGAGGATGCTGACGCCGTCGAGCGCCCGGCTCACCGGAATATCGGCGCGGAGGATCGGCCAGGCCGGCGTTTCGCTGGCCGGCGCCAGTGCTGCCTGCACCAGCACGGTACGGGGCGTCTCACCGCCCAGTTCCACCACCTCGCCGACGCCGGCCTCGAGGCTGCGCAAGAGCTTCATCAGGCCATATTGCGGATGGCCCTGGGTGGTCTCGCCGTTGATCATCCGGTCGTGGCGATCCGGGGTGAACGAGGTATCGAGCCCCGGCAGCACCACGACGCCGCGCGGCAGTGCTGCCACGGCCTTGAGCAGCGCCGCGGTGGCGGGGATCGAGCCGGTGGAGCCGGCGGCGATTACCGGGCGCTCGCCATAGACGAAGCTCGCCGCCCCCGCCTGGCGCAGCAGCCGCTCGTTGCGGGCGGTGGCGGCGTCGATGCGGCCACGTTCGGCGAGGATCGCCGGCCAGGCCTGCAGCGCCACGTCGAGGAACTCCAGCACCTTCTGCCAGTTATCGGCCAGCTCTTCGGGCACCAGTTCCTTGAGCTTTTCGGTAGCGATGCCGGCGATGGTGAAATCGTCGATCACCTCGCCCAGCGAGTCGGCGAGCCAGAAGATCTCAGCCGGGTTGGGCGGGGTGGCAAAGCTCTCGGCCCGCTCGGCGAACAGCCGCACCAGATGCGACAGGGTCAGCCGGCGTTCGAGCAGCGAGGCCGCAGGCTTGCTGGCCGGCGCATCGAAGGGCGGCAGGAACGGCTCCTCATCTGCCACCTCACCGCCAAAGGTTCGGATGTCGGGCAACAGCACCGTACCACCGAGGCGCCGCGCGAATTCTTCGGCAAGGACGAAGCGGGCGCGCCGGGTGGGGAGGATGATGGTGATGTCGCTCAGCCAGAAGGCGCCCTGGCGCGGCCAATCGCCCAGCAAGCGGCCATCGAGCACCCGCTCTGCGAGCGTCGCGAGAAAGGGCGCGTGGGGCGCGATAGTGAAGAGCGAGTCGCGGCGCATGGTCGGCGATTTGACTCGGTGGGGCGCGGGAAGTCCAGCGGCGTAGTGCCGCCGGTCGAGGGGGCGGCTATATACGATTGCCCACCCAATGGCTCCGCAAACTCGGTGTCATCCCCGCGAAAGCCGGCACCTCCGTTTTCTTGGCCGGCACCGCAAACAGGGGTTCCCGCTTTCGCGGGAATGACTCCGTGGGTGTGGCGATTGAGGAGCGGTGTGCAGGGTGCGCGATCCCGTGGGAGCTACAAAACCCGTCCGTCTTCGAACTCCACCGTCACCATTCGACCGTCACCACCCGAGGGCACTGCAAGGGAAACGCGAACCGTCGCCTGCTGCACCACCTCGTCCGAGCGCTCCGGCCATTCGACCAGGACGATCGCGTCGGTCCGGTCGAACAGGCCGAGTTCGTCGACCTCGCGCGGGCTGGAGATGCGGTAGAGGTCGGCATGCAGCACGGGATGGCCGTTGGCTTCGTAGGGTTGCACCAGGGCAAAGCTCGGCGAGGGCACATCGAGCCCGGCATCACCGACGAGGGTGCGGATCACGGTGCGGGCGAGCGCGGTCTTGCCGGCGCCGAGATCGCCTTCGAGCAGCACCAGGTCGCCCGGACGCAGCACCGCAGCGAGGCGGCGGCCGAGATCGGCGGTCGCGTCGTCGTCGGCGAGGAACAGGGTCTGTGGCGTGGCGCTCATCGGTTTCGGATAGCCGAGGATGGCAGCGGACGCAAAGCCCTACTCGGCGGCGCCGGCCATGGCGGCGTCGCTGGGGAGGCTCACGACAATGCGGGTGCCACGCGGCTCGCGCCGCTCCACCGCTATGGTGCCGCCATGCATGTTGACGAAGGCGCGGACGATCGAGAGGCCGAGGCCGGCGCCGCGCTGGCGGACCGGGCCGGCCAGCGCCTCGTTGCGATCGAGCAGCGCGACGCGCATTTCCTCGCTCATCGGGGCGCCCTCGTCCTCGACGACGAACTGGATGCGGCCGGTGCGGCCGCTGACCGTGAGCCGTACCTCGCCACCCGGCTCGGAGAAGCGGGCGGCGTTCGAGAGGAGGTTATAGAGCACGTTCACGATGCGGGTGCCGTCAGCGATGAACGGCGGCAGGTCAGGCTCGACGATGACCTTGAGATTGAGCGAGGGCTCGCCATCGATATCGGGGAAAGTGGCGGCGAGGCCGGCACGCGCCTTGTCGACCAGCGTGGCGACATCCTGCGGCTCGGGCTGCAGCTCGGCAATGCCGGCATCGACCGTCGCGAGGTCGAGAATGTTGTCGATCAACACGCCCAGCGTGGCGCTCGAGGCGCGGATGAAGTCGGTGTAGCTGTGCTGCTTGTCGTTGAGTTCGCCGGCGGCGCCCGAGGCGAGCAGGTCGGCAAAACCGATGATGTTGGTGAGCGGCGAGCGCAGCTCGTACGAGACGTTCTGCACGAACGCATCCTTCAGCCGGTCGGCGGTGATCAAGGCGTCGTTGCGCTCCTTCAACACCCGCTGGTAATTGGCGCTCTCGGTGACATCGAGGAAGGTCATCATCGTCTGGCCGTCGGGCAGCCGCACGATGGCATAGTCGATCAGCTTGCCGTCGGCCCGGGTGATACGACCCTGCCGATCGGAGCGCGTCGGGTTGAGATCGATGATCGAGCGCTTCAGGTCGCGCCAGATCGTCGCCCCGTCTTCGGGCAGGGCCCGCGCCGCGGCTTCGGCGATCTGGTCGATATGCGGCGTCTCGGCGAAGAGGTTCGCCGGCAGCTTCCACACCGTCGAGAGTTTCGGGTTCGACAGCGTCAGCCGCCCATTGGTGCCGAACACCGCCACGGCTTCGCTCAGCGCGTTGAGGGTCGAGCGCTGCACGTCCAGCACCACCTTGTGCTGGCTCTTCAAGTTCAGCTGGTCGGTGATGTCCTCGAAGACATAGATCACTCCGCCCTTCGGCCCGGCCGGAGCGGCAATCACCTGCACGGTGCGCCCGTCGGGCAGGTGCCAGGGCTCGAGTTCCTTGGGCACGCGCAGCTGGTAGGCGCTGAGGTGCCGGGTGCGCCAGCCCTGATAGTCGGGCTCGTTGGGCAGCTTGCCGTCAGTGCGGAGCTTATCGAGGATGGCGCGCTCGTCCATGCCGAGCTTCAGCCAGTTCGGGTCGATATCCCACATGGTGCAGTAGGCGCGGTTGAACTGCACCAGTTCGCGATTGGGATTGAAGATGGCGATCGGCGTCGCCAGTGCATCGATGATGGCGCTGAGATGCGACAGCCCGGCATCGCGCGGGGCACTGTCCTGGCGGGCATGCAGGTAGCCGGCCGAGCCGCCATTGACCGGGAAATCGACGACCTCGAAATCGCCGATCTCACCCAGCGTCACCATGGTGCTCTGGGGCTTGCGCGCATCGCCAAGAATGGCGCGGTTGCGCTGCAACAGGCCGTAGTCGACCAGTTCGGCCGGCTGGCTTTCGCTGGTCTTGCGGCCCAGCGCCCGCGCCAGGTCGTGGTAGGCGGCGTTGGCGAAGACGAGGCGGCCGGCTCCATCGCGCAGGAATGCCGGCTTGCCGAGGCTGGCGAGCACCGTACGGGCCGTGGCGTGGTCGGTGGCGGTCTGCGTGGCTTGCGATACCGACGCTGCTGCAACCAGTTCGCCCTGCGGTGCAATCGCCGCCGGCCGGAGCCGGAGGGCGGCGCCGTTGCCGAGCAGCGAGCCCGAGGCGCGCACGGTGCGGCCATCGCTGGCCTTGAGCGTCAGCTCGAAGCCGCGGCCGCCGACGCGGAGATTTTCGATAGCGCGGGCGATGCGATCGGCATCGGCCTCGCCGAGCCAGGAGGCGAAATCCAGCACCGCTTCAGCGCGGCGCCCGGGGGGCAGCAGGGCCGAAGCCTGGCCGAGGAAGCGCGGGCCTTCGCCGGCGCTGGCCCACAGCACGATGATTTCGCGGCCGCCCGAAAGCAGCGCCTCATATTCGTCGACGCGGGCTCGGAGCCCGGCGATCTGTTCTGCGGCGCGTGAGCGCGCCAGCCGATTGTCGCGCAGCATGCGGCGCACCAGCGCCATGGCGATCAGCGCGAAGGCGCCGGCGCCGAGTGCGATGGCGACGGGCGCAGCGCCCATCACATTGTTGGCAGTGATGCCCTGGGCCAGGGCGGGGGACGCACTCAAAAGGGTTACCAGACTCGCTGATAGACCTGCGAATCCCCAATCGTTCCGGACCCTATCCGGCGCCATATACTGCCCCTAACCGATTATGCCGCTCATCGCTGCCCGGACCGGACAGCGAACACCGCACTTGCCGCCGCGCCGAGCCCCATTGATTCGCCGCGCCTTCGGCAGGCCAAAACCCGTAACCGCCGAATCACCAGACATTACCGGGCGCGGAATCGCGCAAAAAGAGTCTAATTGTATGTGAACAGCGGGGAATGCCCCGAGAATGGGAGTTGACCCGAGTCCGAACAGTGAACGCTTCGTTAACGCCGCGCTGATTTGGGGGGATTATTTTGCCGGGTGCGGTGCGTGGGGCCACCGGCCCCTCCGTGATCCTCCCCCGCCACAAGGGGGAGGATCACCGCACCGCCGGTGCAATGAAAAAGGGCGCCCGCTGGGCGCCCTTCAGAGTTCGAAGCGTAACCCGTCAGTAGCGGTACTGCTCGGACTTGAACGGGCCGGTTTCGCTGACGCCGATATAGTCGGCCTGCGCCTTCGACAGCTTGGTCAGCTTGGCGCCGAGCTTGGCGAGGTGGAGTGCAGCCACCTTCTCGTCGAGGTGCTTGGGCAGCACGTGCACGGCCTTGGTGAGCTTGTCGCCATTGGTCCACAGCTCGATCTGCGCCAGGGTCTGGTTGGCGAACGAGGCGCTCATCACGAAGCTCGGGTGGCCGGTGGCGTTGCCAAGGTTGACGAGGCGGCCTTCCGACAGCAGCACGATGCGCTTATTGGCCGAGAGTTCGACGATATCGACCTGCGGCTTGACGTTGGTCCACTTGAAGTTGCGGAGCTCCGCCACCTGGATCTCGTTGTCGAAGTGGCCGATGTTGCAGACGATCGCCATGTCCTTGAGGTTTCGGATGTCGTCGAGGCTGACGACGTCCTTGTTCCCCGTCGCGGTAACGACGATGTCGGCGCGGTGCGCCGCGTCCTCGAGGGTCACCACTTCATAGCCGTCCATCGCCGCCTGCAGCGCGCAGATCGGATCGACTTCGGTGACCAGCACGCGGGCGCCGGCGCCGCGCAGCGACTGGGCCGAGCCCTTGCCGACGTCGCCGTAGCCGCAGACGATCGCTACCTTGCCGGCCAGCATCACGTCGGTGCCGCGGCGAATGGCGTCGACGAGGGATTCACGCGTGCCGTACTTGTTGTCGAACTTCGACTTGGTGACGCTGTCGTTGACGTTGATCGCCGGGAAGGGCAGCTCGCCCTTCTGCTGCAGCTGATAGAGCCGCATGACACCCGTGGTGGTCTCTTCGGAGACGCCGCGGATGTTGGCGCGGATCTTCGAGTAGAATTTCGGGTCCTGGGCCAGGCGCTTCTTGATCAGCGCGAAGAAGATTTCCTCTTCCTCGGAGTGCGGGTTAGCCAGCACCGACGGATCGGTCTCGGCCTTGGCACCGGTCAGCACCAGCATGGTGGCATCGCCGCCATCATCGAGGATCATGTTGGGGGTCTGGCCGCCGGGCCATTCCATCATGCGGTCGGTGTAGTCCCAGTATTCTTCGAGGCTCTCGCCCTTCTTGGCGAACACCGAGATGCCGGCGGCGGCGATGGCGGCGGCGGCATGGTCCTGGGTCGAGAAGATGTTGCAGCTGACCCAGCGGACATCAGCGCCGAGCGCCTTCAGCGTCTCGATCAGCACGGCGGTCTGGATGGTCATGTGGAGCGAGCCGGCAATGCGGGCGCCCTTCAACGGCTGCTTTGCGGCATATTCCTCGCGGATCGCCATCAGGCCGGGCATTTCGATCTCGGCCATGCCGATTTCCTTGCGGCCATAATCGGCGAGGCCGATGTCGCGGACCACGTAGTCGTTGTTGCTGGCCATCGGCCCTGTCTCCGTCATATCGCTGGTGTTGGGGCCTTATACTGAAGGTGGAAGGCGCTATCAACCGGGATATAAAGAAAGCTTTATGTCTCACCCCTTGACCGCTGCAGGCCGGCAGTGTGTGGTTGCGGCGGGGGGCTTGAGGAGAGAAAGCCGTGCGACGCACGACATTGTTTCGACAGGCCATTTCTGTCGCCTCGGCGGTATGGACCATACTGCTTGCGGCGCCGGCTTGGGCCTGTTCCGACCTGCCCAACATCTGCGCGATGAATGCGCAACACCACCAGAATATGGTCGACATTTCGTCGGGAATGTACTCCTACGGCGATTACTACGGGGAGGAAGAATATTATGGCGACGACTATTACGACAGCGGCTACTATAGCGGCGACATCGACTATTCGGCCTATGCCGAGGATCCGGGCCGTTCGCTGAGCAACGAGGCGGCAAGCTTTGTCAGCGCAGTAAGCGCCGAGCAGGCGGCGCTCGAGGAACGGCTGCAGGACCCGGGCTTCCGCAAGGCCTATGAGCGCTACAGCAAGGGCGGCTGGGACTATTTCCAGGACAACGCCAAGGCTGCGCCGGGCGAGTATTGTGCCGCCCTCTACTGGCGGGGCGAAGGCATGGTGCGCCTGTCCGGGCCGGGCGGCGACTATGCCGGAGCACTCATCACCTTCTGGGGCCCGAATGTCCCGACACCTGCAGAGGTGAAAACCATCAGCGTGACGCTCGATCAGGCCGATGGCGCGCCGCAGAAGGTCAAGGCGTTCAACTATCGTCTCGCCGGCGATGCCTGGGGCGCCATCGCACTGGCCGTGCCCAGTATCGAGGCGGCGCTCGACGGCATGGAAGACACGCAGAGCTTCAAGCTGCTGGTCGGCAACAAGAAAGTTGCCGAGGTCGAGTGGCAGGGTGGCCTCAAGGCAAAGAGCAAACTGGAAAGCTGCCTCAGCCGCGGCTGAGCCGAGCGACAAGGTGGCGGCCGATCAGGCTGCCGCTTTGGCCCGCTTCATGCGGCTAGACAGAGGCTCCTCAGGGCCGGCGCTCGACATAACGCACGCGACGGCGCCGGAACGGCAGCATCAGCACCCCGACGATTGCCGACAGGATCACGTAGCCCACGCCGAAGCCGGCGGCGGCATAGCTCAGCCCTTCGACCGTCACCGGCACCGCCGGCTGGTAATCGCTGAGGGTGCGCTGGCCGATCTCGGTATCGAAATATTCCGGCATCCGGGTGAAGCGCTCCCAGCCGGTGGCGCCGCGCACTTCTGCCAAGGTGGCGGAGAGCTGCTGGTAACGTGAGAAGGTCCGCGCCATCGACTCGCCGCGGGCGGCAATGAAGCTGTCGCCGGTCTTCGAATAGCGGTCGATCGCCTGCTCCAGAGTGAGACCCGCCTCCTTTGCCGCGACCTCGAAATCGGCAGTGATGATGCGCAGCTCGTCGACCGCGCCGCCCAGGCGCTGGGTGTATTGCTGGGCATATTCGGGGAACTGGCTGAGGCACAGCCCAAGCGCCAGGCCGCCAAGTATGCCGAGTGTCCTGCGCATCAGAGAGCTCCGTTCCCAACTGCAACGGCACGACAGCGCGTGCCGTTCCGAACATAGGAACAGTTGGTGAGCGAGAGGCTAACTCGCCAGACCTCGGAAGCCGGAGGGCCTTGCTGCGGTCAGGCGGCCGCCTTCGCCCGCTTCACGCCGCTCGAGAGGCCCGCGACCAGTGTCGTCACCGCGGCAACGGTGCCGGCCGTGGCCTTGCCGTTCTCGAGCGAACCGAGCACGGCGTTGCAGATGGCGGTGCCGACGGCGATGCCATCGGAGTCGCGGCCCATGCGGGCGGCGTCGTCGGCGGTCTTGATGCCGAAGCCGACCACGACCGGCAGGTCGGTATGGCCCTTGATGCGGGTGACCGCTTCGCCCACCGCGGCATGGTTCTTGATGCTGGCGCCGGTGATGCCGGTCATCGAGACGTAATAGACGAAGCCCGAAGTGTTGTTGAGCACCGCCGGCAGGCGGGCATCATCGGTGGTCGGGGTAGCGAGCCGGATGAAGTTGAGGCCGGCCTTCAGGGCAGGAATGCAAAGCTCGGCATCTTCTTCGGGCGGCAGGTCGACGACGATCAGGCCATCGACCCCGGCGGCCTTGGCGGCCGTGAGGAAGGCATCGACGCCGAAGATGTAGATCGGGTTGTAGTAGCCCATCAGAACGACCGGCGTCTCGTTGTCCTTTTTGCGGAAGGCCTCGACCATCGCCAGCGTCTTCTTCATCGTCTGGCCCGCCGCGAGGGCGCGCTGGCCGGCAGCCTGGACGCCCGGGCCATCGGCCATCGGGTCGGAGAACGGCATGCCGAGTTCGATGATGTCGGCGCCGGCGCCCGGCAGCGCCTCGAGGATGGCCTGGGCGGTGGCGAGGTCCGGATCACCGGCCATGGTGTAGGCGACGAGCGCCGGACGGTTCTGCGAGGCACAGAGCGCAAAACGCGCGGGGATGCGGGTGGTCATCAGCTGTTCATCCCGAGGTAGCGGCCGACACTTTCGACGTCCTTGTCGCCGCGGCCGGAGAGGCAGAGGACGATGGTCTCGTCCTTGCTCATAGTCGGCGCGACCTTCATCAGCTGCGCCAGGCCATGGGCGCTTTCCAGTGCCGGGATGATGCCCTCGAGCCTGGTGCAGAGCTGGAAGGCGTCGAGCGCTTCCTGGTCGGTGATCGGCGCGTAGGTGACGCGCTTGGTATCGTGCAGATAGGAGTGCTCGGGACCGACACCGGGATAGTCGAGGCCGGCCGAAATCGAGTGCCCCTCGAGGATCTGGCCGTCGGCATCCTGCAAGAGGTAGGTGCGGTTGCCATGCAGCACGCCGGGGCGGCCGCCGGTCATCGAGGCGGCGTGGCCGTTCTCGACTTCGATGCCATGGCCGCCGGCTTCGGCGCCATAGAGCTTGACCGAGGGATCGTCGAGGAAGGCGTGGAAGGTGCCGATGGCGTTGGAGCCACCGCCGACGCAGGCGACGACCGCGTCGGGCAGCCTGCCGGTCTCGACCTGCATCTGCGCCTTGATCTCTTCGCCGATCACCGACTGGAAGTTGCGCACCATCTCCGGATAGGGGTGCGGGCCGGCAGCGGTGCCGATCAGGTAATAGGTGGTCTCGACATTGGTGACCCAGTCGCGCAGCGCCTCGTTCATGGCGTCCTTGAGCGTGCCGGCGCCGGCGGTAACCGGGCGGACCTCGGCGCCGAGCATCTTCATGCGCAACACGTTGGGATATTGCCGCTCGACATCAGTGGCGCCCATGAACACCACGCAGGGCAAATCGAACTTGGCGCAGACCGTCGCCGTCGCCACGCCGTGCTGGCCGGCGCCGGTCTCGGCGATGATGCGGGTCTTGCCCATGCGCTTGGCGAGCAGGATCTGGCCGAGCGTGTTGTTGATCTTGTGCGAGCCGGTGTGGTTCAGCTCTTCGCGCTTGAAGTAAACCTTGGCGCCGCCCAGTTGCTCGGTCAGCCGCTCGGCGAAATAGAGCGGCGAGGGGCGGCCGACATAGTGGGTGGCGAGGTGCTTGATCTGAGCCTGGAACTCAGGATCGGCCTGTGCCGCGCGATAGGCCTTCTCGAGATCGAGGATCAGCGGCATCAGCGTTTCGGCGACGAAACGGCCGCCATAGAGCCCAAAGCGGCCCTGCTCGTCGGGGCCGTTGCGAAGGGAATTGGCCCCGGTCGCGGTCACTGCTGAACTCCTACCCGTGTGCGGCTCGCGCCTGCTCGATGAAAGCCCGGATCAGCGCCGCGTCCTTGACGCCGGGCGCGGTTTCGACGCCGGAGGAGACATCCACGGCCATCGGTCGAACGGCCCGGATTGCCTCTCCCACCGTCTCGGGCGTGAGGCCCCCGGAAAGCATGAATGGAAGGCTGGGGTCAAGCGCCTTGAGCAGGCTCCAGTCGAACGGTACGCCGTGTCCGCCGGTGCGATCGGCCCCTTTGGGCGCCTTGGCGTCGAGCAGGATGCGATCGGCGACATCGGCGAAGTCGGCGACATGCGCCACATCGTCGGCGGTGCTGATGCCGATGGCCTTCATGATGGCGATGCCGGCCTCGTCGCGGATCGCCTCGACGCGATGCGGCGTTTCGGGGCCGTGCAGTTGGATCCAGTCGGGCGACAAAGCGGCGATTTCCATGACGCAGGAATTGTCCGGATTGACCAGGACGACGCAGGTTTCGATCCGGCCGCGTGCTGCCGAGATCAGCTCCTGCAGCGTTTCGAGGTCGACATGCCGGGGGCTGCGCTCGAAATGCATGAAGCCGACAATGTCGGCGCCGGCGTCGATGGCCGCGTCGAGCAGGGCCGGGGTCCTGATGCCGCAGATCTTGACGATGAGGGGGTCGGACATGTGCCTTGGATCAGTTGGGAACGAAATCTTCGGCGCCAAGCGCCGGGGGTTCGGGCGAGCGGCGGGCAACCTCCAGCTCGCGATGCAACCGTTCGGTCTCGCGCTTGAAATGGCGCTCGTCGCGGCGATGCGGCCCCTGGGCGAACCAGGTGGCGACGCCGCCGAGCAGCACGCCGACCAGCAGCACGGCAAATAGCACCAGGAACAGCGGCACCCCTACACCCGGCGAGCTCAGGGCTTCGACCGGCGCGAAGGGGTTGAAGTTCACCACCACCAGCTGGCGGTTGGCCAGGGCGAACACAATCAGCACCGCGCAAAGCGGCACCAGCACGAACCAGCCGACAATGCGTCTAATCATCGGAAATGCCAGACATCATCCCGCGCGATTGATCCGCTCACGGATTTCCTTGCCGGCCTTGAACTGCGGCACGTACTTCTCGCCCACGTCGACGGTTTCGCCGGTCCTGGGGTTGCGGCCGACACGCGCCGGCCGGTTCTTGACCGAGAAGGCACCGAAGCCGCGCAGCTCGACGCGGTCACCGCGGGCCATCGCATCGCCGACCTCATCGAGGATGGCGTTCACGATGTTCTCGATATCGCGCTGAAACAGATGCGGATTCTCGTCGGATAGTCGCTGCACGAGTTCGGACTTGATCATACCGCCCCCCGGCGCACTCCACGGGTCGATGGGGTTCACATCGATGGGTTAGCCTGCCAAAGCGAGACCAAACCGTCAAGGGACATCGCCCCGTCGACACTCGAACGCATCACTTCAGCAGCGCTCTGGCCGAGCCAGCGGGTGACGCCTAACCAGCCTTCGGCCGGCAACGGAAAGTAATCGACGACCGGCAGGTCGGCGGCGATGGATTTGTCGGACTCAAGCCAAGTAATGGCCTCGGCTTCGCCGCCGATCGCATCGATCAGCCTGCTATCGACGCCCTGGCGGCCGGTGATGATGCGGCCATCGGCCAGCGCCAGCGTTTCGGGCCGCGGAATAGCGCGGCGTTCGGCGACGATATCGACGAACCACTCGAACGAATCGTTGACCAGCGCCTGCAGCGAGGCGCGCACCTCGCCCTGCATCGGCTCGTTGAAGTCGGGCTCAGCCTTAAGCGGGCCGGTCTGCACCTTGTCGAAGTTGACCCCGATGGTGCCCAGGAGCTTGCCCGCATCGACATGCTGGTAGAGCACGCCGATGGAGCCGACGATCGACAGCCGGCGGGCAAAGATGCGGTCGGCGGCGATGGCGGTCATATAGGCCGCCGAAGCACCGAGCTCGCTGATCACCGCGACCACCGGCTTCTTGGCGCGCAGCGCACTCAGCGCCTCGTAGAGCTCTTCGCCGCCGGCCGTGGTGCCGCCGGGGGAGTTGATGGCGACGACCACGGCTTTCACCGCATCGTCCTCGGCGAGCTTGTCGAGGATCTTGAGGCGGGCCGGGTCGGTCATGATGGTGCCGGTAATGCTGACCCGGGCGATCCGGTCGCCGGGGCCGCCCTGCTCCATGGCGAAGCGGCCGACAAGAGCCAGGACGGCCGCGGCCAGCGCCAGGAAGAACAGCACCCGCCAAAGGCGGCGCGAACGGCGCAACCGGGCATTGGCGGGGATCAGGTGCGCGGCATCGCCGGAGGTGTCGGTCATCGGAGCCTCATGCAGGAGTGCAGCGAGGTAACCCGCGGGCCACGGCAAATGCAAGGCGGGCTGGGTCGCGGGCCAAGGCTTTGCAAGTCCCCCAAACTCGGTGTCATCCCCGCGAAAGCGGGGAACTCCGTTTGCGATCTAGCGGCAAGCCAAGAAAACAGAGGTTACCGCTTTCGCGGGAATGACCCGGTGGGTGTGGCCGGGATCACGCAGTGGGTGGGGAAGGGTCAGTGCACCATTGAACATCGACCGCCTTACACCTTCAGCCGCTGCCGCTCGGTCTTGATGAAGCCGGCGAGATGATCGGCCTCGAAGAGGGTGAGCGCCCTGCCCTGCTGCAGCAGGCGGTCGCGCTCGGTTCGGCCCAGCGCTGCCTCGAGCGTGGCGGAGAGCCGATTGCGCTGCATTTCCTCGGTGGCCTGGCGGCCATCGATCCAGCCCTCGAAACTCTTGTCGGTGAAGCCGACCAGGAGCGCCGCGACATCGAAGGCGCCGCGAGTCGCGAGGAGTTCGGCGGCGTTCTGCAACAGGCACCAGTGCCACTGGCCGCCATCGCGCGGCACGATCTCGGCCGCCTCGTAGAGAGGGGCGACCGCGCCGTCGAAATCGCCCAGCGCCATGCGGTAGGCGGCGTTGTTGTTGAGATGGAAGCCGAGCAGCAGGCTGCGGCCGGCGGCACGCAATTCGGGCATAATCTGATTAGAGAGCGACAGCGCACGAACCGTGTCGCCGCCCTTGTGCAGCATTTCGGCAAGATTCATCACCGAGCGGAAGCGGCCCTTGGGGTTGCCGACATCGAGATGCATGGCAAGGCCAGCTTCGGCGCGGGCGAGCCCCGACATGGTGTCGCCACGGGTCCAGGCCTGGGTGCCGATGCCCACCAGCGCCCAGGATTTCACCTTGCTGGGCGGCATGTCGGCGATCAGCGTTTCGAGTTCGGCGACCAGCGGCTCGGCATCGCCCTGATGATGAAAGAAAATGGTGATCCAGGCGGCGAGCACCAGCGCCTGGGTGTAGCGCAACCGGTCGTCGCTCTCACGGAACCAGGCCAGCGCCGGCTCGAGCCCCTGATAGGCGCGGACATCCATGGCGTTGTAGCGGCCGATCTCGCCCAGGGCCAGTTGCAGCCGGGCAGCGGTTTCGGGCGGCACGGCGCCGACCAGCGACATGCCGGCCTCGATGGTCGCAAGCCCCTCGGCGCCGAGCTGCTCTTCCATGAAGTAGCGGTAGGAGCCGGCGGCAATCTCGACATAGGTCGGCCAGTCCGCGCGGGTCTTGGTCCAGGCCAGGGCAGCGCGGAGGTTATCGCCATCCGGGCGGTAGATCTGGTCCCAGCGCTCGTCGGGCAGCACCTCCCAGCGCAGCACGCTGTCGGCGAACAGGTCGCGGATATAGGCGGCATGGCGGTCGCGGGTGATGACGTCCTCGCCGGCCTCGGCCAGCTTGTCGAGGGCGAAATGACGGGTGGACTCGAGCAGGCGGTAGCGCGCCCGGTCCTGCCCGTCGCGAACGACGAGGGAGCGGCGAACCAGTTCGGCGACCCGCGCCTCGGCCCCCTCGCCCGCCACCGCGTTGACGGCGGGGATGGAGAAACTGCCCTGGAACACGCCGAGGGCGCGCAGCGTGCGCTGATCTTCGGGCTCGAGCAGGTCGTAGCTCCAGGCGAGCGACGCGGCGAGCGAACGATGGCGCGGCAGCGCCGGATCCCAATCGGCCTCGAGGCCGGCCAGCTGCTGCTCGAGCTGGCGGTCGACGGTCTCGATGCCGACGGTGGCGGCGCGGGCGGCGGCCATCTTCAGCGCCAGCGCCACCCCGTCGAGGCGGCGGCAGAGCCGGGCGACGATCGGCAGCTCGTCGGCGGAGAGCTTTTCGCCGAACGCCTCATAGCAATAGGCGAGGAACTGCGCCGACGCGGCGTCGGCCAGCTCGCCCTCGCCGCTGACGGCGAAGGGCAAAAGCTTGAAGACGTGCTCGTCGGGCAAGGCCAGCGGCACCTGCGACGTCGCGAGGATGCGGATATCGGGCACCTCGGCCAGCAAGGTGCGGATGACGCGGGCCGCAGCGCCGCGGACATGCTCGCAATTGTCGAAGATCAGCACCGCTTCGGTTGGCCTCAGATACTCGACGATCGACTCGAGCGAGCGGCTGCCGGCGCGGAACGGCACGGCGAGGGTCTGGATCAAGACGCTCTCGATGAACTCGCCGCTGCCGAGCGAAGCAAGGTCGACCATCCACACGCCGCCATCGACCGGACCGAGCGTCTCGGCCACTGCGACGGCCAGCGTGGTCTTGCCGACGCCGCCGGGGCCGAGGATGCTGACCAGCCTGTGCTGGTCGAGCAGGCGCGCCACCGCCTCGATTTCGGTTTCGCGCGCGACGCAGTCGGCGCGATAGCGCCCAAGGTTGCCGTCGGCGCCGGCGGCGAGCGGCCGCATCGGCTCATCGTCCTCCACCGGCGCGGGGCCGACATATTTGTAGCCGCGGCCGTGCACGGTGGCGATGAAGCCGGGGCCGAGCGCTTTGCGCAGCGCCGACATATGGACCTGCAGCGTATTCTCCTCGACCACCACGCCGGGCCACACCGCATCGAACAGGGCCGCCTTGTCGAGCACCTGATTGGGCTGGGCTAAGAGGGCGTCGAGCAGGTCGAAGGAACGGCCCGAAAGCTCGATCAGCCCGTGGGGGCCGATGAGCTCGCGTTCACGCGGCCGGATCCGGTAGTCGCCGAAGCGTTTTTCCATTGCGCCACCATAGCCTGATCCCCTGATTCAGGTCGATCAGGACTGCTTCAGAACTCTTCAGGATTGCCCCAAGGACTGCCGGGCCGGCCGGGGCGATGATCAGCGCATCAGATCCGAGGAGACGGACAAATGCTGTACCAGCCCAAGCCCCGCAACTCTGCCGCAGCGCTCGCCCGGCAGGTTCTCGTCGCCATCGCCGGCGTGTTCGGCGGTCTCGGCCGCGGCCAGTCCGACGGCGCCTATCTCGACGGTATGCGCGGCGGCGAACTCGAAGACCTCGGCCTCCGCCGCGGCGACGACGGCAGCTACCGGACGTTCAAGTGACACCACTTGCAAGCAAGCTCAGTCGAGCTTGCGCACCATGTAGCGGGCGGCTTCCTCGTAGCTCAGCAGCTTGCCGTAGAGCTCGGGGACGTCGGTCACCTCGAAGCCGTGACGTTGCCAGAACGGGATCGAGCCGTTGACGGCGACCAGCGTCATGGTGGGGTAGCCTTCGACGCTGGCGTGCTTGACCAGCGCCTGGACGATCTTGGACGCCGCGCCGACCCGGCGGGTGACCGGCAGCAGGCAGAGATCGTGCAGATAATAGGTATCGGGCTCGGCCGGCAGCGCCTTCAGCAGGGTGTTGAGGGGTGGCAGCGTGCCATAGAGCCAGGGGTGGCTCAGCACATAGCCCGCCGGCTTGTCGGCGATCTCGAGCAGGTAGCAGCCGTTGCGGTAGAGCTTCAGGCGCTCGGCCAGCACCTCGGGCGTTTCGAAGAAATCGACATGCACGGTATCGGCAATGCCCTGCACGGCCGGCAGGTCATAGCTGGTCATGGCGCGCCAGGCGACATCCTTCAGAAGCATCGGTTCCCCCAAACAAAGGGCCCGCACCTGTTGGTGCGAGCCCTCCGGAGCGCTTTCAGGAAAAGTTGCAGACTTTTCCGGTTCGAAAAGCGCGACCAAATCAAACAGATGCAGACCCGCGGGGTGCCGAAGCACCCCGCGGAAACGCTTACTTCTCGTCGCGGCCCTTGAGGGCGGCGCCCAGGATGTCGCCGAGCGAAGCGCCCGAGTCCGACGAACCATAGGCGGCCACGGCTTCCTTCTCCTCGGCGATTTCAAGCGCCTTGATGGAGAGCTGGATGCGCTGGGTCTTGCGATCGTACTGGGTGACGCGCGCGTCGACCTTCTCGCCCTTGGAGAAACGCTCCGGACGCTGGTCGTTGCGGTCACGCGACAGATCGGCGCGGCGGATGAAGGCGGTCATCTCGGTGTCGTTGATGCGCACTTCGATGCCGCCATCGTTGACCTCGGTCACCGTGCCGGTCACCACGGAACCCTTGCGGATGCCGTCGCCGCCGGCATCGGCCACTTCGCCGACCGCCAGCTGCTTGATGCCGAGCGAGATACGCTCCTTCTCGACGTCGACGTCGAGCACCTTGGCCT